>Ga0302145_10000510_pt1 | contig 16385 bp, 8 predicted proteins | sample I_Bog_E2_3_FD_192437 | JGI IMG/M metagenome (GOLD analysis project Ga0302145, IMG submission 192437) | Peat permafrost microbial communities from Stordalen Mire near Abisko, Sweden - I_Bog_E2_3 | ecosystem: Environmental > Terrestrial > Soil > Wetlands > Peat | place: Sweden: Abisko, Stordalen... | reverse complement strand
TCAGGCGTTTCAAGCGTTGGAAGCCGGCTGGGCCGAGACCAAAAACTACCCGCTGCACCCACGTCTGCTGTTTGCTTTGCATCTGGCCGCGTCCAGCGGTGTGCAACTGATGGATGAGCATTGGCGCGAAACGCTGTGGCAACAGATCGAGCCGCAACTGCGCGACCAGCCCGCAACGCTAAAGCTCGCTCGCGGTCGTTTGCAACAGTTGCAAAGAGGTGGCTCTGATCGGCGCACTGCGTTAAGCCGACTGTTTGGCGATATCGCCAGCGGCGAATTAGGGCGTTTGCCATCATTGACCTGGGCTCAGCACATGACGCTCATCCAGGTGGCGTTACAGGGCGACACTCGCTTGCTCCGTCGCCAGAACGCGCAGGCTCGCTTGCAGGTCCGTTTTGCGCCGTTGCAAAACCGGATGGCGCCGTATTTGCGGCATGAAACCCTCAGTGGGGTGGATGGGGTCGACAAGCTGCAGGCACTGATGCGTTATGCCGGCGAGCGGCTTCAGGCGGTATTCGAAGCGCCACCACGCTTTTCGCGTCGCGCCGAGGCCGAAAGGGTGCTGTCGGCGCGCGGCCTGTCGGCGGCGGAACTGAGGCGTAGTCGCCCCTATACCCTGATTACGCATAATCCGAATATCGCCCAAGAAGGCTTCGGTAGCCCGGTGGACGAGTTTCTGGCGCGCGCCGATTGGAGCGCGTTTCCCGGGTGCACCATGCGTGTCGGCTCTCAGGTATTGGAACCGGGGGCGCTGCTGCAAGTGGCGGAAGATCAGTTCAACCGAACGCTGCTGGCGCATCCCTGGATTCGGGCCTACGCCAAGGAGCAATTGCGCGGCCAAGGGCGCGTGCCGTGGCCCGAGGCGCTAGAGGTCGAAGTCGCGCGGATTGTCGCCAACTATCAAACCGAAACTGAGAGTCATCGTGGCTGGGTGCGCGGGTTGACCACCTGGATTAACGTGGTGCCGATTCTCGGGCCGATTTATAACATTGAAGAAGGCATCCGCGGGCGCGATCCCTGGCAGGCGGTGCTGGGTACCTTGTTTCTCGCTCTGGACGCGTTGGATTTATTTTCCGGCGAAGAGCGCGCGGCTCGAGGTTCGCCGCGGCTCGGTGAACCGGAGATCATGGCCCAAGGCGCGGGAGAGATGGAGCCGCTCTTATCCCAGCGGGCGCAGACCGTGAATGTTGCCATGTCGTTGCGCCGGCAGTTTGGCGCCCATGCGCCGGAGGGACGCTGGCTGCCAGAAAGGGCGCCGGACCCGTTTTTCTTGAAGCGTAGCAACGCAGCCGCGCCGTTGGCGAATCGCCACAGTAGCCCGGCGCGTTTGGCCTCGATGGAGGGCGAAATGGTGCGCGGCACGCCGGTGGCCGAACGCCCGACCTGCACCGAAGTCAAGCGCCTGATCGACGCCGCCGGCGACGACCAATTCAAGGATTTCGCCACTCAGTTCGCGCGCCGTTTTACTATTGTTCGTTACGGCGTTGAGCCCAGTCGCATCGATGTCGCAACGTTGTTTCAATCGTTCTATCAACACAGCTCGACATTTCGCCGCCTGATGAATCGCTACCTGGCAGGCGCTCCGGCGGGCGAAGTCTGGCGCATTCATGTCGGTGACGCGCCAAGCCCGGGTTTTGGCGACCGTCCCCAGCCGTATACCGATTTTGACCATAAAGCGATCTATGTGCAGAGCGATCAAGCTATCGGCGGTTTACGCTATATGGCGGCGGATGGGTTTGCTCCCATCCGGCTGGAGCAGGCTTATTTGCATGAAATGCTGCATGCGATCACCGGCGCGCTGGATCCCGCTCGGTCGCTCAGTCTGGTGAACCGCGGTCCGGTGGTGTATCTGACCGACCGCGTTTTGGCCGAGAGCGGGCAGTTTGGTCCGCCGCAAGTCATGTATCGGCGCGAGGACGCGCTGCCCGCGCTGGCGGCGCACGACACGGTGCTCGGTAACTGTGAGCGCGCCACCGAGGCGATGCTGGCGGAAGACCGCTATCTCGATGCCTACCTGGCGCGGCGCTATCGTCCCATTATCGCGAATTGGCTTCATGAAAGCGACGTACCTGGCTCGGTGTTTCTGGTCGGCGTCGGCAGCGCCAAATTGTGGGTTGACCACGCAGCCGTTTCCGCTGCTCTCGCCCGTCGTTTTAACCTGTTGCCCGTCCCCGCTGGCTGGGAGGCCCGCTTGGGTTCCAGTGCGACGGTGACGCATTTTTTGCGGCATTTGACCGACCGCAGTTTGATCTTTCGCGGTCTGCTGGCGTCGTCGTCCGCGGATTGGACCATCGCCTGGGACGATGTGCCGACTCCACAAATTGATCGGGTTACGCATTGTGTGACGCTGCCGCGTAGCGGCGGCGCGCACTATCTGCATGACTATGGCCGCGCGGTTATTGAGCCGCAGCGCCAGCTGACCGAGGCCCTGGTTGAAGCGCTGAGCGGCCTGTCGCGTCCTGGCGGGCTGGATGCCTCGGCGCGGCGCGGCGCGGTGCTGATCTTGGCGCAACAGGTGCTCGACCAGGCCGGCTACCATTTCCCGCGTCGGCTGTCCGCCGCTGAAATCACCGCTACTGCTCCCTTGACCTGGCTGACGCCCGCGCGGCGCAGGGCGGACGCGGAAGATGGTTTTTTGGCCCCGGCTCTTGCCCCCTGATACACCGGTGGATTGCCAGGATCCGACCACAACCAAAAGCAGGACAGGGGCTTCATATACGCTCACTCAAGATCCCGCATCCGATTAACGTCAGTCTGACAGCCTCCTGGCCGCGTGCTGCGCGCGCAGAGGCTGTCCGTGTTCGCCCAAAAAGTTTGAATATTATTTAATAATTCATATATATCAATTAATTATGTATCAAATGAGAATTGCACTCATCTATTGTCTGTCTTGAAGCGACTACCTATACTTTTCCGTCAGTAAATGATCAAACTGATGAGGGAATGCACGTGGTGAGTGTTGACAATCAAGCGCTATTCGCGCTACCGCAAACATCAGAATCTCCATCTGACGCGCAATCTCATGCCGTCGCCGCCAATGATGACCCGTTACCACTGGATATTGCGCAGGAGGCGCGGTATTCCACCGTCAGCGCCCAGGGATATTTGTCACAGCAAGCGCGCGCGCTCTGGTCCTGGGCCGATCCCGAGCGCGCGGCGCGCTTGCGCGACCATCCATGGGATTTATTGCAAGCGGTGTGCGAGCACTATGGCGCCAGGCTGGAGCCGGCCTTTGTCGCGACACTGGATCCTAATCAGTTGGAAGACGATGCCTGGCTGGACCAGGCCGCGCTGCTGTATACGCATACAGTGGCGGGCGCGATTAGCGCGCCGGAGAGCCTGACGGCGCTACGCGCGCCGTTGCTGGCGGCGCTCAAGCGCGCGCGCGATGCCTATACGCTGCGCGTTGCGCTGCTACAGCCGCCCGCCGACGCGTCGCGCGCGACGGCGATCTACTTCGATGGTTTTGCCCTACGTCACGCGTGCGGTCTGTCGCTGGAACAGATTGCCGTCTCTGATGCTTTAGCGTTGCCGGGGAGTATCGCGGCGCTGAGTGGCGCCGAGCGGCTGGAGCGACTTCGCGCCCGCTTCGCCGATATTGGTGAAGACACGCAGTACCCGGTAGGCACGGTCGCGCACTCATTAGCCTCCACCGTGTTGCGAATTCAGACCTATCTGAATCTGCCTCTTGCCAATGGCGCCCAGAGCGAGCCGCAATGGGCGCAAGCGTTTCAAGATCTGGAAGCCGCCTGGGTCGAGACTAAAAACTACCCGCTGCATCCGCGTCTGTTATTTGCCTTGCATCTGGCGGTGTCCAGCGGCGCGCAACTGACCGACGACGATTGGCGCGAACAGCTGTGGCAACAGATCGAGCCGCAACTGAGCGATCAGCCCGCCGCGCTGCAGCTAGCCCGCGATCGTTTGCAACAACGACAAGACGAAGCGCTCACTCGGCGCGACGCGCTTGCCCGGCTGTTTGGCGATAGTGCCAGCGGAGCATTGGGACGCTTGCCTTCTGTGACCCGCCTTCAGGCCGTGACATATGCCGTCGCGGGGTTGTATGGCAATTCGGCCTTGTTACGGCGTCGCCAGTCCGCATTGCGTTTGCAAGCGCGCTTTACGCCATTGCAACAAGCGCTGATGCCGGGGCTCGCGCGGGAACGAATCAGCGGCTCGGGCGCGGCGGGAAAGCTCGCCGCGCTGATGCGCTATGCCGGTGAGCGGCTGCGGGCCAATTACGAAGCGCCGCCACGCTTTTCGCGCCGCGCCGAGGCCGAACGGCAACTCTCGGCTCGCGGCCTGTCGACGGTGGACTTGAGGCGTAGTCGTCCCTATACCCTGGCGACGCACAATCCGAATATCACCCAGGATGGCTTTGGCACCCCGGTGGATGAGTTTCTGGCGCGCGCCGATTGGAGCGCCTTTCCCGGGCGCGCGATGCGTGTTGGCGGTCGGGTGTTGGAGCCGGGAGCGCTGCTGCAAGCGGCGGAAGACCAGTTCAACCAGACACTGCCCGAGCATGGCTGGGTCCAGGCTTATGCCAAGGAGCCGCTGCGCTGTCTTGGGCGCGTACCTTGGTCAGAGGCGCTGGAGAGCGAAGTGGCGCGCATCGTCGGCGATTATCAAACTGAAACTGAAAGCCATCGCGGCTGGGTGCGCGGCCTGATGACTTGGATCAATGTGGTGCCGGTTCTCGGGCCGATTTATAACATTGAAGAAGGGATCCGCGGGCGTGATCCCTGGCAGGCGGTGTTGGGCGCGGTGTTTCTCGCCTTGGACGCGTTCGATTTGCTTGCCGGCGAAGGCAACGCGGCCAGAGGCGAGTCCGCGAGCGCTGAATTCGGCGCCGAGGCGCGCGCGGAGGTGGCGCGTGAACCGGACGCAGGCGAGGAGATTGAACTGGAACCGCTCGCCGGCATGGCGCCGTCACGGCACGGCTTGCGCCACGAGGATGTATTGCGTGAGCAGTTTGCCGCCGACGCGCCAGCGAGCGCAGGGTCGGAGCCGGCATTCGCCACTAATCTGGTTGCCTTGTCGCAGCGTTCCGTCAAACCTTCTCTGGCGCGCAGCCATAGCAGCCCGCCGCGCATTGCGCTGGCGGTGGACGGTATGGTGCGCGGCACACCGGTGGGCGAGCGCCTGACTTGCGCCGAGGTTAAAACACTGATCGACCGCGCCAGCGATGGCGAAGACCAGGGATTTGCCAGCCTGTTCGCCCGGCACTTTCGCGTCGAACTCCACAATACGGCGCAAACCGATATTGATGCCGCGCGGCTGTTTCAGTCGTTCTATCGGCACAGCATCACCTATCGCCGCTTGATGAATCACTATGTCGCCACGGCGTCAGATGCCGGGCCCTGGCGCATCCATATCGGCGAAATCGCGACCCCCAGGTTTGGCAACGCGTCCCGGCCCTATACCGATTTTGAACACCAAGCCATCTATTTGCCGAATGATCAGGCGATCGGCGCTCTACAGTATATGGGGCCGGAAGGGCTGGCGCCTGTCGCGCCCGAGCAAGCCTATCTGCATGAAATGGTGCATGCATTGACTGGCGCGCGCGACCCTGGCGCACGGCTCGATTTGCTCAACCGTGGACCCGTGGTGTACCTGACTGACCGGATTTTGGCGGAAAGCGGCCACTTTGCCCCACCGCAAGTCATGTACCGTCGCGAGGATGCATTGCCCGCGCTGGCCGCGCATGAAACTGTTGAAGGCAACCGCGAGCGCGCCGCCGAGGCCGCGTTGGCGGAGGATCGTTATCTCGATGGTTATCTATCGCGCCAATATCGTTCATCCGCTCGGCTTGACGCCAGCGCGGCCATGGGGGTGGTATTGGCGCGCGTCAAAAGCGCCGCCAGCTTATCCTCGCGCTCCACGCTATCGGTACCGACGTCCAGCCGGTTTAGTCTGACGCCCGCTCCCGCTGGCGTGAGCAAGGCCTTCGGCGCCAGTGCGTCTCCAGGACAATTCATACAACGCTTGCTGGACCGTAGTTCGACCTTTCGCAGTCTTCTGGCGCGAGACGCCGCCGTCGCGTCCGAGGGCTGGACCCTGGCCTGGGGCTCAAGCTCGGGGCCCCGAGTTGACCGCGTTAGCCGGCGCTTAACCCTGCCTCCCGTGCGCGGCTACTACTTGCATGATCATGGCCGCGGCGCCATTGAGCCGCAACGCCAGCTAGCCGAAGCCCTGGTCGAGGCGCTAAGCGGGCTGTCCCCTCTCAGTGTTCGAGACAGCGCGCAGCAACGCGGCGAGGTGCTGATTCTGGCGCAGCAGGTGCTTGACGAAGCGGGCTTCCATTTTTCGCGCCGCCTGTCCGCCGCCGAGATGAGCCATGACGCGCCGCTGACCTGGCTAACCCCGGCGCGACGCAGGGCTGACGCGGAGGATGCCGTGTTCAGGCTGGCGCTCGAAAAAGACACACGTCTGACACTCAATCATTCCTGATGGTGTTGGGTCTTTATCCCTCTGATCGATGTTGTAAGGAGCTGATGTGCCAGAGATTAATGATGATTTGTTGTCAGATGTAGCGACGATTAACGACCGCCGTCATCCGGTGGTTTCACGCGAACTGGCGGCTATGGAGCCGGCGCGAATACCGCCCGCCAGCACCCAGAGTCAAGAGCCGGAGGGGGGCGGCTATTTACAGCGACAGCAAGCGACGCTGTGGGCTTGGGCCGACCCGGAGCGAGCGGCGCGGCGCCACGACCGGCCTTGGGATCTGTTGCGGGCGGTGTGCGATCACTATGGCGCCACACTATCGCCAACGTTTATTGCGACGCTGGATCCGCGTGAGCTGGAAGACGAAGCCTGGCTGGACCAGGCGGCGTTGTTGTTTGGCCATGAGACGCGCGCCAGACCTGCCGCTGCGCCCGAGACAGTGCAGTCTGGCGAATTGCTGGACGCGTCCGCGCGAACGGCAGCGCCCGTTGGCGAACCGTCGCTAAGCGAATTGCGCGCGTTATTTCTGACGGCGCTGAATGTCGAACGCGATGCGTATGCGCTGCGCGCCGCGCTGTTATTGCCGCCGGATGTCGCCAGCGCCACGACCGCGATCTATTTTGACGGGCTGGCGCTGCATCACGCGCGGGGTCTGTCGTTGGAGCAGATTGCTGTCTCCAGCGCCTTGCCGCTGCCGGCGAGCATGGCGGCGCTGAGTGGCGCCGAGCGGCTGGAGCAGCTGCGCGCTCGCTTTGCTGATCTGGGCGAAGATACGCAGTACCCGGTGGGCTCGGTGGCGCACTCTTTGGCTTCCACTGTTCTGCGGATTCTGTCTTATCAAAGCCAAGCGGCGCCGGTGGGCGTTCAGAGTGAGCAGCAGTGGGCGCGGGCGTTTCAAGATTTGGAAGTGGCGTGGGCCGAGACTAAAAACTACCCGCTGCATCCGCGCCTGTTGTTTGCCTTGCATCTGGCGACATCAAACGATGTGCGGCTGCTTGTGGACGATTGGGCCGAGCAGCTGTGGCAACAGTTGCAAACCCAACTGCGCGCTAGCGATCAGAGCGAGGCATTGCAACTGGCCAGCGAGCGACTGATGCGGTTGCGGGACAGTGCTTCTTTGTCGGGCGCCGCCTTGCCGCTGCTGTTTGAGGAAATCATCGATGGACGATTAGTCCCGCCGCTTAGCGGCTTGTTCTCCTGGCTCTTGATCGACGAACTGGACGTGTTTGTCGAGCAGGAGAATAGCGAAGCATTGCTGCGGGTTTTGCAGTACACATTAGGGCCCGCGCTGCAGTGCGAAATTCTGAGCGGGTGCGACTGGGCCGGAAAACTTCAGGCGCTGATGCGCTACGCGGGCGAGCGGTTACAGGCGGCGTTCGAGGCGCCTCCACGTTTCTCGCGGCGCGCCGAGGCCGAACGGATGCTCGGCGAGCTCGGCCTGTCGGTGGCCGCCCTGGCGCGCCGCCGTCCGTATATTCTGACCACGCATGATCCGAATATCGCCCAGGAGGGCTTTGGCAGCCCGGTGGACGAATTTTTGGCGCGCGCCGACTGGAGCGCGTTTCCCGGGAGGTCGATGCGCGTCGTCGGCCGGGTGATTGAACCGGGGGCGTTGCTGCAAGCGCTCGAAGAACAGTTCAACCGGGCGCTGCCGACGCATCCCTGGGTTCGGGCCTACGCCAAGGAGCAATTGCGCGCCCTCGGGCGCGTGCCGTGGCCTGTGGCGCTGGAGGCCGAAGTGGCGCGCATCGTCGCCGATTATCTAACCGAAACGGAAAACCATCGCGGCTGGGTGCGCGGCCTGACCACCTGGATCAATGTGGTGCCGATTCTGGGGCCGATTTACAACATTGAAGAAGGGATCCGCGGGCGCGATCCCTTGCAGGCGGTATTGGGCACGCTGTTTCTCGCTCTGGATGCTCTTGATCTGCTTTCAGGCGGCGATGGCGCCGCCAAGTCGGCGGAAGTTGAGGTGGCGCTGGAGCCTGGCGAAGCGGTGGAAATGGTGGCGACGCGCTCCAGTGCGAGCGACGACAGCGAGCGCGCGCCGCTATTGACGCCGAGAGTACAAGATCGCCAATCCATGGCCGCGTTGCGCCGCCTCGCTCACGAGTTTGGCGCTGATGCGCCTATCTTTGATCGATTGTCTCCTCAGCGCGCGGCTGATCCGTTTGCTGTGCGGCGCGGCGATGCGGCGCCGGCTGCCACGCGCGCTAGCTGGCGCCGCCGTTCGGCTCCGGCCGCCACGACCGTGCGCGGTACTCCCGTTGCCGAACGTCTGACCTGCGTCGAGGTCCGGCGTCTGATGGATGCCGCGAGTGATGGCGCGTTCAAGGATTTTGACCGGATGTTTGCTCGGCATTTTACGATTGAACGGCACGGTGAACAGCCCAGTCGCATCGATCCGGCGCAGCTGTTTAAGTCGTTCTACCAAGACAGTCCCACCTTTCGCCGCTTGATGAATTATTACGTGGCCAAGGCGCCAGCGGGGGAGGTTTGGCGCTTGCATCTTGGCGAGGTACAGAGTCCCGGGCATGCAATGCGCGCCCAGCCCTATACCGATCTGACACGCAAAAGCATGTATTTGCAGGCGGATCAGGCCTTGAGCCAGTTGCGTTATATGACGGCTGAGGGGCATGCGTCATTGTCGCTGGAGCAACCCTATCTGCATGAAATGCTGCATGCGTTGACCGGCGCGCATGATCCCGATTTTGAGCTGGCGTTGCTGAACCGTGGTCCGGTGGTTTATCTGACAGACCGGATTTTGGCTGAAAGTGGACGTCTGGTCGCGCCGCAGGTGATGTATCGACGAGAAGATTTGAATGTAGTGCTGGCGCCACATCAAACCGTGGCCGGCAACCGCGCGCGCGCCGCCGAGGCCGCGCTGGCGGAGGATCGTTATCTCGATGGCTATCTGGCGCGATATCTTGCGGGCAGTGTGCCCGAACTATGGGTCCAGGCCGGGCAGGCGGTTGATCAGGCGGTGATCCGCCTCAGAACTAGCTTCTCGGTGCGCGGCGCTCAGCGCCACGCGGCCGAGGCTCCGCGTTTTACGCTGAGCGGTCGCGACCCGGGGCTGGGCGCCGGCGGCTCGCTGACGCTGTTGCTGCAGCGCCTGCAAGAGCAGAGTTCGACCTTTCTCACATTGCTGGCTGGCGCCAAAGGCCCGTTGCAATGGCGCATGGAGTGGTCGAGCGCGCGCGACACCGTGCTTGAACTTGAGCGGCAAGCCATTTTGTTGGGCGCGCGCGACGGTTGGTATTATTTGTATGAGCAAGGCGTCGCTCCATTAGAGGCGACCCGGCGGGTGGCGGATGCCCTGGTGATGGCGCTCAGCGGCCTCTCCGCGCCTCAAGGCACTGACGCCCGGGCTCAGCGCGGAGCGCTCATTATTCTGGCGGAAAAAATGTTACAGGAGGCCGGCTATCACTATCCGCGCCGGCTGTCCGCCGCCCTGACCGACGCGCTGGACGGCGATCATCTGCAGAGTTGGCTCACCCCCGCGCGTCGGCGCGCGGATTTCGAAGATCAGGCGCTGAGCCAGACTTTGGCCCACGCGGATCGCCTGGCGTCAAACCGCGTACAATGAAGACGTCATTATTGTTGGGTTGATCCCGCGATGAACGTACTGCATTCAACCTGGTTCTGGTTGTTGCTGATCCTCGGACCGATCTGCACGGTGGTTGGCATTCTGACGCGTTTGGCGCGCTCCACGCCGCCACCCCCTGGCGGCGAGACGGCCAGCGCGCCAGTCAAGGATGGCGAGGGCGCGCCGCCACCGCCATAAGGCGAGAGGGGGTGGGTTTGTCGGATGATGCCGCTTGGCGGCTGATCCGACCTATTGCGCCGCACCGATGTGGGCTACAATCGCGCCACTGGAACGCGTGCGTATCGCGCCGCGTTTCCCTTTCTTGTCACTATCGGTCAAGGCCATGAACCATACCTATATTGCTCACCTGGAAGCTACATTGGCGCAGATTCGCGCCGATGGGTTCGAAAAACCGGAACGCGTGATCGCCAGTCCGCAGCGCGCCGATGTTGCCTTGGGCAACGGGCATCGCGTACTCAATTTCTGCGCTAATAACTATCTGGGCCTGGCCGATGATGCCCGGCTGATCGATGCCGCAAAGCAAGGCCTGGATCATTATGGTTATGGTTGCGCCTCGGTGCGCTTCATCTGCGGCACGCAGCAAGTGCACAAAGATCTGGAAGCCGCGATTTCGCGTTTCCTCGCGACTGACGACACGATTCTATATTCCAGCTGCTTCGACGCCAATGGCGGCGTGTTCGAGACCCTGCTTTCCGATGAGGACGCGGTAATTTCCGATGAGTTGAACCATGCGTCGATCATCGACGGAGTTCGCTTGTGCAAGGCGCAGCGTTACCGTTACAAAAATAACGACATGTCCGATCTCGAAACCCAGCTCAAGGCCGCCGACGCGGCCGGCGCGCGTTTCAAGCTGGTGGTGACCGATGGCGTGTTTTCCATGGATGGCATCATTGCCGACTTGAAGTCGTTGTGCGATGTGGCCGATCGCTACGGCGCCATGGTGATGGTTGACGATTCGCACGCGGTGGGTTTTATCGGCGCCAACGGTGGTGGTACCCCCGAGTTGTGTGGCGTGGCGGACCGGATCGACATTTACACCGGTACCCTGGGCAAGGCCTTGGGCGGCGCATCCGGCGGTTATGTTTCCGGGCGCAAGCAGATGATTGATCTATTGCGTCAGCGTTCGCGGCCTTATCTGTTTTCCAATAGTTTGGTTCCGGCGATTGCCGCCGCCAGTCTCAAGGTGTTTGAGATTCTGGCGCAAGACGGCAACGCGCTGCGCGCGCGCCTCAAGCAAAATGCCGAATTGTTCCGCCAAAAGATGGTGGCCGCCGGTTTCGATCTGGTGCCGGGTCAGCATCCAATTATCCCGGTGATGCTGGGTGACGCCCGTCTTGCCAGTGAAATGGCCGCCGCATTGTTGGCAGAGGGAATCTATGTGATCGGCTTTTCTTTCCCGGTGGTGCCCAAAGGCAAGGCGCGCATTCGCACGCAGATGTCCGCCGGCCACAGCCTGGCGCAGGTCGAGCAAGCCGCCGATGCGTTTATTCGCGTCGGACGTGAGTTGGGCGTGATCGCATAACCATCAGGGAGACTTCATGAAAGCGTTATCAAAACTGAAGGCGGAACGCGGGTTGTGGATGACCGACGTCGCCAAGCCTGAAATCGGCCATAACGATCTGTTGATCAAGATCCAAAAAACCGCGATTTGCGGCACCGATATCCATATTTACAATTGGGACCAGTGGGCGCAAAACACCATTCCGGTGCCGATGCATGTCGGCCATGAATATATTGGCGTGGTGGTGGAAATTGGCTCGGAAGTTCAGGGTTACGCCATCGGCGATCGGGTGTCGGGCGAAGGGCATATTACCTGCGGTCATTGCCGTAATTGCCGTGCCGGGCGCCGGCACCTGTGTCGCAATACCTCGGGCGTGGGTGTGAACCGCGCCGGTGCTTTCGCCGAATATCTGGCGTTGCCGGCATTTAATGCTTTTAAAATCCCCGCCGATATTTCCGACGACTTGGCATCGATCTTCGATCCGTTCGGTAATGCGGTGCATACCGCGTTGTCGTTCAATCTGGTGGGCGAGGATGTACTGATTACCGGCGCGGGTCCGATCGGCATTATGGCGGTGGCGATTGCGCGCCATGTCGGCGCGCGCCATGTGGTGATCACCGACGTGAACGAATACCGGCTGGATCTGGCGCGCAAGATGGGCGCGACGCGCGCGGTCAATGTCGCCAAGGAAGATCTGCATCAGGTGATGACCGAACTGTCGATGAGCGAGGGTTTCGATGTCGGCCTGGAAATGTCGGGCAATCCGCAAGCCTTCCGCCAGATGCTGGAAACCATGAATCACGGCGGCAAGGTGGCTCTGCTCGGCATTCCGCCGGCGGACACCGCGATCGACTGGAACCAGGTGATCTTCAAGGGGCTGGAGATCAAGGGGATCTACGGTCGCGAAATGTTTGAAACCTGGTACAAAATGGTGGCATTGCTGCAGTCCGGCCTCGATATCTCACCGATTATCACCCATCACTTTTCAGTGGATGATTTCCAACAGGGCTTCGAAGCCATGCTGTCCGGTCAGTCGGGCAAAGTGATTCTCGACTGGAGATAATGCGGTTTCGCGCCTTAACGCAACAGCCGCGCCATTTTGCGCGGCTGTTTTGCGCCAGCAAGGCGATACGCGGCTCTCTTTAAACCCAGAAACACAAGCTGTCGGCACGGCAAGCGCTAATCCACAATCTTGATCCCCTGACACGACTCGGGCGGCTGTTTGTGCCGCGTAAGCGCGAAGTCACCCTATATTGCTGATGGATCAGGATTATGGCTGGAGCACCGGGGCGCAAATCCGGTAGAATCGACCTTTAAATTTTCTCTTTGTCGAACGGCGTTATGCTTACATTCCAGGAAATCATCCTTACGCTGCAGAATTATTGGAATCGTCAGGGCTGCGCCTTGCTGCAGCCTTACGATATGGAGATGGGCGCGGGCACCTCGCACACCGCGACTTTTCTGCGCTCGATCGGGCCCGAACCATGGAATGCCGCCTACGTACAACCGTCGCGTCGTCCCAAGGATGGGCGCTATGGCGAGAACCCCAACCGTCTGCAGCACTACTACCAGTTTCAGGTCGTGCTCAAACCCGCGCCATCGAACATTCAGGAACTGTATCTCGGCTCGCTGAAAGAGCTCGGTATTGATCCGACGGTGCATGACATTCGTTTTGTTGAGGATGACTGGGAAAACCCTACGCTCGGCGCCTGGGGACTGGGCTGGGAAATTTGGCTCAACGGGATGGAAGTGACCCAATTCACCTACTTCCAGCAAGTAGGCGGTCTGGACTGCCGACCAGTCTTGGGTGAGATTACCTATGGTCTGGAACGCCTGGCGATGTACCTGCAAGGGGTGGAAAATGTCTACGACCTGACTTGGACGGTTTATCCCAACGGTCAGAAGGTCAGCTATGGCGATGTATTCCATCAAAATGAAGTTGAGCAATCACGCTACAACTTCGAACATTCGAACGTGAGCTTTTTCTTTGAGCAGTTCAATCACTTTGAGTCCGAAGCCAAGCGCTTGCTGGATCTTGGTCTGGCGCTGCCGGGCTACGAAATGATTCTCAAAGCGGCTCACTCGTTCAATATGCTAGACGCGCGCGGCGCGATTTCGGTGACCGAGCGCGCGGCCTACATTGGGCGTATTCGTACCTTGGCGCGCCAAGTGGCGCAGGCCTACTATGACTCGCGCGAAGCGCTCGGCTTTCCGATGTGCGTTAAGGCCGACGCATGAAGATTCGGCCCATTCCAGTTCTCTTGGCGTTAATGGCGTTACCCGCTGCCGCCTTTGCCGCCCAATGGCAGGTGTACCAGCAGGGCTCTGCGCTTGAGCTGGCAATGGACCGCGCTTCTCTGTGGTCTGAGTCGGACGGCTTGGTGCATTTTGTCAACCAAGAGCGTTTCGCCCAGCGGCAGTACGACAAGAATTATCAGGTGAACTATTTCATCCGGCGCACGACCGGCTATGCTGATTGTCAGCAGTACCGGTTTGTGTTTGTCAGCACCGATTTCTATAGCGCCAGCAACCAGCATGTCTGGTCGACGATGTACCCGCTGCCGCGCTATGCCTGGAAATGGCAGCCGGTATATCCGGACTCGGTCGCCGCCGCGATGATGGCCCTGGTTTGCACCAACCCCGCACCCAGCAAGAAATCCCAATAAATCATGAACAGAACGCTGTTAATCGAACTTTTGACTGAGGAACTCCCACCCAAGGCGCTGCCGAAACTCGCGGCCAGCTTTGCGGCTTCCATCAGTGACGACTTGAAGAAAATGCAGTTTGCCGCGGAGGATACACAGGCCACGGTGTATGCCAGTCCGCGCCGCCTGGCGGTGAGTCTGCCGCATGTGTTTGCGCTGCAGCCGGAACAGCACATTCTGCGCAAGGGTCCGGCAGTCTCCGCTGGCATGAAGAATGGCCAGCCGACACCGGCGCTGGCTGGGTTCGCCCGTTCTTGTGGTGTCGAGGTGTCCGACCTGGGTACGACCCACGATGGCAAACAAGAGGTTTACACCTGGCAAACGGTGAAAGCCGGACAAAGCCTGAGCGAGGTATTGTCCGATATCGTGGCCAATGCGCTAAAAAAACTGCCGGCGCCCAAGCTGATGCGCTGGGGCGACTCCGAACATCAGTTCGTGCGTCCGGTTCACGGCTTGGTGATGTTGCATGGTAGTGATGTGGTGGCGGGCGAAGTACTGGGGTTGAATAGCAGTCGCAGCACCCAGGGACATCGGTTCTTATGCACGGCTCCCGTCTCCTTGCCTGATGCGGATAGCTATGCCCGCGCCATGTTCGAGCGTGGCCGCGTGGTGGCCAGCTTTGCCGCGCGCCGTGAACTGATCGGTCAGCGCCTGGCCGAAGCCGCCGCGCTGCAAGGGGCGACGATTGCAGCCGATGCCAGCCTGTTCGATGAAGTCACCGCGCTGGTGGAGTGGCCGGTGGTACTGGAAGCGGGCTTCGATGCCGCCTTTTTGCAGGTGCCGCAAGAATGTTTGATTCTGACCATGCAGCAGAATCAAAAATATTTCCCTTTGCTCGATCCTTCCGGCAAGCTGAAAAACCGTTTCCTGTTGGTCTCCAACTTGGAAACCCGCGACCCTTCGGCCATTATTCAAGGTAATGAACGCGTGCTGCGCGCGCGCCTGTCGGACGCCAAGTTCTTTTTCGAACAGGATCAAAAGATCAAGCTGGAGTCGCGTCTGCCGCGTCTGGTCGATGTGGTGTATCACAACAAGATCGGTAATCAGTGGCAACGGATTGAACGCCTCAAGGTGATTGCCGCCGCGGTTGCCGGTCAGTTGGGCACCGATGCCTCATTGGCCGAGCGCGCGGCGATGTTGGCCAAAGCCGATCTGGTGTCGGATATGGTGGGTGAATTCCCTGAGCTGCAAGGCATCATGGGCATGTATTACGCTCAGATCGACGGCGAGCCGACCGAGGTGGTGCAGGCCATTGAAGGCCACTATCACCCGCGCTTTGCCGGCGACAGCCTGCCGCAAGGTCCGATCGCCACGGCGGTGGCGCTAGCCGATAAAATGGAAACCTTGGTTGGCATCTGGGGCATCGGCCTGGTTCCCACCGGCGATAAAGATCCATTTGCCTTGCGCCGCGCCGCGCTCGGCGTGTTGCGCATGATGCTTGAGACGCCGCTGGACTTGAAGCAGCTGTTGCAGCTGACCGCCGATGCCTTCGAACCTGGCTTGCTAGCGCCCGAAGTGGTGGATGACGTGTTCATCTTCTGCCAAGAGCGACTGAAAAATTATCTGGCGGCCAGCTATCAGGCGGATGAAATCGACGCTGTATTGGCTTTGGCGCCGGCGGCGATTCATGAAGTCCCCACGGTCCTGGCCGCGGTGGCCGCATTCAAGGCCTTGCCCGAAGCCGCTACGCTGGCCGCGGCCAACAAGCGTGTAAAAAATCTGCTGAAGAAAACCACGGGCGAGCGAGGCACCGTTGATCGCGCGCTGTTGCAGCATGAGGCCGAGCAAGCATTGTTCGCCGCGTTGCAAGCCTTGGCGCCGCAAGTGGAGCGCCTGGTGGCCGCGCATGATTTCTCTGGCGCGCTGGAACGTTTGGCTAGCCTTAAAGAGCCGGTTGATGCGTTTTTTGACGGCGTAATGGTGATGGCCGAAGATATGGCGGTACGGGCTAATCGTCTTGCGTTGCTGTCGCAGCTGGCTGCTTTGTTTAACTGCGTTGCCGATATTTCATTATTGGCGTGATCTTTTTTGCCGACGGTCATCCGCGTCTTCTGGCGTCATCCTTGCCATCGGTGTGGATACTGTCGGATAACGCTGCGTTTATCCGACCCACGATAGGAATGCAATG
>Ga0302145_10000498_pt1 | contig 16584 bp, 16 predicted proteins | sample I_Bog_E2_3_FD_192437 | JGI IMG/M metagenome (GOLD analysis project Ga0302145, IMG submission 192437) | Peat permafrost microbial communities from Stordalen Mire near Abisko, Sweden - I_Bog_E2_3 | ecosystem: Environmental > Terrestrial > Soil > Wetlands > Peat | place: Sweden: Abisko, Stordalen... | reverse complement strand
GTTTCTCTATTCGTTCATCAAACTCCTGCTGATGAACGGCGGCGCTGAACTGGAGCCAGAAGACGATAACGTGATCCACAAGGCGGTGCGGGACATTTACCTTCTTGACGCGGAGAACCGTCGCCTCTCGAATCTCTTCCTACCCAAGAAGCTCGACCGGTATCTCTCGAAATGGGTTGGCAAAGGCGTCTATGCCGCTATCTTCGACAACGTCGAAGACAGCTTATCGCTTTCGCGACTGCAATGCTTCGACTTCCAGGGCGTCAATAACGAGCAGTACGCCGACCTGATCGAACCGCTGATGGTGTGGCTCTTGCGCCGGATCAACGATGTGCTCTACAACCCGGCCAATCTTGGCGTGCCCAAGCACATCCTAATCGAAGAGATTTTCTCTTCGATGAAGAACCGGCAGTTGCTCGAAGGCGCACTCGCTTCGATCAAGACCGTGCGCAAGAACCTAGGCGGCGTTACGATGATTGGCCAGTCTGCGGAAGACCTTGGCGCTAACGCCGACAGCATCGTGAACTCCTGCACGTCATTTCTGTTCTTGAAAGACGCGACCTTCAACCGCAAGCGGTATGCGGAACTCTTCAGGATGAACGAGCAGCAGCTTGCGCTCTTCGAGAGCTTGCAGGACCGCGAAGGTCTCTACATGCGCCGCGACGGATTGACGAAGGTCGTCACGCTCAATCTCGACAACCGCAGCTACGCAGTCTTTTCGACCAAGCCGAAGGACCGCGTGCGCCGGGCCAAGCTCATTGCCAAGTACGGACTCACGGAGGGAATCACTCGATTCGCCCAAGGCGAGTCCGAATAACCCCAACAACAACCCGCAGAAAGGACTTGAGAATCATGCGCCCCACCCTTTTTGTCTCTTTTTCCGTTTGCATGATGCTAGCCACTGGCCAGCTTCATGCTTCAAGCGAAACACATCCTCTGCAACCGAGCGCGCCGCGCACAGTCATGGTGTCGGAAGCGGATACGCCGCCGCAGATTCGCGCTGGGCTGCTGCAATCGACGCTCATCGTGCTACCCAACGAAGAGAAAGTCGCCAACGTCTTCGCCGGCGACACGGTGAATTGGATCTTCGACGGCGGTCATGTGGCTTCGCGCTTCATCAGCGTCAAGCCCAAAACAGCTAACGCGGCCACGGACATTCACATCGTCTCCGATCATGGCAACGAATACACGCTGGCGCTGCGCGAGGTCTCCGATGATTCCGATCCACACTTTGATTCCAAAGTCTTCATCGCTCCCGGCGATCAGGCAGCCAAGGACCGGCTGGCCCAGCTTCCGGTGTTTGTGCCGGTTGCCGAACTGGATAAGGCGAAACAGGAAGCTGCTGCCGCGAAGGCCGCTCAGGAGGCCGAACTCAAAGCCCAGCAAACAAAGGCCGAGCAGTACCGCGGCGAATACCCCGGCTCGCTGCACTTCGATTTCGTGTGGGACGAGCGCAAGGGGAAAGAACTCGGACTCCAGCAAATCTGGCATGACGACAAGTTCACCTATCTGCGCGGCCAGTTCCAGGAGACGCCCGCGCTCTACGAAGTGAAGGACAAGAAGCCGTCGCTCATCAACTTCGATTTCAACGGCGGGCTCTACACCGTGCCGAAGCTGCTAGAGCACGGGTATCTCGCCATCGGCAAGCAGAAAGTCGAATTCCATCGCGAGGGAGGTGCGAAATAGCCATGACCGAACAAACACCAAACACTCCCGCAATCATTCCAGAGCAGCCGGATGCCAAGCCGCCGCTCAAGAAGAGTATGCCAGTGGTCATTGCACTGGTAGCGATTCTCGCCATACTCGGCATTGCCAACGTAACCAGCCTTCTGCGCGGCAACAAGAGGACGGCACCAACAAGCGCGCTGCCGATGCGCCCGACCTCGCCCAGTGCGCAGCAAGTATCGAGCTTCGAGACACAGCAGCAGTTGCAGGCGCAGCATGATGCCGAGGAAAAGCAGCGTCAGCAAGAGTTGCTTGCGGCGATGCAGCAACTTCAAAACACCGAGGGCGCACCCGGCCCAGAGTCAACCAAGGCCGCGCCGATGACAGCGGCGCAACGTGATGCGATCTACGGCGGGAGTTCCAATGCACCGCAGCGCACCTCGAATGTTTCGGAGGCGCAGGCCGAAGCCAAGCAGCGGGCACTGGCGCGTGAAAAGCAGAAGCAGGACGCCATCAACAGTGACACGATGGCAATTGACTTTGCGCGCGCTGGAGAAGCTACAACCGGCCCATCACCGAATGCTCCGGCTGCCACCATGCTTGCGGCACGTGCGGAAGCACCCTTTTCAGCGAAATCGGAAGAGGTAACGTCCGCCCAGACCATCGGCGGCGCGCCTTCGCAGAAGAGTTCCAATGCAGCAGCATCGGAGCAATCGGCTACGACAAACGCCAAATCCGATCCGATGGGGCCGTATTCGTTTGACCAGTATCAGGGGCGTCTCTATCGGATCTTCGAGGGTACGGTTCTCGAAGGCGTTGTCACCAACCACATCGACGGCGGACTCAACGGGCCAATTCTGGTCATGCTGACCACCGATTACTACTCCCACGATCATCAACAACTGCTCATGCCGCAAGGCACGCGCCTGATCGGCACCGTGCAGAGCGTGGGCAGTGCCCAGCAGCGCAAAATGTTCGTCACCTTCCATCGCGCTGTCTGCCCGGATGGGTTTTCGCTCGACTTCGACAAGTACATCGGGCTTGACCCGCTGGGTACAACCGGACTCGCCACCAAGGTCGATCACGGATACTTCCAGGCATTCGCCGCTGCCGCAGCCATCGGTGGTATCGGCGGCCTTGCGCAGATCGGCAACAACGGCAGCGTGCTCGATCCCTCTACCGAGATTCGCAATGGAATCTCGGAGCAGATGGCAAGCGAAGGGGAGCAAATATTGAATCACTTTCTCAATCGTCTGCCGGTCATCACCCTCAAGGAAGGTTCGCGCGCTCGCGTCTATGTGGGCCGCGACATTCTGATTCCGTCCTATGCGGAACATCGCATGGACCCAACCCTGTAGAGCCGGAGACTGGCCATGATGGAGCAGAGCGAACGATCACGGCATCTGATTGAGGTTTCGCGCCGCGCCATGCATCGCGGTCATGATGCATGGGCAGCGTTCAACTTGAGCGACAAGGTGGTTGTGGCGCTTGTGCTCAATCGTGCCGACTGGCTCGAAGAGTTTGGCTGCACCCTGGCCGAAGCTATCGAGGAGGCGGGCGAAGAATGGATCGTCGTCATCCCTCGAATTGCCCGCGCGCTTCTCAACGAAGGGTTGTGACGCGGTGCGGCAATCTCGCCGTCCCCGCTAGGCTCGTCTGCAGCCAATTTAACCAACAACGAGGAGGTAGTATGGCAATTCAACTCAAAAGGCAGCGCAAGTGGCTCGTAATCACCGCCGCTGTTCTGTTGACCGCAACGCCCAGCTTTGCGCTCTTCGGGATCGGAGACGTAGTCTTCGATCCCACCAGCTATGCCAGCCTGGTCCAACAACTGACCACGCTCCAGATGCAGTACAACATGGTCAAAAACAACATCACACATTTCTCGCTCAAGCAGCAGTGGCAAACGACACTGCACAAACTTGAAAACGCAAACGTCGCCAATATGTTTGGCGAAACGGCAGGCATCAAGATTGCGCTCAACTCGAACGCCCCTTCCACTTCCGCCACGGCGTGGAAGACAGCCACGGTCTCAATGAATAGCGGCACGAGCAGCTACCTCGCGGGACAGGCGCTTGGCAGCGCGCGCATCTCGCAGCTTGCCATGATCGAAACATCCGATTCCATCTCGCCCGACTGCCTTACAGCAGTGGGCCAGTACCGGACCAACAGAACCGAAAACTCAACGGCCAATTCCTCGCTCCTTTCGAGTCAGTTCGACATTTCGAGCGGCACGAACAGCGAGGTCCAACAACTCAATCTTTTGAACGCCGCCGAAGCTCAGAAGTTGAGCGAAATGCAATCGCAGGGAACGCTTCAATCCTGCCTTGCTGGGCAGATGACCGTCGCCAACATGGAACGACGCAATGCCGCCGTCGAAGACATCAATACGGCGGCCTTCGTGCAGCAGCAACGCTCGACGAACAATGTCAGTGCTGCCAGCGAAAGCAATACCTGGAAGACCTACCTTCCGTAAGTGCAACCCACGCGGCGCTGGTCATTCTGACAGCGCCGCCCCTTCCACTACGAGGTGACGACTATGATTTCACCGACGCTGCTGGCCCAGGCATTACCGGGCACGAGTTCCGGCGTGGACTGGCTCTACCAGTTCACCAACAATCTGACGAATCTCACCACGCAAAACGGCGGCGTATTGACGCAGCTTGGATTGACCGAGTTGAGTTGCATCGCCCTTTTCTCGCTGATCAACATGGTCATCAACTGGAACACCTCCGGGATGACGGTCTGGCGCTTTCACGCGCACCCAGTTCGCGCGGGCGATCTGACGCACTTTCTGATGCGGCTCATCATTTGCTGCCTGCTCATCAATTACTGGGTCAATCCGCTGCCCGGTGCAAGCTTCGGGCTGAATCACTTCTTCAGCTATATCGCCCAGGCAATGGTTGCCGCCTTCGATCAGAGTTCGCTCGACACTTTGCTTCAGCTTTTGAAGACCGCAGGCGACAACACGGCCATGCCATCGTTGACCGCTCCAGTCCAGATTCTCTGCTACTTCTACGTCCAGGCGCTCATGGGCTTGGCCTCGGCGATTCTCTTCCTCATCAACTGCTCTTCGTTCATCCTCTACGGAGTCACGGCGCTCTTCGGTCCGGTCTTCATTCCGCTGCTGATGACCAGAATATTTCGAGGGAAGTTCTTTCACTTCGTCGATGTACTGCTCAGCTTCGCCATGATCCGTGCTGTGGCCGCGGCCTTCATCTTCGTATGGTCCGGTTTTCTGAATACCTTCATTCAGCAAACCTTCAACGGAACCTACTCAATGGAGATGTGGTTGGCCAATCTCATTCCCTGCACGATGGTCTTCATCGCCTTCATCATCAACATGCTCTTCATTCCGAGCATGACGCAGGCGATCTTCGGCGGCACGGCAGGCTTGGCAGACAGCGTATCGAAGGTCGGCGGCGCGGTTGCTTCTATCGCCATGATGGCCGGCTGAGGAGGGCGTCATGTGGATCTATCTCTTCAGCTTTCTACTCTTCCGCCGGCTCAAGCTATCGAAGCCCTTCCGATACGTGCTCGCCGTGCTTTTGATCGGCATCTTCATCGTGGTCCTGATCTACACCGTGGGCCTGTTTCTCATGCTTGAAGAAAGGATAAGTGCATCCCATGCCACGACACTCGACTTCTTCTGAAGCCCCTCTCACGCCCGCCGAATCTCTGCTCGTTGACCACATCGGCAACGAGGTCTATGCGTCGCACTACGCCGAGCGGAAAGCCTACCGGCTCATCCTCGCCTGTGGCACGGTCATGCTGCTCGCTTCGTTCGGCATGAACCTGATGCTGGCGCGCCGCCCGGTTGCGAATCGTTACATTCGCATCGATGAGATGGGCCGCGCCCAGGCGATTCAATACAGCGACCTGAACTACTCGCCGCGCGAAGGCGAAGTCCGCACCTATCTGACCGATTGGGCAAACTACCGCTTCACGGTCAACCGCGACGTAATCGCCAAGAAATACCCACTCAACTACTACTTCCTTTCGCAGGCGCTGGCATCGCGTCTGATGGGTGAAGACAACGCCAACCACCTCGTCTCTCAGGTCACGGCAGGGCAGATCGAAGCGAGCGACGTGCAGGTCCAGAACGTGACCATTACAACGATGTCGGAAGAGATGTTCCTGGGCGCACGCATCGCCCGTGGAACTGCTCTGATGGCGGTTGATCGCTTCTACTCGGCAGAGAATTCCCATGAGCCACGCACGGAGCATTGGCTGCTCAGCATCACCTACTACTTGAATCCAAAGCAGGTCAGCGATCAGTCCCGCGTCTATCCGCAATACGAGTTCATCAATCCGCTGGGATTGACCATCACCGAGTTCCATGAAAACCGTGTCTCTGTCGATGCGCACAATCCAGACGCAACCGCAGGAGCCACGCGATGAGTTTCGACCTGATACTCCCGTTCTTTCCCGAGGAGTTGCGCGAGCTTCTGCTTGATCCATCGATCTCCGATCTGATGATCAATGGGACGAGCGGAGTGTTTGCAGACCGGAATGGCGTTGTAGAGCAGATCGGACTCAAACAGCCGTTCACGAACGAACGGTTGCAAGCCGCCATTGAGCGCGTCGCGCGCATTCTTGGGCAGGATCTGACGACGCAGAATCCGATTCTCAATACGCGCTTACCAGATGGCTCGCGAGTGGCGGTCGTCGGCTCGCCTTCTTCGATCAATGGGCCGACCTTTACCGTGCGCAAATTTAACCGCTGGTTTACTTCGGATGAACTCGTCGCATCGGGCAGTCTTCCGGTCAATGTACGTGACACTGTTGTACGACTGATCGAAGGACGGAAGAACGGCATCATTGCCGGTGGAACCGGCTCGGGAAAGACCACGCTGATGAAGGCTTTGCTCGATCATGTTCCGCTTCGTGAGCGGCTGATCGTGATTGAGCAGCCAGCCGAGTTGAAGGTTGCCCATCCCAACGCCGTTCGCTGGGAAGCTGTTGCGGCCATTCCCGGCCAAGTCGCCGTCACTCCGAGCCAGTTGGTTGCCGCCGCTTTGCGGCATCGTCCCGACCGCATCATCATGGGCGAAATCCGCGACGAGTGCGGCTACGACCTCTTGCAGGCGATGAACACCGGCCACGGCGGAACCCTCTCGACATTGCACGCGGATTCCGCCCTTGATGCGCTCGACAGGCTGGCGGATATGGCGCTCAGCGCCCGAACCAATCTTGACCAGCAATTCATCCGGTCACAGACCGGAAAGGCAGTGGATTTTGTTCTCTACTGCGAGCGCGCTTCCACGGGCCGACGCCGGGTGCGCGAGCTGATTACCGTGAGTGGATACAGCCACACGGACCAGTGCTTCGTGACGGAGGAAATCTACCGGGCTTCCTCCACGGTGGCGGCGTAGATTGCAGCGCGGATTGCAGGATGGAATGCGAATCGGAGGAGCGGCGATGCAAAGCCTTCTTGGGCACGGTGAAGTAAACGGAATCACGCCCTTGTTGTGCGCTCTTGAGCGTGACCACGCCGAGTGGAAGACATGCGATGCCGGGAGCGAGATGCGGCTCTTTGTCCAGAGGTCAGGCGCGAGAAGTGGGGATATGGTTCGCCGGGGAATGGCATCGCCAGAAAGCAGGAACAGCATTGTTCTTCAGTGTGTCTCCCAGTTCCATTCCTCACTAGCTCGGTCACTGCTTCGGGGCCTTTGCGACGCCCGGCGGCAGGCTCGCTCTTCTGCTTCTGCTGCGCATCCCTACGGGTTACGGTTTCCATCTGCGATGGACCCTCCGTAAATGCAGAGCTTCGGCCTTGGGAGTCGCGCCCACTCGCATAGCTTCGCAAGGTGTGACCCGAGCAGATCGGGAATTCAAAAACGGAGACACAATCATGTATCAGAACAAAGCTATCCTCATCGGCTTCCTCGGCGGCGACGCCGAAGTTCGCACCGGCAAGAACAACCAGAAGTTCACCACCCTTTCACTCGCAACCAAGACCTCTTACAAGGACAAAGAGTCCGGCGAATACATCTCGCACACCGAGTGGCATCGCTCTATCGTCTTCGGCAAACTCGGCGAGTTCGCGGCCACGCTCAAGAAGGGCGCGCACATCCAGATCGAGGGCGAGATTCGCCACACCGAGTACACGCCCAAGAAGGCAAAGAAGCCGGTCCGCACCGACTCGATTCGCGTCAACTCCATCCTCAAACTCGACCGCGCGGAGAAGGCCGCTGCGGAAGAACAGGAAGCCAACGAGGAGTTGCCCTTCGACGAAGCGGCCGAGTAGGCCGCTTTCCCTCACGGTGAAAGCCCGGCATTGTCCGGGCTTTCCTACTGGAAACGTCCCGTGGAATCGCGTTCTTGAGAGGTCACCTTATGAACCGAATTGCTGCCAACTTCCTCACTCGTTCGTTCGCTTCGTGCGAAACGATTGCGCTGCTGCTGCGCCGAGAAGACGCGCTCCGGCCACAGCAACGCGTGGTAACGGTTGAACAGATTCTCGCGCCGCGCTATATGGCTTGGCTCAACTTCGAGAATGACAACGGCGCAAACATCTATGTCTCAGCCAATCCGCTCCATGCAGGCAGCCGCAAGCGCACCAAGGAGTGCATCGCATCCGTCCGCCACATCTATCTAGATATTGATGAAGACGGCGACGCCCGGCTCGCTGCGCTGCGAGCGTCCGATCTGGTTCCCACGCCGACCGCGATCATCTTGACTTCGCCCGGTAAGTACCAGGCGCTTTGGCGCGTGGCCGGCTTCGACTTCGAGCGTCAGGAACAGATGCTCAAGCTGATCGCCCAGGCATTTGGCGGCGATCCCGCTTGCACTGACCGGAACCGGGTGCTTCGCGTCCCCGGTTTCCTCAACCAGAAGTATTCTCCCGCGCATCCCGTCGCGGTCGAATACCCAGCCAATGCGATCTACGGTCCAGCGGATTTTCGGCTTGAGAATATCCAGGTCTCTTCCGTGCTCCCGCTCTGCGGAAACACACGGAAAAAGCCCGTCCATTCAACTCCGTCGAAGCACTCCCATTCCGAAGACGATTGGGCCTGGGTTTGCGCGCGGCTTGCACACGATATGGACGCTACGAAGCTGACGCAGGAACTCGCTTCGCGTCGCTCCGATAAATCCGATCCGCTCTACTACGCCCAACGCACTGTCGATGTCGCCTCGGCCCGCCTTTGGTTGGGCCAAGGCATTCCCATCGACGACGTTATCACCATGCTTGAAGTCCGACGCCGCTTCGAGATTCCCACCGCACTTTGCTCCGCTCGTGCGCGGGAGATTGCGGCCACCGCACAACGCATGATTGCCCGTCAGAAGACGGCCTGATTCCACAGCCCAAAGGAGACCGATATGCCACTGCTTGAAGTCACACAAACCCGCCACCTCAGCGCATCCATTCGCCTCACTGATACGACCGCATTGCAGGTCGATCAGTATGCCGCATTCATCCACGCTTCCGCCGACGATGTCGTCGAGCAGGCGCTTGCCTTTGTCTTCTCGAAAGACCGCGACTTTCAGGAGTTTTTGAAGTAGTCTGAAGCGCAGCGGATTACACCGACTCTGCGTATCCGTCGCTCGCCTGCTCCTGAGACCGCTGAAGCACCGTCGAAGCCCGCAGCAAGAGCAGCAGTAGCAGTGGGAGCGAAGGCATGATTTGCCTTCGCTTTCTTGTCCGGACCACTGCGGCGCTGCGCGCCGGAAGAATTTTCGATACTCCACCCCTCAGAGGGAACTCAGAAGTTGCCCAGGAAACTCCTGAGTTACTGATTGATGGAGTTGAAGATATGCGAACCGTGGGAACTCATGAGTTTCCACGGTTCGCAACAGAAAGCAGGTCATCATGGCGCTTCTTTCTTCAGAAATGCAACCCGGCGCGCGCCGGGTTCGAGGACGCGAAAAACGCAACATCACGCTCAACACAAAGCTCAATCGCAACGAGTATTCAGAGGTCGAGCGCCATTGCAATTCGCTTGGGCTTGACTACGGCGAATGGCTGCGCAGCCTAATCATGCGCGAAGTGCGCGACAACTCCAGGAATGCAACGGACCTTGCTTTGATGGGCGAAGTCACGAGCTTGCGCCTTTTGCTCATCAATACGCTGGACCCCCTTCTGCGTGGAGAGCAAATGACCTCGGAACAGTTCAAGGAGATGCTTCGCTACGTGAAGGCAAACAAACGCAAGGCGGCGGAAGACACTCTCGCCAGCTACGCGGAAAGGAACACGGAACAGCTATGAACACCACGCATTGGGGACGCAAGGAAACAATCGTGATGCCGCCGCAGGCTCCCATCTATAGCTGCACGGTCATCACGCTGGCGCTGATTCTGACTGCTGGGTTTCTGCGCATCTATATGGGTGCGTTCATGCCGCCGCTCGAACGCTACGATTTCTGGCCGTACATTCAGTCCGGTGCACTGACCGGACTAAAGCAGACAGGCCAGTACCAACTTCTTGACGTTTCGGACGACCATCTTCATGCGCATCCTGCCGCCGCTGCCGATGTCGAGCCGGGCGTAACCACGATAGAATTCGCGCGGCCACTGCCGCTTCAGTTGACCACGAGCGCCCGCGCCGCCGGTCTGGTTTACCTCTACCGCGGTCCTAAAACCGTCTACCGCAATGGCCCGCTTCATGCCTATCTTCAGCAGTTCGTCTATGGCGGGCACACCGTCGCCGGAGTCTTCCGCTGGCCACTGCTCGCGGGACTTGTTGCGCTATTGAGTGGCCTTCCGTTTGCCGCCCGCAAAGATGTGGATCGGTTCCGAGAAATGAAGTACGGACGCCTGCTCAAAGGCCCGGTGCGCGTGACTCCAACCGGATTCAATAGTGCCGTGAAGGGCGATGGAGTTGGTTTCAGGACAATTGAATCGAAGAAACTCATGCGCATTCCCCGGCTCGCCGAAGGGCAACACATCGAGCTGATGGGCGACACCGGTGCAGGCAAGACCCGGCTAATTATGCAGATACTCATGCAGATCAAAGAACGGAATCACTCGGCCATCGTCTACGATCCGGCCTGCGAGTTCGTGCAGCGGTTCTATGACAGCAAGAACGGTGACATCATTCTCAATCCTCTGGACGCCCGCTGCCCCTACTGGGGGCCGTCAGAGGAGTTGCGCCGCCGCGCCGAGGCCAAGGCGATTGCGGCATCGCTATACCAGCCGACCACTGACAAGAAGGGTGAGTTCTTCACCGAAACGCCGCAGAAGATTTTCGCGCATCTGCTGACCTTCGGTCCCTCGCCCGAAGAGCTTGTCGAGTGGATGGCCAACCCCGACGAGATCGACCGCCGCGTGCAGAACACGGAGATGGCGACGATGATCGCCAAGGGCGCGCAGCAGCAGCGCAATGGCGTACTGGCCTCGCTCGGCCTGATCGCGGACAGCCTGCGAATGCTGCCGCGCAAAGACAAAACTCGGAATCACTGGAGCGCAACCGAGTGGTCAGAAAACCGGCGCGGCTGGATCTTCTTGACATCGAAACCGAGCGAGCGCGAGGCGTTGCGGCCGCTGCACAGTTTGTGGATTGATTTGCTGGTTTTGCGGCTGCTCAATGAGCCAAAGGAAGGTCAGCATCCGGTCTGGTTTGTGCTCGACGAACTTGCCAGCTTGCAACGGTTGCCGCAACTCCACACCGCCATCACCGAGAATCGCAAATCGAAAAATCCGATTGTGCTGGGCTTCCAGGGCAAGGCGCAGCTTGAGTACATCTACGGCCACATGGCCGAGGTCATGCTCTCGCAGCCGGCAACGAAAATCTTCTTGAAGACCACCGAGCCGAAGGCCGCCGAGTGGGTATCGAGCGCCATCGGCAAAGTGGAGATTGAGCGGCTACGGCAGACCCATTTCGACGGCAGCCGCACCGGGAAGAACTTCACGCTGGAGCGTCAGGTCGAGCCACTGGTGATGGACTCGGAAATCTCCGGCTTGCCCGACCGGCACGCATACCTGAAACTTGGCAACTACGTCGCCTGCTTCTCATTTGCCTACCACGACATTCCGGCAACGCAACCGGCTTTTGTGCCGCGCCCGCTTGATGACGATAAACTCGGCTTCGACCCAAAGACGTTGGCGAAGAAAGCGTCGGAGCCGGAGGCCATCGAAGAAAGCGCTGAGTCCATACAGAGCGGCTTTTCATTGGGAGACTGACATATGCTCAAAATCTCGAAAGCACTCTCCGCAGGCAAACTCGAAAACTACCACCGGCAAGAATTCACTTCGCCGGACCAAAGCTATTGGAGCCAGGGGCAGACCGTGCAGGGCGAATGGCAAGGTCAGCTTGCCGAAAAATACGGCCTCGCTGGAGCTGTTAGCTCCGATAAGTTCCACCGACTCTCGGAAGGTGAACATCCGCAAACCGGCGAGCAACTTGTCCAGCATCGGCAATCCTTCGAGTATCAAGGAGCTGACGGCAAAACAGTCAAATCCGTCGAGCATCGCGCCGGGTGGGATGCAACCTTCGGCGCGCCTAAGTCGGTTTCACTAACCGCGCTTGTTGGCGGCGACAACCGGGTTCGCGATGCTCATCGCATGGCGGTCACGACCGCTCTCGGCGAGTTGGAGCGGTACACGCAGGCGCGGCTCGGCGGAAACCGGCCCGCCGAGTCCACCGGCCAATTCATCGTCGCAAAATTCGAGCATGACACATCGCGGCCCGTCGATGGCTATGCGGCTCCACAACTTCACACGCACGCCGTCATCTTCAATGTCACTGAGCGCGCCGATGGAACTACACGTGCGCTCCAGCCGCAGAGCCTCTTCGAGTCGCAGCAGTTCGTCACTGCCGTCTATCAGTCTGAGTTGACCTTTCGATTGCGCGAATTGGGCTACGAGATCACGCCGGGCAGAAGCGGAGCGCCGGAGATCAAAGGATATTCGCAGGAGTATCTTGACGCTTCGAGCCAGCGCCAGAATCAAATCCTTTCCCACATGCAGCAAAATGGTCTCTCCGGCTATGAGGCGGCTGAGATCGCCGCCCATGCCACGCGCGACAAGAAGCAGATTCAGTCGCCCGCCGAGGTACTCGCGGCGCATCGCAAACTAGCCACCGAGTTCGGAAATCAGCCGAATCAGGTTGTGGCCGCGGCGCGTGAGCGGGCCGAAAAGAAATCCGTCGAACGCGCTCCCGAGAGAGCACAAAAGGCGGCTCAAGAAGCAGTGACCTTTGCCCGCGAACGCAGCTTTGAGCGCGAAGCCGTCACGGATGAGCGCGCCCTCTTCCGCGATGCCTTGCGGCGCGGCATGGGCGAAACGACCTACGGTCAGGTTCGCGCCAGCGTAGAAGCGAGGTTGGCCTCTGGCGAGTTTCAGCTTGTTACCGCAACAAAGCACGGTTCCGCGCGGCAGTTCACCACGGCGGAAACCATCCAGGCTGAGAAGGAAATTCTGCGGCAGATGCGCCAGGGGCAAGGCCGGGCCGACCAGATCATGCCCGTTCAGCAGGCCGTCGCGCATACCGCCCAATACCCGATTCTTAATTCCTCGCAACGGGCAGCGTCGGAAGAAATTCTAACCTCGCGCGACAGGATACAAGGCTTGCAAGGAAGCGCCGGCGTGGGAAAAACGACCGCTCTCAAAACCGTGCGCGAGGCCGCCGAACAGCGCGGGATGATCGTCGAAGGCTTCGCCCCGACCTCCCGCGCCGCGCATCAGCTCCGCGATGCCGGCATCAATGCCGATACGCTGCAAGGTTTCCTTGCCCGGCATAAGCAGCCGACCCCGGAACGCCACCTATATATGGTGGATGAATCGAGCCTGGCCAGCACCAAACAGGTGCGCGATTTCCTCGCCAAACTCGACCCCGGCGACCGAGTTCTCCTCATTGGTGACACGCGCCAGCATCAGGGCGTCGAAGCCGGGAAACCCTTCGAGCAGTTGGTCGATGCCGGAATGAAGACGGCACGACTTGATCAAATAGTCCGCCAGAAAGACCCGGAGTTGCTGCGCGCCGTCGAGCATCTATCGCGAGGCGAAGTGGCCGATGCCGTCGCGCTTCTCGAACAGCAGGGGCGTGTTACGGAGATTTCCGATTCTGAGAAGCGCATCGCCTCGATTGCCCGGAACTATGCCGACAATCCGGTCAATACCATCATCGTTTCACCTGACAATGCTTCGCGCCGCGCAATCAATCAGGCGGTTCGCTCGGAGTTGCAGGAACGCGGCATCGTCGAATCCGAAAACCACGCCCTGCGCGTCCTTGCGCCGCGTTCCGATATGACCGGCGCTGATCGCGCCTGGGCCGCGCGCTATGAGGTTGGCGACGTGCTCCACTATCAGCGCGGCAGCAAGGCCCTCGGCATCGAGCAGCGCAGCTATGCGCAAGTGGTCTCGACCGATACAAAATCAAATCTGCTGACCGTCGAGAAGCCGCATGGCCAGCAAGTCACCTACGATCCTGCCCGTTTGCACGGCATCTCCGCTTATCGTGAGATCGAACGCGATTTTGCTGTTGGCGACCGACTGCAATTCACCGCGCCGAATCGTGAACTTGGAATCGCCAACCGCGACCTTGGAACCGTACAGAAGATCGAGGCGAGCGCCGCAATGACCGTCCGCATGGACGGCGGCAAGGATAGAGCGGTCACCTTTGATCCGGCAGAGATGCGGCATTTCGACCACGGCTACGCCGTCACCTCGCACAGTTCGCAGGGCCTCACCTCGGAGCGCGTTCTGGTCAACATGGACACCAATGTTCACCCCGAACTCATCAATACCCGTTTTGCCTACGTTTCTGTCTCACGCGCTTCGCATGATGCGCAAATCTTCACTAACAACCTCGCCCAACTCGCCCCGCAGCTCAGCGCCGACATTTCGAAGACCTCAGCGATCAAGATCGGCCAGAGCGCGCTATTGGCCCCAGAGATTGCCTTGACCTGATTTTGCAGGCAGCGTCTGAAAAATCTGAATCGGTACACCAAGATTCGGCCAATTGGCCAGACGCATCTGGCCAATTCTTTCGACACTGTCGAGAGAATTCAGAGTCCATTAACCATCATCTATTGAGCAGGATAGGGAATCGCACCCGACACTACTCGATAGTTACACTTGACATATTTGTCATGCTGGGCTATTTTGCCTAGAGAAGGGTTTTCTGTATGCCAATCATTCCTCCCTTCGACAGCGACGGTCTTTTGCCGCCAGGAGACTACGAGCTTTCCTTCGATGAATTGCGCCAATCGGGTCTCGTACGCGGCGGCGGAAAGCAGAACACCGACTCGACTTGGGATGGCGCCTGGCGCGAACAACTTGTCGGCGGATTGGAGATTCTCGCCCGCCAGCTTTGGCAGGTTGGCATCCGCGAAATCTTCGCCGACGGCTCGTTCGTGGAGGACAAGGACCATCCCAACGACATCGACGGATACTTTGTTTGCGACCTGAAATCGCTCGCGTCTGGCGTACTGGCGCAGCAGCTCAATCGCCTCGACCCGTACAAGGTTTGGACCTGGGACCCGGCCTCACGACGGCCTTATCGCGGCTATCCCAAGCGCCAGCTTCCCATGTGGCATCGCTATCGGGTCGAACTATACCCGCACGTGCCCGGACTTGGTTTCGGTAGCGGCATCTGCGACAAGTTCGGCCATGAACTTGAGTTTCCGTCCGCCTTCCGCCAGTCGCGCCGGGACGGCAAGCCGCGAGGCATCGTAAAGATCAAATATGGGGGACCGTCATGATTCGCAATGAAGCTGAATACCAACTCGCATCCACTCGACTTGAGGAAGAACGCGGCCGGCTCGCCGAGCATCGGGACCGGCTCAAGACCACGGGTCTATCCGACGACGAGATCAAGCGCGTCATCGATCCGATTGAGTCCTTCCACCTGCAACTGAAAGAAGAAGTGGAGAGCTATGAGCGGCTGAAACGGGGCGAGTTTGACGAGTTGGAGAACCTCCGCGGACTCGGCCAGATGCTGATTTCGCTGCGCATCGCCCAGGGAATCTCGCAGCGCGATCTGGCCAAGCGGCTCGGCGTTCACGAGTCGCAGGTTTCGCGCGATGAACGCAACGAATACTTCGGCATCACGCTGGAGCGCACGATCCGTATACTGGATGCGCTCAATGTGCGGTTGCGCACGAAAGTGGAAATTGAGCCAGACAAGCAGGAGATGGCTGTTGTGTGATTGACGCCGGGAGATTCTGAAGTTAAGGGCGCTTACTGGAACTAAATGTCTTTATTGCAGTTGAAGCATTATCTTTCCTCGCAACTCGCTACTGGGGTTTCTGTTGAGGGCTTCGCGAAACCATTGGCGTGCATCTGCACCGAATCCTTGTCTCAGAAGGGACAGGCCGAGGTTGAAAGCTGCGGCCGCGTTGGCCTTGTCGGCTTCAGCGGCGATTCGATAGCTTGAAGCAGCTTGGCTCCAGCTCCCCGAATCGAAGTAGCACTGTCCTAGCTGGAACTGCATGAACGGGTAGGCGCCGTCGGATAGCCGCACCGCCTCCTGAGCGGCCGAGGTGCACTCAGAGTACCTCTCCATGTTTTCAAGAATCTGCGATTCCAGATGCATGCCATATGCATTTTGCGGATCTGCGGAAATTGCTTCCTTTATGTATTCCAATGCAGATGGATATGCTCCTCGCGAGTCCAACACATCCGCCATATCCCGATAGACCACAGGAAGGGCCTGCTTAAAAAAGTGCTCTGTGTCCTTGTTCGTGTTCTTGACGGAGCCTTCAACGCATTTTCTGCCATCAGCGAGAACATTAACTTGGTCTGTAACCTGCTGTTTGTAGCGATCGGCGGATGCATAGCAGGCGTCGTATGCATAGTAGTCGCCACCTGCCGCGGCCCTTTCGTATGCATCAGCGGCTGCGGAGAAGTCTTTTGCCTCTTCTCTACGGTCTCCCTCAATGTCCCAATCGTAGCCCGTCGGCTGATATTTTGCCGCATACTGGCGGAACCACCTTTCAGCTTCCTCCGGCTTCTTTGCTTTGGCGGTTTCGCCGATAA
>Ga0302145_10000484_pt1 | contig 16795 bp, 15 predicted proteins | sample I_Bog_E2_3_FD_192437 | JGI IMG/M metagenome (GOLD analysis project Ga0302145, IMG submission 192437) | Peat permafrost microbial communities from Stordalen Mire near Abisko, Sweden - I_Bog_E2_3 | ecosystem: Environmental > Terrestrial > Soil > Wetlands > Peat | place: Sweden: Abisko, Stordalen... | reverse complement strand
GGTATCGGCTGCGCCGGTTCCGCAGACACTGACAATTCCAGTGGAGGGATCGTTGTAGTAATCGTTGCTGAAAGCGGGCTGATAGATCTTGAGCTTGGTGCCGCCGGAGGCGCCGAGGCCGATTAGGCCTGTCGCCAGTACATCGAGACTGGCTGTGTCGACCTCCTCGAGAACAGCGGACGTGCCCGAATTGCCATCGGGGTTTACCACGAAGGTGGTGCCGTTGGTGACATCGACGATCGGCGGGGCCACGAGTTGGGAACTGGTGCCGACTCCAACCGGCAGTGCGAGGAATCCGCCTGTCGTGGTATTGATCTGGTAGAGGTCGCCGGTCGCGCCCCCCACCATAAGCAAACCCAAGCCAGCATCAAGAACGGGTGAACTCAACTGGGTGTTCAGCTTTAGGGTAACGGGCCAAGGAGATCCGCTGAGAGTAGGGGTGCCATTAAAGACGTTCGTAATCTGGTAAACCACGCCGTTGTTGTTGCCCACATAAGCAATATCCGCGCTGTAATCTACCCACGGCGACGAGTAGTTGTCACTCGCGATCGGGGAAAAAGTAAGTGAAGTAATGTTCGCGGGCGCCACAGCGTCGTCGGGAGCGGTGCCATCACCCGCGTGCCACGTCAAGACATGGAAAATGGCGAATCCAGGGCTTCCAGGAACGCTTTCCACGAAGGCGATCTGCGTTCCATCCAGGGACAGAACCGGGGAAGTGTCAATTCTGCCGCCGGGGGCAGTTGTGATGTTGTAGGCAAAGAGCACATTCGGAGCGGTGCCACTGCATGTACCCGTGCCGCCGTCGTTAACGTAGAGATTGTTGAAGGCGACAAGATTGGCGTTGCCCCCGGTCACCCCCGGAACTCCCAATCCGAAAACAACGTAGTCATTCGCGCAATCCGGCGGAGATCCAGGGTCAAAGGAATACTTAGCCGGAAACATATTCTTCAAAACTCGGCCCTCGAGACCGTACTCCCAATCGCGATGGAAACCACGTTTCTTTTGAGAAATCGGGAGCGTATCGACACCCTGGAAGCTGCCCCAATTAGGAACCCGCCAGCGCTGCATCGCTTGATTCAGAACCCGCGGCTCGCGATAAATCAGATCCGTATGCCGGGCAAGCGCATCGCGGCTGAACACGATTTGGCGTTCCGACCAATCCTGTGGGAATCCAACGTGCCTGCCTGCCGTCACATCCTGAGCGCACAGGTTCGACAGGATGGCAAAAAAAGCAAACCACGATACAACCATGGCGCCGCGAAAATGGCGTGGTCTCACATTGCACCTCCGAAATGCATTGACATGTGCCAGATTACGGTTTGTCGGGTGCCATCATCGTCCCTGACGCATACCTTGGTCCCAGGTCACAAAACGGAAAGCACGGCTAGTGTCAGAGCGTTCACCGTAACAAATTGACGTTTTCCGAACATGACAAATCTCATCGTCTTAGCCAGAATCCCTCTGGACACCGAGACCACGCCGTTATTGTCCGTCCGAATCTCTGCCGGCGTCAATGTGCAATTACTTGCGGATGGTTGTTGTTGATAAATCGCCATATCGCTCATTGACCCGGACGAGGGTCGGGCGAATCCTCAATGAGCGCTGTGGCCTGGTTAGGTAAATTGGACTTATTCGCCGGGAAGGGGAGGGTGCTCATCGCGAACGTACAACTGCTTCTTAACGACTTTCCAGCCGAGGTGTGCAGCTTTGACGGCTTCGTCAGCGGTTGCAGGCGAATTCTTAAGTACCTGACACGTTTCGCCTGCCCCGCTACAATCTTACTGTGCGCATCATCAGCCGGCAGAAGGCCATTTATTTCTTTCTCACGCTGGGAGTTCTGCTGGCGGCGGTGGCCTTTGCGGTGGGCAGCGGGTGGATCATCCTCAACTGGCGCGCGGGTATTAAAGTATTTCTTGGCATCATTTTCTTTGGCGCCATTGTCGCCGGGCTCGTGCTCAATACGATTTTCCTGGTCCGCGAAATTCGGCGTAACGAGCAGCATGACAGCTTCATCAACGCCGTTACGCATGAATTGAAGACGCCGATAGCGTCTATTCGGCTTTATCTCCAGACCTTGCAGAGACGCGAAGTGGACGAAGCGCAGCGTCGCCAGTTCTACGATTTGATGCTCCTCGATACCGAGCGCCTGATGGGTACCGTCGAACAGGTACTGCGAGCGGGTGAGGCGGCGCAGAAGAAAAGTCCATCGCAGCGGCTGCCCGTGGATTTCAATGCGCTGGTGCAAGAGTGCATGGAACTGGCCCGAACCCGCCATCATTTGCAGCCTGCCGCTCTCGACTACCACGAATTTTTCCCGGTGCGCCAAGGCGACGGAGCGCAAGTGCTGGGCGATCCGGAGGAGTTGCGCACCGCGGTTTCGAATTTGCTCGACAATGCCGTGAAGTATTCGCCCGACGGCGTCCACATTTCGGTGGAGCTTGAAGCTCCCGATGAGCGGCGGGTGGTGCTCCGCGTGCGCGATGAAGGCGTAGGCATTCCGCAGCAGGAGTTGAAACGGATTTTCAAGCGTTTTTATCGCGTAACGCAGCGCTCGCTCTCGCAAGTGAAGGGCACAGGCCTGGGATTGTTCATCGTGCGCTCGATTGCGCGCAAGCACGGCGGCCGCGTGTTTGCCGAGAGCGCGGGCGCGGGCAAAGGAACGACCGTAACCCTGGAATTGCCTCGGAAAGATTTGCCTCGAGAAGAACGGCCCCGGAGAGTGATGCCGGCATGAGCCGCGTGCTGATCGTGGAAGACGAAGCGCATCTGGCGCAGGGCTTGCAATTCAACCTGCAAGCCGAAGGGCATACTGTGGAAGTTGCGGGCGACGGCGAGTCGGCGCTGGAGCGACTGGTCGAGAAAAGCGAGCGATTCGACGCCGTGGTGCTCGACGTGATGCTCCCCGGCAAAAGCGGCTTCGACGTCGCGGCCGTGCTGCGCGAAAAGAAAAATTATGTGCCGATTCTGATGCTGACCGCGCGCGGACGTCCCGAAGACGTGCTGCAAGGCTTCGCCGCGGGCGCCGACGATTACCTGCCCAAGCCTTTTGAGTTGGCGATTCTGATCGCCCGCCTGGAGAGCCTGCTGAGGCGCAGTACGTGGATGAAGGACGCCGATGCGGCGGTTGACGGTTCCACGTCTCGAAAAGCGCGAGACGCGGGACAGCCAGACGTGGAGCGTCCACTCGATACGTTTCGCTTTGCCGGCAAGACCATTGACTTCGGAGAACTGGAGTTGCGCACGCTGGGAAATACTATCCATCTGACGGTGATGGAGGCGGAGTTTTTGCGCTACCTGGTGCAGAGCGAAGGCCGCGTCGTGTCGCGCAAGTCGATCTTAGAGGACGTATGGGGATTGCACGAAGACACCGATACGCGAGCCATTGACAATTTCGTGGTGCGGCTGCGGCGCTACATCGAGGGAGATCCGTCGCATCCCAAGCATCTGCAAACGGTGCGGGGAGTGGGATACCGGTTTGTGGCGGAACCGGGGTAGAGGAAGAATCGCTAGTCGTTGGTCGTTGGTCGTTGGTCGACGAACTCTAGTGCTGTTTGGCCGACGAGCTCGCCGCCAACTCGCGGAACAGGCCCAGCAAGGCCGATGTGGTCTTCTGATCGGAGAGATTTTCGAGAGCGACGGTGGCGGTGAAGTGGGGCGAGGTGGACTTGAAGCGGACGCCCACGAGATCCTTGTCGCGCCACGAGGCCAGCGCATTGACCAGGGGGCTGAGTTCGGCGGGCCAGTCTTCCTTGGTGGTCAAAATAACAGGGCCGGGGCGACTGACGGTCCAAGTGCGCGTGCCCTTGGTTGTCTTTGCTCCTGTTTGACCCGACCAGCGATGGCGGATGACATCGAGGTGGAAACCGGGAGGAAATCCCATGTCGGCTTCGAAGGTAAGCGTTTCCTGCTGCTGGCGCCAGCGGCTCAGCACCCACTGCACCGGCAGGGGCCGCGGCAACAGGCGGATGGTGAGATGGGCGTCCTCAAACCAGCGGGAGGAGAGATTCAGCGTCGCCTTCAGCCGGGAACTGCTGGCATGCCAGCTCAGATCGACGACGCGGCCTTTGCCCAAGCAGGCGTCCTCGACCCACTGCAGCACCTGGCCGGCACGCCGCCGGTTGTAGCGGAGGAACCAAGCGTACCAACTCAAAGAAACCCCGAGCCCTGCCACCACGCCAATGAGAATGAAACGCGCCACAGCCCCGCCTCTTGCAAGAAATCGTACTTCTTATCGATGCACCTGCGCAAGTGGGGGGAAAAGGAAAAATCGACTTTCCAAGGGACAGCAATCGACTCAGGGAGCTTGATCGGAGAGCGTTGATCGGCGAGCATTGATCAGGGAGTAGTGACCGCCAACGTAATCGGCTGGCGAAACAAGACGCGCCCGTAGGGCGGATTGTTGTCCAGTCGCACATAGTACAAGTAAGGCCGATTGCCGACGATCGAAAAATTCAAGTCCGGCGCCGTCGGATCGATCAGGGAAAAGTAGGCGAACAGCCAGTTCCCTTTTTGCTCCTGCGCCAGAAAATCCTTCAGCGTGATCACTAGCGTGGGCTTGGTCCAGTTGACCAAATCGGTCGAGGTGGATAGGTATAGGCCCTCGGGGCCATACTCGTTGTCAAAGTAATCCCACAGTACCGCGACGACGACATTTGCCGGCTGATAAATATAGATTCCGGTCACGACGTCCATATACTGCACGGGCGTGTACACATGCTCTTCGGGACGCGCGACCGGGCCGAGGTAAGGATCGACGAACTCCACTGAAAAATCCGTGCCGTTCCATCCTCGCCATGACGAAGGGTCGAAAACATCCTGCGTGCGAATGGGTGACCCACCCCCCTGAACCAGACAGCGGCTCGGTCCCGTCTGCCCCGAGCAGTTCGGAGGCCAGTTGCTGTCCGTGGCCATCGCGTAATACCACCCGCCCCATTCCACGATGTTGGAGTCGACGCTATCGCCCATGGGGCCGCGGTCAACTCGATATTTAAAAGGAAATCCAGCGACAAAATTCGCCGGCGCTTTGAAGCCCTCGAAGTGGTAGCCGCCGTCGTAGGAAATGTGAAACGTGTCGGAATCGTACTCGCACTCGTTATAGTTTTGCGAATGGCACTCGCCCTTGAACGACCAGCCGTGGTATTCCGTGTGCGATAGACCTGCGATTTTCTTCCCGTCCAACGTATAGAAAGAGTCGATCCAGACTTCATCGTTAAACTCCGCCGGATTTCCATCTTGCACCGAACGGAATCCCAAATCGCAAGTGTGGGTGGCGCTTTCGAGGGTGGGGCCAAGGCTCTGGTACAAATCGGTACTCGCAGCAATCAGGTGCACCGTTCCGGTGGAATCGCGAAACGCCCGCGCCATGGCGTCGGGAACGTCGTTCGAATCACACATTTCCTTCGGCGTCTCGAAGACCGCCACGCGCGGACCATCGAGTGTGCCCTTCACGATGGGAGTGGTATCGGCCGGAGCGGCGGCGGGAGTCTGCTGGCTTTGTCCAAACGATGCTGCCGCCAGCGCCAAACTCAACACGATGAATAGAGTGCGTTTCATTCTATTTTTCGTCCCCCATTTTTCGTCCCTCCATGGTCCGTCCTCATGGTCCGTCCTCGTTTTCAACTTCGCCGATGATTGTGGCATTCCCGTTCTGCGCAAGTCTGAGCAATGCGGCTCAGTCAATTCAGAGTCAACTTGACCGGCTGCCGGAACAAAACGCGCACATAGGGCGGATGATCCTCATCGGATCGCACATAGTACACGTAAGCGCTGTCGCCGATACCGGAGAAGTTGGCATCGCTGGAGTTCGGATCGAGCAGTGAGAAGTAAGCGTACGACCAGTTCCCCGGCGGCTCTTTGGCGAGCAGATCGGCCTGCGCCACTACTAGTGTGGGCAGCGTCCAGTTGACCAAGTCGGTGGATGTAGAAAGATAGAGACCTTCCGGTCCATAGGCCGTGTTCCACGGATCCCACAAGGTGGCGACGAACAGACCGGTTGGCTCATAAACATTGAGCGCATTCACATAAAACATATACGGAACCGGGGTGTAAACGTGATCTTCGCGGTGCTGCACCGGCCCTAGATACGGATCGACGAACGAAACGGAAAAGTCGGTGCCATTCCAGGCGCGCCAGGAGGTTGCATCGAGCAGATTGGACGTGCGGATGGGCGACGCGCCAAACGGCACCAAACACTTGTGTCCGGGCTGGCCGGTACAGTTCGGAGGCCAGTTCCAGTCGGTGACCATCGCGTAGTACCAGCCGCCGGACTGCACGATGTTGGTGTCGACGCTGTATCCCTCGGGTCCATCGTTGACTACATACTTGAAGTGAAGTCCAACCATATAGTTCGCGGGCGCCGGGAACGACTTGTAGTGGTAGCCGCCATCGTTGGAAAGGTGGAAGGTGTCGGCGTTGTACCAGCACGCGGGCGTGTAGTTCTGGGAGTTGCACTCGCCAGGGTGTTCCCAGCCGTGATATTCCATGTGCCCGAGGGCGACGATTTGTCTGCCATCGATGCTGAAGAACGAATCGAGCCAGGTGGAATCGTTATAGTCGGCGGGATTGGGATCGTGCGCGGAGTTATACACCACGTCGCAACTGTGTTTCACGCTCCCCAACGCAGGCCCAACGTCCTGGCGCATGATGTAGTGCGCGGCGATTAGATGGACCGTCCCCTGATAATCGCGGAAGGCGCGCGCGGGGGCGTCGGGAATGTCGATCAGCTCGCACGAGTCGGTGGCCGTGTTGAAGACCACCGATCGGGAGCCTTCGAGGACGCCTGTGAGGGTTGGAGTACCGCCGGAAGTCTGCTGGGCGGCTGTGGCCGGACTCTGGGCCGCGGAAATGGCGACAACGACAAAAGCACAAAGAACGGCAAGCATTCGCCTCATCTAAAGGTTTCCCCCGGCAGGTCCCAATCGGCCCAGTTCGCTAAGTTTAAACCCGGCTTTCCGCAAATGCACTCGCGTTCCAGGGACGATTTTGGGCGGATTTTCCGTCTCTGCTGGGCGCCTGCCGCCCCCAATCCCGCTACAATAGCGGCGTGTCGTTTCGAATCCGACAATTCGAGAAGACCGATTTTGACACGCTATGGCAGATTGACCAGGCCTGTTTCGATCCGCAATTAGCCTACTCGCGGCCAGAACTGGCTTTCTATATGCGTCGACCCGGCGCCTTTACTCTGGTGGCCGAAGGCGAAGGCAGTAATGTTCCAGGCTTCGTCGTGGCCGAGGCGCGCCGCAAGATTGGACACATTATCACCATCGATGTGGTCCAGGAAGCGCGGCGGACGGGCGTCGGCAAGGCTTTGCTGGAAGCGGCGGAACAACGATTGTTCGCGGCAGGCGCTGCCACGGTAGCCCTGGAGACGCCGGTGAACAATGAGGCGGCAATTCGCTTCTACAAGCAGCAAGGGTACTTTGTGGAAAAGACGGTAGCCGGGTACTATTCTGGCGGTCTGGATGCTTTGGTGATGACGAAGGAGTTAGTGGGGTCTCCGGCGGGTCAGGCTGCCCCGCGGGACTAAACGGCGGGCACACCGTGCTGCTTTACGTGCGCGCGGATGAACTTCACGATGTCGTCCATGGGAGTGCCGGGCTGAAAGATACCCGCCACGCCGATTCTCTTGAGGCCCTCGATATCCTGATCGGGAATGATGCCGCCGACCAGCACCAGCACGTCGTCCATTTTATTTTGCTTGAGCAGGTCCATCACGCGCGGGACGATGGCGTTGTGCGCGCCGGAGAGAATCGAGAGACCGATGACCTGCACGTCTTCCTGGAGCGAAGCGTTGACGACCATCTCCGGCGTCTGGCGCAGGCCGGTATAGATGACCTCCATGCCGGCATCGCGGAGGGCGCGGGCGATCACCTTGGCGCCGCGGTCGTGGCCGTCGAGGCCGGGCTTGGCGACCAGGACGCGGATCTTGGGTTCAGTTGCCATCAACAACATTTAACCACAGTGGACGCGGAGAGCACAGGGGAAACACGGCATGAAGAACCGAGCTTCGATGGGGACGGGGCGGGGACGCCCGTCTCTCCACATCTCTAGGGTTACGGTTTCACCCCCAACTGCCAGAATAAGAACGAATACATATCCGTGCTCTCTTCGATTTGCTTGGTAAGCGGCTTGCCCTGGCCGTGTCCGGCTTTGGTTTCGATGCGCAGCAGGATGGGCTTATCTTTGCTGGCGCCGTTCTTGGCTTCGGCTTGCATGAGAGCGGCCATTTTTTTGGCGTGCATGGGATCGACGCGCGTGTCGGTATCGCCCGTCATAAAGAGGATGGCGGGATACTCCACGCCTGCCTTTACGTGATGGTAGGGCGAGTAGGCGTAGAGCCAGTCGAACTGCTTTGGATCGTCGGCGGAGCCGTACTCCGGAACCCAAAGCTTCGCGATCTGGAAGTTCTGATAGCGGAGCATGTCGAGCAGCGGGACGGCGCAAACCACGGCGCGGAACAGATCGGGGCGCTGCGTGATCATCGCGCCCATCAGCAAGCCGCCATTGGAACCGCCTTCGATGGCCAGGTGATCGCGGTCGGTGTATTTCTGCGCGATCAGGTATTCGCCGGCGGCGATGAAGTCGTCGAAGACATTTTGCTTTTTTTCGAGCATGCCGGCGCGATGCCAGTCTTCGCCAAACTCAGCTCCGCCGCGCAGGTTGGCAACGGCGTAGATGCCACCGTGCTCCATCCAGAGAAACATGCTGCGGCTGAAACCCGGCGTCAGCGAGACGTTAAAGCCGCCGTAGCCCGTCAGTAGTGTGGGGTTTTTGCCGTTCTTCTCGATTCCCTTCTTGCCCACGACAAACATCGGAATCTTCGTGCCGTCCTTCGAGCTGTACCACACCTGCCGCACGTCATAGGCGGAAGGATCGATGGAAGGCGCATCGACCTTGGCCCAGAGCGCGCTTTTCACGTCGCCGCTTTTCACGTTTGTTAGATCGACGCGGTAGATGGTGGGTGGAACGGTGAAAGACTGGAATCCGAAAAAGATTTCGTTGCGGTCATAGCGCCCGGAGGCGCTGAAGACCGATCCGATTGCTGGCAGCGGAATGTCGGCGAGTTTCTTGCCGTCGAGCCCAAACAGCTTCAGTTCCGAAGTCGCATTGTGCTCGTATTGCACCAGCAGTTTGCCGCCGGCGACGCTCGCGCCTTGCAGCACGGCGTCCGACTGCGGGATAATTTCTTTCCAGTTCTCGCGCTTGGGGTTGGACGCATCGGCGACAAACACGCGGTAGTGGGGCGCATCTTCGTTGGTGGTGATGTAGAGTTTGCCTTCGAAGAAATCGGCGCTATATATGAATTCCTTGCCCGTGGTGATTTTGACGGGAGGATGCTGCGAAGTGAGATCCTGCAGAAATATCTCTGTCTTCGTCCAACCCTGCTCCTCGTTGATCAGCAACCAGCGTCCGTCTTCGGAAAGGCTGACGTTGGGCCACCACTCCGGGTCGCGGCCTTGGCCGAAAATCAGCGGGTCTTTCGCTGCGTCGGTTCCGAGTGCGTGATAGAAAACGTGCCGGTGGTACACTTCCTGGCCTTCGGGAACGTCCCCCTTTTTCGGATAGCGCGTATAGAAGAATCCGGAGTTGTCGTGTTTCCAAGCGACGCTGGCGGCTCGGGTCCGTTCAATCGCGTCGGAGAGCAGTTTGCCAGTGGCGGTTTCAATCACGCGCAGCGTGCTGACCTCCGATCCGCTCGGCGACGTCCCATAGGCGACGTACTTGCCGTCTTCCGATGCATACCACCAATCGAGCGCAATGGTGCCGTCGGCCGCGAACTGGTTCACGTCCAGCAACACGCGGTCGTTACCATTCAGACCCTCGCGCACATAAAGGATCGGCTGGTTTTGATTGCCGTCGCGGCGGGTGTAGAAGTAATACCGTCCACCCATCTGCGGAGCGCCGACGGTCCCAATCTCGAGCAGTTGCGAGAGGCGAGCGTTGATCTTGTCGCGTCCGGGGAGGGGGTCGAGAATGGCGCGGGTGTAGTTGAGTTCCCGCTCGACATAGAGCTTGGTATCGGGATCGTCGGAATTCTCGAGATAGCGGTAGGAATCGACAATTTTGTGGCCCTGCACGACGTCCTCGACCGGAACAACCTTCGCTTTCGGAGGACCGGCCAAGCCAGAAGGCAAAGTGGGATCCGCCGACGGAGAGTCCTTGGCCAACGCCAAGGCAACCACACCGACGAGAATCATGAGAAAACAAGCCGACAAACGCGCACCTCCGAGCATAAACACCTCGCTCCTATTGTGGACAAGACGGCGGTGTCTAGATTAGCAGAACGCAGAAGCGGAGAGTCTGGACTGGCTGCTGCCTTGCTCAAACGTGCCACAACCACCGGTGGACCCATGAGTTTCCAATCGCTTGCCGCCTCTGATATCATTTCCTAGATAAACAAGCACAAAGCAAGCGTGCTCACACTCCTCAGTAGCTCAATGGCAGAGCATCCGGCTGTTAACCGGAGGGTTGTAGGTTCGAGTCCTACCTGAGGAGCCAACTTTTCAATAAGATAGGGGCACCCGATAGTGGGTGCCCCTTCTGATTGTCCGCTTTCTGTCCGCCTTTCACTGAATCTTTGCGGGTTGTTGCGGCATGACCGTGATCTTTCGGTTTGTACGGAGTGCTGCTGCCGTTAAGCCTCTGTTGCCCGCAATGCTTCACTCTGGTCGCGTTCGTTGCAGATGTCATATCGCTGGAACATGGACCGCGTCTTGTGGCCCGAGATGCTCATGGCGACGGTTTCAGGTACACCAGCGCGCACCATGTCGCGGAACGGCGCTACGCCGAAAATCGTGGGAGAGACGGCCTGAATACTTCAACGCATCCGTATTGCATTCATAACACTTGCGACCGCTTACCGGCTGACCGCAGGCCTGGCACGTGAACTTGCTCAATCCTGCGACAACGCAGGCGGTTGCCCAAGCCTTACGGATGTCCGCGATTGAACTTTTGTGCCGCCCTTAGCACACCGGAGCCATTCCCACTGCGGGGGGCAGAGCAATAGGCTGGTGATGAGCAGACTTCGGGGGAGGGCTGTTCAGACTAAAGCGCCCCATGACTCTAAACGGAGTCACAGGGCGCTTTTGTTTGTTTCAGACCCGATGAACCTGAATGACTGCTGGTTCTATACGGTGGCTCTGTTCGCCTTCTGTTGAATCATCTCCGACTCGGTTTGCAGCCAATCGTCCAGTTCGTGCCCATAAGCTCTCCCGCGTTGCTCGTAAAGCTCATAGGCGCGACAACGGATTTGCTCCTGAAGTTCACGGGTGGATTCGGTTGTTTGTTGGGCTGTTCTGAGCGTAATGGGAATTGTGTGCGTAGATTTCATTGTGGTCTCGCTCCTTCTTGTACGTAATAGCTGACGGTGCTTTGTTGGCGCTTCCTTGCCAAGCTCGGCCAGGCAGATTGAATCCTCGCTGCTGTAAATCGTCACCCGGTCGCGTCACCTTTTAGAAAAAGAGGCAGCCCTTCAACGAGGCTGCCTCATAAGGCGGATGGTCCCCCTTACACTGCTACGAGGGCGTTATGGAAGGTCGAGGTGACGGCTTCAAACGTCTGAACCTTCGGCGTTCCATCGATCACTCTTGCGAGGGTTTTCAACACTTCTGGATAGGCACTGGTGTTGTAAGCCTCTGCATTGGCTTTGCTTTCCCACAGACTGATCGAAATTACATCCACGCTGCCGGGATTTGCCAATGTGATTTCGTCCTTGAATCCCTTCTGCTTGTGCAGTAACGGAAGGATGTCATGCTCGAAGGTTCGGGTGTAATCAGACAGCATGTTGGATTTCAGGCGAAAAGATACATTGCGTGCAAACATATCAACCTCCACAGGTTGTTGTCGCTAAGAGGGGGGAACTTCAGATGGGCTGACTTAGTTTCAGGGAACCTGAAAGAGGAGAACAATGCTCACTCCCCCCAACTGTTGCATTCAAGTGGCCCCGCACGCCTACCGTGCAACTCATTGTTTCGGTACGTCATCGCGGATATCCGGCCGGCACAGTGTGGGTTTCGGTCGTGTACTTTTGGCGGGCGGCGAGCACAAACGGCGACCCTCACTGAAAGGGAATGACGGTCGCAAAGGGCGGGGCAGCAGGTCGGTGCGAATCGGTGCCCAGACTCAAAGTAGCGTTTCGACTTCTGCCGCACGAAACGCGTTGCCAGTCCTGGCACGCCCGTGAAATTTGAAAGCAATCACGAGACTGAGCCACTGATGAAGTGCAACCGCGCCTGAGCTTTCCGCTGATTTCAGATCGGTTTGGGACCCTTAGTCGCAACCAGCACCGCCAATATAGTCGCAGTGTTGCGAACGCTTTCTGCGACAGTTATGAGTGGTTCCGACAGGAGCGGATGTTGCTCCGCTAGTGCCTCAAGACGCGTGCTAACGTTATGGAGTTGATCGACTTCGCGCAAGATCGATTGAAAAGGCATGGGCACACCACTCTCTCGCTGAAAAACCTAAGGTGGGAGAACTTCAGATGGACTGGCTTAGGTCAGAAGACCTGAAAGAGGAGAAAGTGGTAACCACCCCGCCGCCACTATAACACGCCAGAAAGTTGATTTGCCCTGAGGCAACTTGCGCCGTCCAGAAGGTGGGCAAGGGAGTTGGCGGTGGGCACCCGATTCGATTCGGTGCGCCTCAAACGGTGGGGTTGGTGGATATTCCCACCCGTTTCACATCGTGCCATCGCATATCGCCGCGGAGATACTGCCAGATGCCCTGCAGCCGCCAGAACATCGTCAGTTGCCGGTACGGGAAATGTTCAAAGAAACAATAAAAGATTAAACGAGTAACCTCGCGCCAGTCACTGTATCGACGAAAAGTCATTTCTTCCAGGAGGACGGATCCGATTGAGATCATGGTCGCGAAGGCGTATCCAAACAATAGAAACTGCACAAAAAATGCCTGACTGAGCTCGCCCAGTACGAAAGCAGTGACGATGGTCGAATATCCAACCAGCTCAACCACCGGGGCGAAAAACTCGAAGATCCACATGTAGGGCAAAACCATCCAACCCACGCGTCCGTAACTGGGCCGAAAGAGCATGTCGCGGTTTGGCCATAGTGCATCGATCAGGCCTTTGTGCCAACGCGCTCGCTGTCGCGCCAGCGAAGCCAAGTCTGAGGGCGCCTCCGTCCAGCAGGTAGGATCGGGAATGAAATTGATGTGATAGGGACGGCCCTCTTCCTGGAGGTGGCGATGAAGCCGAATCACAAGGTCGAGGTCTTCTCCGACGGCGTGAGTGCGAAAGCCTCCGACTTGCTTCACCAGGTCGCGCTGGAAGATGCCAAAGGCTCCGGAAATGATCGGCAGCATGTTAAAGCCGGCCCAGGCTTCGCGTCCTACCAGGAATGCGCGCAGGTACTCAATCACCTGCAACACCTCAATCGGTTTCTTCGGGAGGCGCACTTCTTTCAGTTCGCCGTTGGTCACCGTGCAGTTGTTCAGGATGCGCACAATCCCCCCCACGGCAACGACCCGGCTGGGATCGGAGAAAACGCCGGCCATGATGCGCATGAGAGATTCCTTTTCGAGGATCGAGTCGGCGTCGACTACACAGATGTAAGGGCTGGTAGCCGCGTTGAGGCCGGCATTGATTGCGTCGGCCTTACAGCCAGCCGCCTCCTTGTCCAGAACCAGCAGTTGGGGTTCGGTCGGACTGCGGTAGATTCCGCGCAGTGGCGCGGTCGCAATGTCTGGAATGTAGAGAACCCGAGCCGTTTGAAGTTGAAACGCCAGCTCCAGTTTTTCCAGGGTACTGTCGCTCGATCCGTCGTTGACCACAATGACTTCCAGGGCGGGATAGTCGAGGCTCAACAAAGCCCTGACACTTTCGACGATGCTGCTCTCCTCATTGTGAGCCGGGACCAGCAGCGTGATCGGCGGAGTAAAAGGAGAAGCCTTAAGCAGTTCAAGTTTCAGACTGGCCAGGCGGTGACGGTGGATCGTGTTCTTGAAGATGGCGGTAATCAGCAAGATCAGGTAGATGAGATTGGACAGCAGGTAGTAAACAAAGAATGTGTCATTGGAAATCGACAGGAATAACCGCATTAGTGTGCACCTGCGGCGACGGCCAAGGCTTTGCTGTTCACACCCACGCGGTCCCTCGCGGCCGCGACCACGTCGCGCAAGCTCTGGGCGGAACCGCAACCAGGACCCAATTCCATTGCGCTGACGATGTTCTCGATCGCTCCCGAGCGCTCCAGTTCTGAGATTAAAGCCTGCAAAGCATAGTCGTCGTTGGTCGCCACCACATCTTCGAGAATCTGCTCCAGTTGCGGCTCCATGCGCGCGAGTGCCCATGCGGCACGTTGACGAACGTAGCGATTGGCATCGCAGAGCGCGTGCAGCAGCGTTCGGATTTTTCCGATGTTCTCGACTTCGCCCAGAGCGACCACTGCCCGCAAACGTACAAACCACTCCGGATCGTTCGCCAGAGAATGGAGCGCGGGCAGAGTGAACGACGTGTTGGTACGGCCTAAAGCTCGGGCTGCGGAACCGCGTACTTCCGGGAGTGGGTCGGCCGCCAGCACAAGCAATTCCTCGCCCAAGTCAGGCGATGCCAACTCTCCCAGCACGCGGGCCAACAACTGCCGGACCGCACCGTGGGACCGTTCCACGTAGTTGACCAGGATGCTGGGGTGGAGATTACAACATTTCACCAATGCGCTCTTCAGAGTATGTTCAGGCACGTCGAGTTGCGTCAGCATGCGTTCCAGGATGGGAATGGCGGCGTCCATACGCGCGATACGCCCCAGCCCGCGAACCGCGGCAATGCGGGTTTCTCTGGAGCGCGAATCCAATGCTTCGGCCAACGGAGGGATGGCCTCGAAAGCCCGGGTGCGGCCCAACGCAATCAGCGCAGTCCGACGGCGCCATCCCCGTGCCGCCCGCGTCTCGCACACTCGCATATCAAGCAGACCACTCTTGCGCAGACAATCCAGCAGGCTGGGAAGCGTCTCTGGAGTTCCCATCTCAATGTTGTCCAGCAAAATGGACTCCACAATGTCACAGTCGAGGGGGTTGAAGCGCCAGTTGCGCGGCGGTACTTTGCCCGAAACAATGTCATCCCACTGCGCCCGCAATGCGATTGTGCGCTCGGTCTTGCGGCGGAAATAACGTCCTCGGTACCAGCGTCGTAGAACGATGAAGCCAACCAGCAACAGGATACCCAGCAGCGACCCGAGGATCGCCTTCAGCACCATTTCCGCGGGCCCGAGTGTTTCGATCGCGCTAGAAATGAATCCCATAGCTCAGTCCGAAACTCGTGATTGTCTGGTTTAGCTTCAGGTCCTGGCGCGACACGTATCCGGTAATATCCTGCCGTTCCGCCATCTGGTAACGGAGACCGCCCCCATAAGTGTGTCCAGCAATCCGGCCGATCTGGTCGATCTGCGAGAAGTTTTCTGTGCCTACCGCATAGAACACGTTACCCGTGAAATGACGGGGCAGGGGGAACCCAATCTTGCTCCAGCCGGAGGGTTCCCAGGCCACGGGAGTGCCGGCGAACCCGGTGCGTGCTCCGATCACCGCAAGCGTCCAGGTCCAGTCCCCGGGGAGGTAGACAATCTGATTGGTCGCGAACGTCAGAACATGTGCGCCGTTATACCAATACCAATGTTGCTGGAAGGAACCTTCCAACCCTCGTATCCAGTGGTCGCGGAAGCGGAAAGTGTGTCCGTACTCGAAAAATGCTTCATGCGTGGGCACCACCTGCTGCTGGTTGGCCACGGCGCCGCCCACGTTAAGCCAGTTGTTTGGGGTAAAGTGAAATGCCGTACTGGCCAAGAACTTAGCTGCATTCTCTCCGAAACGCTGGTAGATGCTGGTCCCGAAAACGGTCGACCATCGCTGGTTCCAACGGGAATTCAGGCTGATACCCTGGGTCTGAGCTGCACCCGTGTAATTGAAGAAATCGACGTCATCGCCAATTCGGAGCTCGTGGACGGTGTTTGGTCCAAGGTCCGCCATTGCCGTCCTGGCATCTTGGTTGTTGGGATCGAAGTGGAGGGTCTCCCGGTATTGCGAGCGAGCTTCGGGCACATGGCCCAGCAAACTCAACACTCGTGCGCGACGCACTAGAACCTCGGGGTCCGAAGGAGAGATCTTTCGTGCCTGATCGAGAATCTGCAACGAATCCTGCCACTTCTGTTGCCAGAGCAGAACGTCAGACAAGGAGGTCAGAACCTCCACGTCCTTTGGAAAGCTCCGTAGAACCAACCGGTATTCGGCTTCGGCTTCCGGCCAATGGCCTTTCCACGCCAGTAATCGGCCTCGCCAACCGTGGGCCTCCAGATCGTCGGGCGCTTGTGCCAAGCGCTGCTCGACCACGGCAAAAGCGGCATCCAGATTCTGCGCTTGGACTTCCGTGCGCACGCGCGGCTGCCAGTCATCGCTGGTCTGTCCCGATGCGGGAAATGCCGGCAGGAAAAACAGAATCGCGATGCACAGTGCGATGAACCATTCCCCTGACAGGTAACTCGGTTTTATTTCGATTGCACTCAAGGCCAAACCTGATGACTTCGATCGACGATCTATCTGTTGAACGCCCTCATGCGGAACTAGGGCAGGGCGTATAGCTAGATTGTCTTCTTAAGAAGAGCGGTATGTAAGTTACTGAGGTAACGCAGTTAGTATCAAAGCGGGATTGGGAAAACTAGGACTGCGGACAAGGACTCTTAACCCAGTGCCGAGCCAGGAAGCACCACCTCAAGGATGATAAGTCACATGCAGGGAAATTGTTTGGCCCGGCGTTAACGCAGGGAGAACAATGCGCCGCTGGTCTGCGGATACG
>Ga0302145_10000476_pt1 | contig 17038 bp, 7 predicted proteins | sample I_Bog_E2_3_FD_192437 | JGI IMG/M metagenome (GOLD analysis project Ga0302145, IMG submission 192437) | Peat permafrost microbial communities from Stordalen Mire near Abisko, Sweden - I_Bog_E2_3 | ecosystem: Environmental > Terrestrial > Soil > Wetlands > Peat | place: Sweden: Abisko, Stordalen... | reverse complement strand
GTACCCCCCGCAGACGCTCCAGAACTTGCGCCGCGAGGGCCTTACTCTGTCGGCGTACGCACCATTGAAATCAAGAATCCAAACCAGGTCGATATTCTGAACTTCGACAAAACCACTGGAAAGGCCCCCATTTACGACCGGCCATTGACAATCGAGGTCTGGTATCCAGCGACGATCCCTCCAGGTGCGCAGGAACGCACCGTCTATGAGATGGGATTTCCAAGTGGTGGTGCGGGATTCGAAGGGGCTCCAAAGACGGTTTCCGTAACCGGCAAAGCCTTACGCGATGCACCCCCGGTGAAAGGAAGTCTGTTTCCGCTGGTTGTTGTGTCGCACGGATATCCAGGTTCGCGTTACTTTCTTACCTACCTCACGGAAAATCTTGCGTCGAAGGGTTACATCGTTGCAGCGATCGATCATACCGATTCGGTATTCGGCCGGGAGAAAGCGTTTCAAAGCACGCTACTCAATCGCGCGAACGATCAGTTGTTCACCGCTGGTGCGCTGGACGAGTTGGCTGGGCACACTGGCCATTTTTTGAACGGTATTCTCGACAGTTCGCACGTGGCAATTGTCGGCTACTCGATGGGTGGCTATGGAGCGCTGGCAAGTGCTGGCGCGGGCTATAGCCCATCCTCAATGGGGCATGGATTCGTGCCGGGAGGATATTTCGCGGACTGGGAAGCGGGAAGCCCGAAATATCAAGCGCGGCTGAGAAAGGAAGTCCAGGCAGTTGTTGCAATTTCGCCTTGGGGCTCACAACCGCCATACAACGCCTGGGACGCAGCCGGGTTAGCCGGAATTCACATCCCGATGCTGGTGATTGCCGGCAACCAGGACGATGTTTCCGACTATGCCAATGGAATCAAGCCCGCATTCGAAAAGGCAGTGCACTCTGACCGCTGCATGCTGGTGTACGAAAACGCTCGCCACAACGTGGGCGGAAATCCAGCACCGCAGGAAGCCTTGCCAGCCTTTGTGACCCGCGAATTCTTCGAAGAGCCCGTATGGCGCAAGGATCGCATCACAGCCATCAATCAGCATTTCATCACTGCCTTCCTTGACCTGACATTGAAGGGGGATGAGAGCAAGCGAGCTTACTTGCACGTTGCTCCTGAAATCTCGAATGACGGCAAATGGCCTCTCCCGCCGGGAGCGTCCGTCGGGGCAAAATTCAACGACGGAACAGACTACTGGAAGGGATTCCAGCGGCGTTGGGCGCTTGGGCTGGAAATGCACTGCTCAGCCGCAACACAGTGAGTGATCTCATATTCGGGTGACCTGCGAAATCAGCTGGTCACAGCAACTCGGCCAGCTGCAACACCGGGCCGCCTTCCGCTTTTAGCGGCGGCAGGCGAGACTCCAGCCATCGAAACAGCGACGCGGCATCAGAGAGAGACTGAATCGGTTCCCTTTCATCATCAGATGTCAGCATCGGTCGGGGAGTCAAAGGTACTCATAGTTCCGTGCCAGTTGCCGTCGACTCTCTCCCGGATTGCAGCGTGAATGGCGATCAAACCAATGCACCGCCGCCATGCCGCTCCCAGTTCGCTGAGCCGGATCGGAGTTCGGTCCGGAAGTTTAGGCAAGCGCCAAGTTCATGTTGCGAATGGCCTCGTCAATCTCCTGCGTGCTCTTGAACCCGACGGTGGCGCAGTCTACGCCCGCATTTTGGAAAGCAAACCTCATCGCCTTCACGCGGTCATCGTGACTATTCTGGAACTGCCCACCGCCGCACAGCTTCATCCCGATCACACCGAGCCCTTCTTTCTTCAGCTGGTGGATGTGATCGACCACTTCGCTCACGTTGGCGGGGTGGTTGGTGTCCTCATAGGTCGGGCCGTCCATGCGCGCACCACTGTGGTTGATGCGGATCAGTCCAACGTCCAGCCAACTGGTGCCCGGCATTTGCCGCAACGCCGGCAGTCCATGCACCGAGGCGCCATGGGTGCGGATGACCTTTCTCTGCTGAGCTTCGAGGATGCCCTCCTGCCAGCGCTTCGTGGTCTCCGGCCAGTCGGGCGTGTGCTGCCAGTGCAGCAGCATGATGTCAAAATACTCGGTCTGCGAGGTTCGCCTCAGCTCATCAAACTTGACCTGTGGATCGATGCCTTCGTGAAACGTGGTGACCTTGTTCATGAGTTGATAGCTGTCACGCGGCAGGCCCTTCAACGCCTCGCCCAGCATTGCCGGGGTCTGGTATGCCTCAGCCGTCTCGAAAAAACGGATCCCGCGGTCGTACGCATAGCGCACCAGACGCGTGAACTCCTGCTGCCCGAGGGCAGCCTGAACCGCGCCGCCGTCAGTTCCGGTTCCGAAGGCCAGGCGCGACACTTCAACCTTGGAGCGGCCCAGCACTACACTATCGGCCGCGGTGGGCCGGGCGCCGACAAGGGGAAGAGTTCCTACGGTCGCCGTGGCTCCGGCGGCCAAACCTGTTTTGAGGAAACTACGCCGTGTAAATGGACTCATCTGTGCCTCCGAGGCTCAAGCCAGTCGGCGAGCGGGATGAATGCATGGTATCACGCAGGTGGCAGTGATTCGATCCCAGGCTGTCGAGCCATTCCGGTATGCTGGATTCCGCAGTTCAGCTCGAGATCTCACCGACCCGGAGTCGCCATGAAGTACCCTGTCCTGGCCGTTGCCATGCTGTGCATTTGCACGGCTTCCTTCGCCGCATCCACGATCACAACCCGTGTCGAGGATTCCAAAGCCGTTTACATGGACGCTCCGGCAACCTCCGGGGACAGTTCCACCGCGTTGCAGGCAGCCATCGATCAGGCTTCCGGCTCGGGCCGCGAGGGGATCGTGTTTGTCCCGGCAGGCCGGTATACCTTGACCCGCTCCGTGTTTCTCTGGCCGGGCGTGCGGCTGATTGGCTTTGGCGCCACGCGCCCAGTGCTCGTGCTGCCGCCGAATACGCCGGGGTTCCAAAAAGGAATGGGCGTGATGGTGATCTTCACGGGCCTCACACCTCACGAGCATCCGCGGGCCGGGAACCGCATAGCGTTTCCTCCACCAGGATCGGTACCGCCAAATCACGATGTCGCCGATGCCAATCCGAACACGTTCTATTCGGCGATGAGCAATATTGACTTCGAAATCGGGGAGGGTAATCCAGCGGCGGTGGCGGTGCGCTTTCATGTTGCGCAGCATTCGTTTCTCACGCACATGGATTTTCACCTCGGCTCAGCGCTCGCCGGGGTCTACCAGGCCGGCAATGAGGCGGAGGACCTGCACTTCTATGGGGGACGCTACGGAATTCTGACCGAGAAGACCTCGCCTGCCTGGCAGTTCACACTCATCGACTCAGTGTTCGAGGGGCAATCGGAGGCTGCCATCCGCGAGCATGAAGCAGGATTGACGCTGATACGGGATACATTCCGCAATGTGCCGAAGGGGATCGATATCGACGATGGGTGTCCGGACCAACTTTGGGTGAAGGACTCGCGCTTTGAGAATATCGGTGGGCCAGTGGTGACGATCAGCCTGGAGAATAGCCCGCTCACCGAGGTTGGATTTGAAAACGCTGTTCTCAGCAACGCCCCGGTGTTCGCGAAGCTGCGGGAAAGCGGCAAGACGGTAGCTGGGAAAGGCGCACTGTACGAAGTGAAAAACTTCTGTTACGGGCTGACCGTACCTGGCGAAGGGCGGATGGGAACCATCGGCATGCAGTACGAGGCTGCGCCGCTCGCCTCATTGCCCGCAACTCTTCCGGCGGCGATTCGAGCACTGCCGCCCAGCAGCGAATGGGTGAATGTGCAAGCGCTGGGCGTGAAGGGTGACGGAACAACCGATGATACTGCCGCATTGCAACAAGCCATCAACACGCATCGCGTTCTTTATCTTCCCGGTGGGCATTACGTGGTTCGCGACACGCTCAGACTCGCAACAGACACCGTGCTCATCGGGCTGCATCCGACGCTCACGCAGATCGACCTGCTGGATGAGACACCGGGATATCAAGGAGTGGGCGCACCGAAGGCCGTGCTTCTTGCGCCTCCGGGCGGGAACAATATAGTCACCGGGATCGGAGTGTTCGCGGGCGGTATCAACCCACGTGCGGTAGCGGTGCTTTGGAAGGCGGGCGAGCATTCGCTGATGGACGATGTGCGCTTTCTCGGCGGCCACGGCAGCGGCAGCAATCCTTACAACAACAACCAAACTGCTGACTCCGACATCCACAAGCGCTGGGACGGTCAGTATCCCAGCCTGTGGGTTGCGGATGGAGGCGGAGGAACATTCGCGGACATCTGGACGCCAAACACGTTTGCGCAGTCGGGCTTTCTGGTGTCGAACACAACAACCCCCGGGCACGTCTATGAGCTGTCGAACGAGCATCACCTGCGCAACGAGATCAAGTTCGATCACGTGGAGAACTGGGACATTAACGCGCCGCAAACTGAAGAGGAAGCAGGCGAGAGCCCCGAGGCACTTTCGCTGGAAATCGACGATTCCCGCAATCTCACAATTGCAAATTATCACGCCTATCGCGTGACGCGTTCACGTGCGCCATTCCCGGCGGCGGTGCGCATCTACCGGTCTTCGGAAATCCATTTCCGCAATGTGCATGTGAACGCGGAGAGCGGGTATGGCATTTGCGATGCAAATGGCTGCGGTACATTCCTGCGCCTGAGCAAGTTCCCTTACGAGATCGCAATCGAAGATGTGACGCACCATCTCGAAGTACGCGAACGTGAGTTCGCAGCGCTGGAGATTCCGGCCGATCCACAGATGCCGCAGCCGAACGATACCTCTGCCGTGTTGGACAAAGGAACAATAGTGAGAAAGCTGGAGGACGGCTTCTTCTCAATTTCAGGGGCAGCGGTGGATCCGGACGGCAAGCTCTATTTCGTGGACCACCACAATCAGCGAATCTACGGATGGAGCGAGAAAAAGGGACTCACAGTCGAACGCGACAGTCCGCTCGATCCGGTGAATCTGGCAGTCGACAAATCAGGCAACCTGATTGTGATTTCGTCGGCTGGCCCGGAGAGCACCGTGTACACGTTCCGGCCGGGAACCTCCGCGGAAGAACTCACAGTACTGACACCGCAAGATGGCCACGCTCAAGGCAAGGCCGCGGTGATTCTTCCGGTGAACTGGTGGAACAACGGGGAGTTCAAAGATCAGCTGGACCTGGATACAATGCGTTTTACCACGCTGGCCGAGATGTTTGCCGCGGATGTAGGTACACCGAAAAAACATGCATATCTCTCGCCGGATGGCAGCGTGATTGTGCCCGCCGGCCGGGTGTTCCAGCAAGGTCCCGCAAATGAAACCTCGGGCTGGCGATTCAGCGACAATCTCGATGCCTATGGGTTCATCGTCGCGGAGCCGGGTCAGCAGGTGTATGTCAGCAGCGAGTCTGAGGACATAACCTACAGGGCCACAGTGAAACCGGACGGGGCCCTTGCGGACCTGAAGCCCTTCGCGCAACGAGGAGGCGAGAGCGTCACTGTGGATGCGCACGGGAACGTATATGTGGCCAACGGCCAGATCTTTGTGTACGCCGACGACGGGCAGCAGATCGCAGAAATCGACGTGCCGGAGCGGCCTCTGCAATTGATCTTCGGAGGACCCGGTCACAGAACCCTGTTTATTCTTGCGCATCACGCCTTGTTCGCAGCGCAAGTGCGTTGATGGCCTCTACCGTTCACGGGCCTGAGCTGCGTCGTTCTCAAAAAGGCCGCCGAACGGTAAGTCGTTTATTCCCATCATTTAAGCTTGATTGAGGTGAACCGGGCAGAACTAATATAAACCCTTTAGAACGGTTTCTTGGTTGCCCTCCAGGGATGCAGATTGCGCAGATAACAAATACTTTAGCTAGATGCTTGTGCGCCGATGCCCGGTTTGATGCCCGGAATGAGGAGCGCCTCGATGGGTTCTCACAGCTGAACTGAGAGGAGAAGGCCCTAGGTTCCACGAAGGCCCGCCTGAAATGGCTGTCGTTCGAGCCATGGATATCGGATATGAAACAGCCTCTCAGGAAGGCCGTGCCGAAGCTGAGGGCAATTCTGCGCAGCAACAAGATCGCATGGACTGTGGTTGGCGGCGAGTCCGGCTCGAAGAACGGCACCAATCTGATGACGCTGGACGATGCTCGGTACCTGATTGAGGAGAGCCGCGCGGCGGGATGCAAAGTCCACTTCAAGCAACTCGGAACGGCACTTGCGATTCAACTCGGTGTCTATTCCAGCGACGGAGGGCATCGCTCCAAAGGCGGCAACCCGGATCAATGGCCCGAAGACTTGAACGTGCGCGAGTGGCCGGATTTCACCTGGGCGCGGGTGCAAGAGGATCCAACTTTCACGAAGAGCTTCCTTGCGGAGAGAGGGATGCATTTCGAGCACGGCGGAGAACGCACTCCAGCTCTTTCTGCCTAACGAACGAAACTGCCCTGGCATCTTCGGGGAATGAGAGTCGTTTCGCAAGTTTGCCCGGAATCTGGCACGAGATCATCGATGAAGAACTGCCGACTGGGCCTGGCGAAGGCGCATTTTTTATCGATGTGCTTCGAGCTTGAGGCATGTTTACCATTTAGCAATCTAAACTGGTTACCTTTGACTTAAAGTGGATCTTATGGCATTGTTCTTTATCGCTTCCTCAAGTTTTCTATGACTTCCTATTTCTCGGTTTTCTGATTTGCTAACTCATGGCATGGAGATCGATCGCAACTGAGGCGCATCTCCGCGGGTGAGTCAGTCTGAATTCACCTTGGCGAATGGCAGTTCCTGTGCACTTTGTTGAACCCATCGAGCGAGCAACACACTCGTGGATGGCAGGGTTAGGCAATTATCTCTTGAACGAAGAAAGACCACATGCAGATCAGGAAGTTCCCCCGCCTCCGTTTCGCTTTGCCGCTTGCCCTTGCTCTCTTCACATCAGCACTTCCTGGCTTCTCCCAGGCCGCATACACGCCGGATATCGGCAATGTCGGTCTGCCATCGAATGGTGCCTTCCACGGGGGATCTGTCGACACCATTCAGTTGAACAACGGGAACCTGCACATTGACATTCCGCTGCTGCACCTGCCCGGCATCGGCATGGATTCTGACTTCCACATCACCTACGACAGTCAGATCTGGAACCACGCCTACGGGCCGTCCTCGCAGGCGACGAATGCTCAGAATTGGTACCTGATTACAATGAGCAGGCCGCCGTGGCAGTTCAAGGATCCCCTCGCGGGTTATCTTAAATGGGGACAGCACTCGCTCATCTGGAATTGCTATGCCACGACAGGCAATCCATTAGAGGGGGGAGGGTCCAATACCGATATCGATTTCACAAGTTTCACTGATGGGGACGGAACGGCACATCCGCTCGGGATCTCGGGAGTTTTGCCAAGTGGAACTGCTCCACTGTGCAGCGTTCCAGGCAACGTTGGAGGCTTCCCAACAATGGACACGAAGGGCCACTTCCAATCGTATTCCGGTGACGATGCTGGATTCCATCTGACGGTTGACGGAAGCTTGAATGTAGTGAATTTTGCGGACAAAGGCGGCAAGCAATTTACCTTCTCGGCGTCAGGTAATGGAGCCTCCGGATTGCCTGCTCCGTTAGCTTGGGGCAGTTGCAGTTACAGCGGTGGATCCGCGCCGTGCTTTCCGAATCCTGCAGGGTCGACCCAAATAAACTACGCCTCGGTCAATTCAGTTGAAGACACAGATGGAAACAAAATCTCTGGCACGTACAACTCCACCGGATCGCAGCTAACCATTACAGATACTGCAGATCGAACGATCACGGAGACGCTCGGTTCCGGCTGCAATATCCCTCAAACTGGTTTGATGCCGGTTGGCTCGGATGCAATTGGGCGGCAGCCGTGCTCGATCAGCTACACGGACCAGAGCAACAATACTCAGACAATCACCATCACCTACGGCGAAACTGCGCAAATCACATCGGTTCCATACTGTACGGCGGTCGTATCAAACGGTGTTCCTCAGAATGAGGGTTGTGGCGGCGCGATTGGGGAGTCCTTTCCCGGAGGAACGCTGAGCGTTCCGACCAGCATCACACTCCAGGATGGTGCGCAGAATGGCGAGGTATACGAGCTTTCCTATACGCCCAACCCCGGTGACACGGGGTACCAAGGCGAGGTGACCTCGATTACACTGCCAACCGGTGGGACGATCAGCTACACCTACGGCGGCCAGGTACTCAGCGGCGCGGGCCGCTACGTCACCTCACGAACGGTCACTGCGAACGGCCAATCGAGCACATGGAATTACCACTACGCCTACAACAATGGCCAGACTTCCGGGCCGCTGACGGTCACTGTCACCGATCCAAGCCAGAACGACACGGTGTATACCTGCAACTCGAATCCAACTTCGATTCCATCCCTTTCCAGTAACGCTTCCTGCTATATGACCAACGAAGTGAGCTACAACGGTTTGGAGCCCAGCCAAAATCCGATTGTCACCAAGTCGACGGGGTACACAGCTGTTGGTGCGTCCATCCTGCCGACTTCCGAGATCGTGACCTGGAATTCGTCCAACGCAACGACAGAAACGGACACGACCTACGACACGTACGCACCGCCATATGGCGGGGGCATATTCGTGCCGTCTCTTGGCACCAGTGTTGCCACTCGTACCTTTGCCAATCCAATGTCGAAGATCGTCTACGACTATGGCACCGGATCGCATGGGGCGCTGTTGAGCAACACGCAGTACGCCTATCTCTATCAACAGAAATCCGCCTACGCCACCCTGAACATGTTTGATCGGGTTGGCCAGGTCTCGGTCTACAACTCGGCAACGGCCAGCAGTTCTACGCTTGTGGCGCAGACGACGACCACGTACGACAGCTTCAGCCAGACCGCTCAGAGCGGACTGGCGACAACAACTGGGACCTCCCAGCACGACTACCAGAATTACAGTGCGGCCAACACGGCCCGCGGCCTGCCGACCAGCGTTACCCGGTACACCGGACCGTCAAGTGCCGCGATAACCACCTACACCAACTATGACGACCTGGGCAAACCCACGGTGACGACCGATGCCAGCGGAAACTTCACGAAATACGCTTACGGCGCCCAGAATGCCTTTCTGGCATCGACGACCCTGCCGCAAACAGGTTCGGTGGCGCATGTGTTGAACGTCAGCCATGACCTGAACACCGGACTGTTGATGTGGCAACAGGATCAGAATCTCAATAAGACCATCTTTACCTACGATGCCCTGATGCGTCCCTTAACGGTCACTCCGCCGGATGGCGGGTTCACTTCGACAACTTATCTCGATCCGAATCACGTCTCAACGACCACAAATTGGTGCTCCTCTGCCTCATCGACCAACCTCTGCCTTACCACCCAAAGCATCAGCAACACGGTGCTCGACGGCCTGGGCCGCAAGATATCGGCCAGTACCACATCCGACACCAACTGCCAGAATCTCACCGTCAACACCGCCTATGATCTCCTCGGCCGCGTCTCTTCGGTCAGCAACCCGCACTGCCAGAGTTCGTCGGATACCGATGGAGTATCGACATTTGCCTATGATGCCGTTGGCCGGCTGACCACCAAGACCAATCCCGACAGCACCACCCAGAACTGGACTTTCAACGGCAACATCATCAACTTCTTTGATGAAACTCAGCGCCCCTGGCAGCACACCTACGACGCCCAGGATCGCCTGATCAAAGTATGGGAGCCAAATGGAACCGGGTGGACCTCCGGCAGCAACTCGAATCTCACCCCGCTTACCGGCACCAACAGCTTCGAAACCGATTACGGCTACGATGCCCTTGGCAACCTGCTCTCCGTCAGCCAGTGGGGCGGAACAAGCGGCAGCTCGGGCGCTGTTTCCCGCAGCTTCGTCTACGATGCCACCTCTCGTCTGATTGCCTCGAAGAATCCGGAAACCTCAGGGCCGAGCAATCCACCTGCCCTCACCTGCACCGGTGCGCCCAGCGGAACCCACTGGACCCAGTGCTACAGCTATGACGGCAACAGCAATCTGGTGCAGAAGACGGACAATCGCTCCATCGTCAGCACCTATACCTACGATGCCGACAACCGCATCGTCACCAAAAACTACACCGACACGACTCCGGCTGTTACATATACCTACGACACCTCGTCGGTCTCCGGCGCCACCAACACCAAGGGCGAGTTGACGGCAGCGGCCGTCAAGGCTGGCGCCATTTTGCTGGCGCAGACAACTCCATACGGCTACGACAAGATGGCCCGTCTCCAGAACGAGCAGCAGTGCACGCCCGCCAACTGCGCCACCACGCACTACGCGATGCAATATGCCTTCGATTGGACAGGCAAGGTTACCTGGTCTTCCGTGCCATCCTCGGCCAACGGCACCGCCGGACAGCCGCTCGCCTTGCTCTACGGCTACGACGGTTCCGGCCGCCTCAGCATCCTTACCAGCAACTGGAACAATGGCGCGACCTATCCGGCAACCCTGTTCAACGCCAGCTCCAACGGTTCCTCATCTCCTTCCTACGGGCCCATGGGCCTGCTCAACGCCAGCCTCGGTATCAGTACTCCGAACCCCAGCGGCGTGCTGGCCATCCACCGGGGCTACGACTCACGTGGGCGCGTCGTCTCCGAGGTTGACACCCAGGTCAGCAATTCCAGCACAGCCTCCCCATCCAGCGGTACTATCACCATTTCCGGCACCGAGCAGACCAAGACCCGGCCGGCCGCTCCCGGCTCCGCGGTGCTTACCGTCAGCGGGGTCGATGGCACCACCCAGGTCTGCTCCTTCCAGACGGTCTGCAACGCTTATTCCTGCTGGCAGGTGCCCATCCTGCCCTGCCCGCTGGTGCCAAATTCTGGTGCGTTTACCACGACAATCTGGAAAGACGAGTTCACTCCCTTCACTGCCACCGCTGGTTACGGCGGCGGCACCACCGACGCACAGTTGGCCTCTGGTTTGGCCGCTTCCATCTCCGCCAGCGGCGCTCCTGTCTCCGCGCTTTCTGCCGGCAGCACCGTCATCATCACCGCCACCAGCAATGGCCCGGCCACCGACTACCCCTTCACCATCAGCAACACCGGCGGGGGCTATAACATCTCCGAGAACGTCCCCTACACCTCGATCGGCGGGGACCTCACCGGCGGCGTCAACGCCAACCCCAGTGACAAAGGCACGGTCTCGGTCACCATCTCCGGCAATGTCACCTCTGTTCCCTTCCAGTCCGGCAGCACTCCGAGCACCATCGCCACAGCCCTGGCCGCTGCCATCAACGCGCAAGACGGCAGCTACGTCACGGCAAGCTACTCCGGCGGCGTTGTCACGCTCCACAGCCTGGTCGGCGGCACCGCGGCCGACTGGCAGCTCACCGAAACCGTCACCTGGGACACGGCCGACTTCGCGAGCGCGTCGTTCGCAGCGACCGACTCCAACATGAACGGCGGAATCAACCAGTCCTCGGCGATTTACAGCTATGTCATGCCGCTCGCCGGCGGTTATGATGCAAATGGCAACTTGCTCACCGCTCTCGACTCCATCATGGGCCAGTGGAACTACACTTACGACAGCTTGAACCGGCTCACCGGGGCGCAGGCCCCTGTTTCGCAGCCGACCAATATCAGTAACTACTTCATCGGCATCGCCAGCGGATGGACCTACGATGCCTTCGGCAATCGCAAGGCTGAGGCGCAGGGGGCGATCTCCGGCGCATCGCCCACCGCGGCAATGCCCGCCAGCAGCTCGGCCACGTACAACACCAGCAATCAGCTGATCGCCGCCAGCCAGAACGCGGGCGGCAGCCTGACGTACGACGCCAGCGGCAACGTCGTTTACGACGGCATCAACTCGTACCTTTACGATGCAGAGTCGCGGCTGTGCGCGGTCAGGAACACCGCAGGCGGGCTCACCGGATACATCTACGATGCCGCCGGAATCCGCGTCGCCAAGGGAGGGCTGACCGCCTTCACCTGCAACTTTGCGACCAACGGCTTCGCCATCAACACCAGTTGGACGCTCGGCCCCGGCGGCGAGCAGATCGGCGAGTTCGCCGTCTCCGGCACGACTTCCACCTGGACACACTCGAACGCCTTCGCGGCGGGGAAGCTGCTGGCCACCTACAACACGACCGGAACCTACTTCGACTTTACCGACTGGCTTGGGACAAAGCGCGTCGAGATCAACGCCGCGCTAAGCTGCGAGACCGGCTTCCGCAGTTTGCCGTATGGGAATGGGCTGACGAGCTACGCCCCGACGGCGATGCCGCAGTGTGTGGATGCGACCGAGCAGCACTATACCGGCAAAGAACGAGATACCGAATCCGGCAACGACTACTTCGAAGCCCGCTACTACGCCAGCAGCTTCGGCCGATTCATGAGCCCGGATTGGAGCGCGAAGGAAGAGCCGGTGCCGTATGCGAAGTTGGACAACCCGCAGAGCTTGAATCTGTATGGGTATGTGGCAAATAATCCAACCGGGCGAATTGACGCAGACGGTCACTGTGTAGAAGACCTTTGCATCGGGGAAGCGATGTTAGCCGTGGCTGCGGTAACCGCTGCTACTCACGCGGTACTCGCATACATGGCGTCGCCATCTGGACAAGAAGCGATCCACGCCACCGGACAACTTCTCAGCATGGCCGCCCATGGCATCGGGAACGCCCTCCATTCTGATAAGCCCACACCGGAGATTGTCATTGACGGCAAGAAACATCCAGAGTCCGCGCAGCACGCTGCCGAGGCGCAAGCCGCCGGTCACCCGGCAGAAGTTACAATTGATCGGGCCAAAGCCAAAGGCAACCGGGCAAAGGCCCTTGGCGGAATCCCGGCCGTGCCAGGGAAACACAGAGATGAATATCCCCCAGCTTCGACACAGGAGGGCGGAAGCGGGTCGAGCGTTCGGCCGATCAGTCCGGCTGACAACTCGGGTTCGGGTGCATCGATGGGTAACCAAATGAGGCCATATCCGGATGGAACAACGGTTAAGATCACCCCCATTAATGTTCCGAAACCTCCGACTCCGTGAGATGAGAAGATGACAGATTTCTTGATGATTGAGACACTTTGTTCCTTAGGGTCTAGACCCATTCTGGCGACAGTTGACATTTCCCTCGCTAGGCAAGCGCTGGTATTGTCACAGAATCACAAGTCCGAGCTCATCTACATGCTTGGGATTAAGAATGGCTTCTATGCCTTTGAATCTGCGCTGCATGTTTTTCCTTTCGGATTTGACGATTCGGCGGGCATACAAAATCTGGTGCAATGGAACCTTCCATCGACATGGAAGGAATTATTTGAAAAAGGTACTGATGCTCTCTTCTGTTTTGCTGAAGACATTTTTGGATATCAGTTTTCTTCATTTCAGGGTCGAATCGTGAGATTCGACCCTGAAACCGGAGAGACCGAAGACCTTTGTGGGACTGTTGAGGAATGGGCATCTCTGATCTGCCGAGACTTCAATCTCCAGACCGGCTATCAAATTGCGCTAGAATGGCAGGCAACCAAGGGCATCATTCAACCAGGGAATCGCCTTCTGCCAATCTATCCTTTCGTTTCCGACCTCGGAACTTATGAACTTACTAACTTGTATGAGATCGACGCAGTCAAGGGGATGAGAAGTAGAGCTGACTTCGCGCGGCAGATAAAGCTCATTCCGGACGGTTCGCGGGTGAGGATTGTCCCAAAGAATCTTGGGAAATGAGTGCGTATGCAATTACGCCAGCCTCGGCCTAAGTACCAACAACCCCAGCGGCGTGCTGGCCATCCACCGGGGCTACGACTCACGTGGGCGCGTCGTCTCCGAGGTTGACACCCAGGTCAGCAATTCCAGCACAGCCTCCCCATCCAGCGGTACTATCACCATTTCCGGCACCGAGCAGACCAAGACCCGGCCGGCCGCTCCCGGCTCCGCGGTGCTTACCGTCAGCGGGGTCGATGGCACCACCCAGGTCTGCTCCTTCCAGACGGTCTGCAACGCTTATTCCTGCTGGCAGGTGCCCATCCTGCCCTGCCCGCTGGTGCCAAATTCTGGTGCGTTTACCACGACAATCTGGAAAGACGAGTTCACTCCCTTCACTGCCACCGCTGGTTACGGCGGCGGCACCACCGACGCACAGTTGGCCTCTGGTTTGGCCGCTTCCATCTCCGCCAGCGGCGCTCCTGTCTCCGCGCTTTCTGCCGGCAGCACCGTCATCATCACCGCCACCAGCAATGGCCCGGCCACCGACTACCCCTTCACCATCAGCAACACCGGCGGGGGCTATAACATCTCCGAGAACGTCCCCTACACCTCGATCGGCGGGGACCTCACCGGCGGCGTCAACGCCAACCCCAGTGACAAAGGCACGGTCTCGGTCACCATCTCCGGCAATGTCACCTCTGTTCCCTTCCAGTCCGGCAGCACTCCGAGCACCATCGCCACAGCCCTGGCCGCTGCCATCAACGCGCAAGACGGCAGCTACGTCACGGCAAGCTACTCCGGCGGCGTTGTCACGCTCCACAGCCTGGTCGGCGGCACCGCGGCCGACTGGCAGCTCACCGAAACCGTCACCTGGGACACGGCCGACTTCGCGAGCGCGTCGTTCGCAGCGACCGACTCCAACATGAACGGCGGAATCAACCAGTCCTCGGCGATTTACAGCTATGTCATGCCGCTCGCCGGCGGTTATGATGCAAATGGCAACTTGCTCACCGCTCTCGACTCCATCATGGGCCAGTGGAACTACACTTACGACAGCTTGAACCGGCTCACCGGGGCGCAGGCCCCTGTTTCGCAGCCGACCAATATCAGTAACTACTTCATCGGCATCGCCAGCGGATGGACCTACGATGCCTTCGGCAATCGCAAGGCTGAGGCGCAGGGGGCGATCTCCGGCGCATCGCCCACCGCGGCAATGCCCGCCAGCAGCTCGGCCACGTACAACACCAGCAATCAGCTGATCGCCGCCAGCCAGAACGCGGGCGGCAGCCTGACGTACGACGCCAGCGGCAACGTCGTTTACGACGGCATCAACTCGTACCTTTACGATGCAGAGTCGCGGCTGTGCGCGGTCAGGAACACCGCAGGCGGGCTCACCGGATACATCTACGATGCCGCCGGAATCCGCGTCGCCAAGGGAGGGCTGACCGCCTTCACCTGCAACTTTGCGACCAACGGCTTCGCCATCAACACCAGTTGGACGCTCGGCCCCGGCGGCGAGCAGATTGGCGAATTCGCCGTCTCCGGCACCACTTCCACATGGACGCACTCGAACGTCTTCGCCGCCGGCAAACTGCTGGCCACCTACAACGCCCTCGGAACGTATTTTGACTTTACTGACTGGCTGGGGACAAAGCGCGTCGAGATCAACGCCGCGCTAAGCTGCGAGACCGGCTTCCGCAGTTTGCCGTATGGGAATGGGCTTTCGAGCTACGCGCCAACCGCCCTGCCCCAGTGCGTTGACGCCACGGAGCAGCACTATACCGGTAAGGAGCATGACGCCGAAACCGGCAACGACTACTTCGAGGCGCGTTACTACAGCAGCGCCATGGGCCGCTTTATGTCGCCGGACTGGAGCGCGAAAGAAGAGCCGGTGCCGTATGCACAGCTTGATGATCCCCAGAGCCTGAACCTCTATGCCTACGTTCAGAACAATCCGCTCATACGAGCGGATGCGGATGGACACGCATTTGGATTGGACGATCTCGTAGGTGCTTTAGGGGGCGCAGTTCTTGGTGCGGGGATCGAGACTGGAAAGGAACTGCTCTCGGGAGAGAAGCTGAATGGTGCCAAGATAGGTGGAGCGGCTGCCGGCGGAGCAGTGGAAGGTTGGGCGCTTGCAAACGCCCCAGAGACGCTAGGAGCGTCCTTGGCAGTCGGCGCTGGCAGCGGAGCCGTGAGCAATCTTGTTGAACAAGGGATTAATAACGCAACAGGAGCACAGACGGGCATCGATGGTGGAAAACTGGCGACAGCAACAGTCATAGGAGCGGCGTCTGCGGGACTGGCTTCGAGGGTACCTGGATTACGGGTGAGCGGGGTAAGCGCAGGACGTGGGAACATGAGGGCAGTCGCGCAAGGCGTCCGTACGAAAATCGCAAATGGAAGCGCTTCTTCAATGGCGCTGAAAACGGCTGCAAAAGGCCTAGTTGGACGCGAGACCGCAAGTGCTGGAAAATCTGCAACCGAATCCTCAACCAGCAGTGCATTAGGAACCGGAGCAAGTATCATTGGTGGGTTTATGGTGAAACCCCCTCCTCCACCAAAAGCTCCAGGTGTTCCTCAGTAAATTTTGATGGACCCAGAGTGGTGAATGAGATATTTCGCCAAATTCTTCAATCGCAGTAAAAGTGCAATCTATGAGGTATAAAAATGGCTGAGTCGCCTGTCTCGATGATTATGTTGCGGCGAACTTTTACTCCGTATGTTGGGCTGATCGTTATTAACGTCGTAACCACCTTGATAGTAATATTCATAGCCTTCAAAGCGAATGATCTGGGTCAACTGAAATGGGTTCTTCCGTTCTATGGAATTTGGGGAATCTACATTTTGCTTGCGACGAGATACCGGGTTGGCTGGGATCAAATTGGCGTTACGATGCTCGCAGATTGGGGCAAAAGAACAGTTGAGTACAGAGAAATCAGCAGCGTACGCTACGAGACCGCCCGTGTAGCCGATGGCCACTATGGAACACGACCGTTTCGTCGAATTGTAGTTCGCGGACGCCGCCAAACGCCTAAAGCCTTCGTTGATGTTTCATTGCGTCATTTCGAACCTAAAGATATTTGTGCTCTCCTAGATGAAATCAGCAGGCAACGTCCAGATCTTTCAATTCCGTGGCAGCCTGTATGCAGGTATTTGTCAGTACAATCACCCGTAGCGGAAGACCAACCCTTGAAGAAGAAGATCAGGTCCATTGCTGACACCAAAAGTGACGGTAAGAAAACAGACATGTGACTATGACGCAATCCGCCATTTGTGCAACCAACTCGCGTTTTTCGTCATCCCGTTTCACCGGCAAAGAACGAGATACCGAATCCGGCAACGACTACTTCGAAGCCCGCTACTACGCCAGCAGCTTCGGCCGATTCATGAGCCCGGATTGGTCAGCGAAGGAAGAGCCCGTTCCG
>Ga0302145_10000472_pt1 | contig 17110 bp, 10 predicted proteins | sample I_Bog_E2_3_FD_192437 | JGI IMG/M metagenome (GOLD analysis project Ga0302145, IMG submission 192437) | Peat permafrost microbial communities from Stordalen Mire near Abisko, Sweden - I_Bog_E2_3 | ecosystem: Environmental > Terrestrial > Soil > Wetlands > Peat | place: Sweden: Abisko, Stordalen... | reverse complement strand
CAAGCACGTCCCGCCCTTCCAACGGAAACACCGGACGCGGCAGCGCAGCGAGCCTGGCGCGCAACGCAGCCCCGTCAGGCGCAGGTTCCCCGTCCCGTTGCTCGGCCAACTTCAACCCCGGCTCGGTCGAGCCCGGGGGCGTCCCGCCTTCGGCCAGCTCCTGCGCCGACCCACCGCTGAGGTCCGGCTCGTCAGCCAGCCACGTGCGATCGACCAGGATGGCGGGCTCGGTGTCGGCCAGCAGGCGCCGCAGTGCCGCGTCGTCCATCTCCGGCCGTGGCAGCGGGGCAGCCCGCAGAGCGACCAGCCTTTCCTGTTCCGCGGTGGACAGCCGCAGCCGCTCGCCGAACGCTGCCGGGTCGCCCGCCAGCAGTGCCGCCATCCGCAGCACCGGATCGGCGGGCGCTCCGGCGGCAACCAGGCGGTCCAGCCGGTCCGGCGCAACGCCCTCCGGTACCACCGCGGCCAGCACCCCAAGCTCCGCCATCAGGCGCACCGCACCGCGCGGGTCGGGCGCCGCCAGAATACTGGTCAACTCGCGCCACACCCGCTCGGCCGAAAGCTGGGCCAGGCCAGGCAATCCAGCACGGATCGCGCCGAGCGCCGCCAGATCGGGCAGCGCGCCCCCATAACGCGCGAGAAAGCGGAAAAAGCGGAGGATGCGCAGGTAGTCCTCGGCGATCCGCGTCGCCGGGTCGCCAACGAAGCGCACGATGCCGGCCTGCAGATCGGCGACGCCGCCGAAATAGTCGAACACCGCGCCGTCCCGCGTCGCCGACATCGCATTGATCGTGAAGTCCCGCCGCGCCGCATCCGCGCGCCAATCGTCCGTAAAGGCCACGAGCGCATGCCGACCATCCGTTTCGACATCACGGCGCAGCGTCGTCACCTCGAAGCCTCGCCCTTCGACCACGGCCGTGACGGTTCCATGGTCGATTCCGGTCGGCACCGCGCGAATGCCCGCCCGCTGCAGCATCCGCATCACCGCATCCGGCGGTTGCGGCGTCGTCAGATCCACATCCGTCGGCGCCCGCCCGGCCAGCACGTCGCGCACCACGCCGCCGACCAGCCGCGCCTCCGGCAACGCCGTCAGCACGGCCATCAGCCCGGGCAACGACATCAGCGGCCGAAGATCGATGCGAGCCGCAGGGGACTCCGTCACTGCGAGGAGCCGTGGGCTGGCGCGATCCGGCCACCCTGCTGCAATCGCGCCGGAACATAGGTCACGCCAGCCGGCAGCGCTGCGTCCCGGCTGTACCACAGCAGCGCGCCTGCGAGCACGGCAAGCGCGCCAGCCGCAATCGCCACCAGCAGCGGCGACGGTCCACCCCGGCCCGCCAGCAGGCGCCACACGACCAGCGCAGCCAGGGGAGCCAGGAACAACCCAATTTCAAGCAGCCGAAGCATCCGCGCCCTATGCCAGCTCGCGCAGCCGTTGCGCCAGATGGACCAGAATCGCCGCAGTCGCGCCCCAAATGCAATGATCAGGATGCGGCCAGACCCAGTATTCCCGCAACCGGCCCCGCCACTCCCGCATCCGCCGTTGCGGGGCCGCAGGGTCGAGAAGCACGTCGATCGGCAACTCGAACACCGCTTCCACTTCCTCGGGCGCAGGATGCAGCTCCAATCCGGACGGGAGCAGGCCCAGCACCGGCGTGATTCGATAGCCTGTGCCGGTGATGTAGTCGGCCAGCCGCCCTAGCACCTGCACGCACCCGGGTTCCAGTCCGATCTCCTCATAGGCCTCCCGCAAGGCAGCGTCCTCCGCGTCGCGGTCCGAAGGGTCGATCCGGCCGCCAGGGAAACAGACCTGACCGGGATGCCGGCTCAGGTGCGGCGTGCGCTTTGTCAGTAGCACGCCTGGCGCCGGACCAAGAACGATTGGAACGAGAACTGCGGCGGGGATCGGGTCGCTTGGTAATTGCGCCAGGACATCGTCGCCATGCACGATCGCGCCTTGTTGCGCTTCGGCTACCGCTCGCTCCAATAGGCGGATCAGGTCGGTTTTGTTCATCTCAGAAAAGGCCAGGGGGCGCTGCCCCCTGGACCCCCGCCAAGGGCCGACGGCCCTTGGAACCCGCGACTAAAGACGTTCACTCCTCGCCGTGTGGCAGCTCCCCTAGCGGAAAGAAGTGGTTGCAGCTCCAGATTCCCAGCATACGACGGCAACCGACCCATTCCGTTACCGCCAGGGCTACCAACTCGTAGTAGGTGGCTCGATTTATTCTTGCCTCTATGGCGTGCACACCTGCGCCCGGGCGCACGCGGATGTACGGCGTGGGCTCGCAGGTCAGCGCGTTGTGGCTCACCCGGATCGGATGGTCGGGGCACGCCGTGACCACCTCGTCTACGTTAGTACGAAACGACAATACTTGCTGCCGGCCGTCGCCATGCCAATCGAGTTCAACCGCCAGAAACGGCACGTCTTCGACCTCGATGCGGCCCCGTTCCGCCGGAGTCTCCAGCCAATAGCTGCCGTCGGCCTCACGCTTCAGCACGCTGGAGAACAGGCACACCAATTCCTTCCGGCAGATCGGACTGCCGCGATACAGCCAGGTGCCGTCGCGACGGATCAGGAACGGCATATTCCCGCAATCGACCGGCGTGCGGCAACAGCGCGCAGCAGCCGTCTTGCGAGGTAATGTGGCCAGACTGCCCAGCGGAGCAGTTCCCAAATGCGATTCTTGCCCCGTCCGCTGCCCTTCAGCATGCAGCGTTGCGAGAGAAATGGCCTCGTTCACGTCTCCGTCTCCATCACTGCCGAGCTTTCTCTCCCCGGCCGCATATAGGTACCATCCCCCTGCCGGCGGAAGGCCCTATATGACGATCACGGAAAAAGACACGAAGGACGTCACGCCAATGGCGGCCAGCATGGCTGCCGGGCCACATGACCCGGTTAATCGAACTGCGGCGAGCGCCGGACATGCTGATCCTGGCTCGATCGTTGCCGATGTGGAGGCGCTGTGCGCCCGGATCGGGGACGTGCGCGCGGCCATCGCCAAGGTGATGTTCGGCCAGGACGAGGTTATCGATCAGGCCCTGATCACGCTCCTGTCCGGCGGACACGTGCTGCTGGTCGGCGTTCCGGGGCTCGGCAAGAGCCGGCTGGTCGAAACGCTGGGCGTTGTGCTTGGTCTTGGCACCAAACGGGTTCAGTTCACGCCGGACCTGATGCCGGCCGACATCGTCGGCAGCGAAGTACTTGACGAGGCGGAAGGCCGCCGCAGCTTTCGTTTCGTCCCCGGCCCCGTGTTCTGCCAGTTGCTGATGGCTGATGAAATCAACCGCGCCAGCCCGCGCACGCAATCCGCTCTGCTGCAGGCCATGCAGGAGCAGCGTGTGGCGGTGGCGGGCGTTGAGCATCGCCTGCCTCGTCCGTTTCACGTGCTGGCGACCCAGAACCCGATCGAGCAGGAAGGCACCTACCCGCTGCCCGAGGCGCAGCTTGACCGGTTCCTGCTGGAGGTCATCGTCAGCTATCCCACCCTTGAGTCTGAACGCACCATGCTGCTCGCCACGACCGGCGCGGCCGAGGCGCCCCCGGCGCAGGCCATGACCGCCGAGGAACTGCTCGCCGCCCAGGCATTGATCCGCCGTGTCCCGGTTGGCGAGAAGGTGGTGGACGCGATCCTGTCCCTGGTGCGCGGCGGACGGCCGGAATCGACCGACGACGAGACGGTGCGCCGCCATGTCGCCTGGGGTCCGGGGCCGCGCGCCGCCCAGGCGCTTATGCTGGCCGGCCGCGCGCGCGCGCTGCTGGGCGGTCGGCTGGCGCCGTCGGTGGACGATGTGGTGGCCCTCGCCCGTCCGGTGCTGCGCCACCGCATGGCGCTGAATTTCTCCGCACGTGCCGACGGTGTCGCGCTGGACGACGTGATCGACCGGCTGGTGGAGCGTCTTGGCTAGGGTCGCCCTCGCGCCGGGCGCGGAGGCGCGCCGCGCCGAGGCGCTGGGGGCTCGCCTCCCGCCGCTGCTGGTCGCCGCCGATCGCGTCGCAGCCACCGTTGCCCAAGGGGTGCATGGTCGCCGCCGCGTCGGGCAGGGCGACAGCTTCTGGCAGTTCCGCCGGTTCGTCGCCGGCGACCCGATCGGGCGCATCGACTGGCGCCAGTCGGCGAAATCGGGGCGGCCTCTGCCGCACGGCTGGTTCGTGCGCGAAACCGAGTGGGAGGCGGCGCAGACCGTCTGCCTTTGGCGGGATTCATCGGCCTCGATGCGATGGAAGTCGCGCGCCGGCCCCACGGAGAAGCGCGAGCGCGCCGGCCTGCTGCTGCTCGCGCTGGCCTCGCTGCTGCTGCGTGGCGGCGAGCGGGTGTCTGTGATCGAACAAGGCGCGCGGCCGATCGCCGGCCGGTCCGGTCTCGATCGGCTGGCCGCAGGATTGGCTGCGGCCGGCGATGACGATTCCGGACTGCCACCGAACGTGAAGCTGCCGCGCCATGCGACGGTGGTGCTTTTCGGTGATTTTCTCTCGCCGCTCGATGAGATCCAGGCGCTGATCGGACGGCTCGCGGCGGTGCCGGTGACCGGCCATCTGTTGCAGATCCTCGATCCGGCCGAGGCCTTACTGCCCTATGCCGGCCGCATCCGGTTCCGCGGCCTTGAGCGCGAACGCGACGCCCTGATCCCGCGGGTGGAGACTGTGCGCGAGGAATACGCGCGACGGCTGAAGGCACAGCAGAATGGGCTTGCGGCAATCTGCGCGGCGGCCGGGTTCGGCTTCGCGGTGCACCGCACCGACCATCCCCCCGAGGTGGCATTGCTCGCGCTTTACACCGCTCTGACCGCGCGATGACCGTTCCGTCGGACGTGCCGCGATGAGGCCCATGTGGACGAGCCGAGAACGCGGTCAAGCGGCCATGACGGCTTGCCGGCTCGAACCCCGCCCGGACAAGCCGCGATGACAGACCGACGTGCCACGATGATCAAAGCCACGCCCTGGACTGAGGCGAACGGCCGGCGCAGACAGCCTAATTGCCCGCCGGCTCCAAACGCGCCCGGACCGGCGGCTGTGACGTCCCACCTGGATGACGCGTCGCGATGATCTTCGCTTCGCCCTGGGTCCTGCTCGCGCTGGCGGCCCTGCCCGTCCTCTGGTGGCTGCTGCGAGTCACGCCGCCGGCGCCGCGCAGCGAGACGTTTCCGGCCATCCGCCTCTTGCTCGGCCTGCACGCCACCGAGGAGACCCCGGCCCGTACGCCCTGGTGGCTGCTGGCACTGCGCATGGCCGCCGCCGCGCTGGTGATCCTGGCGTTGGCCCGGCCCGTGCTGGACCCCGGCTCGGCGTTGCCCGGGACCGGGCCGGTGTTGCTGGTTGTGGACAACGGCTGGGCGGCGGCGGCCGACTGGCCAAAGCGAATGCAGGCGGCCAACGCCGCGCTGGACCGCGCCGCGCGGGAAGGCCGGCGGGCCGCGCTGCTCGCCACCGCACCGGACGAGGCCGGCGCGCCAGCCGCCCTCACGCCGGCCATGCCGGTGCCGGAGCTGCGCGCGCGGCTGGCGGCGCTGCGGCCCGAACCATGGCCGCCCGACCGGGCCGCCGCTGCCTCGTCCATGCCGACCTGGCCGCACCAGGGCGGCCCGGTGGTCTATGTCGCCGATGGGCTGACGTATGGCGCAGACCTGACCGGGTTCAGCTCGGCGTTGCGCGCCGCTGGGCCGGTGACCGAACTATGCTGTGACGCCGCTCCGGCCCGCCTGCTGTTGCCGCCGCAGAGCGAGGCCGACCGGCTGGTCGTCCGGGTGGCGCAAGTGCCGCAGCCCTTGGCGACCGCTGCCGTCGTGCTGGCGCAGAGCGGCGACGGCCGCACGCTGGCCCGCGCCGACATCGCCCTGCCCGCCGGGGAAAGCGCCGGGTCCGTGGCGCTGCAACTCCCGCCCGAGTTGCGCAACCGGCTGAGCCGCCTCGTGCTTGAAGGTGCTCCATCCGCCGGTTCGGTGGTGTTGCTGGACGAGCGCTGGCGGCGGCGGCCGGTCGGCTTGCTGGCGGGCGATCTCGCCGCCGCCGACACGCCCTTTGCCGGTCCGCTCTATTACCTGCGCCGCGGCCTCCAGCCGTTTACGGAACTGCGCGAGGGCGCTCTTTCGACTTTGCTGAAGCGCGACATCTCGGTGCTGATCCTGGCGGACCGCCCGCTGCCGGAGGGACCTGACCGCGAGGCGCTGACGCAGTGGGTGGAGCGGGGCGGGCTGTTGATACGCTTCGCCGGCCCCCGCACTGCCGAGCAGCCGATCGGCGAGACCGATCCGCTGATGCCCGTGAAGCTGCTGGGCGGCGACCGCCAGCTCGGCGGCGCTCTCTCCTGGTCCGAGCCCGCCGGCCTTGCGCCGTTCCCCGCCGCCTCGCCGTTCGCGGGGGAGCCGGTGCCTGCCGAAGTCAAGATCACCCGCCAGGTGCTGGCAGAGCCCAGCGCGGACCTGGCCGTTCATACCTGGGCGGCGCTCGCCGACGGCACGCCGCTGGTCACCGAAGCGTCCCGTGGTCTGGGCCGCGTCGTGCTGTTCCACGTCACCGCCAACGCCGACTGGTCGAACCTGCCGCTGTCCGGTCTGTTCGTGGACATGCTGCGCAAGCTGGTGGCGCTGTCGGCCGGAGTCGTCGCCACCACGGACAACAAGGTGCTGGCGCCGGCCGAGACTCTGGACGGCTACGGTCTGCTTGGGCCCCCGCCTCCGGCCGCTACCGGGCTGCCAGCGGATGCAATCGCCACAACCGTGGTCTCGCCGCGCCACCCTCCCGGGCTGTATGGACCGGAGAACGGGCGGCGGGCACTCAACCTTGGCGCCAATCTGCCGCTACCGGAGGCGGCGCCACTGATCCCGGGCGCCCGCGTCGAACCGCTGTCGGCAGTGGCGCCGGAACGCGCGCTTGGACCATGGCTGCTCGCCGCCGCCGTGCTGTTGCTGGTCGCGGACATGTTGGTGGCGCTCGGCCTGCGCGGTCTGCTGCGCCGCGGCACGGCGTCCGCTTTGGTCGTTCTGGCGATGCTCGGCGTATCGCCCGTCCACGCGCTTGACAGCGGCACAAACCCGGCGCTCGCGACGCGCCTCGGCTATGTGGTGACGGGCGACCCGCAGATCGACGGCGCGTCGCGGGCGGGGTTGGAAGGGCTGTCGGACTACGTCAACCGCCGCACCGCAGCGACGTTGGTCGAGCCCGATGCGGTGGAGCCGGGCAAGACCGACCTCAGCTTCTACCCCCTGCTGTATTGGCCGATCACCGCCGACGCCGAGCCGCTGGCTGCCAACCAGGCCGCCGCGCTGAACGACTACATGAGCCGCGGCGGCATCATCCTGGTCGATACGCGGGATTCCGGGTCGGGAGCGGGGTTCGCGCCCGGCACCGATACGGCGCTGCAGCGGGTCGCGCAGGGACTGGTGATCCCGCCGCTGGCTCCGTTGACCACGGACCATGTGCTGGCCCGGTCGTTCTACCTGCTGCAGGACTTTCCGGGGCGCTACACGGGCGACACGGTCTGGGTGCAGCGCGACCAGGATCGCGCCAATGACAGCGTGAGCCCGGTGATCATCGGCGGGAACGATTGGGCGGCGGCCTGGGCGGTGGACGAGGCGGGACGCAACCCGTTTGCGGTCATCCCCGGCGGACAGCGGCAGCGGACCGTTGCCTACCGGTTCGGCGTGAACGTGGTCATGTACGCGCTCACCGGGAATTACAAAGGCGACCAGGTGCACGTGCCGGCCATCTTGCAAAGGCTGGGGCAGTGAAGCGGGCAGGGTGCGGCTGGCGCCGGATGGTGGGCTTCTGCGGCTCGACTCGAGCGGGCTGCGAATGGGCCGCACAGGCGACGCGATGGAGCGGCGATCGTCCGCACGTCCGGGGCTTCGGTCTACCGTGGCGGGCGTTGCCCGCCCTACCGTGGAACGCTGATCGAAGCGAACGGTCGTTTGTGGTGGGCAGCGCGCGCTCGATCGGATCGGATCGCGGCGGGCGTCGCGAGGTCGGTCGAAGCCGACAGGCCGTTGGCAAACGGTCGTGGCGGCTCGCGTCCCTTCGGGTCCGGTCGGGTGAGTGACCATGCACCCTGAACAGGTCGTTGCCGCCATCCGCTTTGATCCGCTTCTGCCGGTCTGGCTGATCGGCGTGCTGGTCGTGCTGGCGGTCGCTGTCGTCGCGCTTGGCGCGTGGCGGCGGGCGCGGGGGACGCTTTGGCGCTTCGCCGCCTTCGCCGTGCTGCTGCTGTGGCTCGCCGGGCCGCGGCTCGTGCAGGAGACGCGCGAGACCCTGCCCGATATCGGCTTGCTGGTCGTTGATCGCACCGCCTCGATGCAGATCGGCGACCGCGCCCGCCTCGCCGAAGCGGCCCGCGCCGTGGTCACCGAACAGGCGGCCCGGCTGCCCGACCTGGAGCTGCGCACCGTTACCGTTCCCGAAGGCGGCAACACCGGCACCCGGCTGTTCGGCGCCATCGACCGCGCGCTGGCGGACATCCCGCGCTCCCGGCTGGCCGGCACGATCGCGATCACCGACGGCCAGGTGCACGACGTTCCTGTCACGCCCCCCGGCGAGGCACCGCTGAACGTGCTGATCCCGGCCAAAGGCGAGCAGACCGACCGCCGCCTGCGCGTGATCGAAGCCCCCGGCTATGGCATCGTCGGCAAGTCGGTCACGCTCCGCGTCGCCATCGAGGACCTTGGCGTAGAGCATCCTGCCGGCGCCGCGACCCTGACCATCCGGCGCGACGGCGAGCCGCCCCGTAGGGAAAGCGTGCCCATCGACCGCGACCAGACCATCGAGCTGCCGATCACCCGCGCCGGGCCAACGGTGGTGGAGTTGTCGGCCGATAAGCTGCCGGGCGAGGTCTCCACGCTGAACAACCGCGCGGTGGTCGAGATCAACGGCGTGCGCGACCGGCTGCGCGTGCTGCTGATTTCCGGCGAGCCGCATCAGGGGGAGCGCACCTGGCGCCGGCTGCTGAAAGCCGACCCGTCGGTTGACCTGGTCCACTTCACCATCCTGCGCCCGCCGGAGAAGGACGATCTTACGCCGCTGAACGAGCTGGCCCTGATCGCCTTCCCGGTGCGTGAGCTGTTCCTGGACAAGATCGGCGAGTTCGACCTGATCATCCTGGACCGGTTTCAGAACCGCGGCCTGCTGCCGCTGCCCTACCTCGCCAACATCGCCGATCATGTGCGGGAGGGCGGCGCGCTGCTGCTGTCGGTGGGACCCGAATTCTCCGGCGCGTCCAGCCTGGCGGCAACGCCGATCGGCTCCGTGATCCCCGGTGGCCCGGTGCGGTTCGACGCCGTGGTGGACGGCGCGTTCCGGCCGGAAGTCAGCGACCTCGGCCAGCGCCATCCGGTGACCGAGGGCCTTGCCGGCGCCAATCCTCCCGAGAAACCCGGGGCCGCTTCCACGCCGGCGTCCCCGTCCTGGGGTCCCTGGTACCGCCGCATCCAGCCCACTGATGTCCGCGGCGAGGTGCTGATGACCAGCGAGGACGGTGCGCCGCTGCTGGTGCTGGACCGCGTGGGGGCAGGCCGGACGGCGCTGCTGCTGTCTGACCAGATCTGGCTGTGGTCGCGCAGCCGCGACGGCGGCGGTCCGCAGGCCGAACTTCTCCGCCGCGTCGCCCACTGGTTGATGCAGGAACCCGGCCTGGAAGAGAATGCGCTGACCGCTCGGGTGGCGGAGGGGCGGCTGACGATCGAGCGCCGCTCGACCGATCCGGCGCCGCCGCCTAGCCTGACAGTCACCGATCCGGACGGAAAGACGCAAAGCCTGACGCTGTCGCCAACCGCGCCGGGACGCGCCTCGGCCGCGCTGCCGGCGGCGACGCCCGGTGTGTGGCAGGTCTCTGACGGGACGCGCACGGCCTATGCCGCCGCGGGGGCGGCGAACCCGCCCGAGCTTGCCGATCTGCGCGCGACCGGCACTGTGCTGGGCAAGCTGGCGCGCGCTTCGGGCGGCGGCGTGCATTGGCTTGGGGCTGGCGGAGTGCCGGATGTGCCCGAGCTGCGCCGGACCGAGTCGGGGCGGGATGCGTCGGGGAGCGCGTGGATCGGGCTGGAGCGGCGGCACGATCACGTGGTGACGGGCATCGCGTCGCTGACGCTGCTGCCGTCCTGGTTCGCGCTGCCGCTGATGCTGGGACTGCTGGTGTTGGGCTGGCGGCGGGAGGGGCGCTGACGGCTGATGCCCGCTATGGTGTCGCAAGGCTGTCCTTTTGATGACGGATTGTGAACCAGCTCGCAACGCGGTCGAGTTCCTTCGCGGCCGGCGCCTGTGCGCGCTCGGCCTCCTCGTCGTCGGGGCCGCCGGGTAGTCGCCCCTCTAGCGGAACCATGCTATTCGCCGCAGTCGCATGAGCGCACTTCTTGGCTGGATCAGCATGACCGTGGGTTCGGCCATGCAGAGCGACCCACCCATCCTGCACGCGGACACTACGGTGCTGTCGGTCGTGTCGGCTCTGCGCGCCCGGCCCGCCGGGGCGGTGATCATCGTGGACGAGGTCAACCGCGCGGTCGGGCTGGTCGAAGCCGACGACATCGTGCAGCGCGTGGTGTTCGAGGCGCAGCCGTCGCTCCCGGTCTCGCAGATCATGCAGGGCGCCGCAGCGCTCTGCTCCGCGGACGACCTGCTTTACCATCAGGTAGCGCGCCTGCACCGCGAGGGCCGCCGCATACTGGGCGTGGTCGACCAGCAGGGCCGGCCGGCCGGCCTGCTGCGGACGGGAGCCGCCTTGGCGCCGCTGATCGAGCCGATTGCGACCTTCATCACCACAGGGGAAGCCGCCGGCGCCGAAGGCCGCGCCGCGCTGGCGGCCTGCTTCACCCAGGACGGGCACGACGCGCTCGATGTGCAGCGTGCGCTCGCCGACCTGAACGACGCGCTGATGCGCCGCAGCGCCGACCAGGCACTCGCCGGCATGGCGGCGGATGGCTGGCCTGCACCGCCGGCGCGCTTCGCCCTGATCGTCATGGGCTCGGGCGGCCGGCGCGAAAGCTTCCTCAACCCGGACCAGGACAATGGCCTGATCCTGGACGCCTATCCGAGTTCCGCGCAGGACACCGTCGAGGCTTATTTCGCCGAGTTCGCGTCACGGGTCGCGCGTGCGCTCGATCAGGAGGGTTATCCGCTCTGCCCGGGCAACGTCATGGCAACCAACCGGCTATGGCGGCGGACGCTGGAAGACTGGATCGGGGAGGTCGGGCGGTGGGCCTGGCAACGCTCCGGCCAGGCGGTGCTGTCGGCCGATATCTTCCTCGATTTTCGCGCCATCCAGGGGGATTGGTCGCTCGGCCAGCGGCTGCGCGAGGCGGTCAACCGCATCTGCGTCGAGGACCCGGCCTTCCTGCGGCAAATCTCCTGGCAGGAGGCGCGGCACAGCGAACCGATCGGCATGTTCCGCCAGATCATCGCGGACGGCGATGATCACGGGGTCCCGTATATCGACCTGAAGCTGCGCGGCACGCTTCCGCTGGTCAATCTGGTCCGCATCCTGGCGCTGCGCCATGGCATCGAGGCAACCGGCACGGGCGAGCGGATTGCCGCGCTGCATCAGGGCGACCACATCAGCGACTCGCTCCAGTCGGCACTGATGGAGGACTTTGCGGTGCTGACCCGGATGCGCCTCGGCCAGCAGCTTGCGGACCTTGCAGCGGGCCGGCCGGTGGGCAACCGGCTGCGGCTGGACACTCTGACCGATCGTGACAAGGCACATCTGGTGCAGGTGTTCCGCACCATCGAACTGCTGCGTAAGGTGGCGGCGCAGGAGTTTGGGGGATATCGGGGTTGATCTTCGGTGCCGGTCGCGGCACTCAACCCTTTCGGCGACGACCGCCATTTGTTGATGACGCTCGCTCGTGTCTTTGAAAATAGCCGCAGTCGAAACGATCAGGTTGCCGTCGGAACCGTCACAACAAAAGTCGCGCCCGCGCCCGGAGCACTTTCAACGGTAACGCTCCCGCCATGATGAGTCATGATCATGCGGCAGATCGGCAGCCCCAGCCCGCTGCCTTGGGGCTTCATCGTCAGGTCATTGCCTCCGACCTGGCGGAAGCGCTCGAAGATCACCGCCTGATCTTCGCCCGCGATGCCCGGCCCGTTGTCCGACACCGAAATCCGCTGCGTCGCGCCATCGCCGGACAGCGTCACCCGAACTGCGCCCCCGGCCGGCGGTGCAAATTTCGCGGCGTTGGACAGCAAGTTGATCAACACCTGACTCAGACGATCGGCGTCCCCCCGCACTGGTGGCAGGTCCGCGGCCAGGTCAAGCGAAACAGCGATTGCCTTGTCCGCAAACAGCCGGTCCGTCGCCGCAGCGGCCTCGTAAACGATGTCTGCCAACATGATAGGCCGCATGTGCCAATCCATCGCGCCGGCCTCGATCTTCGCCAGGTCAAGCATGTCGTTGATCAGCCGCGTCAGCCGCTCGCTCTGCTGGATGATGATACCAAGGAAATGCTGCCGTTCGGCCGCGTCGAGCTCCGGGTTGTCGTACAGGATCTCCGCGAAGGAGCGGATCGAGGTCAGCGGCGTGCGCAGCTCATGGCTCGCCGTGGACACGAATTCGTCCTTCATCCGGTCAAGCTGCTTCAGGCTTTCATAAGCACTCTGTAGTTCGCTGGTCGCCGCCTCCAGCTCGCGCGACTTGTCCTCCAGCCGGCGGCTGTAGCGGATCAACGCCGAGGATTCGTCAAGGATCAGCATCAGCTCGTCCACGCCAAGCGGCGACTCCTTGACCGCCGAGGCCAGCAGCACACGTGCCGATGCGCCGCCAATCACACCGGTCAGCAGGCGCTCGGCATGCTGCACCGTGGCGGGGTCGGCCACGGCATCCGGATCGCACCCCAGGTCGGCAAACCGCGCCGACGCGCGCGCCGGGCCGATGAAGCGGCCGACCAGCGCGATCAGCTCTTTGACCGAGCCGGAACTCCGCCATCCAACCGAGGCGCCCGGAGTCAGGCCCTGCGACGTCTCCATGAACGCCAGCGCCTGTGTGCGCTCGCGTGCCGATGGGCGGACCAGGATGGAACAGCCGATCAGCAGCCCGGCATTCGCCAGCAGCGACCAGAACAGGCAGTGCGCGATTGGGTCCAACCCGGTCAGCCCGAACAGCGCATAAGGCCGTGTCCAGTCGAGATGAAACAGTCCGGTCTCGATAAACGTGACCGGCAGTAGCCCGGACCGCGCCAGTGAGGGCAGGAACAGCGTATAGCCCCACACCGCGAAGCCCGCGACCAGCCCCACCATCGCGCCGACTCCGCCAGCGCCACGCCAATACAGGCCGAGCACGATGGCCGGCGCAAGCTGTGCGACCGCGGCGAACGACACCAGCCCAATCGAGAACAGGGCGTAGGTCTGGCCGATCACCTGCATGTAGATCAGGCCCAGCGCCAGCACGACGATGATGCTCACGCGCCGTATCTGCAGCACGACGCGCGTCAAATCCCGCATCGCGGCGACGCGCCTTGGCAGCAGGCGCAGCAGCACCGGCATGACAAGATCGTTGGAAACCATCGCGCCGAGCGCCAGGGTCTCGACCACCACCATTGCGGTCGCGGCCGACACGCCGCCGAGGAAAGCGAGCACGGCAAGCCAGCCCGCTCCGGCGGCGAGCGGCAGGTCCAGCACGATCAGGTCGGGGTTGCGTCCCGCCGGCAACAGCAGATCTCCGGCCAGCGCGATCGGCAGCACGAACAGGTTGATCAGCAGCAGATACAGCGGAAAAGCCCAGGTCGCGCGGCGGAGATCGGCGTCGCTGCGTTGCTCGACCACCATCATCTGGAACTGGCGCGGCAGGCAGAAGGCGGCGGCCATCGAGAGCAACAGCATGGCGCTCCAGGTCGGTGCCGGTATGTCGAACCGGAAACGGCCGGCCAGCGCAGGCTGCCGGGCCGCCTGCGCGAACAGGTCGCCGAAGCCATCGAACAGCGCGTAGCCGACGAACAGCCCGACCGCGCTGAGACAGAGCAGCTTCACCACCGAGTCGAAGGCGATTGCCGAGGCCAGTCCCGGGCGGCTTTCGCTGAGATCGAGCTGGCGCGTGCCGAACAGCATCGCAAAGACCGCCAGCATCGCGGCGGTAACCACGGCGACCTCGCCATCGGTTTGCGGCGGCGCGACGGGGTCTACCAGCAGGAGAAAACTCGCCGCCACGGCCTTGAGCTGCAACGCGATATAGGGAACCAGACCAACAACGGCGATGACCGTGACGGTACCGGCAAGCTTGGCAGATCTGCCATAGCGCGTGGCGATGAAGTCGGCGATCGAGGTGATGCGGTTGTGCTTGCTGACCCTGACCATACGGTGCAGCAGGTGCGGCGCGAGACAGAATACCAGCGTCGGCCCAAGATAGATCGGCAGGAAATCGACGCCGCTGCGCGACGCGAGCCCGACCGAGCCATAGAACGTCCAGGACGTGCAGTACACGGCGATCGACAGCGTATAGACCATGCTGGACCAGCGCGGCCTCGCGGCAAGCCAGCGCAACCGCTTGTCGAACGCATAGGCGATGGCGAAAAGGACGGCGACATACGCCACCACAACGCCAATGACATGGCTGGTGGCGATCATCTCACGCGGCTTCGCGCCGGCCGAGCTGCAATGGTCGCTGCAATGGTAGGGCGGAAAAGCGCAGCGCCTTCCGCCTCCTTCGGACCCCCCGTGGTTGGTGCGTCAACCGCGGCTCTCCGCGCGTTGGACGATCGGTTGGTGGACGGCGCAATGCTTGTCCACCCGTGGGACAGCGCATGGGACAATGCGGCGGACAACGCGCGAATACTCGGGACAGGGAACGGACGTCATTGTCCCCGCCGCTCCACCACCCAGGCGAGCGCGGCGATCAGCGCTGCCCAGGCGCCAAACAGGTAGAAATAGACAGCGGGAATCCCAAGCACGCTCCCCTCCCGGGGCAGGCTTACCAGCGGCGGCAGGAACAGCACCAGTCCCAGCAGGAACAGGCCCCCCAGCCTGGCGCGCGTGTCGGCGTCCATCGTGCGCCTAGAACTGCATCTGGTTGGCGCGCAGCCGGGCCGTCATGTCGGTCTCCGCGACAAGCTGCCCAAACCTTTCCACGCCGCGCGATTCGAGCTGGTCGAACTGCCGGACCAGGATCGCGGCTGCCAACATCGCATCGTTCAGCGCATGGTGCCGCACCGCCACCTGCAGGCCGAGGCGAGCAGCCAGGCCTTCAAGCGAATGATCCGCCTCCTCCGGGTCGAGCCAGGCAGAGATCAGCAGCGTATCGACGATCGGATGGTCGAAACTAAGCCCACAGCCGGCGGCGCCGCGCGTCAGCGCCAGCATGTCGAATGCTGCATTGTGCGCGACCAGCACCGAATCGCCGACGAAACGCTCGAACTGGGGCAGCACCAGCGGCAGCGGCGGCTTGCCCTCGACCATTGCATCGGTGATGCCGTGGAACCGGATCGAGTCGGGCGGAATGGTGCGGCCGGGATTGACCAGCCGCTCGAAATTCTCCATCGGCAGCACGCGGCCGTTGACGACCCGCACGGCTCCGATCGAGACCGGAACGTCGCCGCCCGACAGATTGAGGCCGGTGGTCTCGATGTCGAACACCACATAACTCAGGCTGCGCAGCGGCCGACCGCGCAGCGCCTCGGGAGCCGGGATGCCGAGCAGGTCGAAGTCGTAGAACTCCGGTCGTGGCGGACGGTCGCGGCGGTCGGGGCTCGGCGGTTGCGCCGCCGGCGGCAGTGGAATGCGGATCAGGCCCTCTCCGGCGCGCCCCGACAGGCTCCAGCAGTCGCTGCCATGGCGCTCCAGCACGGCGCGGCCATCGAGCGTACCCTTGCTGCGTTCGAACGGCTGGTCGAGCCATTCGTCGAGTTCCGCGGCGCGGATGGGCGCACCGGACCAGATCAGGTCCAGGTCCACCACCCGGTCGCGGCGCGCAACCGCGATGGTCAGCGTTTCCACGCTGCGCTCATGCGCCAGGGCGCGGGCGAGATGCTCCAGCAGGTCGGTCAGCGCCAGGCTGTCAACGAACAGCCAGTCGGGCATGCCGGCCGGCACGACCTCGATCGGGCGGCCGACGTCCAGACGGCGGCGCAGGAAGGCGATCAGGTCGCCGGTGTGGATCTCCGCCATTGCCCAGAAGCGAGCACCCATCTGGTCCAACGCCTGGGTCAGGGCGGCGTTCTGTTCGGACAGGCGGACGCTTTCCTCCAGGATGACGTTTTCGAAGCTCTGGCGCTCGGCGGGCGCGAGGTCCACCGCGCCGACCAGCGTTTCGGCGGCGGCGCGCAGACTGCCGAGCATGCCGCGCTGGTGCTCGATTGCGGTGCGAACCATACGGTCGCGGCGCGCGGTTTCATCCATGTCCACGTCGGCGTCGGCAAGCGTCAGGACGTAGCCGCTGGGCGTGCCGTCGGCGCGGTTGAGCAGACCCATGCGCGCGCGCCGCGGCAGGCCGGAACCGGCGCTGGCACAAATGAAACGAACAGTCCCAGGAGCGGTGGGCTGCACGCCGGCCTGGCCGCTCTGGTGCAGCAGCCGGTCGAGATGGTGAAGGATCGGCTCGCGCGACAGGACACCGAATATCGGACGGCCCAACCCGAGCGCGTGCGGCTCGTCCACCAGATTGGCGGCGAGCTGGTTGTAGAGCAACACCTGATGATCCAGGCCGCACACCACGACGCCTTCCGACAGGTCGAGCAGAATGCCTTCCAGCCGCCGGTTCTGCTCGTCCAGTCTGGCCGTGGCCGCTGCGAGTTGCGTCGCGACGGATGATTCGGCGTGACTCAGCCGGGCCTGCACGTCAGCGGCAGCGGACGTCACGCGGCCGGCCCCGTCCAGCCAGCGCCGTGCCGCACCCGAAACCGGCCGATGCGGGTCGTCGCGGGCGGCCATGGCCAGATCGCGCGCCAGACGATCGAGCGGGGCGGCGAATGCCCGGTGCGCCACCAGCGCGGCAAACGCGACCAGCGCCAGAACGGCGCCGGCTGCGATTGCGATCCGGTGGTGGTCCTCGTTGGCCGGGGCGGTCGTAAGCGCCGCGGCGAAGACGAGGGCGATGCCGCCCGCCAGCCCGGCGAACAGCCGCCACAGGGCCGAGGCCGCCGAGCGTGCCTGCCGCGCCCGCGCCATGCGGTCAGCCGGCGCGCCCGGCCAGGATTTGCTGCACCT
>Ga0302145_10000433_pt1 | contig 17908 bp, 16 predicted proteins | sample I_Bog_E2_3_FD_192437 | JGI IMG/M metagenome (GOLD analysis project Ga0302145, IMG submission 192437) | Peat permafrost microbial communities from Stordalen Mire near Abisko, Sweden - I_Bog_E2_3 | ecosystem: Environmental > Terrestrial > Soil > Wetlands > Peat | place: Sweden: Abisko, Stordalen... | reverse complement strand
GCTGATGGTGCCGCGATTGATCAGTGTCCCGATGCTGCCGGAGTTGCTAATCCCGGTGTTACCGCCACTGATGGTGCCGCCTGTGTCATTGTTCAGCGAGGTGATGGTGCCGGAGTTGCCAATACCGACGCTGCCGCCGCTGATGGCGCCGCTGTTGCTCAGTGTCCCGATGCTGGAGCTGCTGCCGTTGTAAATACCCGTGCCGTTACTGCTGATACTGCTACCAGTCTGATTGTTCAGCGAGGTGATAGTACCGGTGTTGTAAATACCAGTGCTGCCACTGATGGTGCCGCCAACGTTATTGTTCAGCGAGGTAATACTGCCGGTGTTTTGAATACCGTTGATGGTGCCGCTGTTGCTCAGCGTCTCGATGCTGCCCAAGCTGTCGTTGAAAATGCCGGGGCCGCCGCCGCTGATGGTGCCTCCCGTGGTGTTGCTCAACGAGGTAATGGTGCCATTGTTGTGAATGCCGATGTAGCCGCCGCTGATGACGCCGATGGCACCGCTGTTGCTCAGTGTCCCGATGCTGGCGCCGTTGTTGTTGACAATGCCCGTGCCGTTACCGTTGATACTGCCGCCAGTCTGATTGTTCAATGAGGTGATGGTGCCGGTGTTGTGAACCCCAATGACGCCAATGATGGTGCCACTGCTGCTCAACGTCCCGATACTGCCAGAGTTGAGAATCCCGGCAACGCTGCCCTGCAAGGTGTTTCCCTGGGGGTTATCCAGTGTAGGGATCGTGCCGCTGTTGTTATCACCATAGCTAGGGCCTGCGGCACTGACCTGCGGTCAACGCCGACGCAATGGCGATGGCCAGGATCGTCAAGCGGCCTGGTGTACATGACGGTTGGAATTTGAACGAGTCCATGTGAAGTTTTCCCGAATGTAATGAAAGGGTCGTTGCGATTTTCGGGATAAACCATGCACAACAGCACGTCCTCCTGAATCACGATCTGACTGGCAGTTGTTTTATTTTCTGCGCTATTTGATAGCATTTTGCCAGATCTTACGGGAAGCACTTGACCGTGCGTATCAGTTTCTGAACTTTTTTGAACCTGAGTGCCACCTTGCGCTAACGTGTGGCGACCAACATCTTGGCGGAAACGATTGGGCGATACGCGGGGCCATGTTCGACAAAGCCCGGCGTTATGTTCAGGCCAACCTCCATCGGGCCTCGCTCTCCCCCGAAAGCGTGTTGGAGGCCTTGCAGCTACCCCGCCCTACGCTCTATCGCCTGTTCGAGCATGAAGGAGGACTCGGCGCCTATATCCGCAATCGCCGGCTGCGCGAGGCCGCCGATGAGCTGGTCAAATACCCCAACCTGCCGGTGCTGGATATCGCTTATGGGCTGGGTTTCAAAAGCGCTTCGGACTTTAGCCGAGCCTTTCGTCGGACCTATGACATGGCACCACAAGATCTGCGGTTCATCGCGTCGCAGCGCCTGCGCAATAGTTCGCGGACCTGATCGAACGTAACCGTTGAAGACTGTCTGGAAACAGCATCAGTGCAAACAGGCTGATACACATGACCGCCAACAGATACCAGGCAGGCGCCATTGGATTGCCAGTCACGCCGATCATCCAGGCCACGATAAAGGGGCAAAAGCCGCCAAAAATCAGTGTCCCCAGGCTGTAGATCGTCGCAATGGCAGTCGCCCGATAATGACGCGCAAAGGCTTCCAACATCATCACCGTGGTGGCGGCGTTGCTACACAGCAACAGCAGCGAATACCCACCGATGACCAGCAACGAGAGTGGCTCGCCAATCCCTGTCGTCAATAGCAGGAAAACCGGGTAAACCAGCACGATGCTGCTGATCATCGTCCAATACTGGATCGGCTTGCGCAGGCGTTGCCTGTCGGCGATGCGGGCCAGCAGTGGCACGCCGATGAAAATCAGGATGCTCGACAGGCAGGCGGACAGCAGGCTGACGGTCGCCGGCATATGCAGCGTGCCCACCAGATAAATGGGCATGTAAAACACCAGTATATAAATGCCCGCTGTCGGTGTTGCCATCAACAGTATGCCTAGCCAGAACGGCCGTGAGTGCTGCGCCAGGAGTGTCCTCATAGCCGGGCGACGGGACTTTTTCATCGCAACGTCAGGCATTTGCCGACGCAGGTACCAGCCGACCGGGCCGATCAGCAGCCCGATAACAAACGGAATGCGCCAGCCCCACTGGAGCAATGCCTCAGGGCTCAGCATCATCGTGGTAAAGGCACCGACCAGAGCTCCTGCCAGCGCAGCGGCGGCCTGGCTCGCCGCGCGCCAGCTGACCCCATAACAACGGTTCTTCCGGGCGGTCAGCTCCATCAGCACCACCGAGGAAACGCCAATCTCGCCGCCCACCGCGAACCCCTGCATCAGCCGCGCGACGACGATCAGTAGCGTGGCCCCTGGTCCCATAACGCTATAAGGCGGCGCAAATACCATCAACGCGGTGCCCAGCGTCATCAACGCAATAGAGCAGGTCAGGCCTGCCTTTCGTCCTTTGTGATCGGCCAGATGACCAATGAAAAAAGCGCCGATCGGACGCATCGCGAACCCGGCGCCAAAGGTGAGCAATGACAACAACAGCGATGCAAACGCGCTGCCGGAAGGAAAGAACAACTTGCCGATCGCCACCGCCGAAAAGCTGTAGACCGTGAAGTCATAAGTGGCCAGGCCATTACCGATAGCGGCGGCCAGAACCAGGCGCCTTTTTTTCGCCTGTGCCCGCGCTGACAACTCGAACAGGGACACTGGAGCCGATGGAGAGACGGTGGGGTTCTGCATTCATCCTGCTCTTGGACAACACTGAAAATCAGGACATGCTCCGGTAAACACCTTGATCGGGGGCCACCGGAATCCTGTTGCTGAATCTCAAGCATGATGGCATATAGCCTTATTCGACTATAAGCGATTTACAGCAACAAACCCGATACATACCACTAAAGCGATTCCGCTCGATCAGACAGTGGCGTTTGGGCAAGCGGAATCAGCCCCCTCTCCCATCGCGCGATCACAATCGGGGCCAACGCGTTCCCGAGCACGTTCAGGGTGGTAGTGCCCATATCCATGATTCGGTAGACACCGGCGATGAACGCAATGCCCTCCAGCGGCAGCCCCGCGCTGGCCAGGGTTGCGGAGAGGATCACGAACATGAAACCCGGCACGCCCGCCGCGCCCTTGGAGGTCAGGACCATGGTGATCACCAATACGGCTTGCTGCGACAGACTCAGTTCTATCCCATAGAGCTGGGCAACAAACAGCGTCCCTATGCCGAGAAATAAAGATGCCCCATCGAGATTGAACGAGTAGCCGACCGGGACGACGAAGGAGACCACCTCCCGTGGCACGCCAAACTTCTCCAGTTTGACCATGAGCTGTGGCATCACCGCTGCGGAGCTGGCACTGGAGAACGCCAGGACCAGTTCGTCCTTGATGTGCCGGATCAAGCCGAAAATCGAGATGCCCGCCATCCGCGCAATGCTTCCCAACACCAGCACGGCAAACAGCACCAGCGCGATATAGGTGACCACAATCAACTTTGCCAACGGCAGGAGGGAGGCGAAACCGAAGTTGGCGACGGTCACGGCAATCATGCCAAACACGCCAATGGGGGAATAAGCCATCACCATTGACGTCACCCGGAACATGGCATCGCTCAGGCCTTTGAAAACCGCCAGTACCGGCTCTTTACGCTCATCGGACAGGCCGGAGAGCCCCAGGCCGAACATGACCGCGAAGAACAGCACCGGCAGCAGATTACCCTTGGCCATCGCGTCCACGATGTTATCCGGGACAATGCCCAGCAAAAGGGCCACTGCGCCCTGATGCCCGTTACCGGAAGGCAGGCTGATGTTGGCCACTTTGAGGCTGTGCAGATCCGTGCCCGCTCCCGGTTGCAGCAGATTGCCGATCACCAGCCCGACAATGATCGCGGTGGTGGTCACGGCAAAGAAATACAGCAGGGTTTTTACCCCCATGCGGCCGAGCGCCTTGCGATCACCGTGACCGGCGACGCCCACCACCATGCAACAGAACACGATCGGTATGACGATCATCTTCATCAGCTTGATGAACAGATCTCCAGCGGGTTGCAGCAGGTTTTCCGTGAGCCAGGGGCGCGCTTCGGGCGCATGGTTGAGAACGACGCCGACAACGATGCCGACGACCAGGCCGATCAGGATCTGAACGACCAGAGGAATACGAGGTTTATGCATGTCCGTCTCACAGGTGATGTCAGTGGCAGGATCTTGTTTTCAAAGGGGAGGCAGTGCCCTCCCCCGACAGCTGTCGGCTCGAATCGGCCGATCAGCGCAACGCTTCGCAGGCTTTCCTGATACGTGCGCAACCTTCCCGGATCAATGTCTCGCCGCTTGCGAAAGAGAGACGCACGTACGGGCTGAGGCCATATGCATCGCCGACCACCGTCGCAACACCGGCATCTTCAAGCCAGTAGCGAACCACGTCGGCATCCGTCTGCAGCACATAGCCCTGCGGGACTTGGCGACCAAGCAGCCCTTGCACATTGGCAAATACGTAGAACGCACCGTCCGGCGTCACGCACGTCAGGCCGGGGATACCGGACAACAAGTCCAGCATCAGATCGCGGCGTTTGCGGTAGAGGCTTGCCATGGCGCGAACAGGCGCCTGGTCGCCGACAAAGGCCGCCACGGCAGCGGCCTGGCTGATCGAGCTGGGGCACGTGGTGGTTTGCGAGAGCAGCTTGCCGATGGCCGCGATCAGCCAGGCCGGGCCTGCGCCAAAGCCCAATCGCCAGCCGGTCATGGCATAGCCCTTCGAAGCCCCGTTCACGATCAGCGTCCGCTCTTTCAGATCGGGCGCTGCCTTGGGAAAGGAGACATGTCCGCCCTCGGTGTAGACGAAGTGTTCGTAGATCTCATCGGCCATGACCAGCACATGGGGATGACGGCGAAGCACTTGGGCCAGGGCCTGCAATTCTTCCAAGGTGTAGACGGCCCCACTCGGATTGTTCGGCGAGTTGAGGATCAGCCATTTCGTGCGCGGGGTAATGGCTGCGTCCAGCTGCGCCGGTGTCAGCTTGAACCCGTTGGTTTCATTGCCGACGATGACAACGGGAGTCCCGCCGTTCAGCTTGGCGATGTCCGGATACGACACCCAGTAAGGAGTATGAACAATCACTTCGTCTTCGGGGTTGAGGGTGGCCGCCAGCGCTTCGAAGATGATCTGCTTGCCACCGGCAGCCGCCACCACCTGATCGAGGGTGTATTCAAGGCCGTTGTCACGTTGCAGCTTGGTCACGATCGCCTTGCGCAAAGCCGGCGTGCCGAGCGTGTTGGTGTAGTGGGTTTCACCCGCCAGCATCGCCGCTTTGGCGGCCTCCAGGATATGGGCCGGGGTATCGAGGTCGGGTTCACCGATGGTGAAGTTCACGATGTCGCGACCTTGCGCCCTTAACGTTGCGACCAAGGCATTGGCCGCTACGCTGGGCGAAGGGGCAATGCTCAAGACCCGCTGGGAAAGCAGTGCTGTGCTCATGGTTTCCTCACATCAGGCCGGCTTTGACGAGGGCGTTGGTGATCCACGATTGTTCGATCACCTGGGTCGCGATCTCTGCCTTCACACGTTCTTCGTGTGCTTCGTGTTCACGGGCTTTCGCCAACACGCCCTCGGCGTCCTCTTTAGAGAAAGCCACCAACCCATCTTCGTCACCGACAACGATGTCCCCCGGGTTGATGATCATCCCGCCGATGGACACCGGTACGTTGATCTCGCCCGGCCCCGTCTTGTAAGGTCCGCAGTGCACGACGGTCCTGGCGTAGCACGGGGTACTCTCGAAACACGCCACATCACGAATGGCGCCGTCGATGACAAAGCCGACGCAACCCCGTTGCAGGGCATACAACTTGATCAACTCGCCGATCACGGCGTTGTTGGTATCGCCTTGCCCATCCACCACCAGCACGTGGCCGGGCTTCAACATCATCAGCGCTTTGTAGATGTAGAGGTTGTCGCCTGGACGGGTCTTGACCGTCAGCGCGGTACCGACGAGCTTGCCTGTGCGGTTGTAGCGCGTCAGGCCACGGGCACCGATATGGCGCCCCATGTTGTCGCTGATATGAGGTGTCACGACAGAGGCGAATGCTTTGATCAAGGCATCAGAAGCAGGCGCAGGCGATGGTTCGATACGGGTGCCTGGAAGTAACATGATATCTCCCGGTTTTATCAGGTGTGCTTTCACGAAAACCTGATCTTAGGGAGAATCAAAAAATACTTTTAGCGATATTTATCTATGTTTTAGCATCTCTTTTAGTGATTTTATTAAAGCCGTATCGCTGCCCACGCCTCCAGGATGAGCCTTATGCCCTCCCCCTTGCACCGCTGTCTTTCACTCCAGGATTTCGAGCCTCTGGCCCGACGCCTGTTGCCCCGTCCCCTCTTCGCTTATGTATCGGGCGCTGTCGAAGACGAGCTATCGGCCATCGCAAACCGGGCGTCATTCCTGGACTACAGCTTCCTGCCAAACGTGCTGGTGGACGTCGCTCACGTCGATACGTCAGTGAGACTGCTTGGCCAAACCTACTCGTCCCCGATCGGCATTGCGCCCATGGGGATTGCCGCGCTGACCAGCTACCGCGGCGATATCGTGCTCGCCCGCGCGGCGGCTCAGGCGAAGGCACCGTGCATCATGAGTGGCTCTTCATTGATCCACCTGGAAGAGGTGATGGAGCAAGCCCCTGGTACATGGTTTCAGGCCTATCTCCCGGGAGAGGGGAAACAGATCAATGCGCTGATCGATCGGGTCGCCGCTGCCGGTGTTGAAACCCTGGTGCTGACGGTCGATACGCCGGTAGCCGCCAACCGCGAAAACAACGTCAGGGCCGGCTTTTCGACGCCGCTGCGTCCGAGCCTGAGATTGGCCGCTCAAGGGCTTCTGCACCCCAGGTGGTTGCTCGGAACATTTTTGCGGACCTTGATCGTTCACGGGATGCCGCATTTCGAGAACAATTACGCGACTCGCGGCGCGCCTATCCTCTCAAGAAATGTACTGCGGGATTTTTCGGACCGAGGTCATCTCACCTGGGAGCATGTCATCGACATTCGTCGCCGCTGGAAGGGCAAGTTGATCATCAAGGGCATCCTGAACCCACGGGATGCGGTGAAGGCCCAGCACATCGGCGCCGAGGCAGTGATTGTGTCAAATCACGGCGGACGGCAACTGGATGGGAGCGTGGCCCCCCTGAAAATCCTGCCGCGCATCGTGGATGCGGTACCGGATATGACGGTGATGCTCGACAGCGGCGTGCGCCGGGGCACCGATGCCATGAAAGCCATGGCGCTGGGGGCCAAGGCGGTCTTTATCGGGCGGCCGTTCAACTACGCCGCGACCGTGGCCGGCGAAGAAGGCGTGCGGCATGCACTCAAGCTCATCGGCGCAGAACTCAAGCGCGACCTGGGTCTGCTCGGTGTCGCCAGGCCCGAAGACCTGGGTGTCGAGAACCTGTTTTCCTCAATCGAGCCTGAGCAATGATCACGTTCAAGCAACTGGAAGCGATCTACTGGATTGTGGAACTGGGTAGCTTCGAATCCGCAGCCATGAAACTGAACATGTCCCAGTCAGCCGTCTCCAAGCGTATCCAGGAACTGGAAGACGCCTTTGACATGCCCATTTTCGATCGATCCAAACGCAGCGCGCGCCTTACGGAAAAAGGCACGGAGCTGTTCGAGCAGGCCTCGGAGATCTTGCGCCAACGCGATTACCTGCTCGAGCGCATCAGCTCCAAGGAGGTACTGGTCAGGCGCTTTCGCATCGGCGTCACCGAACTGACCGCGATGACTTGGCTACCGGCGCTGATCGAGGGCATACGCAGCGCTTATCCCAAAGTGGTACTCGAACCTTCAATCGAGATCAGCACCGATCTGGTGGCGAAACTGGAGAGCGATCAGCTCGACCTGATCATCGTGCCCGACATTTTTGCCGATGCGCGTTTTGTCAGTACCCCACTGAGCTCAGTAGAGAACGCCTGGATGTGCGCGCCTTCATTGCACCAGGGTAACGGGATAATGAACATGCAGGCCATTTCCTCGTACACCGTACTGACTCAGGGAGGCGGCTCCGGCACCGGGTTGATCTATGAGCGCTGGCTCGCCCAGAACGATGTCCGGGTCAACCGCACGATCAAAAGCAACTACCTGATCGCCCAACTGGGGCTGACGCTCTCCGGCATCGGCATCAGCTACCTGCCTCGCCAGTGCCTCTCGCCGCTGGTGGAACAGGGCCGGTTGCAGATCATCGAAACCGAGCCCGCATTGCCTCCCATCCACTACATCGCCGCACACCGTGCCGATCGACTTCAGGGCCTGAGTGTCGAAGTGGCGCGCCTGGCGGCGCAGTGCTGTGACTTCAGCCGCATGGTGTTGTAGCTCATCACCCCACGATATAGCCCAATCCAAGCCAAGTATTCATTTTAAGTATTACAAATCAATTTTATAGTGCGTTTAAATCTATTCAGTCTTTTTAAACAACTGCCTGAGTAATCGCCTTTGAAAAAAACAGTCCTTCTACCGCTGGGTCTCGCTCTGCTTGCGACCTGTTCCGTAGCACTCGCCGGCTCCACCCTTGATCGAGTGACAAAGAAAGGCGAGCTCGTCGGTGTCTTGATGGAAAGCTACCCGCCCTTCTCCTTTCTCAACGATCAAAACCAACTGGATGGTTTTGACGTCGATGTCGCCAAGGCCGTGGCACAGCGTCTTGGGGTGAAGCTGCATCTGGAAACGCCGTCATGGGATGTGATCGCGGCAGGCCACTGGAGCGGACGCTATGACATATGCGTCTGCTCGATGACCCCGAGCAAGGCGCGCGCTGAAGTGTTTGATTTCCCGGTGGAGTATTACCAGTCGCCAGCGGTCATTGTGGTGAACGCCAAGAACAATGACATCGCCTCGGGCAAGGACCTGTCAGGCAAGAAAGTCGGTGTCATCAGCGCCTCCACTTACGAGGCCTACCTGAACAAGGATCTGGTGATCGAGGGTGCCGAGGACAAACCCCTGAAGTATCCATTCGATCAGGTCCAGGTGGCGCCTTACGACAATGAAACGGTGGCCTTCCAGGACCTCGCCCTGGGAACCGGCGTGCGTCTTGACGCCATGGTCACCAACCTCATCACCGCTCGCGAACGGATTGCCCAGGACCCTCGTTTCAAGATTGCCGGTGACCCCTTGTATGCGGAACCCAACGTCGTGGCCGTCGAAAAAGGCGATGCGCAATGGAATGCCAAGGTCACCCAGGTCATCAGCCAACTCAAGGCAGACGGTACGTTGAGCAAGATTTCACAGAAGTGGATCGGTGCCGATATCAGCCAATGACAGCCTTTGAGCCAAACTCCACCCCCGTGACTTCGACAACCGACAGCAAGCCGCGCCGCTGGCGCCCTCTATTGAGTTTCCGGGCCCGGCTGTATCTGACCTGGGCGGTCATGCTCGGACTGTGCGTCCTGTTCTTCATGAGCTTCGATCTGAAGTTCTCGATCATCCTGGATAAATGGCCGAACCTGGTGGGCCTGCGCCTGGGACCGAACGGCTTTCTGCAGGGCGCCGCACTGACGTTGTTCCTGTGTTTCTGTTCGATCTGGCTGTCGCTGCTGCTTGGCTTCGTGACGGCTTTGGCACGGTTGTCATCCAGCGCGGTAGCCTTCGGTGTCGCCAGCTTCTACGCCTCGTTCTTTCGAGGCACGCCACTGCTGATCCAGATACTGCTGATCTACCTGGGCCTGCCGCAGCTGGGTATGGTGCCCGGGGCGATCAGCGCGGGCATCATTGCGCTTTCGCTGAACTACGGCGCCTACCTCAGCGAGATCTTTCGCGCGGGCATCATGGCCGTGGCACCCGGTCAGCGGGAAGCGGCAGCCGCCCTGGGCCTGCGTCCCACAGCGACCTTTGTGCACATCGTCTTGCCGCAAGCGATGCGCACGATCATTCCGCCAACAACCAGCCAGTTCATTTCCATGCTCAAGGACTCCTCGCTGATCTCGGTCATGGGTGTCTGGGAAGTGATGTTCCTCGCGCAGTCGTATGGCCGCTCCTCCTATCGCTATATCGAAATGCTCACCACCGCCGCCGTCATTTATTGGCTGCTCTCCATCGGCCTGGAGCTGATACAGGTACGCCTTGAGCGGTATTACGGCAAAGGGTTCAAGAACCAGCGGTGAGTCCCCCTTTCAACGACTTTTTCAGGAACGAAGATGTCCGATCCAAAACCTCTATTGTTTGCCCTCTACGAACAAGCCAGTGTCGGCTGCGGCGGTGCGCCGAGCCTCTGGACGCACCCGGCCGACGAACGCCTGGCCATCAACTCCCTGGGCTATTGGACAAACCTGGCGCGCATTGCCGACCAGGCCAACCTCGACATGCTGTTCTTCGGCGATGTGCTGGGTTTCTACGACGTCTTTGGCGGCAATGCCGATGCCGCGATGCAATGGGCCGTGGAGGCGCCGGCCAACGATCCGCTGATGATCATTCCCGCCCTGGCGGCGGTCACCGAGCATCTTGCCTTCGGGGTCACGGTCACCACCAGCTACGAACACCCCTTCACCCATGCCCGCCGTTTCAGCACCCTGGATCACCTGACCAATGGCCGCGTGGGCTGGAACATCGTGACCTCCTATCTGTCCAGCGCCGCCCGTAATTTCGGCCTGGAACAGATGATCAAACACGATGACCGCTATGAACGCGCCGAAGAGTTTCTCGATGTAGCGTACAAACTCTGGGAAGGCAGCTGGGCCGACGACGCCGTGGTGGCCGACAAGGCTCGCCAATTGTATGCCCGGGGTGATCGGGTACGACCGATCAATCACGTGGGCGAGCATTATCGAGTGGCCGGACCGCACCTGACCTCCCCGTCGCCACAGCGCACCCCGCTGCTGATCCAGGCCGGCTGGTCGGGTCGTGGTCGCGAATTCGCAGCCAAGCACGCCGAGCTGATTTTCATCGCAAAATCCAACCCCCACGAGATTCGTCAGGGGCTGGAAGACATCTGGGCCAAGGCCCAGGCACGCGGCCGTCAACGTGAGGATGTGAAATCCCTGACCGTGCTGCGGATTGTCACCGCCAAAACCGAGATTGAAGCCCAGCGCAAATATGACGTGTTGCAAAGCAACTACCATCTTCAGGCGCAACTGGTCAGTTATGCCGGCGACACCGGCATCGATATCAGCCGCTATGCCGACAGTGACGCGCTATCGACTCATACCGAAGGGTTGACGTCCTATGTCATGCACCCCGATGGCAGTGGCAAACCTTTGACGGCAGGCGACGTCAAACAGCGCTTTGCCAAGGTCACCCGTGGCAGCGACCTGATCCTGGTCGGCACCCCGCAACAGGTCGTCGATCGGATCGAGGAACATGCACGTATCTCCGGTACCAGCGGCTACATGATCAATCCGTTGATCAGTCCCGGCTCGCTTGAAGACTTCGTGGAGTTGATCATTCCTGAATTGCAAAAGCGTGGCCTCTACAGGACTCAGCCCCACAGCGGAACCTTCCGGTCCAGGCTGAGGGAAGATGGCAGCAATCATTTACCCGACTCGGCCTACGGAGCATCATTGCGTTTCGGCAGGAAGCGCTAGGGCACAGGAAGGTACGACTCATGGCTCGCGACCCCGGACTCGAAGAACTGATGCGTGACCAACTTTCCATCGTGGAAGGATTGTCGGAAAAAGCCATGTTCGGGGGGCTGGCCTGGTTGATGAACGGCCATTTGTTGTGCGCCGCGCGCGATGACGGCGCGCTGATCCGGCTGGGCAAGGACTACGACCGAGAGGTACTGGCTATCAGCGGCATCACCCCGATGATCTCAAGAGGCCGCATCATGGAAGGCTGGCTACGCATTGAAGCCGAAACCTTCGCTGACGATTTACTGGCACAGAAGCTTTTGGCAGAGGCTGTCGTGTTTGTCCGAGCCCTTCCTCGGAAGAAATAAGCGTCCCGACCCACCACGCAAAGCAAGGACGGCTAAATTCGATCGATGCCCCATGCTCCTGCGCAGCGCGCTTGCGCAGTACCAGGCGCATCGGCATAAGAAGGCAGTAACCGGCCTCCCAAAGTAAGCTATCGCTTGACCTCGATCATGTCGTAACCCTTGAGGCGGTAAAGCAACACCGAAAGCGCCCAACTGACGACAAAGATGCCGATGATGATGTAACCCAGGGTGCCGAAGTGATCGTTGAGATTGCCGATGACATCCCACAGTGGCCCCTTGAGCGCGAGCTGGTCCGAGAGCAGACCCAGAGCCTCGATAGTGCCGATGACCACGGCGACCACCACCGATACCAGGGTAATCGTCATGTTGTAGTAGATCTTGCGAATGGGCTTCATGTAGGCCCAGCCGTAGGCGCCCAGCATCAGATGGCCGTCCAGGGTAAGAAAAGGGAACAAGCCTACAGGTGACGCTTACAAGGACCTGTCACGCCGGGCATCGACCCGCTGCAGGGTCATGCTCGGCGTTTCATCGAACAGCTTGCGGTATTCGCAGGAAAACCGCCCCAGGTGGCTGAAGCCCCAGCCCATCGCGATCAGCGAGATATTGCGGGCCGAACGATCTTCAAGGATTTCCTGGCGGACACCCATCAGGCGGTACTTTTTCAGGTAAGCCATGGGCGACATCTCGAAGTACTTCCTGAAGTCTTCGAACAACTTGAAACGCGACACCCCGGCAGCGGCCTCGATATCGTCAAGGTTCAGCACATCACGGGCATGGGCATGAATGAAGTCCTTGGCGCGAACCAGGTAGTGCGGCAGTTTCACCCCCAGGCGCTCGCGCAGTTCAGCGGAATAGTTGTGCGGTTGGGCCAGGATCAGGCCCTTGAGCAAGGCGCTCTCCAGGTCACGATTGAACAGCAACTGGCCGTACAGCTCACTGCGCTCCATCTCTTCGATGAAGTGTTTGACCGTGCGCCACCACGAAGCAACGGACCCGCTCACCGCATCCATTTCGGGCTCAAAACGCAAGGCGCTGTCCAGGGGATGCTGCAACATGTCTTCCAGGGTCTTGCGCATCGCGCTGCGGGTGATCACCACCTGCAGCTTGCGACAGTCACCGGTAATGCTCAGTTGCTGGCTCTCGTTGGGCGAAACGATGACACCCTGGTCACGATCAGAGCGCAGCAACACCCCGCCCCTGCTCAGTTCCTGCTCACCACTCAACGGCAGGCTCAGGCTGTAGCTGTTGAAGCTGTCGAGATCGGTGACCCCCACCGTGACATCGGTGCCGTATTCGATGATGCCCAGGGTGGTCGACATCGATTTGAGCACGTTGCCACTGTGGTGGAACTGAATGCTGTCGGGTTTGCTCGCATAGAGCAAATGGGGGCCGCAGATAGTCGACATCCACGAATGCGCCCCTGCCAGATCGAAATGATCGGCATGGATGTCTCGAAAATGATGTTCGGGCTTGCTACTCATCGGCGTTACTCAACAAGGCTTTTATCGGTACGCGCTCTGACGGCACGTTCGCGGGTAAAGAAGCAATCCCCGCGCCAAGTCATCCTTGCACAATAGCCGGGCTGCGGGTGTCATCCCGTGAGCAGGCGGCCTTGTTTCCGACATTTAGTGGGCGATTACCGGCCACAAAATTTCCGGACTGTCTTCGCCAACTATGCGGATAGACCGACAGGTCGACGTCCACTTTTAATGCAGGTACCGATTCGCCCAATGAAACAGGTACCGACTCATGCATTATTCGAAAAGCGTCGCCCAATGGCAGACCTTCATCCAGGGTTGCCTGGACTTCCGTCCGGTGGAGGGCATCTACCGGATCGCCCGGGAAATGTTCACCGAACCTGAACTGTTCGATCTCGAGATGGAGCTGATCTTCGAGAAAAACTGGATCTACGCCTGTCACGAAAGCGAGATCGCCCACAAGCATGACTTCATGACGATGCGGGCCGGCCGCCAGCCACTGATCATCACCCGCGACGGCGAAGGCCGCCTCAACGCCCTGATCAATGCCTGCCAGCATCGTGGCACCACCCTGACCCGCGTCGGCAAGGGCAACCAGTCGACCTTCACCTGCCCTTTCCACGCCTGGTGCTACAAGAGCGATGGCCGCCTGGTCAAGGTCAAGGCGCCGGGTGAATACCCCGAGGACTTCGACAAGGCCACCCGCGGCTTGAAAAAAGCCCGTATCGAAAGCTACAAGGGTTTTGTCTTCGTCAGCCTTGATGTCGACGGCAGCGACAGCCTGCAAGACTACCTGGGCGACGCCAAGGTGTTCTTCGACATGATGGTGGCGCAGTCGGCCACTGGCGAGCTGGAAGTGCTGCCCGGCAAATCGTCCTATACCTATGACGGCAACTGGAAGCTGCAGAACGAAAACGGCCTGGACGGTTATCACGTCAGCACCGTGCACTACAACTACGTCGCCACGGTGCAGCATCGCCAGCAGGTCAACGCCGAGAAAGGCGCCGCCTCGGGCGACACCCTGGACTACAGCAAGCTGGGCGCCGGGGACTCCGAGACCGACGACGGCTGGTTCTCCTTCAACAACGGCCACAGCCTGCTGTTCAGCGACATGCCCAATCCGGCGGTGCGTCCCGGTTACGCCAGCATCATGCCGCGCCTGGTCGAGGAGTACGGCCAGGACAAGGCCGAGTGGATGATGCATCGCCTGCGCAACCTGAACGTCTACCCGAGCATGTTCTTCCTCGACCAGATCAGCTCGCAGCTACGGATCATTCGTCCCCTGGCCTGGAACAAGACCGAGATCCACAGCTTCTGCCTGGGGGTCAAGGACGAGTCCGATGCCGATCGCGAAAACCGTATTCGCCAGTTCGAAGACTTCTTCAATGTCTCCGGCCTCGGCACCCCCGACGATCTGGTGGAATTCCGTGAAGCCCAGCGCGGCTTCCAGGCTCGCCTGGAGCGCTGGAGCGATATCTCCCGCGGCCATGACAAATGGGTCACCGGCCCGACCCGCAACAGCGAAACCATCGGTATCCAACCGGCCCTGACCGGTACCGAGTTCACCCATGAAGGCCTCTACGTCAACCAGCACGGCAACTGGCAGCGCTTCCTGCTCGAAGGCCTGGCGCGCAAGGCCGCCGAAGAGCAACCCCTGCAACTGCGCGAGGTGCAGGCATGAATTCGCAACTGCAATACCGTGTTGAACAGTTTTTCTATCGCAAGGCCGAACTGTGCGATGCCCAGGACTGGGACGCCTACCTCGACCTGTTCAGCGAGGACAGCGAATTCCACCTGCCGCAATGGGATTCGGAACACGTCTACACCACCGACCCGAAGAAAGGCATGTCGCTGATCTACTATGCCAACCGCGGTGGCCTGGAAGACCGGGTATTCCGCTTGCGCACCGGCAAGGCCGCTTCGACCATCCCGATGCCACGCACCTTGCACATGCTCAACAACATCCGTATCGCGGCGCTGGAAAACGATGAGCTGGAGGTCAAGCTCAACTGGCAGACGCTGTACTACCGCATGGCCACTTCCGAGCAATTCTACGGCCGCGCCACCTACCGCCTGCGGCCCGACGGCGAGAGCTGGAAGATTGCCCGCAAGCATGTGCTGCTGCTCAACGACACGATCAATTCGGTGCTCGATTTCTACCATCTGTAAGCCACGGAGTACGGGCTGATGAACCACAAAGTGGCTTTCAATTTTGCCGATGGCAAGACCTCGTTTTTCGAGGTCAAGGCCAACGAGTTGCTGCTCGATGCCGCGCTGCGCAACGGCGTGAAGATCCCCCTGGACTGTCGCGAAGGTGTCTGTGGCACGTGCCAGGGGCGCTGCGAATCCGGCCAGTACACGCAGGACTATGTCGACGACGAAGTGTTCAGCGACACCGACCTGGCGCAAGGCAAGATGCTCTCGTGCCAGACCCGCGTGCAATCCGCGGCGTCCTTTTACTTCGACTTCGATTCAAGCCTGTGCAATGCCGGCGCCACCCAGCGCCTACAGGCCGTTATCGCCAAGGTCGAGCAGGTTTCCAGCAGCACGGCGATCCTGCATGTCGACGCCAGTTCCAGCGAGCGTCTGCTGGACTTCCTGCCCGGCCAATACGCGCGCCTGAAGGTACCCGGCACCGATGCCTGGCGCTCCTATTCGTTCGCCAATCGGCCCAACCCGGGCAATCAGCTGCAATTCCTTATTCGGCTGCTACCGGATGGCATGATGAGCAACTTTATCCGCGAGCGTTGCGAGCCCGGGCAAGCGCTGGAGTTGGAGGCCCCGCTGGGCAGTTTCTATCTGCGCCAGGTCAACAAGCCGCTGGTGATGGTGGCCGGCGGCACGGGGCTCTCGGCGTTTCTCGGGATGCTCGACGAGATTGCCGACAGGAACGGATGCCAGCAGCCCATCAAGCTGTTCTATGGCGTCAATCAGCACACTGATTTGTGCGAACTGAGTCGCCTGGCGGATTATCGAACCCGCATCGAAGGTTTCGAGTATCACCTGGTGGTCAGCCAGCCGTCGCCGGAATGGCCAGGCAAGACCGGGCGGATTCCCGAACACTTCGATCCCCAGGCCATGAACGCCAACCCGTTCGACCTCTACTTGTGCGGCCCGCCGCCGATGATAGAAGCGGTCAAGACGTGGTTGACCGAACAGCGTGTCGACGGTTTCCATCTGTATTACGAGAAGTTTGTCGACAGCAACTCGGGGACCTGACAACAAGCGCACAACGGGGCATCGGACTGACGTTCCCCTGTGTGGCGGCGCCCCTGATCCGAAATGTGTTCGGGGTGTAGGCCCACCAGGATAGCCTCAACCCTTGAAGGGGTCAGCATGACCAGTGACTGCCCTGCCGAGTCCGACCTGCTCGAGGTAGGCCTCCAGCCTCGCCACTTCCCCGGCCGCGACAATGGCCCCCATATAGCCGTCCGGACGCACCAGCAACCAATCGCCCACCGCTGGGGTGTAGCCGTCGTAAAAGTGTCCTCCCGCATCGATCAGGTCGCCGTGGGGGCCGAAGACATGGATATGCAGGCCCGGGCGGGGTTGCACCGAAGCACGCTCGACCTGATAGCCGAGCAATGTCCAGTGCCCGCCTCGGAACAGCTCGAACAGTCGGCTCGATTGACCGGCGGCACCCCGGACCGGGGCATCCGGGGCACGGTCGCCGGCGACCACACCGCTGGCAGCATCGGCCTTTCCCAGCGCTAGCGAGGATTCGGGATAACCGATATCAAGCTGGTGCACTTCCCGGCCGCGGCGCATCTCGCCTCGGGTCTGGGCATCGAGAAGCCTTGTCGCCAGCCCGAGCATCGCTGCCGCCACCGGTCGACGTTCTTCCTCATAGGTATCGAGCAAGGTATCGGGCGCCCCTTGCGCCACTGCCGCCAGCTTCCAGCCAAGATTGTAGGCGTCCTGCACGCTGGTATTGAGGCCCTGGCCACCGGTTGGCGGATGGATATGAGCGGCATCCCCGACGAGGAACACACGACCGACGCGGTAGTGATCGGCCAGCCGTGCGTTCATGTTGTAGGCCGATGCCCAGGACACGGACTGGATCTGAATATCGCTACGTCCTGTACGCTCGGCCACCATGGCTGTCAGCCCTTGAACGCCAAGGTCGACGTCGATATCCAGTGGAATTGGCCCCTGTATCTGGAACATCGCGGTCCCGGCGAGCGGGCAAAGAAAAATCTGCCGCTGCATGTCACCATCGTTGAAGCAATGCCAGACATCACGCGCAAGCCCCGTCAGCAGCACATCGGCGACGACGGCGCGAACCCCCAGGGTCTTGCCCGGAAAACCGACGCCAAGCGCAGTGCGCACAAAACTGCGACCGCCATCGGCCCCCACCAGCCAGCGCACACGCAGGCTCTGTTCGCCGGCGGGGCCTGAAAGACGCGCTGTCACGCCGTCCGCATCCTGCTCGAAACCGACCAGTTCACAGCCGAACTCAGGCAGCTGCCCGAGTTCGAGCAGACGTT
>Ga0302145_10000412_pt1 | contig 18512 bp, 15 predicted proteins | sample I_Bog_E2_3_FD_192437 | JGI IMG/M metagenome (GOLD analysis project Ga0302145, IMG submission 192437) | Peat permafrost microbial communities from Stordalen Mire near Abisko, Sweden - I_Bog_E2_3 | ecosystem: Environmental > Terrestrial > Soil > Wetlands > Peat | place: Sweden: Abisko, Stordalen... | reverse complement strand
GGATCGCCTCGCGCCCGTTGGAGCACGTGTCGATGATTTCGACATCGGGAAAGGCGGCAAGGCGCAGTTGCAGGCCCTGGATGGCCAGTTTCTCGTCGTCGACAAGGATCGTGCGAATGGTCATGGCGTTTCCCTGGACTGGTATGAGCCTATCATCCTGCCACCGCGGGGTTTAGCACAGGCTGAACGGATCGGGGCGGCCGGGGGGTGGCCTCGCGGATTTCAAAGGGCAATTCGATCGTGACGATGACGCCGCCATCGGCCCCGCTGACGATGTCAAAGCGCTGGTTGTCGCCATAGGCCTGCACCAGCCGGTCGCGGATATTGGCGAGCCCGACGCCGGTCGATTGCGTGCCGTGGCCCCGGCCCTGGCCCCGTTCATGACCCATGTCGTGATTGGCGCCAAACAGCTCTGCCGGATCGATGCCCGGCGGCAGGCCCGGCCCGGTATCGGATATGACAATGCGCAGCACCGATCCGATCTGGTGGGCGTTGATCGTGATCTCCGCGCCTTCTTCCATCGGGCTGACCGCATATTTGATCGCGTTTTCGACCAGCGGTTGCAGCAGCAGCGAGGGCATCAGCGCGTCGCGCGCCGCGTCGTCGATCTGAAACTGCGTGCGCAGCCGTTCCTCGAACCGCATCAGCTCGATCCCGAGATAGAGTTTCAGCGTTTCGACTTCCTGCGCCACGGTGACACGCGCGGTCGGCTCGTTGATCAGCGTATAACGCAGAAACGAGGACAGCCGCGACAGCATGGCATTGGCCGGCTCGGTCTGTTTGAGCAGCACCAGCGTCGAGATCGAATTCAACGTGTTGAACAGGAAATGCGGATTGAGCTGATAGCGCAGCATGGCGAGCTGCGCGCTGGTCGCCTGATTTTCAAGCTGGAGCAACTGATGGTTCTGCTCTTCGACCTGGATATAGAAATTGATCGCGTAATAGAGCGCCGACCATGCCCCGAGCAGAGTCAGATCGAGGTAGAACACGCCGAGGAACAATTGGGCAAAGCTTGAATCGGCGCTGGTGCGATAGAGGCTGACCACCCAGGAATCGATGAAGGCATAAAGCCCCACGGCAATCGCCAGCACAACCGCCGTCACCCCCCAAGTGACGATCGCGCGGCGGTTGATCAGCGCGCGATAGATCACCGACAGGATCAGCGAGATCGAAAACCCGGTGATCGTCGCGATGATCACGATGATCAGGAACGACCACGGCACCGCGTTGGCCAGGCTCGACATCGCGCGCAGCAACAGCGCCCCGCCCCAGCCAAGGAACTGCAGGCGCCAGAACGCGCGGTTCTTGTTGCCGAAAAACGGCGTGGGAGGCAGCGGCAACATCGCCATGGTGTCGAGCTTAGCCTGTCATGCGCCCGCGCGCCATGGGGCGATGGCGCGAGAGCGGAGCGGTTGGCGCATCAATAGCCCTCGGCCAGGCCCATCGGCAGGCGCGGATCGATCGCGCCGAACAGATGCGCGGGCGGGATTTCGACGCCTTCGTCATCGACGGGCGGCGGCGTTGCCCCGGCAATGCGCGGAGATCCGGCGACGATTGCGGCGATATGGTTGCCATGGCGGTGCTCGACCATTTTCTGCCCGCGCGCAGCGAGGATCGCCAGCGTGTCGGGCGACAGGCCATAGCGTTCGTAATACGTCTGGTCGGGCAGCCATTGCTGATGGATGCGCGGCGCCTCGATCGCTTCGGTCAGGGTCATGCCGTAATCGATCATGGCGAGCATGACCTGCAACACGCCGGTCGGGATGCGGCTGCCGCCCGGCGTGCCGATGACGAGCGCGAGCTGGCCGTCTTTGGTCACGATCGTCGGGGTCATCGAGGACAGCGGGCGCTTGCCGGGGGCAATCGCGTTGTTGGGCCCTTCGACGAGCCCGTACATGTTGGTCGCGCCGGGCTTGGCCGAGAAATCGTCCATTTCATCGTTCATCAGGATGCCGGTGCCGGGCGCGGTGACATGCGCGCCAAACCAGTCGTTGAGCGTATAGGTCACCGAAACCGCGTTGCCCGCGGAATCGACGATCGAATAATGCGTGGTGTTGTTGCCTTCGGGGCTGGCCGTCACCCCGCCGAGCGAGAGCGAGGGCGTCGCCTTGTCCATCGCGATCCCGGCGCGCAATGTCGCGGCATAGGTTGGCGAAATCAGCCGCGCGGTATCCAGTTTCACGAAATCGGGATCGCCGAGCAGCAGGTTGCGGTCGTGATAGGCGCGGCGCAGCGCCTCGATCAGGACGTGCGTCGCATCGGCGGAATGGAACCCCATTTGGGTCATCGGATAGCCGGACAGGATCGCCGTCGTTTCGCAAATCACCACCCCGCCCGAGCTGGGCGGCGGGGCGGAAATGATGTGATAGCCGCGATAATCGCATTCGAGCGGCTTCATGGCGCGGACGTTGTAGCCGGCGAAGTCCGCCTTTGTGAAAATCCCGCCGTTCCTGCGGCTGGCGTCGATCATCGCCGTGCCGATCGGCCCTTTGTAAAAGGCCTCGGCACCGTGGTCGGCAATGGCCTTGAGCGAGTGGGCAAGATCGGTCTGGACCAGCCGGTCGCCGGCATGCCAGGGTGCCCCGGAATTGAGGAAAATCGCGGCTGTGGCCGGATCCTTGCGCAATTCGCCCGCCGCTTCGGCCAGCATTTCGGCATCGCCCCGGTCAAGCACGAAGCCATCGCCGGCGAGGCGAATCGCCGGGGCCATGAGGTCTGCGCGCGGCTGGCTGCCCCAGTGTTCGCGCGCATATTCCATCCCCGCGACCGTGCCCGGAATACCGGCGGCGAGCCAGCCGCGCGCCGATTTGCCGGGGATGACGTTGCCTTGTTTGTCGAGATACATGTCGGCGCGGGCGGCACCGGGTGCGGTTTCGCGAAAGTCGAGGAAATGCGTGCTGCCGTCGGCCAGCCGGACGGTCATGAAACCGCCGCCGCCCAGATTGCCCGCCTCGGGAAACGTTACGGCCAGCGCATAGCCCACTGCCACGGCGGCATCGATCGCATTGCCGCCATGGCGCAAGACGTCGAGCCCGGCCTCCGTGGCCAGCCGATGGGCGGTGACCACCATGCCGTGATCGGCGGCAACGGGTACAGGTGAGGCGGCCAGCGCCATTTGCGCGGGTTGCGCGAGGACGAGCGCGCCCGCCGCGGCCATCTGCAACCAATTGCCCAATGCGCCCATCCTGTCGTGACCCCTGCTTTGCCAGATTAGGGCACAGGACTAGCAGGCGTGGGCGGATGGACAAGAGGGGGCGTTTGAATGTCAGCCGTCGAGCGACTTGTCGGCAGCATCGGCGAGGCCCTTTGTCCAATAGCCAGACGCCTTGAGCCATTCGCGCGGATGACCGAGCGTGCCCTGCACATGGGCGCGCAAGGCCTTGGCCACGCCGGTTTCGGCGGCAATCCATACGAAGCCTTCGCCTGCGGGCAAAGGCAGCGCCTTGAGCGCGCCGAGCAGCGCGACAGCATCGTCTTCGGCGTCGGTGCGATGGACCCAATGGCCGCTCCAGGCCGCACGTGTGGCAAAGACCTGTTCATCTGCCGCGCCATCGACGAGGCCGACCGTGATGACCGGGGCGCCTGCGCGCAGTTCCTCGACGCGGCGGCCGATCGCGGGCAGAGCGCTTTCATCGCCGATCAGGAGATACCAGTCGAAATCGTCGGGAACGACCGTCGATCCGCGCGGGCCGCCGATTGCGAGCCGGTCGCCCACTTGCGCGGCGGCGGCCCATTGCGTTGCCGGGCCGGTGTCGTGCAGCGCGAAATCGATGGTCAGCGTGCCGGCCCCGGTGTCGAAGCGGCGCGGGGTGAAATCGCGCATCACGCTTTGGCCGCCTGCATCCTCGAAAAACAGCTTGATATGATCATCGGCCGAGGCGCTGACGAAATCGTGCAGTTCAGGCGAGGTAAAGCCGATCCGGCGCATGCGCGTGCCGAGCGCCTCGATCGTTGCGACGGTCAGCGTGCGGCGGCGCGTGTCGTGGCGCAGGCGGGCGATCTGGTGGCGGCTGATCGGGTTGTGGGGCATGGGCGGGGGCGTTCCTTGCTCGATGGTCATTGGACCTGCGGTTGCGGGCTCGATAAGACCAAGCCGGCGGCGCAGTATGGAAAGGCGGTTCACGGAGAAGCAGATCCTGACGATTGGCGTCAATGCATCTAAGATATATCTGTAAGCGCAAATCGCAAGATGAAAAGATATATCTTTTGCTGACTTGTCATCGCGTCCGGCCCGCGAAAGCCACCGCCGGGCCCGTCCTGATCCTTTGGCCCCGATCCTGTGGCGCAAGGGCCAAGGAACGGACAAAGCTGACAAAATGGTCATGGTTGGGGGCTTGTGTTATACTATAACATCACATAAATAGCCGCTAACGTTCTCCCAAGCCCTTCGGATATAAAGACAGTCGCATGATCATGTTTTCAGGACGCCTCTTGGCCGGGACCGCGCTGGCTGCGCTGTTGCTCGGTGCGACACCCGCCTTTGCCGCTGATCCCGCGCCGGCTTCGGGGCAGGCCGATGCCGCCGCTGCGCCCTCGCCGATCGTGGTGACCGCGCACCGGCTCGATGAAGCGCGCTCGGCAATTCAAAAGAGCCTCGGCGCCGATTCCTACGGCATAACCAATGCCGAAATTCAGGCCTTGCCCGGCGGCGACAATCAGCAGTTCAATCAGATCATGCTGCAATTGCCCGGTGTCGTGCAGGACGGCTTTGGCCAGTTCCATGTTCGCGATGACCATGCCAACCTGCAATATCGCATCAACGGCACGATCCTGCCCGAAGGCCTGGCGGTGTTTGGCCAGACGCTTTCTCCGCGCCTGATCGACCATTTCGACCTGTTGACCGGCGCCTTGCCTGCGCAATACGGCCTGCGCACGGCGGGTGTGATCGACATCCATACCAAGAGCGGTTTTGCCAATGGCGGCGAAGTCTCGCTCTATGGCGGTAGCCATGACACGATCGAGCCGAGCATCGAATATGGCGGCTCGACCGGCAAGACCAACTACTTCGTCTCTGCCGATTATCGCCACGATGCGCTGGGTATCGAAAACGTCAACAGCGCGCGCAGCGCGGTGCATGACGCCACAGACCAGTTTCAGGGCTTTGTCTATCTCGACCGCATCCTGTCCGACAGCGACCGGATCAGCTTTGTCGGCGGCTATTCGAACCAGTGGTTCCAGATCCCCAACCCGGTCGGGCTGACCGCGACATCGGCGATTCCGGTCGCCGGGCAGACCAGCTATGCCTCCGACGCGCTGAACGAGCGGCAATTGGAACGCACCGGCTTTGGGCAGATCTCGTTTCTGCACGACAGCGGGCCGCTGACGCTGCAACTGGGTGGCTTTGCCCGCTATTCGGGGCTGACCTATCGCCCCGATGCAGTCGGCGAACTGCTGTTCAACGGGATCGCGCAGCAGGCTTTCAAGAACGACATGGCGCTGGGGCTGCAAGGCGATGCCTCATGGCGCGTGGGCGGCGGGCACACGCTGCGCTTTGGCGGGTTTGTTCAGCATGATCATACCATCAGCGACACGACCACAGCGGTATTTCCGGTCGGCGAAGGCGGCACTCCCAACGGCGCGCCGCAAACCATCGTCGACAATGGCACGAAAAGCGCCGTCATGTTCAGCGCCTATGTTCAGGATGAATGGCAGCTTTCGAGCAAAGTCACGCTTAATTATGGCGGGCGCTTTGACTACTACGACGCCTACGCCCAGGAAAACCAGTTCAGCCCGCGCGTGAATTTCGTGTGGCAGCCGGGCGCCAGCACGACATTTCACCTCGGCTATGCGCGCTATTTCTCGCCGCCGCCGTTCGAACTGGTGGCCAATACCAGCATCGCGCGGTTTGTCGGCACGACCGGCGCTTCGTCTTCGCTGGTCGACACCACGCCGCGCGCGGAGCGGCAGCACTATTTCGATCTTGGCGTGCAGCGTAAACTGGCGCCGGGGCTGACCGTGGGGCTGGACGGCTATTACCGCCTGTCGCGCCACATGATCGACGAAGGCCAGTTCGGCGCGCCGATCATCCTGACCCCGTTCAACTATGCCTTCGGGCGGGTTCGCGGCATCAACCTCTACGGCAATTATCAACGCGGCCCCTGGCTGGTCTATGCCAACTTCGCGGTGGCCAAGGCGCAAGGCCGACAGATCGAATCGAGCGAATTCTCGTTTTCCGCCGCGGATCTGGCCTTTATCGCCAGCCACTGGATTCACGTCGATCATGACCAGACGTACACTGGCTCGGCTGGCGCAAGCTATGTGTTCAAGGACGGTGCGCTCAATGGGCTCAAGCTCGGGTCGAGCATGATCTATGGCTCGGGCCTGCGTTCAGACCTGGTTCTGCCCGACGGCAGCGATGTGCCAAATGGCGCGCATCTGCCCGCCTATGCCCAGTTCAACCTTGCGGCGAGCTACAAGTGGGCCAAGCCGGGGGTCGAGATCCGTTTCGACGTTACCAACGCCTTTGACGCGCGCTATGAAATCCGCGACGGCACCGGAATCGGCGTCGGCGCGCCGCAATGGGGCCCGCGCCGGGGCTTCTTCTTCGGCATTTCCAAGGACATCTGACCCAGGCCCCGGCAGCCGAGCCTTACGTCACCTGATCGGCCAAGGTCAGGGCGCGGGGTGGCTCGGGGTCGGATCGGGCGCCCAGGGCGATGTGGCCGGTTTGGTCTGGCCGCTGGGGGCGATGCCGGCCGCTTCCTGATCGCTCTCTTCGCGCGAGGGCACGGTGCAATAAGCCGTCAGCAGCACGCCTGCGGCCCACAGCAGCGCCTTCCAGCGACTGGCAAAGAGCGTGTTGAGCTTGGGCCCGGGAAACAGCATGGCGGCTATCGTAATCGCCCGTGGTTAAGATTTGGTCTGTCCGCGCATGTGCGCGCGAAGCGGGCAAAGAAAAAGCCCGGCGATGAAGCCGGGCTTTTCCCTTTCGCAGCAGTTGCGCGAAGCGTGAGAAATCAGCGCTTCGAGAACTGGAAGCTCTTGCGGGCCTTGGCGCGGCCGTACTTCTTGCGTTCCACGACGCGCGGGTCGCGGGTCAGGAAGCCGGCGGCCTTGACCGCGCTGCGCAGCGCAGGTTCAAACTTCGACAGCGCCTGGGCGATGCCGTGCTTGACCGCGCCGGCCTGGCCCGAAAGCCCGCCGCCCTTGACGGTGCACACGACGTCGTACTGAGCGTCGCGACCGGCAACCTGGAACGGCTGGTTGATCACGAGGCGCAGCGTCGGACGCGCGAAATAGACTTCCTGATCGCGGCCGTTGACGGTGATCTTGCCCGAGCCGGGCTTGATCCACACGCGGGCCACGGCGTCCTTGCGGCGACCGGTGGCATAGGAACGGCCCTGGGCGTCGACTTCGCGTTCGCGCAAGGGCGCGGGCGGGGCCGAGGGAATGACCGGTGCGAAATCTTCGGTTCCGGCAGTCGCTTCGGCGGGAGCCGCAGCGGCCAGATCCTTGAGGTCCGCGAGGCTGGAAACGGTATCGGTGTCAGCCATTATGCACCCACCTTGTTCTTGCGATTGAGCGACGCGACGTCGAGCACTTCGGGCTGATTGCCGGCATGCGGATGGTCCGTGCCGTTATAGAGATGCAGCGCGCGCATCTGCGCACGGCCAAGCGGCCCGCGCGGGATCATGCGTTCGACCGCCTTTTCCACGACGCGTTCGGGGAAACGGCCGCCGAGCAGCTTGCCCGCAGTCAGTTCCTTGATCCCGCCGGCATAGCCGGTGTGCTTGTAATAGATCTTGTTCTTCAGCTTGTTGCCGGTGAACTTGACCTTGTCGGCGTTGATCACGATGACGTGATCGCCGCAATCGACGTGGGGCGTGAAGCTGGGCTTGTGCTTCCCGCGCAGGCGATTGGCGATGATGACTGCAAGCCGACCGACCACCAGGCCGTCGGCATCAATCACATGCCACTTTTTTTCCACCTCGGCCGGTTTAATCGACCGGGTGACCTTGCTGAGCGCCTTCATGGGCTATGGGTTCCCTAGACATTGTTCCGGACGCTTGGCCATCAAAGGCCCCGCGTCACGGCGAGTGATGGGGGCCTTTGTTGCATATCGGGCGCAGAGTCAAGGTTTCGGGCGGCTTTGCGGAGAGGTAAAATAATACCTCAACCCATTTCTGCGCTCAGGCGGCGCGCCGCCCGACGGCATGCGCGGCCCAGGTCGTCGCCACCACCAGCAAGGCCCCGGTCGCCTGGTGCAAGACCGCGATCGGCAGCCAGACCCCGCTCCACACGGTCGCGATGCCGAGCAGGACTTGCGTGCCGAAGGCGCTGTGCAGCGCGATCGAGGCCGGGCGATTGCCCGCAGACCGCACGCGGCGCGCCAGCACGACCATGGCGACGACCACCACCCAGGCCCACCAGCGATGGAGGAAATGGACGAGATAGGGATCGTGGCTGGCGGCAAACAGCGCGCCCTTTGTCCAGTCGATCCCTTCGGGCCAGAACCGGCCCTGCATCAAGGGCCAGGCGTCCCAGGCAAACCAGCCGGCGCCCGCGACGACCCCGGCGCGCAAGCCCGCAAGCCAGGCGCCGAGCACCAGCTGGATCACCAGCGCGGCCAGCGTCGCAGCGGCCAGCGGGCGCAGCCGCGCGGGCGCCTGGCCCTGTGCCCTGCCGACTTGTGCCGAGCCGACCAGATCGAGCGCGGTCCACACCACCCCGGCCAGCGTGGTCAGCGCCACCAGCAAATGCGTGGCGAGGCGGAAATGGCTGACTTTCACATCATGCGAAATGCCCGATTTGACCATCCACCAGCCGATTGCGCCTTGCAGCGCGCCGAGCGCGAGCAGCGCGACAAGGCGCGGCTTGTACCCGGCGGGAATCGCGCCGCGCACCCAAAACCACACCAGCGGCAGGGCAAACACCATGCCGATGCCGCGCGCCAGCAGGCGATGGACCCATTCCCAGAAAAAGATGAACTTGTACGTCGCCAGCGTCATCCCGGCCGGGCCGTTGATGCGGATGAATTGCGGGGTGGCCCGGTATCGTGCGAATTCGGCCTGCCATGCGGCATCGGTCAGCGGGGGCAGCGTGCCGGAAACGACATTCCATTCGGTGATCGAGACGCCCGATTCGGTCAGCCGGGTAATCCCGCCGACCACCACGATGGCGATGATCAGCGCGGCGACAACCGCCAACCAGCGGGCCAGAGCGAGTGGACGTGCGAGTGGACGTGCGAGTGGACGTGCGTGCTGGCGGGCGGTGGTGTTGGCAAGAGGCATGGCGCACGATCTGAAGGCGGATCGCGCCCGGCGCAAGGGCGAACCTCCGGTTACCCCGAAGAGGCCATGACACTTTGCGCAAACCGGCACCTTGCGTAATGATACATTGTTACATATATCGTCGCCATGCGCGAATCTCCTCGTTCCACCGCTCCTCGCCATCATGGTCGGCTTGATCGCTTTGGCGTCATCCTGTCCGGCCTGTGCATGGTTCATTGCCTTGCCGGGCTGTTGCTGATCGGCGTGCTGGGGCTTGGCGGAGGCTTGCTGCTCCATCCCGCCGTGCATCGCATCGGGCTGATTCTGGCGGTGTTGATCGGCGCGCTGACGATCGGTGCCAATGCGCTGCGCCATGGCCACCGCCTGCCGCTGGCGCTGGGCCTGTGCGGCCTGATGCTCATGGCCGGGGCGGTTCTTTCCGACCATGGCGCGGGCGAGGCGATCCTGACTATCGGCGGCGTCGCGCTCGTCGCCAGCGCGCATATCATCAACTTGCGTCGCGCGCCCTGCTGCTGATCGCCTTGGGATACCTGCGGACTGGGTAGATTCCGGCGCTTTGGCGATCGGGCTGATCGCCTATCGTGATCCCGCAGCACGGATAGCCGGCCCGGTCGGGCAAGGGCGGGGGCCGCATGGAGCGCCGTCATGAACCAGCATGCCACCCATCCTTCCGCGGAGCCGGTTTCGGGCCATACCGCACCGGCCAAGGCTTACCTCGTCGGCGGGGGCATCGCCTCGATGGCGGCGGCGGCTTTTCTGATTCGCGATGGCGACATGCGCGGCTGCGACATCACGATTCTCGAAGAGTCCGATCGCCTTGGCGGGAGCCTCGATGGTGCGGGCACGGCAACCGATGGCTATGTCCTGCGCGGCGGACGCATGCTTGAAAGCAAGTATCTGTGCACGTTCGACTTGTTCGCTTCGATCCCGACTCTGGATGGCGCATCCACGGTGACGCAGGAGATTGTCGAATGGAACCGGATCATGGAGACGTCGTCGAAATCGCGGCTGGTTCGCGACGCTGTTCGCGAAACCAATCCGAAATTTGGCCTGACCGAGCGGCATATCTTCAATCTTGAGCGGCTGGTGATCGAGCCGGAACGCCTGCTCGCGGAAACGACCATCGCCGATCAATTCGACCCCGCGTTCTTTCGCACCAATTTCTGGCTGATGTGGAGCACGACGTTCGCCTTTCAGCCATGGCACAGCGCGGTCGAATTCAAACGCTATCTGGTGCGCTTCATGCACATGATCTCGGGCTTTGGCCGGCTCAAGGGGATCTTGCGCACGGTCTACAACCAGTATGATTCGATGGTCCGCCCCTTGCAGAAATGGCTGGAAGAACACGGGGTCAACTTTGTCTTCAACACCGCCGTTACCGACCTCGCGCTGATTTCGCGCGACGGGCTGAGCACGGTCGGGCGGATCATTTGCGGCCATGGCAGCAAAGCGTGGGACATCATGGTCGGGGCAGACGATCTGGTGCTGGTCACGCTGGGGTCGATGACCGAAGGCTCGCGGCTGGGCACGATGGATGCCGCGCCCGAGCTGGTTGCGAAGCGCGATGCCGGTGCCTGGCGGCTGTGGGAAGCGCTGGCGCGCGGGCGGCCTGAATTTGGCCGTCCCGCCGCGTTTGACAGCCATGTCGAACAATCCAAATGGACATCGTTCACGATCACGCTCAGCGATCCGACGTTCCTGCGCCTGGTGCGCGATTTCAGCGGCAATGTTCCGGGCGAAGGCGGGCTGATCACGTTTGTCCAGTCCAACTGGATGGCCTCGATCGTCATTCCGCACCAGCCGCACTTCCTTGGTCAGCCCGAAGGCGTCGACGTGTGCTGGGGCTATGGCCTGGCGGTCGATGCACCGGGCAATTTCGTGGCCAAGCCGATGTCGGCATGCGGCGGGCGCGAGATCCTGACCGAGATCATGGGCCACCTTGGCATTGTCGACGAAGCACCCGCGATTCTGGCCGGTGCGATCTGCATTCCCTGCATGATGCCCTTCATCACCAGTCAGTTCCTGCCACGTCGCGCGGGCGACAGGCCGCAAGTGATCCCGGCGGGAACCCGCCATCTCGGGTTGATCGGGCAGTATTGCGAATTGGCTGATGATGTCGTCTTTACAGTGGAATACTCGATCCGCTCGGCCCAGGTCGCGGTCAGCACATTGCTTGATCTCGATCGCAAGCCGCCTGCGGTCTACAAAGGCGAATTCGATGTGCGGGTCTTGGCCCGGGCGTTTGCCGCGCTGCACGGCGCCGAACTGGATCAGGCCGCGCCGGCGCTGCCGGGCTGAGTGTCCGCGCGGGGCAGGGCGTGGCCATGTCGACACGATTGCCTGATACAAGATTCGCGCAAAAAGCGGTAGGGCGGTGGCATGACAGAGCCTTCGCCTTTGCCGACCGCCAAAGCCCGCACGATCCGTGAGGTGTTTGCCGTCGCGCTGGGGCTTGGGCTGACGTCGTTTGGCGGGCCGATTGCGCATATCGGCTATTTCGAGCGGGTCTATGTGCGCGAGCGCCGCTGGCTTCCTGCGGAGGAATTTACCGGGCTCGTGGCGCTGTGCCAGATGATTCCGGGCCCTGCGTCGAGCCAGTTGGGCGCGCTGATCGGGCTGCGCCGCGCGGGATGGGGCGGGGCGCTGGCGGCATGGCTGGGTTTCACGCTGCCCTCGGCGCTGCTCATGTTCGGCTTTGCCCTGCTGGAGTCGGCGCTGCACGGGCCGGTCGCGATGGCGGTGCTCCATGGGCTCAAGCTGGTCGCGGTTGCCGTGGTGGCCCAGGCGGTGTGGAGCATGGGGCGCACGCTGTGCCCCGATGCCGCACGGATGGCGATCGCGCTGGGCTGCGCCATGCTGGTTGTGCTGGCGCCGCATGGTCAGCTTGTGGCGCTCGTGATCGGCCTTGTCGGCGGGATCGTGCTGTGCCGGTCGATCGCGGCGCGGGGCGGCGTGCCGCGGCTTCCCGTCGGCAGGCTCGGGGGCCTTGGCGCGCTTGGCCTGCTGCTGACCCTGCTGGTCGGTTTGCCGATGCTTGGACGTTTGCAGTTACCTGGACGTTTGCAGTTACCTGGGCAGGGGCATTCGCTGATCGGCATGGCGGCCATTTTCATGCGGGCAGGGGCGCTGGTGTTTGGCGGCGGGCATGTTGTCCTGCCGCTGTTGCGCAATGCGCTGGTGCCGACCGGCTGGTTGCCCGACGATGTCTTTCTGGCCGGCTATGGCGCGGCCCAAGCCATGCCGGGGCCGCTGTTCACGTTTGCCGCCTATCTCGGGGCGGTCATGGTGCCGCATGGCGCGGGTCCGGGTGTCGCGGCACTATGGTCGGCGGTCGCGCTCGTGGCGCTGTTCGTGCCCGGCGCGCTGATCGCCGTGGCGGGCGTTGCGGTGTGGAACTGGGTGGGGCATCACCGGCTGGCGCGCGGGGGATTGGCCGGGATCAATGCGGCGGTGGTCGGCATTCTTGGTGCTGCGCTCTACGACCCGGTCTGGACCGGCGCGGTGACACGCGTCATCGACGCGGTGATCGCGTTGGCGGGCTTCGTTCTGCTGCAACGCTGGCGCGTGCCGCCGATCGCGGTCGTGGTCCTGACTGTGGTCGCCAGCGTGATCGCGCGCTGAATCCTGTCAGTGCCGGTCGATGTAATCGGCCAGCGATTCATTGAAAAGCGACAGGCCTTCTTCGAGATAATCGCTGACCAGCGGGATGCCGACGATCATGTCGGGGATATGCGCGCGTCCGACATCGTTCGCCGCCTCGCGTGCTTCGCGCCATTGCTCCAGAGTAAAATCCCCTCGCCCGATCAGGATCAGCGCAACGAGATCGGCCTGTTCGTCGTCGTTGAGATCGCTGATCGCCGAGACGAGTTCATGGAGCGTATCGTCGTGGGCGCCGAATTCGAGCGTATCGACGCCGTTGTCGTCGCTGGGGTTGGAGCCGCTGTCGGGATCGCTTTGGGGAACCTTGACATCATAGAGGCGCGCCTTGAGCAGGATTTCAAAGGCGCTGTCGGGCGTGATCGTCAGTGTGGGCACGGCCGGGTCCTTCATGGGAGGTGCGTGGTATCGATGACGATGAGCATGCTGCAGGGCATCGTATCGGCCAGCCGGGTCGCAACCGAACCTTCGAACCAGCGCGCCAGCATACCCTTGTGATTATGGCCTGTCACGACCAGATCGGCCTTGATCTCGTGCGCATAGGCAACGATTTCGACTGCCGGGTCGCCATCGCGGATGCACGTGGTGGCGATGAGGCCTTGGCGGGCAAGACGCTGCGCCGCTTTGTCCAGCGCCTGGTCCAGGCATTGCCGCTCGCTTTCCAGCAGATCGATCGAAACCGTCGCCGGATCAAGCAGCAGCCCGCCTGTGGTCACGACAATTGCGAGAATGTGCAGCCGGGCCTCGCACAAGCGCGCGAGCCTGGCGGCCTCATGCAAGGCGGCGTCGCCGACTGCGGTGCCGTCATAGGCAATGATGATGGTCTGATACATGGGCATGTGTGCCGACCCGATCTGGAAGTCGCGATGGTCGCGCTTCAGGGGGGCTTGTTTATCGCCAAGGGCAGGCTCGAGGCAGCTTCGGAAATTACCCATTGCTCCGGCGGGCCGTCACTGGATGGGAAAGCGCCGAAACAGGGCGAGCTTCGCGCCATCAAGCGCGAACGCCAACGCGATCGCCCCGGTGAAAACCGCAATCAGGACAAGCGGCGACAGCGCCGCCATGACGACCCCTGTCATTGCCAGCGTGGTGAAGATGCCGATTTCCAGAAACGAACCCGCGAGCAGCAGCGATCCGGGCCGCGATTGCCAGAAACGCCGCCGTTCGCGCAAGACATAGAAAATTGCCTGACCGCTGTAGACCATTGTCATCACGGTCAGCGCCTGCAGGTGCGGGCCGTCGAAATGCAGCACGAAGTGGCCGACGACGAGGCTGATCGTGCAAAAGATCAGGTCGCACAGACCCAGAACCACCGCCACCAGCGTCAGATTGCGGATTCGCCAGACATTGGGGGTGGGCGAGGGGCGCACGGTGTCGGTGGCAGACGACAGCGCAAAGAAGTCGCCGCCGACCATCAGCATCACCATCAGCAGCGGGGTCAGCACGGCCTTGCCGGAGATGATCAGCCCGGCAAACAGCATCAGGACTTGCGCCGTCTTGTGGACCAGCGAGCGGGATGTGAACGTGAGAATGCGCTGAAAGGCAGTCCGGCCTTCTTCGACTGCGGCCACGATGCCTTCCAGCCCCGGCGTGGTCAGCACGATCCCCGCGGCGGATTTGGCGACATCGGTGGCGGTGAAAACGGCGATGCCCATTTGCGCTTGCCGCAGGGCGGGGGCATCGTTGGCGCCGTCGCCGCACATGCCGACGACGTGTCCGGCGCGCTGCAAAGTCTGGACCAGCGCAAACTTGTCTTCGGGCAGCACCCCGGCAAAGATCGCGTACGTTTCGGCGCTGGCGTCGTGCGGAATGGGCGTGACGGTGCAGACCGGGCCGGTGATGCCGACCGCATCGGCGACCACGCGCGCGGTAATCGCGGCATCGCCGGTGACCATGACCACGCGCACCCCCAGATCGTGCAGCCGGGCGATCAGCGCGGCGGAATCGGCGCGCGGGGGATCGCTTATCGCGATGGCGCCCGCCATGTGCAGCGACTCGTCCGCACCGCAGGCGACAACCAGCACGCGATAGCCCTTGGCCTGAAGACTTTCGACCAGGGCCGACATCTGCGGCGAGGCTTCGGCGACTTTGGTCAGCGCCGCGAGCGCGCCCTTGACGATTCTGGTCGGCTTGCCCCCGGCGCGGGTCGCCATGGCGCCCGACATCTTGGTCGCGGGGTCAAAGGGGGTGAAAGACGTGCGCTGCCAGGTCTGCACGTCCGCCGGCTTGGCCGCAGCGCGGATGGCGGCATCGAGCGGATCGGCGCCGCCGTTGGAACTGGCCAGCGCGGCCATCGCCATGACGTCCGCCTCGGTCCATCCGGGAAGCGCGGTGCATTGCGAGACCGTCAGTTGATTGCACGTCAGCGTGCCGGTCTTGTCGGCGCAGAGCACATCCATTCCCGCCGCCTCGTCGAGCGCCGACAGCCGGGTGGGCAGGACGCCGCGCCGGGCAACCGCCCGCGCGCCGACGGTCGCGGCCAGGGTGAACATCGATGGCAGCGCGACCGGGATCGAGGCCAGCACGGCGACGAGCCCCATCGGCACGATCTGCCGCAGCGGCATTCCGATCGCCATGGCATACGCCACCAGCAGCACGGTGACGCCGCCGTTGAACAGCGCCAGATTGCGCACCACGCGAAAGATCGCCTTTTGCTCGGTGCTTTCGACATGGGCGCTTTCGATCAGGGCGGCGTTCCGGCCAAACTTTGTCCTGGCGCCGGTCGCGGTGACTTCGGCCACGGCCTCGCCGCGCTGGATCAGCGCGCCCGCAAAGGCCTCGAAACCCGGCCCCGCCTCGGCCGGCACCGATTCGCCGGTCAGCATCGACTGATCAACCAGGACCGCGCCCCGGATCAGCCGCAGATCGGCGGGGACGACGCCGCCGAGCGACAGCTTCACGATGTCGCCGCGCACCAGATCGGGCGCGGGCAGCATCCGCCACACGCCATCGCGCCGCGCCGAAGCCGTGATGGCCAGCCGCGACGTGAGCGCATCGAGCGTGGTCTGCGCCTTGCTTTCCTGAAAGAAGGCGAGCGCGGCGTTGAGCGCCAGCAGAAGCGCGATCGCCGCGGCTTCGGCATATTCGCCCAGAGCCAGCTGCAGCACGATGGTCGTTTCGAGCATCCACGGCACCGGCGCCCAGAACTTGCCAAGTGCCTGCCGGATCGGGTGCGGCGCTTCGTGGGCGACTGCGTTGGGGCCATCGTCCGCCAGGCGGCGCTGTGCTTCGGCGTCGGTCAATCCTGCCGCATCGTCCGGCGCGAGGGGCGTGGCGTCGGTCGGCATCAGCCCCGCTTCGGTGCCAGATCGATGACAAAGCGATAGCGCACGTCCTTGCGCTCGACTCGTGCGAAGGCCTCGGTAATCTGATCCGGGCGGATCAGTTCGATTTGCGGCCGGATCGCGTTGGCGTGGCAATAATCGACCACTTCCTGCGTTTCGGGCATGCCGCCGATGCACGAACCGACCAGTGATCGCCGCTGATTCCACAGACCGCCCCCGCTGACCCCGGCGATCGCACCGGGCGCGCCGACGTTGACGAACGTGCCGTCCTGCCGGATCAACGGCAGGAAGGGCGATACGTCAAACGGGGCGGGAATGGTCGACAGCATGAAATCGAACCGGTTTGCCAGTTCGCTGGCCAGCGGGATCGGATCGGTCGCTGCCGGTTGCCAGACAACCACATCTTTGGCGCCCATGGCATAGGCGTCTTTGGCCTTGTCCGCGCTGGTGGTGAACACGGTAGCCTCTGCCCCGCGTGAAACCGCGAGCTTGAGCGCCATGTGGCCCAGCCCGCCAAGGCCGATGACCGCAAAGCGCTGCCCCGATCCCAGCCGCCAATGCTGCATCGGGGAAAACGTGGTCACACCCGAACACAGCAGCGGCGCGGTTGTCGCCAGATCGGCGCCTTCGGGTACTTTGACGACAAAGCGTTCGCGCACGACGATCCGTTCGCAATAGCCGCCCTGCGTCTGGCCGGGGCCGCGCGTATCGGGCGAGGCATACGTCAAAGTCGCGCCTTGCGTGCAATATTGCTCCAGCCCCGCCCGGCAATTGTCGCATGCGCAGCAACTGTCGACCATGCAGCCAACGCCCGCGATGTCGCCGGGGCTGAACCGGGTCACCGCCGCGCCGACCGCACAGACGCGCCCGACGAATTCGTGGCCGGGAACCAGCGGATAGTGCTGCTCGCCCCATTCGCCGCGGATCATGTGAATGTCGCTGTGGCACACGCCGCAATAGAGGATGTCGATTGCCACATCGTCGGGCAGCAGCGCGCGCCGCTCGATCGTCATCGGCTCGATCGGCCCGGTCTGGCTTTGCGCGCCATAAGCGCGGACAAGGGATGGTTTCAGGGTGTGGGCTTTCAGGGTGTGGTCAGGTGTCGCTGGGCCGGATGTTGCGGGCATGCTCGTCTCCGTGATGGCGTGTCCGGGAAGCGGCGCCTCATCATGGTGGGCATTGGCAACATGCCCCGGCGCAAGGCTCCAAACAGGGGTTGCGCCCAAGCCCCGGGCGCCGAAAGCATCGGAAACTACCCAGTGCGAGGATCAATCGTGCGCGGCGTGGCCGGGCAGGAATGCCCTTTCCGGCCCGTCTTTCCGGTCAGATCATCCCCCCGGTCAGTACCAGCTTTTCATCCAGACCCAGTTTGTCCAGGTATCGTCGGCGGGCAACGATTGCGCGGAAATGATCGGGTAGAAGTAGATGAACATGACGCCGGACAACGCGGTGAACCAGGTCAGCACGCGCACGCCGCGTTGCCCATGGCTTTCCAGAAAGCTGGCAATAACCAGGCACAGCGCAATGGCCGAAGAATTGTAGTAATAGAAGAACCCGATCTGCTTCGGGATCAGGATCCACACCGCCAGCGAAAACACATAGATGCCCAGCGCCGCCTGAAGCTGTACGGATCGTCGGCGCAGCCAGCCGCTTGCCGCGACAGCGGCGATGATCAGCCCGCCCCAATAGATTGCCGGGTTTCCGATCAACAGCACCGCCTCATAGCGGCCATTCACCTTTTCAAAGAGATACCACATCGGGCGCAGCATCAGCGGCCATTGCCACCAGTCGCTCTGATAGGGGTGGGCCTGCATGTGGCCGCTTTGCGCATGCAGCATCTCGAACTGGAAGCCCAGGAGATGGCCGGGCGTCATCGCATCGTGGGTATAGAAAAAGGCGGGCCAGAATGTCGCCAGATAGGTCAGTACGCTGACCAGGCCGAGCTTGGCCACATCGGGCAGGACATGATCGATGATGGCGCCCGCATCATGCGCGTGCGCGCGCGATTTCGACCATCCGGAGGCCGCGAAGAACAGCGCCGCATAAGGAATGGCCAGCCATTTCGAACCGACCGCCAGCCCCAGCAGGACCGCGCCTGCATAGTCCCAGCGCCGCCCCCCAGTCGATGCGCGCGCACCCTGCATCAGACAGCCTGCGGCCAGCAGCACGCATGCGGTCATCGGCATTTCGAGCATGGCAATGCGCGCCTGAATGAAAAACGTCTGATCAAAGACTACCAAAAGCGCGGTCAGCACGGCCGGGCGCACCTTTTGGAACATCATCTGCCGCCCCACCTCGGCGTTCGCGCTTCCAGCGAGCCGCGTACCGGCGCACTGCGTCA
>Ga0302145_10000403_pt1 | contig 18799 bp, 20 predicted proteins | sample I_Bog_E2_3_FD_192437 | JGI IMG/M metagenome (GOLD analysis project Ga0302145, IMG submission 192437) | Peat permafrost microbial communities from Stordalen Mire near Abisko, Sweden - I_Bog_E2_3 | ecosystem: Environmental > Terrestrial > Soil > Wetlands > Peat | place: Sweden: Abisko, Stordalen... | reverse complement strand
CTGGCGCCCCAGAGATCCACCAGCAGATGCGTGCCGGCGAATTTCAGGCCATCCTTCTCGACAAAATAGTCTTTCTCTTCCTCGACGCCCGAGGTTGACTGGATCTCGCTCGGGAATTCCGAGACCATCCCCAGTGGGCTGAGTGCGTCCATCGCGTACCCCCTACCAGCAGACGGCCTGTTGGGCATGCGAAGCCGGGACTGCAGGCGGCACCCGCCCCATCCGTTCTCGCCGCCCCCTGGGGCCAAGGCGGCGGAACATGGGCAAAGGGGGGGTGGGACGCAAGCTTATTTCGTCCTCTCGATCGACGATGCATGCATGCCGGCATCGCCGCCGATGCAGTGGCTACAGGCGAGGCCCCCCCTGAAGTGCATTGATCTGCTGCGGCAGCCCACGTGCCAGCCCAGCCTCGCGGCCGGCGCGCGTGAGGTCGCCGACGCCGCGCACCGGGTCGGCGGTCAGCAGCCGGAACATTTCGGCGATCGGGCCGCTTGCCATGCGAGGCTCGTCGCGGATGCGCAGCGACGACAGGGACGTTGCGTCGCCGGCACGCGCCGCGGCGGTCGCCAGCCGCAACAGCGTCGCCCGCTGCGCGTCGTCCAGCTTCCCCTCGGCCGGCACTGTGCGGGCGGCATAGGCGGTCAGGGCGCGCTCCGCGCCGGGCCAGTCACCGATGCGCTCCAGCATCGTGGCGCGCGCCTCGTCGGCTGCCGGGGTGGCGATAGCGGCAAGCGTGGCGAGCGCATGTTCCGTCTCGCCGCGCCGCGCCTCCGCAGCGGCCTGCGCCAGGCCACGACGTTCCGTCAGGTCGGCTGGCAGATCCGGTTCGGCCGACGCGGACAAGGCAGCGGCGGCACCGTCGGCGTCGCCTTCGCCAAGACGCAGCGCGGCCAGCCTGGCGCCGAGTTCCGCGCGCCCGGCGCCGGATGCCTGCTGCATGAGTTTCTCCAGCACGGGTGCGGCGCGCCGCGGCAGATCGAGGGCCAACAGCCGGTCGGCGAGCCGCCCGCTCAGCGCCTGGGCGTTCGGTCCGCTCCGCAGCAGGTCGGCGTTTTCATCCAGCAAGGCGACGAGATCGAGCGGCGACAGCCGATCAAGCGCGTCTCCGCCCACCAGGTCGTCGAACATCGACTGCAGCCGCGCGTGCAAGGCCGGCTTGTGGTCCGGGTCCAGCGCCTCGCTCTCACGCAGCAGCGCGAGGGCGGTGCGCCATGCCCCGGTTCTTGCCCGCAGCTCCGCGATACGGTGGCGGAGAGCAATCTCGGTCGCATCCCCTCGCCAGGCGTACAGCAGCTTGTCCAGTGCATCCGCTGCCTGGCCGGCGTCGAGCTTTGCGGCGGCAAGACGCAACTCCACGGCACGCACCGCGGCCTTGGCATGGCGGGCGCGGTCGTGACCGGCCGCCACCGTGTCGTAAACAGTCAGAGCGCCGTCGGTGTCGCCCTGCGCCTCCTTCAGTATCCCGCGGGCGAGGGCCAGCGCGGGGTCGTCCTTGCGCCGCTCGAGCAATTCCGTCACCGGCTTTGCCTGGCCGCCGGCTGCCATCGTCTCCGCCGCGAGCGGCAGCAGCAGGTCGCGCAGCTCTGCCGGGTACGATTGGACCAGCGGCAGTGTCGCCGCGAACAGGGCCGCCGCCTGCGGCGCGCCCGCCTGGCGCTCCGCCGCCAGCACAGCGCGCCACAATGCAATTTCGTCCGTCCCGTCCAGCGCCGGGTCGAGCAGCGCCTGCGCTTCCTCCGGACGGCCTGCCACCAGCGCGGCGACGGCGGTTAGCGCCTGTGTGCGCGGCGAGGCCGCCTCGCCTGGGTCCTGCGCCGCCGCGAGTTGCAGGATCGCCTGGGCTTCCGGACCGAGCCCAAGCGCGATCATGGTCTGGGCGGCATCGCGGCGCTGGGGGCCGCGCCGCATCGCCGGCGCATCGGCTGCGGCAGCCAGCTCAGCCTTCATGCGCTGAGCGAGCGCGTCCGCCCGCAGGGCGGGAAAGTCGAACGCGCGCGTCAACGCGGAGGCATCGGCCGGCAACGCCTCTGACGAGAGCGCAAGACCATCCGAGCCACCGGTCAGCAGGAATCTGTCCCGCCCCACCCGCAGCGCGAGCGAATCCGCCAGCGGCTCGATCGCCACGCCCTGCCACGTGGGCAGCAGCGTCAACTCCGGCGTGCACCGGCCGACCGCAACGCCCTCGCCCGCGCTCAGGGCTGTGCCGACCAGCAGCACGCCGCCGGTATCGGGATCGGCAATGGTCACCACCTTTCCAGGGGCGTGTGTCTTCAGCGCGAGCCGGCCGTCTGCCGCCTCATCCTGGATGGGCACCAGCTTGAGCGGCGCCGGCACCGCGGCAATCCGCCAGGCGGGGCCGGCGCGGGACAAAGACAGCGCCGTGCCGGCGGCCAATGGCAGGCGGATCAGCGTTCCGGCGGCCAAGACCTCCGCCGTGGCGCCGCCGAAGACCGGATCGTCGCGCAGGGGACCAAGATCGACCGGGCGGCGCTCATCGAACACCACGATCGCGGCGTCGCCGCGGCGGAATGCGGCTGCGCCAACCGCCGGACCGAACGGCACTGTGAACGCGGGGGCCTCGCCCGCAGGGCGCGCGGCGCTCGCCGCTAGCGGCTCGGGCGGCGGAGGTGTCGGGACCTGCGGCGCCGCAACCGGAACGGGGTCCACGCCACCGACAGTCGCGTGCGCAGCGTCAGCCGGCGAGCTCAGTCGGGCTGGGGACGCAGCCGATGGGGCTGTCGTTCCGGATGCGGTCGGCGGCACTGGGCGTTGCAAAGCCGCCGACCCGGGGACCGCGGGCGATGCAGCCACCGACGTGGGAACCGCGCGCGATGTGGCCGGCACCGACCTGACCTCGGACGCGGCGGTACCAGTCGATGGCGGTGCTGGACGCGGGGAAGCGGCCGGTGGAACCCTGGCCGCGGTCGTTGCGGCGGATGGCAGAGCCGCTGGTGGGACCGCCAACGGAGATCCGGCCAAAGGAGGCGAAGGACGCGGGAGGTCGGGCGAAGCACTTGGCACCGACGCCGTTCCCTGTGAAAGCGGCGTAGGAGCGGACCCGGGCGCAGAGCGCACGCGCGGCCGACGACGCTCGGCCGATGGTGTGGCTTCCAGTGGCGTGGCGGCCGATGGCGAGACCCCTGACGGCGTGGCTCCCGACAGCGTGGCTCCCGACGGCGCGGCTCCCGACGGCGCAGCGGCCGGATCACGAACCGGATCGAACACGTCGATCACCAGGCGACCGCCAGTCCGCCAATCGCGCAGAGTGGCGCCGGCAGCGAGCGTGATCTCCGCCCGGCCGATGCCCCCGGTCATCGACCGGACGTTGCGCGGCAATTCGGATGGCGGGTCGATCACCGCATCAGCGTCGAACTGCAGGGTGACCCGCTGCCCGTCCCTCACCACACGGGAGGGCGCCGGACGAGCGAGCTCGATCACCACGCGGCCAAACCCGTCATGGTTGCCGACCCGCACCTGCGCGGCCGCACTCTCCTCGGCCCTCACGGCGACCGCGGAGAGCACGACGGCGAGCACGGATGCCGGTAGATACCGCATCAATCGAAACTGGCGAGCAGCTTGTCGATGTCGGACTGGTCCATCGCCAGTGCGGGATGCTGCGGCCCGTTCAGGAGCGATGCCTCCGGCGACCCCACGGGTTCGCCGATTGGCCGGTCCAACTGCGACGGACGCTGGGCGCCGAAATGGGACGTGATCTGCGCAACCTTGGCTTCGATCGCCTTCAGCGTGCCAACGACCTTGGTTATGCGCTGGCCGGTGATGTCCTGGAAGCTGCAGGCCTCATAGATCCGCGTCGTCGCGTCCAGCAGCCTGGCGGCGGGCTCGCCATCGAGTTGCTCCATCACCGCATCAAGCGTCTCGCAACTCTCGAGGATGGCGTGCGTCGCCGAGGCGGTGTGGGCCACGATGGCGTCCAACTCGTCGGTGGCGAACGGGATGTGGCTCGCGGTGATGTCGTCCACGTGCAACGCCGCGATTTCCGCCTTGGCGGTCGCGATGGTGCGCCCCAGCGCTTCCACTTCGCCCAGCAGCGATGTTTCGGTCGCGGTTAAATCGCCGCTCATGGTCGCCAGCACCGCACGCACCACATCGGCGATGGCCTCGGGCTCGGCCACGGGATGGCGTTCCCGGATCGCGGCCAGGCGAGCGGACAACGCGCTGCCATCATCCATGGCCCAGCACCTTCTCGATCTTCTCGCGCAGCGTTTCGGCGTTGAACGGCTTGACGATGTAGTTCGACACGCCCGCCTGCTTCGCGGCGACCACGTTCTCGGTCTTGCTCTCGGCGGTGACCATGATGAACGGCATGGCCTTCAGCCGCGCGTCGGCGCGCACCTCCTGCAGAAGCTGCAGGCCGGTCATCGGGGCCATGTTCCAATCGCTGATCACCAGCCCGAAATTGCCGCCGCGCAGCTTGGACAGGGCTTCCGCTCCGTCGGTCGCCTCCTCGACGTTGTGAAACTCGATCTGTTTCAGCAGGTTGCGGATAATGCGGAGCATCGTCTTGTAGTCATCGACGATCAGCACCTGCATCGATTTGTCGATCACCATGGTCGCTGTTTCTCCATTCTCGCGTTCGGTGTCCTCATCCGCCCCCAGTGGCGCCCGTGGTGGCGCCACCGGGGGCGCTGCCAGCGGCACCCACTGGGGTGGCCGCAGGCGTATTGCGGCGGGTGCGCAAAGCGGCGATCTGCGCCGTCACCGCTCGTGCCTTATCGGCCTGCATCGCCGCGAGAATCGGTGCCGCCTTGGTCTCCTTCATCCGGTCCACCACCTGCAGCAGAACCGGCTGATCGAGGTCGTTGAAGATCGCCGCGGCGTCGCGCGGCTTCATCGCCTCGTAGAGCTTCACCAGGCCTTGCCAGTTCGCATCGTCCTGCTGCTGGCGGGCGGCCTCCAGCGTTTCCAGCGACCGCTGCAGCGATTGCAGCTCGGTGACCCGGGCAGCGAGCTCCTGCTCGGCCGCGGCAAGCACCGATTCACGTGTCTCCAACGTGTGAGCACGCGCATCAAGCTCCTGCCGGCGTTGCCGCAGCTCTAGCAGCACCGCTCGCTCGCTGTCGGAAACCGGTGCAGGTTCGTCCGGCTTCGGGTGCGGCTCCCCCGGAGACGATGAGGGAGACAGCGGCGGCGCCGATGCGGCCGCTGTCGTGGCAGGTGCCGGTGCGGGCTTCTCCACGGCCGCCTGGGCCGATGGAACGACCGTCGTGCCGGCGGCCAACAGCACACGGGCCAGTTCGACCGACCTCAGCGCCAGCACGCCGGCGAGCGCGAAGATTGTGATCGGCAACAGCCGGGGAGCGGGGATGCGCATCATCGCGACGTCCTGAGCGCCTTGATCAAGTCTCGCTCGGCCTGGCTGCGCACGCGCGGTTCCGTTGCATCGGAAACAGCCTGCGCCTGACGCGGCGGCTCGGCACCGAGCGGCCGGCCGGCACGCACCAGCGAGTCCAGCCGATCGGCCAGCCGGTTGCCGCGCTCGATCAGCAGAATCAGGTCGTCCTTCAGCGTTGTGGCGCCTTCGATTTGTCGCGCAATCTGTCGCCCGGCGCCGTCCACCGCGTCGCGCAGCCGCTCGATCCCGTCTTCGGCCTGCCGGGTGCTGGCGTTGAACCCGGCGATCAGATCATCAAGCACCGCGCGATCGCGCTTGAGCACCCCAAGCGCGCGTTCCAGACGCACGGCCTGAAACAGCGTCGCGGCCAGCAGGACGACAAGAACGACGTCGAGCGGAATCTCCATGCATCACCCTGGTCCCGGGCCGGTTAAAAAACTTCTTCTCGCGGGGAACTTGCGGCGCCGTCGCACGACACCGCCAGACTGCGCGACGGCTGCCGCCTGGCGGGCAATCATCGGTCCGCCGCCGGAGCGCGCGGCAAATCGCGCTCGATCCGCACCGCGACACGGCTCTGGCGTCGTCCGACCCGCCCCTCGAACAGCGTTACCGAGCCGCAGCGGAGCTGTACTGGCATTCCCGTGGTGGCATTCAGCACGATCCGGCTGCCGGGCCGCAGCGCCATCACGTCCGACAGGCGCATCATCTGTTCGTCGAGCACGACCGCCAGCTCGACCTCGGTGTTCCACAGCTCCTCGGCGAGATGCGTCTCCCAGATCGAATCGCGGCCGAATTTCTCGCCCATGAACTGCTGCAGCAGCAGTTCGCGCACCGGCTCCAGCGTGGCGTAGGGCAGCAGCAGCTCCATCCGGCCGCCGCGATCCTCCATGTCCACACGCAGCCGCGCCAGCACGGCGGCGTTGGACAGCCTGCTGATGGTGGCGAAGCGCGGGTTCACCTCCAGCCGTTCGAAATGGAACGTCACCGGGCACAACGGGTCGAAGCTCGCCGACAGGTCCGCCAGCACCACCTGGATCAGCCGCTCGACCAGCGTGCGCTCGATCGTGGTGTAGGGGCGCCCCTCGATGCGCATCGCGGCGGTGCCGCGCCTTCCTCCCAGCAGCACGTCCACGATCGAGTAGATCATGGCGCTGTCCACCACCATCAGCCCGTAATTGTCCCATTCCTCCGCCTTGAACACCGCGAGCATCGCCGGCAGCGGGATCGAATTGAGGTAGTCGCCGAAGCGCAGGCTCAGGATATTGTCGATGCTGACTTCGACGTTGTCCGATGTGAAGTTGCGCAGGCTGGTGGACATGATGCGCACCAGCCGGTCGAACACGATCTCCAGCATCGGCAGGCGCTCGTAGGAAACGAGGCCGGAGCTGATGATCTTCTGCATCCCGGTGCGGTTTTCGCTGCCACCGGGACCGTCGTCGAAGCCGAGCAGGCTGTCGATCTAGGCCTGATTGAGCACGCGCGCGGGTTGCGCCGGCGCGGCGCCCTCGCCGGTGTCGGCGCCCCAGGAAGCGGCCAGCTCCTCGTCCGACGGCGCTGGATTCCCGTCGCCGCTCATTGCATCAGGATCTGAATGAAAAGGATGTCGGTGACGCGGGCCGGCGCGACGGCGATGTTGGCGCGCCCGATCAGTTCTTCCCGCAGGCGATAGGTGCCGGACGACCCGCGCAGTTCCTCGGGCCGCATCTCGCGCAGATAGGTCTGGAACAAGTCCTGCAGCCGCGGCATCGCCGCTTTTACGTGCTCGACATCCGCGGCACGCGCCAGCTCCAGGCGCGCCGTCAGCTTGAGGTAGCTCTGCCGATGCGGGCCGCCATTGAGGTTGGCGATGATGTCGGGCAGCTCGACATAGACCGGGGCGGCTGTCTTCGTAGACTCCTCTTTCTTCTCCGTCTGCGCCATGCCGAGCATGCGCGGCAGTACTCCCGTGAACCACAGCGTCGTCGCGATGCCCGCCAGCAGCAGCGGCACCGCGAGCACAATGATACGCCGCTTGCCAAGGAACTTCGGCGCCGCAGATGCGGCTTTGCCGGTGCCGGCTTCCGCCTTCCCCAACCGCTCCGACGCCGCCGCGACGACCACATCCGTCTCCTGTGCACGCTCCGGTAAGTAGATGGCAGCGAGGCGTTAACGAATGCTTGCCCGGCAGGAGACGCCGAAATCGGCAGTTCCTGCCGAGTGGATGCAGCCGATCACCCGGTTCCCCGCATGTCGGAGCAAGCGCAACAATCGCGCGCCGGTCGCGCCCGCTGCGGCGCCTGGCTGAACCGCTGCCAGCCGCCTGACGAACCGCCCCGCTGGCACGCTGCTTGCGCTGTTGCTGGCCGACACGATCCGGACGCTTCGCATGGACCTTCTCGCCAGCATCGCCGCCTCCCGCCTCGCCGCGCAGCAGCGGGCCATGGAGGTGACCGCCGACAACTTCGCCAACGCCAACACGCCGGGCTACAAGGAGCACCGCGTACAGTTCAGCGACTGGCTGAGCCGGCAGCGCGGCGCCACCATCGCCTTTACCCAGGACCGCGCCACTTGGCGCGAGCCGCAGCCCGGCACGCTGAGCCACACCGGCAACCCGCTCGACGTGGCGCTGACCGGCGACGGCTATTTCACCGTCGGAACGCCGCGCGGCCCGCGGCTGACGCGCGATGGGCGGTTCGGGCTGCTGCCCGACGGTCGAATTGCCGATGGCGCGGGCAACGCTTTGCTCGACACCAACGGCCAGCCGATCCGGGTCTCGCCGGCCGACACGAGGCTCACCGTGGCCGGCGACGGGACATTGTCCAGCGAGAACGGGCAGCTTGCCAAGCTGGGCGTGGTCACGCCCAGCGATCCGATGCGGATCACCGCCGAGGGCGGCACGCTGTTTCGCGCCAACACGCCGACCCAGCCCGTCACCACACCGGCCGTCGTGCAGGGCGCGGTGGAGGATTCGAACGTCAAGCCGGTGCTGGAGCTGACCCGCATGATGGACGGGCTGCGCCAATTCCAGTTCGTCAGCCAGTTCGTCCAGGCCGAGTCCGACCGCCAGCAGCAGGCAATCGATCGCCTGCTGCCGGCCGCCGGCGCCTGATCGGGGGAAGAAAACGATGCGCTCGCTCGATATCGCCGGCACCGGGATGCAGGCCCAGCAGACCAACGTCGAAGTCATTTCCAACAACATCGCCAACATGACCACCACCGGGTTCAAGCGGCGGCGGGCCGAGTTCCAGGACCTGATCTACCAGAACCTGCGCCGCGTCGGAGCCAACAGCTCGGACAACGGCACGATTGTCCCGTCCGGCGCGCAAGTCGGGCTCGGCGTGAAGACCGCGGCGATCTACCGCATCAGCGAGCAGGGCAACCTTCAGCAGACCTCCAACACGCTGGACATGGCGATCCAGGGCAACGGCTATTTCGAAGTCACGCTGCCCTCGGGCGACACCGCCTACACGCGCGACGGCACGTTCGGCCTGGCGCCGGACGGCACGATCGTCACCGCCGACGGCTACACCGTGTCGCCGGGCCTGCAGATCCCCAGCAACGCCACCGGCGTCACGGTGAACAGCTCGGGCCAGGTGCAGGTGACGATCTCCGGCCAGACCGCGCCGACCACGGTGGGACAGCTTCAGCTCGCGGTGTTCCCGAACGAGGCGGGGCTGGAGTCGCAAGGCGACAACCTGCTTCTGCAGACGTCCGCCTCCGGCCAGCCGGTCACCGGTAACCCCGCGAGCCCAGGGTTCGGCACGGTGATGCAGGGCTTCATCGAAACGTCCAACGTCAACGTGGTCTCCGAGATCACCAATCTCATTACAGCCCAGCGGGCCTATGAGATGAACAGCAAGGTGATCACATCGAGCGACGAAATGCTCTCCACCTTGACCAACCTGCGGTGACCGACATGCGCACTCTGACCCTTGCGGCCGTTGTCTTGTGCCTCGGCACCGGCGCCGAAGCCGCGACCCTGCGCAACGCGACGTCCCTTGCCGCGCCGGTGGTGCGGCTGTCGGACCTGTTCGACGACGCCGGCACCAATGCCGACCGCGTGCTGGGTCCCGGGCCGGGGCCAGGCGGGCGCATCGTGGTGGAATCGGCGCAACTCGGGGCGATCGCGCGTCAGTTCGAGGTGGATTGGCGGCCGGTCTCCAGCGGCGACCGCGCGGTGCTGGACCGGCCCGGCCGCACGCTGCGCCTGGAGGAGGCGCTGGAGCCGATCCGCGCCGCGCTGGCGGATGCCGGCGCCCCGCCCGGCTTCGAGCTGGAGCTGACCGACTTCGTGCCGCCCCTGGTGCCGCCCGAGGGCAAGCTCCGCGTTCAGGTCACCAAGCTCGACTACGACACAACGGCCGGCCGTTTCGGCGCCACGCTGTCGGTCGCCGGCGAGACGATGACGCCGCTCGCCCTGCGCGTCGTAGGGAGAGCGGAGGAAACCGCGGAACTGCCGGTGGCCGCTTCCCGGTTGCTGATCGGGACCGTGCTGCGTGCCGACGATCTGCGTATGGCGCGCGTGCGGGTTTCGCAGTTGCATAACGAGATGGCCCGGCGCCCGGACGAGGCGGTGGGCATGCAGATCCGGCGGCAGATGATGCCGGGACAGCCCCTGGCGGTGTCGGACCTGACGCGGCCGGCTCTGGTACAGCGGAACGCCACGGTGCTGATGCAGCTCGACACCGCCGGCCTGTCGCTGACCGGGCAAGGCCAGGCGCTGGAGGCCGGGGCCGCCGGCGAGCGCATCCGGGTGCTGAACACGGTCTCGCACGCGGTGATCGAAGCCGAGGTAACGGGGCTCAACCGGGTCCGGGTCGATCCCGACGGCACACCGATCATCGCCGCCGCACGCGCCTCGCAGGTGGTGGTGCGATGAGACGCGCCCTTGCCCCCACGCTCGTGCCGGCGCTGGCGTGCCTGCTGCTGGCCGGATGCGGCGGGCTGACCCGGCTGTCGGAGGTCGGCCGTCCGCCCGCCATGACGCCGACCGAGGACCCGACCCAGGATCCGAAATGGCGGCCTGTCACCATGCCGATGCCGGCGGCGCAAGCCGCGAGCAGCGAGGCAAACTCGCTGTGGCGCTCTGGCTCGCGCGCCTTCTTCAAGGACCAGCGCGCCGCGCGGGTGGGCGACATCGTGACCGTGACGGTCAACATGAACGACACGGCCAATATGAAGAACGTCACGGCGACCACGCGCAGCAGCGCTGAATCGGCCGGCATGCCGCAATTTTTCGGCATGCAGACGCTGCTGCCGAAGACAATCGTTGACCCGTCGAAGCTGCTGTCCGTCTCGAGTGGCAACAACAACAACGGCGCCGGGCAGATCCAGCGCAACGAGGCGGTGACGGTGCGGCTCGCTGGCGTGGTGACCCAGGTGCTGCCGAACGGCAACCTGGTGGTCGCCGCGCGACAGGAATTCCGGGTGGACAGCGAACTGCGCGAGCTTTTGGTGACCGGCGTGATCCGGCCGGAGGATATCGCCAGCGACAACACGGTGCCGCACGACCGCATGGCCGAGGCGCGGATCTCCTACGGTGGCCGCGGCCAGGTCACCGAAGTGCAACGCGCCCGCTGGGGGCAACAGTTGATGGACATCCTGCTGCCGTTCTGATTCTGTGGACGGAAGTCGGAAGTCGGACGACGGAGGACCGAGAAGAGTCAATATCAGAGGCTGGGCTTCTGGGCCGCGATCGGCGTCCGTTTTGCGTCTGAATGGCTGACCGGTGTGGGCTGACCGGTGGGCAACGGCCGTTGGGCGCCCCTGCTGGCGGGTACAGCGGCGGATGCCGCTGATCCGCCCCGCGCGAACGCCTGTTCTCCAACCAAAGTGGCGTGGCATCAGAACGATTATGGCATGGCCTCGCACGGCCCCAAGGTCTAGATGCCGTAGCCGCCGCCAGGAGCCTCCCATTTCTCGCCCCACCGCCCTTCTTTACGACTGGGACAACACCCTCGTTGACGCTTGGGGCGGCGTCACCGCCGCGCTCAACGCTGCGTTCGCCGCCTTCGACATGCCGCTCTGGACCATCGAGGACACCAGGCAGCGCGCCCGCGTCGCGGTCCGCGAAGCGTTTCCCGCTACATTCGGCGAGCAGTGGGAACATGCCCGTGACCTGTTCTACGCCACGCTGGAGCTGGAGCACTTGAAGCATGTCCAGCCGATGGCCGGCGCCGCGGACGCGCTGGTTGCCGGCGCTGCGTTCCCGCAAGCGGTGGTCTCGAACAAGACCGGGCGGTTCCTGCGTGCCGAGGTGGAGCATCTCGGCTGGACCGCCCATTTCGGCGCCGTGATCGGCGCCGGTGACGCCAGCGCGGACAAGCCCGACCCTGCCCCGATCCACCTCGCGCTCGATCGGCTGGGCCGGGTCGCCAGTGAGTCTGTGTGGTATTTGGGTGACACCGCGCTGGATATGCAGAGCGCGCGGGCCGCCGGCGTCACCGCGGTGCTGGTGGGCAACGCCGAACATGACGGCGGCATTGACCGAGCCTGCCCCGATCTGCATTTCTGTTCCGCATCTCGCCTTGCTGCACGTCTTCATGAGCTTGCCTAAAGGGAGTGCGCTGTTAGACTGTGCTGGAGCCGGCGGCCGTGCCACGCCCGCGCGGCTCCGAAGCAAGAACAACAGTAAACGATAAAAAAGAAGGATCGGGCCGTGGCCAACGAGAAGTCGCAGAACGTGCAGGACGTGTTCCTGAACCACGTCCGCAAGAACAAAACCCCGGTGACCGTCTTCCTGGTCAACGGCGTCAAGCTCCAGGGCATCATCACCTGGTTCGACAATTTTTCAGTCCTGCTGCGGCGCGACGGGCACACCCAGCTCGTCTACAAACACGCCATCAGCACGGTGATGCCAGGCGCGCCGATCCAGCTCTTCGACGCGGCCAAGGCGGCAAACGACGCACCCGCATCCGCGACGGCGCGCGAGATGAGCCCCGCCGGGGACGCCGGCTGACCGCGACCCTATGACCGACCGGGCGGACGGCAACGGCGTCGTCCCAACCCGCGCCGCCGTCATCCTCCCCTGGGAGCATGCCGGACACGGGGAGCAGGCGCGCGCCGCGGAGGCGCGTCTGGCGGAAGCGATGGGCCTGACCGCCTCCATCGGGCTCGTCATCGCCCATTCCGCGATCCTGCCGCTGCGTGCGCGCCGCCCCGCCACGCTGCTCGGCACCGGCCAGGTCGCGTCGCAAGGCGAGGCGATCGCCGGGAACGAGGTCGCGGTCGTCGTGGTCGATGCCACGCTATCCCCGGTTCAGCAGCGCAACCTGGAGCGAGCCTGGTCCTGCAAGGTGATCGACCGGACCGGGCTGATCCTGGACATCTTCGGCGAGCGGGCCGCCACCCGCGAAGGCACGCTGCAGGTCGAGCTGGCGCACCTTGAATACCAGCGCTCCCGCCTGGTGCGCTCCTGGACCCATCTTGAGCGCCAGCGCGGCGGCTTCGGCTTCCTGGGTGGCCCAGGCGAAACCCAGATCGAGGCCGACCGCCGGCTGATCGGCGACCGCATCGTCAAGCTCAAGAAAGAGCTGGAGCAGGTGCGCCGCACCCGCGGCCTGCATCGGACGGCCCGCCGGCGCGTGCCGTTCCCGGTGATCGCCCTGGTCGGCTACACCAACGCCGGCAAATCGACGCTGTTCAACGCACTGACCGGCGCCGACGTCACGGCGCGCGACCAGTTGTTCGCCACGCTCGATCCCACCATGCGCGGGCTTCGCCTGCCATCCGGGCGGCGGATCATCCTGTCTGACACGGTCGGCTTCATCAGTGACCTGCCGCATGAGTTGGTCGAGGCATTTCGCGCCACCCTGGAGGAGGTCGCCGAAGCCGACGTCATCCTGCATGTCCGCGACGCCGCGCACCCAGAGACCGTCGCGCAACGCGCCGATGTGCTCGAAGTCCTGGACAGCATGGTCCGCGACGGCACGCTGGACGACGAATGGCGCGGCCGCAGCATCGAGGTGCTCAACAAGGCCGATCTGCTCGGCGGCACGGATAAGGTGCCCGCCCGGAACGGCAGTGTCGCGGTCTCCGCCATCACCGGCGAAGGCCTTCCTGCGCTCAAGGACGCGATCGACGCCCGAATCGCGGCCGGCATGGAAGAAGCGGACTACGACATCCCACCCGAAGACGGCGCCCGGCTCGCCTGGCTTTATGAGCATGGCGAGGTGGTGGACCGGACCGATGCGGACACCGCGGTCCGCCTCCGCGTCCGCCTGCTCCCGGCCGACCGCGCCCGGTTCGAACGCCTGAGCTGATGGCGGAGGCTCGATAAGACCGAGGGGGGCCGCCCGGGCAGAGCCCCCTCGTCCTACAACGCCCCGCCGCGGCGTCCTGCCAGCGCGCCCAGCCGCAGCCGGAGCGCATTCAGCTTGATAAACCCCTGAGCGTCGAACTGGTCATAGGCGCCCTGGTCGTCCTCGAAGGTCACCACCTTCATCGAATACAGGCTGTTCGGCGACTCGCGGCCGATGCACGTAACGTTCCCCTTGTACAGCTTCAGCCGCACGCGCCCGCTAACCGAGCTCTGGCTCGTATCGATCAAGGCCTGCAGCATCCGCCGCTCCGGGCTGAACCAGAAGCCGTTGTAGATCAGCTCGGCGTAGCGCGGCATCAGGCTGTCCTTTAGATGCGCCGCCTCGCGATCCAGGGTGATGCTCTCGATGGAGCGATGTGCCACCAGCAGAATGGTGCCGCCGGGGGTCTCGTACACGCCGCGAGACTTCATGCCGACGAACCGGTTCTCGACCAGGTCCAGCCGGCCAATGCCGTTCGCCTTGCCCAGTTCGTTCAGCCGGGTCAGCAGCGCAGCGGGTGACAGCCGCACGCCATCGATCGCCACCGGATCGCCGTGCTCGAAATCGACAGCGATGACAGTGGCTTTGTCGGGCGCGTCTTCCGGACGGATGGTGCGCTGATAGACGATCTCGTCCGCCTCCACCGCCGGATCTTCCAGGATCTTCCCCTCGGACGACGAGTGCAGGAGGTTGGCGTCCACACTGAATGGCGCCTCGCCGCGCTTGTCCTTGGCGATGGGGATCTGGTTCTGTTCCGCGAACTCGATCAGCCGCGTGCGGCTGGTAAGGTCCCATTCGCGCCAGGGGGAGATGATCTTGATGTCGGGGTTCAGCGCGTAATAGGACAGTTCGAACCGCACCTGGTCGTTGCCCTTGCCGGTGGCGCCGTGGGCCACAGCGTCTGCCCCGACCTCCTCGGCGATCTCGATCTGGCGCTGCGCTATCAGCGGGCGGGCGATGGAGGTGCCGAGCAGGTACTGGCCCTCGTACACCGCGTTGGCGCGGAACATCGGGAAGACGAAGTCCTTCACGAAGGTCTCGCGCAGGTCGTCTACGAAGATCTCTTTTATGCCGAACATTTCGGCCTTTTTCCGCGCCGGGCCGAGTTCCTCACCCTGGCCGAGATCGGCTGTGAAGGTAACGACCTCGCAGCGGTAGGTCACCTGCAGCCAGCGCAGGATCACGCTGGTATCGAGCCCGCCGGAATAGGCGAGCACGACCTTCTTCACATCCTTGACGGCCATTTGCGGCGGTTCCTCTGGTCGGGCTCAGCGGGAGTAACCCCGGGCGCGGGCGTCGCGCAAGCAGGCGCGCGGCGACAGGGGCCGGGGCGTGCTGTCAGCCGGCCCGCTTGATCGCGAGCGGCCCCGGCGCCTGGCAAGTCGGCATCATCTCAATCCGATTGATGTTGACGTGCGGCGGCAGGCCGATCACCCAGGCGGCCGCCTCTGCGATGTCGTCGGCGTTGAGCGGGATGGTGCCGGCATAGACGGCCGCCGCCTTGTCCGCATCCCCCAGGCGGACCTGGCTGAACTCGGTGCCGCCCACCAGACCGGGCTCGATCGAGGTCACCCGAACCCCGGTGCCGATAAGGTCTGCCTTAAGATTCAAGGTGAACTGCGTCACAAAAGCCTTCGATGCGCCGTAAACATTGCCACCCGGATAGGGGTAGCTGGCGGCGGTGCTGCTGAGATTGACCACGTGCCCGCGGTTCCGCTCGACCATGCCGGGCAACAGCGCCCGGGTCAGGTGAATGAGTCCGGCGACGTTGGTCGCGAGCATCCGGTCCCAGTCTTCCAGCCTGGCCTTTTGGGCCGGGTCCAGGCCGAGCGCGAGGCCCGCGTTGTTGACCAGCACGTCCACCTCCTGCCAGCCCTCGGGCAGGCTGCCCGGCAGCGCGTCGCAGGCGGCAAGGTCGGTGACGTCCAGCGGGAACGGCAGCAGCGCGGGACCAAGCTCGGCGCGCAGCGCGTCCAGACGACCGGTCCGCCGCGCCGCGCCGATCACACGATGGCCGTCCCTGATGAACCGGCGCGTCATGGCAGCGCCGAAACCGGCGGTGGCGCCAGTGACAAGGATGGTGAGGCTCACGGCAGGTCTCCGCGGTTTGGATAGGCGAGACTATGGCCGGGTGGGTGAAATCTCCGCAAGCTCGCCGCGACGGGTCGATTTGCTGCTTGAATGCATCGGCGTGACAAGTGGACTATGGTTGCGTGATGAGCGAGTTGCAGTCCCCAGCCACGCTGGACAACGGCCGGCGGCGGATCGGCCAGGAGCGCCGATCCCCGGGGGCGGCGTTTGCCGCGCTCGACCTTGGCACGAACAATTGCCGCATGCTGGTTGCGGTACCGTCGGCCGATGGCTTCCGGGTGCTGGACAGCTTCAGCCGCATCGTTCGCCTGGGGGAGGGACTGCACGATACCGGCCGTTTGAGCCCCCTGGCGATGGACCGGGCCATCGACGCGCTGAAAGCCTGCGCCGCGCGGCTGGCCCGCCGGCCGCTGTGCCGGCTGCGCGCCGTCGCGACCGAGGCGTGCCGGCGAGCCGCCAATGGCGCCGAGTTCCTGGACCGTGTGAAGCGCGAGACCGGACTTGCGGTCGGTGTGATTTCCACCCGCGAGGAAGCGGAGTTGGCGCTGGAAAGCTGTGCCCCGCTGCTCGCCGGGGTGGGACGGCGGGCGCTGCTGTTCGACATCGGCGGGGGCTCGACGGAGCTCGCCTGGGTGCGGCTGACCGATGGGAAACCGGAGCTGATCGGCTACGACTCCCTGCCAGTCGGCGTTGTGACGCTGGCCGAGCGCTTTGGACTTTCAGGCTTCACGAGCGCCGGCTTCCAGGCGATGGTGGAGGATGTCGCAGACCGACTCGCCGCGTTCGAATCCATCCACTGTATTGCGCACGAAATCCGCCATGGCGGGGTCCATCTGCTGGGCACCAGCGGGACGGTCACGACGCTGGCCGGCGTGGCCCTGGGGCTGGCGCGCTACCGCCGGCCTCTGGTGGATGGCCAGGCTTTGACCAGCCAGGTGGCTCACCAGGCGGTGGGGACGCTGCGCCGGTTGGGGCGCGAGGGGCTCGCCGCGCATCCCTGCGTCGGGCCTGACCGTGCCGACTACGTGCTGCCTGGCTGCGCGGTTTACGCTGCGATCTCAAGGGTTTGGCCCGCACCTCGGGTGGTCGTGGCGGATCGCGGGCTGCGCGAGGGCATGCTGCTGCGGATGATCCGTGGCGATCGCCGGCGCCCGCCGACCTCCTATCGGCCGCCCGTTAGCCTGCCGGTATGACCAGCAAGGGACCGCCGGGAACGCGCGGACTGTCTATCCCGGTGCGCACGGCCAAGAGCCGCAGCGTCGCGTCGCAGCGCTGGCTCGCGCGCCAGCTCAACGACCCGTATGTGCAGGCCGCGAAACAGCAGGGATGGCGGTCGCGCGCGGCGTTCAAGCTGATCGAGCTAGACGACCGGTTCCACCTGATTGCCCGAGGCTCCCGCGTTGTGGATCTTGGCGCCGCGCCCGGTGGATGGACGCAGGTGGCGGTCAAGAAGGGCGCCGCGCAGGTTGTCGGCATCGACCTGCTGCCGGTGGAACCGGTGCCGGGCGCGACCATCCTGCAGGGCGACTTTGCAGATCCTGCCTTGCTGGAACGCTTGCGGGGGGCGCTCGGCGGGCAGGCGGACCTAGTGCTGTCGGACATGGCCCCGAACACCACGGGCCACAACGCGACCGACCATCTGCGCATCATGGCGCTGACGGAACTGGCGCTGGAATTCGCGTTGGAGGTGCTGGCCGAGCGCGGCGCCTTCGTCGCCAAGGTGTTCCAGGGCGGCTCCGAGCGGCAGCTTTTGGATCGGCTGAAACGCCACTTTGCAACCGTCCGGCACGCCAAGCCACCCGCCAGCCGGAAGGAGTCCAGCGAGCTATACGTCGTTGCGCTCGGGTTCCGCCCATAGGCACCTGCGGCCGACGGGCTCCGGACGAATCGGGCAATTGTCGTCGAAACTGTCACGGTCACAGACCCGGCCACGCGCGTGGCCGGGGTTATGGATTCCTGGCCTCCGGGCGCGGTAACAAAACGAGAAGTGGCGCCAACCGTATCGGCGGCGCGCCCCCAACCACGCCGGACCGGACTTGCAACGTCGCGGGTCGGCATCTTGGATGTTCACGATGAACGAGCTGGAATCGTCCCTGCTGCTGTTCGCGATCCTGATGGCCTGCGCCGGCGCCGCCGTACTGATCCGGCCGCTGCTGTCGGAGCGCCACCGCAGCCGGGAGACGATCGAGCTGCTGCAGCTTGTCGTTACCATGATGGTGACCTTCGCGGCCCTGGTGCTGGGGCTGCTGACCAGCTCGGCGAAATCATCGTTCGATACGGTCGAGGCCGATATCCGCGGGTTTGCCGTGGAACTGATCGAGTTCAACCGCTGCCTGCGCGAATACGGACCCGACACCGGGTCGGACCGAGCGCTGCTGCGCGTCTATACCGCGGCCGCCATCGCGACCACCTGGACGGACGAGATCCCTCCCTCCGGCGACTTCTATCCGAAGATGCTGCCGAAGAAGCCGTTGAATTCGGGGATCGAAAGCACGGACCTGACAAGGATGCTGGCCCAAATCGAGTTTTCGCTCCGCCGGCTGGACCCGCCTGACACGGTGCACCGCAGCCTTGCCGCCGATTGCGTCAGCACGTTCGATCGGTTGTCGCAACAGCGCTGGAAGCTGATCGAGGAAGCGCACCCCTCGATCGCCAACCCCTTCTACATCGTGCTGGTCTTCTGGCTGGGGGTGGTGTTCTTGAGCTTTGGGCTGACCGCGCCGCGGAATGCTCTGTCGTTGACCATTCTGGCGCTGGGGGCCGTGTCGATTGCCTCGGTGGTGTTCGTGATCCTGGAGCTGGACTCGCCGTTCGGGGGCTACCTGGCCGTGTCTAGCGAGCCGTTGCGGGACGCGCTGGCGCATATCAGCGAGTAAGTGCGCGGGACGGCCGCGTCGCTTCACACCGCCATCGTCCGGGACCAGCCGGCGATGCACCACGGCAAGCTGACCCTGAGCTGCGGGACGCCGCCAGACCGTGATCCCGGCGATCAATCGCCCGTGCGCCCGCGACGTCTTCCCGGTGCCGAGCCCATGCGGCGGGTGCTCCGCGCCGGCTTGTAATCGGACACTATAGA
>Ga0302145_10000337_pt1 | contig 20505 bp, 20 predicted proteins | sample I_Bog_E2_3_FD_192437 | JGI IMG/M metagenome (GOLD analysis project Ga0302145, IMG submission 192437) | Peat permafrost microbial communities from Stordalen Mire near Abisko, Sweden - I_Bog_E2_3 | ecosystem: Environmental > Terrestrial > Soil > Wetlands > Peat | place: Sweden: Abisko, Stordalen... | reverse complement strand
TAAAGTTTTCAGGGGTCGGGGGCAGGGAGCGGAGTTATCGGGGTTAGGGGGATCGAGCTGCGCTCGATTGGTTTTTTGGTTTGTTGAGGACGGGAGACTTCTGACTCCCACCCATGTCGCAAAGGGCGCGACATGAGTGGGGCACCCTGAGAGTCGTTGAAGACGGCTAGAAAACAAGGGCCTTAGGACGGGGGAATGGAATTCGTCGGGGTAGTTGGGATTGGTTAGTGGAGTTGGAAGTCCTGCCCGGCGTCGCCGATGGGTTGGCCGGGGGGGTTGGGGAGAGGGGGTGGGGGGGTGAACTTGGCGGGGTTCTGGTGGAAGCGGGCGATGGTGGCGAGGGCCTGGTTGAGGTGGGCCTGCTGGTCAGCGGATTGGGGCTGGGATTGGGCGGTGGTGGTTTGCGTGCGGAGCCAGGTTTCGAGGGTGGCTACCTGGGCGAGGGCGATGGCACGAGCCTGGGAGGCGGCCTGGGGATTGACGGCGAGTTGGAGGAGGTGGGTGAGGATGATGTCTTCGACGGCGAACTGGGTTTGGCCTGCGGGGCCGGGCTGGCGGGGGGATTGCCAGGTGGACTGGAGGATGGCGGCGAGGACTTCGGCGAGATCGGGTTGCTGGGGGTCGTGGGCGTGGTGCTCGACGAGGCGGGAGGCGCGGGTTGGCTCAAAGAGGAGGGCTGCGGTGAGGTTCGCGGAGGCTTCAACGGGGCCGAGAGGGTCAAAGGTGAGGCCGGTGTGTCCGGCGAAGGACTCACGGGTGGCGGGGAAGCCGGGGGGACGCGGGGGGAGCTGGGCGAGGAGGCTGTCGGGCAGGGTAAGAGCCTGAGGCGAGAGGGTCTGGAGGACGGCGGCGAGGGCCTGGCGCTGCTGGTCAGGTGGGATGGGGCGGGTGACGAAGGCGGAGTCTCCACGGACGGCGTAGCGGTAGTCGAGGCCGCCGATGAGCTTGGAGGCGGCTTCGGTCTGATAGCGATGAAGGAGATAGAGGGGGACGAGGGTGTCTTCGAGCTGGGCCATTGGCTGGCCGGGCTGGATAGCTGTTTGACCGAAGCGGGCGAGAGCGGCCTGGCGGACGGCGAGGATGCGGGTGAGCTCGGCGACGGGGTCGGAGCCGTTGTCCCAGAGGTGAGCGTACGGATGGGCGGAGCCGAGGGGGCGGGAGTCTTCGTCGGTGATGTAGCGGAGGCCGGCGGACTCGTTTTGGCGAAGGAGGGTGTCGAGGGCTTTGGCTTCATCGACGCCGGGAGCGAATTGGGAGTATCCGAAGCGGATAGCGGCTTTGTCCCAATCGCCGACGCCGATGGCGTAGGCGTGGTGGAGGGTGGGCTTGCCGGAGGGGTCAAGAGTGACGAGGGGGTGGGGGTAGTCCATGACGGAGGTGCCCTGGCCGAGGGTGGAGGCGGCGAAGTTGTGCTGGAGGCCGAGGGTGTGGCCGACCTCGTGGGCGGCGAGCTGGCGGGTGCGGGCGAGGACCATGTCGCGCATGGCGGGGGGAATGGGAGCACCGTCGAGGTAGGGCGCGAGGAGGGATTCGGCGATGAGGTAGTCCTGACGGGCGCGGAGGCTGCCGAGGGTGACCTGGCCTTTGATGATTTCGCCAGTGCGTGGGTCGGTGACGGCTTCACCGTAGCTCCAGCCGCGGGTGGAGCGATGGACCCACTGGATCATGTTGTAGCGGATGTCCATGGGGTCTGCGCCCTCAGGGAGGACTTCGACGCGGAAGGCGTTTTTGAATCCGGCGGCCTCAAAGGCGGCGGACCACCAGCTGGCTCCTTCGACGAGGGCGGAGCGGATGGGCTCTGGGGCGCTGCGATCGACGTAGTAGACGATGGGCTGGATGGGCTCGGAGATGGCGGCGGAGGGGTCGCGCTTCTGGAGGCGATGGCGGATGAGGAAGCGCTGATCCAGAGAGTCGCCGAGGGGCTGGGAGTAGTCGCGGAACTGGTTGGGGTAGAAGCCGGAGCGGGGGTCGAAGCGGCGGGGCTGGTAGCCGGGGCCGGGGAGTTCGACGAGGGAGGTGTGTTCGCGGAGGGTGATGGCGTGGGGGTCGGGGGTGACCTGGGCGACGAATTCTCCGTCGGGGGCCCCGTCGGAGACGAAAGTGAGTAGGGCCTCAACCTCAGTGTTTTTGGGGAAGGCGCGGGTGTTGTCGAGGGAGATGGCGGAGCGGGAGGGGTCGACGCGGTAGGAGCCCTGATGGGCCTGTTTGAGGCGTTCGGCGACACCGTGGGCATCGCGGAGGAAGAAGTCGGTGGCGTCGACGAGGACGGTTCCTTGCTCTTCGGCTTCGATTTTGAATCCCCAGAGGACGCTTTCGGCGAAGGACTGGGTGACGGCGAGGCGTTCGGCGGGGTCGGAGGAGCTGGAGCGGTAGTCGAGGTTTGGCTGGATGAGGAGGAGCTTGCCGCCGATGCGGGAGAAGTGGACGACGCGTCCCTGGCCGAGCTGGCCGCGGTCGAGACCGATGTCGTTGGAGCCGAGGCCGTAGGGGAGCTGGTCGAGGAGGAGGAAGTCGTGGTCGGTGGCGGGGATTTCGAGGTAGAGCTTGCCCTGATGGGCGTCCCAATGGAGGGGAAATAGACCGGGGAGGTGGGTGAGCGAAGCTGTTTTTTCGGCGATGGTGGGGAGGTTGGCGGTGGGCGGGGCAGGAGCCTGTGCAGCGGTGGGGATGGCAGCGGTGAGGAGGATGGCCAGGAAGAGCGGGAGGGATTTGGACACGGGAAGACCTCGCTTGAGAGACAGGGTAACGCAGTGGAGGGGAGTAAGCGGGAAGGGTTGAGGAGTTTTTCATCACGGGAAATGGTGCGGAGGGGAGGGTGAGCGACTATTCTTTGGGTAAGAGGATGGTGTGGCATGAAAACGCAGGCAGCTACAGAAAGCATCGACGAACTGTTCCGGCAGACCCTTGTAGGGGACTATGACGACGAGGATGACGAAGGCGGTCCGTGGGAAGCGGTGAGCAAGCTGCAGGCGATAGCCAGCCGCGAAGTGTTTGACCACGCGGTGAGCTGGGCGAAGAACAACAAGCCGGCGAAGCGTCGGCGCGGGATCGATATTCTTGCGCAGCTGGGGAAGACGGACGAGCATCCTGAGGTGGCGTTTGCCGACGAGGCGTATGCCGTGGTGACGAGCGTGCTGGAGGATGAGCTGGACCTGGAGGTGCTGGACAGCTGCCTGGTGGCGCTAGGGCACCTGGAGAATCCGGCGGCGGTGCCGCTGATATTAGAGCACCGGAAGAACAGCGATCCGGACGTGCGGTTTGCGGTGGCGTTTGCGCTGAGCAGCTTTGCGGATGAACCGAAGGCGATAGAGGCTCTGCTGGTGCTGACGGATGACGCGGACGACGATATTCGGGACTGGGCGACGTTTGGCATTGGGGTGAAGAGCAACGCGGACAGCGAGGCGATTCGCGAGGCGCTGGTGGCGCGGCTGGAAGACGACAACCAGGACACGCGCGAGGAAGCGGTGGCGGGGTTGGGCAAGCGGAAGGATCTGCGGGCGTTGCCGAGCCTGATTGACCTGCTGCACGAGGAAGAAGTGAGTTTTGGTGTGGTGGAGGCGGCTTGCCATCTGCTGGACATGACGGAAGTGAACGAGGAGTGGACCGCGGACGATTATATTCAGGCGCTGCAGGAGCGGTACGCGGGCGAGTTGGAAGAGCTGTAGAGGGGGGAGACTGACTTGTCGCAGATGTGGATTGAGATTGTCGGAGTCGCAGTCATTGTGCTGGTAGTGGCGATGAAGCGGCAGGGGCAGATTGCGCCTGCGAAGGCTGAGGAGCTGCTCCGCGGCGGGGCGATGGTGGTGGATGTGCGGAGCGCGGCGGAGTTTGGCGGGGGGCATCTGAAGGGTGCGGTGAATCTTCCGCTGGACGGGATTGAGACGGAGCTGCCGAAGCGAGTGCCGGACAAGGGGACGGTAATTCTGCTGCACTGCCAGAGCGGAATGCGGAGCGGGATGGCGCAGAAGAAGCTGCGGGCGCTGGGGTATGCGGACAGCTGGAACCTGGGGTCTTACGGGCGGGCGGCTGGGATTGTGGAGCGGGGGAAGTAATACTGTCCGCTGCGGGGCAATCTATCATCTAAGACATTATGGATACGGAAACGGTACGAGTGCGGTTTGCGCCTTCTCCTACGGGGATGGTGCATGTTGGGAATGCGCGGACGGCGCTTTATAACTGGCTGTTTGCGCGGCGGATGGGCGGGCAGTTTCTGCTGCGGATCGAGGATACGGACCTGGAGCGGTCAGAGGCGCGGTACGAGACGCAGCTGCTGGAAGACCTGCGCTGGCTGGGACTGGACTGGGATGAGGGGCCTGAGTCTACGCTGTTCCGGGAGACGGGCAGCGAGGGGCCGAGCGCGCCGTACCGGCAGTCGGAGCGGCTGGAGATTTATGCGCGGCACACGGAGCAGTTGCTGGAAGAGGGCAAGGCGTACCGGTGTTTTTGCACGGCTGAGGAACTGGACGCGGAGCGAGCAGCGGCGGTGAAAGAGCACCGTCCGCAGGTTTACGGCGGACGATGCCGGGGACTGGGACGGACGGAGATTGCCGCGAAGCTGGCGGCGGGTGAGCCGTTTGCGGTGCGGCTGGAGATTGGGCCTGAGCCGCTGCGATTCAAGGACATGGTGCGCGGGGCGGTGGAGTTTGCCGCGGAGACGGTGAGCGACCCGATCCTGGTGCGGTCGGCGAGCGGGGTTTCCGCAGGCGTGCCGGTGTACAACTACGTGGTGACGGTGGACGACGCGCTGATGGGAATCACGCATGTGATCCGCGGGGACGACCACTTGTCGAATACTCCGAAACAGGTGGCTATTTACCAGGCGTTTGGGTGGAAGGTGCCGGTGTTTGCGCATCTTTCGACGATTCTGGGCGAGGACCGGGAGCGGCTGTCGAAGCGGCACGGTGCGACGTCGATTGCGAGCTTCCGGGAGATGGGCTACCTGCCAGAGGCGCTGGCGAACTACCTGGCGCTGTTGGGGTGGGGCGCGGAAGACGGAAAGACGGAGACATTTACGCTGGATGAGCTGGCTAAGATATTCACGCTGGAGCGGGTGACGCCGTCGCCGGCGGTGTTCAGTTTTGACAAGCTGAACTGGCTGAACCGGCACTATTTGAAGCTGGCGGCACCGGAGCGGGTGTTGGAGCTGAGTTGGCGGTACTTTGCGGACAAGCTGGGTGAGCGGGAAGCGGCCAGCGAGGCGCTGACGGAATGGTTTGGGCGGGTGGTGGCGCTGCTGACGCCGTCGGTGGACCATCTGGACCAGTTGCCGGCGAAGGCTGGGCTGCTGTTAGGCTATGACGCGGAGGCGGCGCGGGGGAACGCGGAGAATGCGGAGGCGCTGGGAGCAGAGTCAGCGCGGGTGGTGCTGGCGGAGTTTGCGGATCGGGTACGGGCCCATGCGGGGCCGGTGCGGCCGGAGGACTTCAAAGGCTGGATGAACGACGTGAAAGCGGCGACCGGGGTGAAGGGCAAGGAGCTGTTCCACCCGGTGCGGATTGCGCTGACGGGGGCGCACTCGGGGCCGGAGTTTGACAAGGTGATTCCGCTGATTGAGGACGGGGCGGCTTTGGGGCTGGGCATCCTGGATGTGCGGGAGCGCCTGGCGGCGTTTGTGGGGGCCTGATGGCGGAGATGGCTGCTGGGTTCCAGTGGGATTTTGCCCACAACTGGATGGCGGAGGTGTTGACGGTGCGGCCGATGATATTGCCGACGCGGCACTATACGTATCCGGCGGTGGTGGAAGAGGTGGAAAAGGGCGCGCTGGAGGTCCTGGTGCGGCGGGGCGAGGAACAGCCGTGGCTTGCGACGTGTGCGCTGGGCTTTCGGGATGCTGCGGCTCCGACGGGGCTTTGGGCGATGCCGGACCCGGATTGGCTGTGCGCGGTTTCAGGCGGGTATGCGTACCTGATCGACACGCGAGAGCCGGAACGCTTTGTGCAGATGGTTTGGCGTCCGGTATTGCAGGTACGTGCGGTGTCGGAGCTGGGGCTGCTGCTGTTTGTGGGTCATCACGCGATGGTGGCGTGGGGACGGGACGGGCTGGCGTGGGAGTCTGAGCGGCTGTCGTGGGAGGGTGTGACGATTGACCGGGTGGAGGGCGAGACTCTGCACGGGGCTGGGTGGGACCTGATGACGGACAGGGAGACGCCGTTTGCGCTGGATTTGACGACTGGGCTGCGTCGGCAGGGATAAATGCGGAGCGGAGGTTGCATCCGGGGTGGTTTGGGCTTCATCCAAGAGGGCAGGAGTAAACACAATGCCTTCTGTAACTGGACGATCGTACCGTGTGACCGCCGCCGGCGGTGACTTTGAGTTGGTAGAGAAAGAGTTCCCTTCCCCAGGACCGGGGCAGGTACGGATTCGCGTACAGGCCTGCGGTGTTTGCCACAGCGACAGCATTACGAAGTATGGGCTTTTTCCGGGGATTCGGTATCCGCGGGTTCCGGGCCACGAAGTGGCTGGATATGTGGATGAGGCTGCCGGGGACGTGCTGTATCTGAAGCCGGGCGACAGGGTTGGACTGGGATGGCATGGGGGGCATTGCACGTATTGCGAACCATGCCGGCGTGGCGATTTTATTCTGTGCGAGAACCAGAAGATATCGGGAATCAGCTATGACGGCGGGTATGCGGACTATGTGACTGCGCCCGCAAATGCACTGGCGCGGATACCGGACGACCTGGCGGATGTGGACGCGGCGCCCTTGATGTGCGCGGGCGTGACGACATTCAACAGCCTGCGGAATGCTGGGGCGCGACCGGGAGACCTGGTGGCGGTGCTGGGCATTGGCGGACTTGGGCACCTGGGCGTACAGTTCGCGGCGAAGTCGGGGTTCCACACGGTGGCGATTGCGCGGGGGCAGGACAAGGCTGCGATGGCCAGGGATCTGGGTGCGCACGAGTACATTGACAGCACGACGCAGAACGTGGCGAAGGAGCTGCAGAAGCTGGGCGGAGCGCGGGTGATTCTGTCGACGCTGACGGATGCGGCATCGCTGGCGGCTGCGGTAAACGGGCTGGGCAAGAACGGCGAGCTGATTATTCTGGGGGTTCCGGAGAAGAGCTTTGAGGTTTCTGCGATTCCGCTGATTATGGGCCACCGGAGCATCCAGGGCTTTCCTTCGGGTACGGGGATGGACTCAGAAGACACGCTGAAGTTCAGCGCGCTGACGGGGGTGCGTCCGCGGATTGAGACGTATTCGCTGGAGGATGCTCCTGCGGCGTTTGAGCGGATGATGAGCGGGAAGGCGCGGTTCCGGGTGGTGCTGACGACGGGCGCGTAAGAGACGCCGGACGCTGGTGGATGGACCGGGTACAGGGCTGGGGCCGACAGTGGTCGCGGCGCTGAGCCCGGTTTTTCTTTTGTTGCAAGAGGTGGCACTAGAGCGAATCCAGACAAGGTATACCCGATCAAGAATTCGCGAGGGAGGATTTTTCCTGGTGAAAAATCCAGTCCGGCCGTTGCTCTCGCTGGGGACAGCAACTCTGGGTTCGCTCTATACTCCTAGGCATGAGCAGGGTACAGGAAACTGTGAAGCGCGCGTCGGGGAAGTGGAGCTTTCGCGGGATTGTGATTGGGCTGCCGGTAGCTGCGGCGTGCTTTCTGGCGGAAGCGGTGCTGGCGACAGCCCAGAAGCACGGCGGGAATGTGGTTTGCTGGGTGCTGGACGGGGTAGCTGCGTTGAGCGCGCTGGCGGTTGGGGTGGTGTTTTTGGCGGTGCTGGGCCGACGAGCGGATTGTGAAGGCCGGACGATGGACCGGATGGCGTGGGTGTACCTGGTGGCGTCAACCTTGTTTGGCGGCTGGGGCGGAGGATGCGCGGGTACGCTGGCGCTGGGAGTACGAGGGCAGCAGGGCGCTATGCCTTTCGGGGAATTTTTCTTGATGCTGATAATTGGGGTTGCAGGGATGGTGAACTTGCTGGCGGTGGTGGTGCTGGTGCGGGAGGTGATCAAGCGCTGCCCGGTAGTGCCGGACAACGGCTGCTGATGGACAACGAGACGATTCGCTCGATGTGCCTGAAGCTGCCGCATGTGACGGAGACGTTGAACTGGGGCCACCACCTGGTGTATTGGGCAGGCGATCGCGATATTGGCGGGAAGATGTTTGCGATGACGGACCTGGATGGAACGGGGACGGGTGTGCTGTGGTTTCATGCGGGCGCGGAGCGGTTCCACGAGCTGCTGGAGGTGGAAGGGATGCTGCCTGCGCCGCACTTGGCGAGGGCGCACTGGGTGGCGGTGGAGCGGTGGGATGTGCTGCGACCGCGGGAGATTGAGGACGAGCTTCGGAAGGCGCATGGGCTGATCTATGCGAAGCTGCCGAAGCGGACGCAGGCGTTGCTGGAGTTGCCGGATGGGGAGCGCCAGCAGGCGATTCGCGAGCGTAAAGCGGCACTGGCGGCGAAGGCGGCCCAGAAGAGCTGACGGAACTTGTGCGAGCGGGTTGGCGTACCTGTTATGGGAGCTGAAAGAAGGGCATGATGGCGAAGTTTCTATTGTGGTGTTTGCTGCTGGTGTTCTGCTGGCCTTTGGCGCTGGCGGCGTTGGTGCTGTATCCGATTGTGTGGGTGCTGCTGATTCCCTTCCGGATTGTGGGGATAGCGGTGGATGGGGTGCTGGGGCTGGTGAGCGGGATTATTCTGTTCCCGGCGCGGGTGCTGCGGTCGATTTAGGGAGTTTGTTGCGGACCTACGTAAGAGCTGAGGGACAGAACCCAGCTTTTGCGGGCCTCAGCGGCTCAAGCCGCTTTGATTCTTTGTGGCATGTATGTACGGGCTGAAGCCCGTACCCTTCACGAAGCCCTCCCGACGAGTTTTCATTGGGTTTGCGTGGGGCTGGCTGCATCCTGTAGCTTTGGCCGTATGAGTGGAGTGTCTCTCAAACTGGATGGAAAAGTTGCGCTGATCACGGGCGGTTCGCGAGGGATTGGCGCGGAGACGGTACGGCTGTTTGTGGAGGCTGGGGCGCGGGTTGTCTTCAGCTACAGGCAGGCGCGGGAGCAGGCTGAGGCTCTGGCGGCGGAGTGCGGGGGCGAGGCGGTGTGCCGGGCTGTGCGGCAGGAGCTGGCGTCGCCGGGGGATGGTCGCGCGCTGGTGGCTGCGGCAGTGGCGGCGTGGGGCCGGCTGGACGCGCTGGTGGTGAACCACGGAGTGTGGCCGCCGGTGGATGCCGGGATTGCCGAGATGGCGGAAGCGCAGTGGCGGCGGACGCTGGGGATCAATCTGGACTCAGTATTTGGGCTGACGCAGGCTGTGGTGCGGCAGATGGAGAGCCAGGAACGAGTGGACGCGGACGCGGCTGGATACATTGTGCTGATCAGCTCGACGGCAGGGCAGCGGGGTGAGGCGTTCCACGCGGACTACGCGGTAACCAAAGGAGCGCTTATCAGTCTTACGAAGAGCTTGTCGAGCGAGCTGGCGCCGAAGGGAATTCGTGTGAATTGCGTGGCCCCGGGATGGGTTTCGACGGAGATGTCAGCGGCGGCGCTGGAGGATGCGGTGGCTGGGCCGCGGATTGCGGCGGGTATACCGGTGGGACGAGCGGGCTATGCGCGGGAGATTGCCGGGCCGGTGCTGTTCCTGTGCACGCCGCTGGCTGGATTTATCTCTGGCGAGATATTGAATGCCAACGGCGGCGCGGTGCTGGTGGGTTGATGAGGAGACGGTGGATGCGAAGAGCGTTGGTGGTGTGTTTGCTGTGGTTGTTGACGCTGGGGAGCGCGTGCGCGCAGACGCAGGCTAAAGCGGCGTTGAAGGCTGACGACCCGACGGCGAAAAATGCGCAGCAGGCACGAGCGGTGCTGGATGCAATGGTGGTGGCGTTGGGCGGGGATGGCTGGGTGCAGATGAAGAATCGCGAGCTGGATGGAACGACGGCGGCGTTTTATCATGGCAAGCCTTCGAGCGGAACGACGCCGTACTGGGAGTTTCACGTGTGGCCGGACCACGACCGGATCGAGATCACAAAGCATCGCGACTACGTGCAGATATTTACTGGGCGCGAGGGATGGGAAGTGATTTTTTCGGGGAAGAAGGAGCTGCCGAAGGAGCAGGTGGAGGACTATCTGCGGCGGCGTGACCACTCGATCGAAACGGTGGTGAAGGAGTGGCTGAAGGATCCGAAAACGATTTTGATTTATGAGGGGCAGCAGTTGGCGGAGCGGCATTTGGCGGACCAGGTGACGCTGATATCGGCGAAGAACGATGCGGTGACGATCCAGATGGATACGCAGACGCATTTGCCGCTGAAGCGGACGTTCCAGTGGCGGGACCCGCTGTATCACGACAAGAATGAGGACAGCGAGGAGTACGCGGACTATCACGTGATGGATGGGTTCCCGACGCCGTTGAATATTACGCGGTATCGCAATGGGGACCTGGTGAATGAGCGGTTTATATCAAAGGCGAAGTATAACCAGGAGTTGCCGGCCGATATGTTTGACGTGGATGCGGCGGCGAAGCGGATCGTGAAGAAGTAGGCGGGCGGGATTTATAATCCGGTATTGCGCAGTTTGCGCTGAAATCCCTATTGACCGGAGTCGCACGGATGACGCTAGAGACGCAAACGCTGGACATTGGCGAGATCATGGATTACCTGCCGCACCGCTACCCGTTTTTGCTGATTGACCGGGTGGTTGAGTTTGTGGAAGGCAAGCGGATTGTGGCGATCAAGAATGTGACGATCAACGAAGATTTTTTCAATGGTCACTTTCCTGGGCATCCGATTATGCCGGGGGTGCTGGTGGTGGAAGCGATGGCGCAGGCCGGGTGCATTCTGCTGCTGACGCAGGTGCCGGAGCGCGAGAAGAAGCTGGTGGTATTTACCGGGATTGAGAATGCGAAGTTTCGCCGGGCGATAACGCCGGGCGACCAGTTGCGGCTGGAGGTGGATGTGCTGAGCTTTCGTCCGCGGCAGGGCAAGATGGAAGGCAAGGCATATGTGGACGGGAAGCTGGCGTGCGAGGCGACGCTGACGTGCGCGGTGGTTCCGCGGCAGCAGCGAGGCGTGACGGGAACGACAGAGGCGACGGCTTGAGCATCCATGCGAGTTCGGTGATAGCGGCAGGTGCGGTGGTGCCGGAATCGTGCGAGATTGGGCCGTTCTGCGTGATTGGGCCGGAGGTGGTGCTGGGCGAGGATTGCCGCCTGATATCGCACGTGGTGGTGGATGGACGGACGCGGATTGGGGCCAGGAACACGGTGTACGCGTTTACGTCGATCGGAATTCCGCCGCAGGACCTGAAGTATGCCGGGGAGCCCACGGAGACGATTGTGGGCGACGACAACACGATTCGTGAGTGCGTGACGATTTCGCGAGGGACGCGGAAGGGCGGCGGACTGACTCAGGTGGGGTCGAACTGCCTGATTATGGCCAACGCGCATGTGGGCCACGACAGCCGTGTGGGGAGCCACTGCATACTGGCCAACGCGGCGACGCTGGCGGGGCATGTGGTGATTGAGGACTATGCGACGGTGGGAGCGTTCAGCCCGGTACACCAGTTCTGCACCGTGGGGGCCCATGCGTATATTGGCGGGGGATCGATTATTACGCAGGATGTGCTGCCGTATTCGCTGACCTCGGCGCGGCGGGAGAACAAGGCGTTTGGAATTAACAAGGTGGGATTATCGCGGCGGGGATTTTCCGCGGTGCGGTTGCAGAGTTTGCAGAAGGCGTATCGGCTGCTGCTGGCGGCGAAGCTGAATACGACAGCGGCCGTGGAACGGATGAAGGAGCTGGACGTTCCGGACGAGGCGCGCGAGGATGTGGCGCGGCTTGTGGCCTTCATTGAGCGGAGCGAGCGCGGAGTGATCAAGTAGCCGATGAGCGCCAACGCTGAAAGTGCGACGAAAAAGCTGGGCCTGATTGCGGGGAATGGGCGATTTCCGTTTCTGCTGCTGGATGCGGCGCGCGCCGAGGGGCTGCGTGTGGTGGTGGCGGCGATCAAGGAAGAGACCGAAGCGGAGATAGACGAGCGGGCGGCAGTGGATGCGGGAATTACGGTACATTGGCTTTCGCTGGGTGAGTTGTCTCGGCTGATTGAGATGTTTCAGCGCGAGGGTGTGAGCCGCGCGGTGATGGCCGGGCAGGTGAAGCACAAGCAGATCTTCTCAAGCATTCGCCCGGATTGGCGGCTGGCGAAACTGTTGATGAGTTTACGGACGCGGTCGACGGATATGCTGCTGGGCGCGGTGGCGAAAGTGCTGGGCGATGAGGGGATTGAGCTGATTTCGTCGACGGCCTTTCTGGAGCCGCTGCTGGCGACCGAAGGCGTGCTGACGCGGCGCGGACCGGATGAGGACGAGCAGCGGAATATTGAGTACGGGCTGAGCGTGGCGCATGGACTGTCCAGCTTTGATATCGGACAGACGGTGGTGGTGGCGTCGCAGGCGTGCCTGGCGGTAGAGGCGATGGAAGGGACGGACGCGACGATTGAGCGCGCAGGTGAGCTGATGGGTTCGCTGGACGCGGAGGCTTCAACGTTGGGCCGGCGGCTGACAGTGGTAAAGCTGCCGAAGCCGAAGCAGGACATGCGATTTGACGTGCCGGTGATCGGATTGCAGACGCTGGAGACGATGGCGCGCTCGGGTGCGAGTTGCCTGGCGGTGGAGGCGGAGCGAACACTGCTTTTTGACAGGGACACACTGATTGCGCGGGCGGATGCGATGGGCATTGCCATGGTTGGGCTAGCGCGCCGATAATTCCCTCATCCTTGTTCGCGCGAGAGGCTGCTGCGCGAATTTCCCACTGGACTTCCCCCTGGAGGTACTTTCGATGAAGAAGATACTTGTGTTTGCGGTGATTGCAGTTGTTGCGGTTGCTGGGTATTTTGCGTTGCAGGTTCATGCCGCGACGCCCTTGACGTCTGGTGCGGAAGCGCCGGGGTTCACTCTGCCGGCGCAGGACAACACTCCGATCAGCTTGTCCGATTACAAGGGCAAGTGGGTGGTTCTGTATTTCTATCCGAAAGACATGACGCCGGGATGCACGCTGGAGGCGCATAACTTTCAACGGGACCTGGACAAGTACACTGCGGCGAATGCGGTGGTGCTGGGAGTGAGCCTGGATACGACGAAGAGCCACGAGACGTTCTGCACGAAGGAGAGCCTGCACTTCAAGCTGCTGGCGGACCCGGAGCACACGGTGATAGACGCGTACGGAGTGCCGGTGAAGAATTTTGGCGTGGTGAAGATTGCGCTGCGGCAGACTTTTCTGATCGATCCGACGGGCAAGATTGTAAAGACGTGGCCGAATGTGGACGATGATCTGAAGAACCACAGCGCGAATGTGTTGGCGGCGATTGCGGCTGGGGGCAGGTAAGCGGGAGAAAGCAGAGACAGAAAAGCCCGGAAGCGGAGGAACTCCGTTGCCGGGCTTTTCTGTGTCTTCGCGAAGCGAAGGGTGAGTTAGCTTGCTGCTGGCTTCTTGGCTGCGGACTTCTTGGCGGGAGCCTTTTTGGCAACAGCCTTCTTGGCAACAGCCTTCTTTGCGGGGGCCTTCTTGGCGACAGCCTTCTTGGCAGGAGCCTTCTTGGCAACTACCTTTTTGGCAGGGGCCTTTTTGGCGACAGCTTTCTTGACCGCAGCCTTTTTCGCGGGGGCTTTCTTCGCCGGAGCTTTCTTGGCGACTGCCTTCTTGACTGCGGCCTTCTTGACTGCGGCCTTCTTGGCAACAGCCTTCTTTGCCGGAGCCTTCTTGGCTGCTGCCTTCACTGCCGGAGCCTTCTTGGCGACGGCTTTCTTTGCGGGCGCTTTCTTTGCTGCTGTTTTAGCTGCCACTGGTTTACCTTTCTTGGTTGGTTTGCTGGTTCTCTTGACGGCCGCAACTTTTTTGGTAGCGACAGACTTCTTTGCGGCCTTTTTGGCCACGATCTTTTTGGGAGCCGGCTTGGCTGTCGCAACCTTCTTCGGAGCAGCTTTCTTAGCCGCTGCCTTTTTGGGTTGAGGCTTTTTCGCTGCTGCCTTCTTGGGTTCGGGCTTCTTGGCAGCGGCTTTCTTTGGAGGCGCTTCCGAGGCAACTTTCATCACGGGAGCAGGATCTGCCTTTTTGGCGGGAGCCGGGGTCTTTGGAGCCTTCTTTGCCGGCTTCTTAGCAGGCTTCTTTGCAGGTGCCTGAGCCGGAGCGGGAGTTACGACCAGGATGGCTTCGACAACTTCCTGGGAGTTGAGGACGCTCTCTTCTTCTTCGTCTTCAAGCTCGACTTCTTGAGCGATTGCACTTTCAATTGCACTTTCGATTGCCTTTTCTACATCGTCAGAATCACTCTGAGCGAACATCCGAATATCTTCCATCATGCTCTTTGCCTCCAGCACTTTCGCGCTGTCTTGAATTGTGCGAGGTTTCACGCGGGTTAGGACGCGTAATTACCTACGGCGCACATAGTAGCACTAGCTTGCATGGATTTGACAACAAAGACAAGTATGTAAGTAGCTACTTCTGTATTTTTTTCTTTGCAGTGCTGTTTTTGTTCGCTTCGTTATTTTTGTGTTCCGTCTTTGGACGCGCGGGCTGAGTGGGTTTATTGGCGGTCTGGCCGTGTGTTGCAGACGAGGTCGCGCGGTGTGAAGCTGAGTGGCGGCCGCGGTGTGCATACCTGCTGGAACCCTGATGTTTACTGGGTGTTTGCGTTGCCGCGCCTTTGGCTGCGGAGGTGGAATTACGAGTGGTCTTGGATTTCCTGGCGCTTGTTTCCGGCCGGGAAGGGTTGCTGGTGAGCGAATCCGATTGAGATTTGTGTGACCTGTCGCGTGCTTGCGATGCGAGACGGAGAGGCTCTTCGACACGAATGCGCTGGCCTGCAGCGACTGAGTTTCCGGCGAGATGATTCCAGCGATGGAGGTCTTCAAGAGAGACGCTGAAGCGATCGGCGATGGTGACGAGCGTATCGCCGCGGCGGGCCCTGTAGATTTCCGAATGTTTGATGGGTGCAGCGGGCAACGGTACGGGGACGATGAGCGCCTCGATGCCGGCAAGATCGTCGTTGCGCTGGAGTTGATTGACAGTGGCGAGTTGCTCTACCGAGACGTGGTAGCTCTGCGCGACGGAGGAGAGCGAATCGTCTGGTTTTACGCGGTGATAGCGCCACTGGTTGCGTTTGTCTCCGGGGAAGTTGGCTATGCGCTGCTGGAAGATTGCTGCGGTGCCGGAGGGCAGGTGCAGCTGGAAGGGCTCAGTGAGCGCGGAGGCAGGCGGCGTGGAGAGTCGGAGCAGGCCGGGGTTGAGTTCGAGCAACTGCTGCGTGGGGACGTCCACGAGATCGGCAGCGAGACGGAGATCGACGGAGTAGTCGATGGCGACAGTATCACTGGTGACGGGTGAGTCGGGTTGCACATCGTCGAATCCATATTGTGTGGGATTCTTGGCGATGATGATGGCGGCGAGAATTTCGGGGACGTAGTTTTTGGTTTCGCCGGGGAGGTTGTTGCGCTTGTAGAGTTCCCAGTAGTCAGCGTATCCGGTTTTCTGCACGGCGCGCTGGACGTTGCCTGCGCCCCAGTCGTAAGCGGCCATGGCGAGGTACCAGTCGCCGAGTTGGTTGTAGAGGAACTTCATGTAGCGTGCGTAGGCGCGGGTGGATTTTTCGGGATCGAAGCGCTCATCGACCCAGGCGTTGCGGGTGAGTCCGTAATCTCCGTGGGGCATGAACTGCCACATGCCGCCGGCGCCTGAGCCGCCGTTGACGGCGTGAGGCTGGAAGCCGGATTCCGCGACGGCGAGATAGATGAGATCCTGGGGCACGCCTTCTTCGCCAAGCACGCGTTGGATCATGGCCTTGTATCGGCCGCCGCGTTCGAGGGAATGCTTGAGTGTGTTGTGACCGCGCTGGGAGTTTGCGAAGAAGTTGATGAATCCGCCGACGTAGTCATTGATGACGAGTGGGAGATCGGACTTGGTGGTGGCGAGTTCTTCGCGGGCTTTGGCGATGAGGTTTGGATCGACTTCAAAGGTGACGTCGTTGGCGACGTCGGCCGGAGTTGGTTCGACGGCAGGAGCGAATCCATTGCCCTGCTTGAGGGCTTCCATTTCGAGAGCGTTTACGGCATCGAGGATGCGATTTAATTCGCTGTTGAGCAGCGGGTCGGTGTTGAGGTCGAGTCCGCTGGCGAGCATGATGTCAACGGCGGAGTCGAAGTCCATTTTGGCCTGGACGAGTTGGCCCTTGCGGTAGTGGAGTTCGCCGCTGTGGAAAGCGCGCTCGACCTGCTGTATGAGGGCCTGGGTGCGGCGCTGGTCTGCGGTGAGGGGCAGTGGCGTTTGCGGGGCCGGATGAGACGTGGCTGCAGGCTGCAGGGCTGGTGCAGAGGCCCGAGGCGAGATGGAGGGCGCAGGCTTGGCCTGATTGCCTGATGCGCAGCCACATAGCGCAGCGGCTATCCCCAAGGAAAGGGTGAGCGCTAGCGGGCGATGGATGAGCAGGCTGAGGTTGCGCATAAGAGAGAGACGTGGCGGATGGAGCAGGGACACTGGTTCCGCGCGAAATTCAGGGCCACTCACCCGATGATAAGCTATGAGTCTGGGGTAGTGACGCCGTAGTACTCCCTTTGCCCAGCGTGTGACCTGACCGATGGATCTGAAACTGCTTCGAAATTTTGCGATTATTGCCCACATCGACCATGGAAAGTCGACACTGTCGGACCGTCTGCTGGAGATGACGGGGTCGTTGACGGCGCGCGAGATGCAGGCGCAGGTGCTGGACGCGATGGATCTGGAGCGGGAGCGCGGGATCACGATCAAGGCGCACGCTGTGCGGATGATGTACAAGGCTCGGGATGGTGTCACGTACCAGCTGAACCTGATCGACACGCCGGGTCACGTGGACTTCAGCTACGAGGTTTCGCGGTCTCTGGCCTCATGCGAGGGCGCGCTGCTGGTGGTGGACGCGAGCCAGGGTGTGGAAGCGCAGACGCTGGCGAATGCGTTTTTGGCGATCAACGGTGGGCTGGAGATTATTCCGGTGATCAACAAGATTGATTTGCCGTCGGCCGACATCACACGTACACAGGAAGCGATTGAGGCTGCAGTGGGGCTGGATGCGACCGATGCGATTGCAGTGAGCGCCAAGACGGGCCAGGGGATGGAAGATGTCCTGGAGGCGATTGTGCATCGATTGCCGCATCCCAAGGGTGAATTGGATGCGCCGCTGCAGGCGCTGATCTTCGATTCGTGGTTTGACCCGTACCGCGGCGTAGTGGTGTTGGCGCGCGTGGTGAACGGACGGATGTACAAGGGCCAGCGGGTACGGTTCATGGCCAACGGGACGACGCATCTGATTGAGGCGATGGGCGTGCTGACGCCGAAGCCTGTGGCGATTGACGAGCTGACTGCGGGCGAGGTTGGGTTCTTTACCGCGACGATCAAGAACGTGGCGGATACGAAGATTGGCGATACGGTGACGGACGTGGACGAGCCGGCAACCGAAGCGCTGCCGGGGTTCCTGGAGATCATGCCGATGGTCTTCGCCGGGCTGTATACGGTGGACTCGCATGAACATACGCTGTTGCGGGACGCACTGGAGAAGCTGCGGCTGAATGATTCCTCGTTTTTTTTCGAGCCGGAGAGCTCGGTGGCGCTCGGTTTCGGATTCCGGTGTGGGTTTCTGGGATTGCTGCACATGGAGATCATCCAGGAGCGGATTGAGCGCGAGTACAACCTGGACCTGATTACGACGGCGCCTGGAGTGAAGTACCGGATTACCTTGACGAGCGGCGAGGTGGTGGATGTTGAGAATCCTTCGCGATGGCCGGAAGTGACCAACATCGAGACGATCGAAGAGCCGGTGATCAACGCGATGATTCTGACCAACGAGGAGTATGTTGGGGGAATTCTGAAGCTGGTGGAAGAGAAGCGCGGGCGGCAGAAGAACTTTGAGTATGTGTCAGCAACGCGGGTGATGCTGACCTATGAGCTTCCGCTGAACGAGATTGTGCTGGATTTCTATGATCGGCTGAAGTCTGTTTCGCGCGGGTACGCTTCGCTCGACTACCAGCTGGCGGGGACGTGGGTATCGCCGATGGTGAAGATGGACATCCTGGTATCCGGTGAGCCGGTGGATGCGCTGTCGATCATTGTGCACCGTGACCTGGCGTATGAGCGAGGCAAGCTGCTGGTGTCGAAGATGCGGGAGCTGATTCCGCGGCAGCAGTTTGAGGTGGCGATACAGGCGGCGATCGGGGCGAAGATTGTGGCCCGTGAGACGGTGGTTGCACTGCGCAAGAACGTGATTGCCAAGTGCTACGGCGGGGATATCAGCCGCAAGCGCAAGCTGCTGGACAAGCAGAAAGAGGGCAAGAAGCGGATGAAGCGCATTGGCAAGGTGGATATCCCGCAGGAGGCCTTCCTGGCGGTGCTGCGCGTGGGCGAAGACTCGCAGGGATAGCCGGAAAACGGGCTGTTTCTGAGAGGAGTGTCACGGAAGGTTCACACAAAACTGTGGAAAGCTCATAAGTGCCGTTTGGGTGACCCGACGTGCACCGAGGTAACTCCCGTGGCGGACACGTCCGGTTAACCTAATGATTCATAGAGAGTTACGGTTGTTAGCAGATTTACCTCGCGGTTGGCAAGGGAATTTGCGCGGTTTCCACCTGTTTCCCACAGAAAAGAAATCCACAAAGTTTTCCACAGACGGGGTGGAATTTGGGGCGTTTTTGGGAAGGGTGCGCCGAGGCGCTGTGATTGCGTACAACGCGCTTTCAGCTGAGGTGGAGTCTGGGAGCCGGAAAGGGTTGTGGCGATGCGCTGCAGGGGCTGGAAACACCAAAAGGCTCCGCTTTGCGGAGCCCTTTGGTGTTGGTTTGCAGAGACTGCCTGGTTACTTCTTGGCAGCCGGTGCCGGAGCCGATGGGAGAGCCTTGGGAGCAGCGGGAGGCGCAGGAACACCGGACTTGGTGTTGTATGCGTCAACCACGTGCTGAGTGATGTTGGTGGACTCGGCTGCCCAGAGCACGGGGCTCTGTTGCTGGCTGACGTCGACGACGAGGGTGTAGCCCTGGTCCTTGGCGTAGCTGGCGACGATCTCATAGACCTTGGATGCGAGGGTGTTGTACATTTCCTGCACTTCGGACTGGAAATCGTTCTGGGCATCCTCAGCCTGACGCTGAAGAGACTTGGTTTTGTCGTCGATGCTCTTGGTGCGAGCAGCGCTCTCGGCGGGGTTGAGCTTGTCGCCCTGAGCCTGGAGCTGCTTTTTGAGGGTGTCGATCTCATCGCTGAGGGACTTGAGCTGTGCCCGTTTGGGTTCGAACTTCTTCTGGATGTCGGAGAAATCGCGCTGGCCTTCGTTGGTTTGAGCAACGGCAACCTGGAACGCGATGACGGCAACCTTGGCCGGACCCGCAGGAGCTGCGGCCGGAGCTTGGGCAGCGGCATTCAGAGTAAAACCGGATGCCAGCAGAACTGCAGTTGCAAAGATACGCTTCATGTGGATCGAAAACTCCTTCAATATTCCTGATCTGTGCCCGCATTCCTTTCAGGAAGCAACACGATGCTTCCTGTGGACCTTCTCAGGCGCTTTACGGTAGTCTGCCCAGCCGGAACAACAGCAGCGGAACAAAAGCGAAGACGCGGACAGAGACGTCAGCAGGAACTATATGGATTATAGGAGGGGGGCTGGGGTTGGTCAAACCGCTGGGGCGTGAAAATTGCTGTAGAGCCGGTGTTTTCGCGTGATTTTGCAAGGAAAGGGAGGGAGAAGGGCGGGATGGTTGTGGTGGGGCGGGGGATGGGGAGTTTCGGCGAATTGGAGGTGCACCCACGGCGAAGAGGCTGCCGAGCGGCAGCCTCTTCGCCGTGGAGCGTCTGAAGGCGATTAGAAGGTAGTTGAGACGGTGAGGCGGAAGGTCTTTTTGGGCTCGCGGAGTTGGTAACGCGAGCCGTAGGCCTGAATTGCCTGATCGTAGGAGTAGTCTCCTGCACCGCCGGCGGGGAACATCTCGCGGGTGATGAGGTTGTAGCCGGGGTCCTGGCGGTTGAGGGCCAGGGGGTTCCATGCGTAGAACAAGCGGAAGGGCGCGTTGATGATGGGCATGACGACTTGCAGCTCCGCGCCGGTAGACATGCGGGGGAAGAAGTTGGTGCCCGACAGCGGCCGGATCTGGTTGTTGAACTTGATTTGAACGCCGCCCTCGCAGGTGCCGTTGTTGAAGACTGGGCAACCGTAGAGTGGTGCGTTTAGGCTGGCGGCGCCTTCGGGGCTCTGCTTGAGCTGGGACTTGACGAGCGCGGAGTCGATACCGATGTCGTTGAAGAGAGCAAAGGTGACGGGTCCGGCAATTGGGATACGGTATTCGATGTTGTTGGTGAGGTTAGTATCACCGCCAATGGAGACGATGCTGTAGACGGGCAGCGGGACCTGGATGCACTGGTTGAGCTGCGGGTTGTTGGGATCGCGCGGCACGCAGCTTCCATCAGGATTGGTGAGGTTGAACTGGATCCTGTTGGGGATATAGGCAAAGGGCGTGGCGCTGCGAATGTCGAAGCCCCGTACGTCGGCCTCCCCGCCGGCATAAAA
>Ga0302145_10000315_pt1 | contig 20866 bp, 14 predicted proteins | sample I_Bog_E2_3_FD_192437 | JGI IMG/M metagenome (GOLD analysis project Ga0302145, IMG submission 192437) | Peat permafrost microbial communities from Stordalen Mire near Abisko, Sweden - I_Bog_E2_3 | ecosystem: Environmental > Terrestrial > Soil > Wetlands > Peat | place: Sweden: Abisko, Stordalen... | reverse complement strand
AGTCGTGCCGCAAGGGGTCAGAAAGAAATCGGGGGCTTTAGCCCCCGCGGTAGGAGCTGGACAAGAAAATCCAGCGGAAAAGGAATCCAAATGTCTCGTGTCTACGAAGTGATGTTCATTGTTCGGCCCGACGTGGCCGAAGAGGATGCTGACAAGCTGATCGCCGGCTTCAGCGCTACCGTCACCGGTGGCGGCGGTGTGGTCAAGTCTGTCGAAAAGATGGGCCGGCGCAAGCTTGCCTACATGGTGCGCAAGTTCAACGACGGCAACTACGTGCTGCTGACAATCGAGGCCAATGGCCCCGTGGTGCTTGAACTCGAGCGCCGCCTGCGCGTCACCGAGCCGGTGATCAAGTTCATCACCGTGCGCATCGACGAGGAAGAGAAGCGCCTGGCCAAAGTGAAGGCCCTGCGTGGCGTTCGCCGCAAGGTCGGCACGGAGCATGCAGCTCCCGCAGCCCCGGTCGCAGCCCCTGTAGCGGCGCCAGTTGCAGCTCCCGCCGCGGCGGAAGTTGCCGAGCCGGTCCAGGCCAGCGCCTAGCAGCCGGTTCTTGAGCCGCGGTTGCGCGTCTTCCAAATTCGGCCTCGAAGCCGGATCGAGAAGCAACGCAATCCAGGCCTTGTATCAGGGCACGACTTGAGTCGGGCCGAGAAACAGCAAAACCAACGGGGGCTTTAGCCCCTGTGCAGAGAGAGTAAAGAGGGAACAGCATGTCTGAAGAAACTCAATCCAAAGCGCCCGAAACAAGCGCACCATCGCAAGCATCTGAATCTGGATCAGGATCAGGACCCAGCAGCCCCGCCCCCCGCTCCGGCGGCCGGCCGGCCGGTGGTCCCGGCGGTCGTCCCTCCGGCGGTCCCGGCGGACGCGGCAAGTTCTTCCGCCGCAAGAAGGTCTGCAAGTTCTGCACCGAGAAGATTGACGCCATCCCCTACCGCGATGTCCGTCTGCTGCAGGGCTTCGTGGCCGAGCGCGGCAAGATCGTGCCCCGCCGCCTCACCGGCGTTTGCACCACCCACCAGCGCCGCCTGACTCGCGCCATCAAGCAAGCCCGGAACATCGCCCTGCTGCCGTTCGCAACCCGGCACTAGAGCGACGCCGGCTTAGTCGCCGCTTTGAAAGGGCACGGATTCATTCGTGCCGTCACTGCCGGCGATTCAATTCACGCGAGCGCAGGCATTGCCGCGCTGCACTGTTCAATCGCCGCCGCTCTCGTCCAAAAGGACAAAGGCGCCCGGCGCCACATTGGAGAATTTGTCATGGAAGTCATTCTGAAAGAAGACGTAGTCAACCTGGGCAGCCGCGGAGACGTGGTCAAGGTCGCAGACGGCTACGGACGCAACTTCCTGCTGCCGCGCAAGCTGGCCATGCAGGCCACTGAAGCCAACAAGGTCGTCATCGAGCAGATGAAGAACTCCGCCGCCCGCCGCTCCGCTACTGAGAAGGCCCAGGCTGAACTGCTCGTCGCCAAGCTCGAGCCCGTGGTGCTCAGCTTTACCCGCAAGTCGGGCGAAGCCGGCCACCTGTTCGGCTCCGTCACCTCGGCCGACATCGCCGCCGATCTCGCCACCCAGGGCTTTGAAGTCGATCGCCGCAAGATTCAGCTCGCCGAGCCCCTCAAGAGCCTGGGCGAATTCACGGTGGCCATCAAGCTCCACCGCGAAGTCACGGCCCACGTCAAGGTCAAGGTCGCCGCCGATGCCTCATCGGAAGTCGCCCCTGAGGCCGCCGCTGAGCCTGTTGCCGAAGAAGCCGCAGCCGAATAACTGAACCTGCGCACGTCCACTCCGCCTCTCGGGCCGCCGAGAGGCGGACGTGCGTCTGCTGAAATCCCACAACCCTAGAAAATATCCTTCTGCGGATTGCCCCCAGCCAGCACAATCAGCTTCTTGATCGCCTTGTCCATCTTGTCTGTAAAGCCGGTGTCGGCGTTCGTCCCGGCCAGCGAGAACAGCAGCCGCGCGCGGTTGGGCGCCATGGTTGGGTCCACCTGGTCGTGGGCGTCGTAGCAGGTACGCGCGCTCTTTCCATTCAGCGAGGTCAGCGTCAGGCGCAGCACCTGCTCGCGGGTGCGGTACGAGTCGCTCGGATCGAAGATCTCCCACAGCGCGCTGTTCGGGTCCAGGTTGGCCAGGAAAATATTGCAGTGCCCGTCGGGCCGTGTGATCGACAGCACCGAAGTGGACATATCGTACGTGACTTCCAGGTTGTTATTCACCCCGTCGCTGGTGCTCAGGGCCAGCAGTTGGCTGCGCACGTAGTCAAACAGCTCCTGCTGCGTCGGCTCCGGCTTGGGCGGCTTCTTGGCGTGGCGGGTGGTCTGCGTGCTCTGCGCCGCACACACCGATAAGGCGACCAGCAGCACTGCCGCGCAACGAAATGCCACACCCCTCATGCGGCATCCATCCAAGATTGCAGGTTCATGGGAAGAGTATAGCCCGGTTCCCCTGAGCCGCCCCGATCCCGTCTCTTCGCCGCAGCGGTGGGAAGCGACCATGCCCGTGCGAGCCTCCCGCGAGCGTCTGCCGCACTGCAAGTGCCGAGCGTCTGCCGCACTGCAGGTGCCGAGCGTCTGCCGCACCGCAAGTGCTTAGGCCTTCGGCAAGCTCGGGGCGCCCTGCGATACGGCCGGCGCTGTATCAAGACGGATGGAATCCCCCTTGCAGCGTTTGTAGAGTTCAAGTCCCAGTGGCGTTGGAGTGATATCAAAGCTTTCCGCAGGAATATACGACGTAAAGTCAAAGTTCTTTTCCAGAATTCCCGCGTTGAATAGATAGGCGACGTCCGTGCCAATCCTTCCAACATCGACCATGCCACTGAGCCGCACCATTTGTTTCGGCGTAAAGGTCACTCGAGTTGCGGCAGAATCCTCGGTTCCGGTCTTGAGCTCCATTGCCTTTTTGCATGCGGAAATGAAGATCCGGCATTGAGTGTTCGAGATATTCACCACCATGTCGGAAAAGGCCTGATTGGACTCGTCCTTTCCATCCGCGGTGCAGGATGTAGCCAGAAGACCGGCCCACAACTGCTCTGTCAAACCATCTGACCAGGAACCATGCCTCAGGATGTTTTTGATGAGCTGTGGATCGGCGCGCATCTTGTCGGCATCGGGCTCTGATTCCAGCAGCTCTTCCGCGCGGTGTGCAATCTCCAGCGCTCGTGCAGTTCTTTGCTGATCCAGTTCTCCGCCAAGCAGCAGAATGGCTTCGCGGGCTTCGGCGTGGCAAAGTCGGCTCAGGAACAAGACTGTGCGGAGCACCTTCAGTCGGTACAGAGCGTCCTTCGGACCCTCCAGAACGATTGCGCCTGTCAGCAAGGCTGTCCAAATGTTTGGATCCAGGCCCTCCGGCAGAACAAACTCCAATCCGATGCCATCCGGCGCGTACCGGGCAACCCGTGCCTGCACTGTAATCTGAGGCTCTGAACGATCCTCCGACAATCGTTCTACCTCCACTGTCAATGGGATCAACTCACCAAGAGGCCAGCGTTCTTCTGTCACGATCTGAAGTCCCGTCGTGCTGATATCTCTGATGGTGGCCGGTTCCGAGTTGGCGTTGTTCCGCCGCCGGGCCGTGAACCCTGACGGGGTTCTCCTTTCAGCCCGCTTCTTCTCCGCATACCCTAGCTTCTTGACCCAGGTTTTCCACTGATTCAGTGTGGTCATCTATTTAACTGGAACCTCCCGTTTCGAGACCTGTTTTGAAGGAATTGTATCGTTCCGAAGCCACTTTGCATGTCAAAAACAGTTTGCCCCGGCAAACCCGGCGTTTGCGGAACAAAACCCGGTCAATTCGCTGCCGTCCCTGCCTGGCCCATCCCTCTGGCGCAAAGCTGCGCCCGCCCCACCGCGGGTCCGAGTGCCCCAGATCCCCGATTCTGAAATCTGGGAGGCTGGGTGCAAGAAGCTGACAGCTGACCCGCTCAGCTTCCCACCATCGCCAACGGCCTGTCTCTGTCCGTCCGCAGTGTAGGCACCGCCGCCAGCAGGCTCTTTGTATAAGGATGTTCCGGCGCGGTCAGCAAGCGTGCGCAGGGCCCGGTTTCCACCACCTGCCCCGCCCGCATCACCGCCGCCCGGCTCGCCACTTCACCCACCACCGCCAAATCATGCGAAATAAACAGCATGGCCAGCCCATGCTGCCGTTGCAGGTCTTTCAACAGTTCCAGAACCTGCGCCTGCACCGTCACATCCAGAGCCGTGGTCGGTTCGTCGGCAATCAGCAGCCGCGGCTTGTTGATCAGCGCCATGGCAATCAGTATGCGCTGCCGCTGTCCCCCTGAAAACTGGTGCGGAAAGTCGCCGTACCGCTGCGCCGCATCCAGAATAGCCACTGATTCCAGCGCCGCAATCGCCTTCCGCTTCGCCTCTCTCCCCGTCCAGGCCCGCTTCGTCCAGGAAAGCGAGTGCGCCTCGGCCGCCTCCTCCACCTGCCGCCCGATCGTCATCACCGGGTTCAGCGCCGTCATCGGCTCCTGGAAGATCATCGCAATCTCCCGCCCCCGCAGATGCCGCAACGCACCCGCCGGCTGCCGCAAAAGATCTATCGAACCGGCTCCAGCCCCTCGCCAAAGAATCTGCCCATCCACCCGCGCCGCCGGTCCCAGCAGGCCCAGAATCGCCAGCGCCGTCGCGCTCTTGCCCGACCCCGACTCGCCCACCAGCCCCAGCACCTCGCCCTCCTCAAGCGTCAGGCTCACCCCGCGCACCGCCTCGTTCGCACCAAAGCGAATGTGCAGGTCGCGGATGTCGAGCAATGGCTCCATCCCCCCATCCTAGACCATTCCCACTCGCTCCCCAGGTTGCCCCAACACCCAACAAAAAATCACCAACCCACACTCCTCCATGGACTTCCGCGCTAAAACAATCGAAGATGGAGAAATGTCGAGGCCCATCTACACTTCTCTTGCCCTCCTGCTTTCCCTCTTCGCGATCTCACCCGCCTGGTCCGCCGCTGGCTCATCCCGCCCGCCGCTCATCCCGCAGCCGCGTGAGTTCGAGCGCGCGCCCGATCTCTCGCTCGCCGCCGGCGTCACCATCCTCGTCCCCGGCCACGACCCGGAAGACGCCTTCGCAGCCGACGATCTCTCCGCCGATCTCAAGCTGCGCGGCATCTCTCTGCAAGACGCCAAATCCGCCGTCCGCATCCATCTCCTCCGCGATAACGATCCATCAGCCCAGCACATCCTCAGCCGCGAAAAGCTCTCCCTCGACGAGCCTGTCCGCGCCGAAGGCTACGTGCTGATCATTGACCCTCACGACGTTTACGTCATCGCCCATACCGCCGAAGGCATCTTCTACGGCGCGCAGACCCTCAAGCAGTTGGTCAACCCTGGTGCGGACGGCCCCTCCCTCACCGGCTGCAAGGTGCGCGACTGGCCGGCCATGCACTATCGCGGCGTCCACGACGACCTCTCGCGCGGCCCCGTCCCCACCCTCGAGTTCCAGAAGAAGCAAATCCGCACCTTCGCCGCCTACAAGATCAACGTCTACTCGCCCTACTTTGAAAACACCATGCAGTACCCGTCGAATCCGCTCCCTGCCCTCCCCGGCGGCTCCATGTCGGTTGAAGACGCCAGGGCCCTGGTCGCCTACGCGCGGCCCTTCCACGTCACCATCATTCCCGAGCAGGAAGCCTTCGGCCATCTCCACAAGGTGTTCAACTGGCAGCAATACGCGCCGCTTGCTGAGGTTCCCAGCGGCTCCGTGCTCGCCCCCGGCCAGCCCGGATCCATCAAGCTCATCGGTCAGTGGTTCAACGACCTCGCCGCCGTCTATCCCAGCCCGTTTCTCCACGTCGGCGCCGATGAAACCGAGGAACTGGGCCATGGGCAGACGCAGAATGAAGTCAACCAGCGCGGCCTTGGCGCGGTTTACATCGACTTCCTTTCACAGATTCATCATGAGCTCACCCCGCTCCATCGCCGCCTGCTCTTCTGGGGAGACATCGCCATGAAGAGCCCCAACCTGGTCCCGCGCCTTCCCCAGGACATGATTGCCGTCGCGTGGGATTACGATCCGGAACCGGATGGCTATGGCCCATGGCTCGACCCCTACACCCATGCCGGCATGGAGACCTGGGTTTCACCCGGCGTGAACAACTGGAACCGCGTCTATCCCGACTTCGATCTCGGTCTGCGCAACATCCAGGGCTTCGCCGCCGCAGGCCAGAAAGCCGGCAGCACCGGCCTGCTCAACACCGTGTGGGATGACGACGGCGAAGGCCTCTTCCTTGAAGACTGGTACGGCATTCTCTACGGCGCCGCGGCCGCATGGCAGCCAGCGTCAAGTGACATCGCCCAGTTCCAGAACGACTACGGCCCCGTCTTTCACGGCGATATCGGCGGTGACATCGATGAGGCTCAGCGTGCCCTCATTGAAGCGCACAAGCTGCTCGCCAAAGCTGACCTCGAAGACGCGCGCGACGTCTATTTCTGGGACGACCCGTGGAGCCCCGATGGCCAGTTGGTTGCCGCAAAAATCCGGCCCATCGCCGCCGAGATTCGTCTCGACGCCGAGCGCGCCCTCACCCTCATCGCCCACGCAAAGGCGTCAGGCAAGCAGCGCGAGCCGGAGGCGCTCGATGCCATCGATCTCGGCGCGCGCCGCATTGACTTTCTCGCCTTCAAGTTTCAAACTGCGGATGCGATTGCCGCGGGCTATCGCCGTCTTTACGACGGAATGAAGGACCCCGAGATCAGCCGCCACGCTTCAAGCGATCTCTACGCCGTCTCCGGCAACAACGGCGAGTGCGAGGACCTGCGCGATGGATACAGCTACCTGCGCTCGCGCTTCAGCGATCTGTGGCTCATGGAGAATCGTCCCTTCTGGCTTGAAAATGTCACCGCCCGCTACGACGCCGCCATGCAACTGTGGATGCAGCGCAGCAGCAAGCTCAACGCCGCCCGCCTGCAATGGAGCCGCACTCGCACGCTTCCCACGCCAGAAGAGATCGGTATTCCGCCGTCCGTGCATTAGTACCGCGACCAAGAGGTTTTGTAGTTTCAACTCCAATTCTGGGTGCCCCAGTGGAGTCCGCCACACAGATGGTCGTTTATGTTTTGAAAGGGCACGACTTCAGTCGTGCCGCAAACGGCGTGGAACGACCGAGGCTTTATAGCGGTTTCAGGATTGCCGTACCCAAAGGGAATACACTCAAGTCGACGCGACCCCAAGGAGCGGCGACCTCGCAGTAGTGCAGATAGGGTATACCTATCCTGAAACCGCTCTAGCCCCTGAGGGATGGTTTCAGGCAATTCGATGTCAAAGTAGTGCCGCCTGAAAATGACCCTATTTGCGGCGGACTACACCAGGTCTCGCTCTTGAGACCTGGGAAACAACTGATCTTGCCGCAGGGGGTCCTGGAGCCGCCCATGAATCTGCTCACCGCCCACGGCCCTCATCTGCGCTTCGTCGATCTCGCACTGGTGCTCGCCTATCTCGTCGGCATCACACTCTTCGGCCTGCGCTTCCGCAAAGCGAATCAGGGCTCGCTGCGCGCCTATTTTCTTGCCGATCGAAACATCCCGTGGTGGGCCATCGCTCTCTCTATCGTCGCCGCCGAAACCACTACGCTTACTCTCATCAGCGTGCCCGGCCTCGCCTACACCGGCGACTTCGGATTTCTGCAACTGGGTCTCGGCTACATGCTCGGCCGCATCGTCATCTGCATTCTCTTTCTGCCCCGCTACTTTCGCGGTGAACTCCTCACCGCCTATCAGCTCATCGGCCAGCGCTTCGGGCCGCGCCTGCACCGCTTCACCGCATTCCTGTTCTTGGTCATGCGCGCTGCCGCTGAGGGCGTGCGCGTCTTCGCCGTCGCCATCGTCGTCGGCATCGCCATCGGCGCCGGCGACGTTCCCTCCATCGCCATCCTCACCGCCCTCACACTCTTTTACACATATGAGGGTGGAATGACCGCTGTCATCTGGACCGACGTTTTGCAGGTGCTTCTCTATGGCATTGGTTCCGTGGTCGCGTTCTTTACCATCTGCAACAAGATCCCCGGCGGCTTCCACGCCCTGCTCGCTGGCGCATCCATGGCTCACAAGCTCACCGTCTTCCACTTCTCCTGGAACATCTCGGAGACCTACACCTTCCAGGCCGGCCTCATCGGCGGATGCTTCCTCACCATGGCCAGCCATGGCACCGACCAGCTCATGGTGCAGCGTCTTCTCGCCGCAAGAAACCTGCGCGATTCGCGCCTCGCACTCATGGTCAGCGGCGTCATCATCTGCTTCCAGTTCGCGCTCTTCCTGCTCATCGGCGCAGGGCTGTTTATCTACTACCGCTCCGCCGGCGCGGCTCCTTCTGCCGGTCCAGACCGCATCTTTCCCGCATTCATCGTCGGCGAAATGCCGGTTGGAATCGCCGGCCTCATGATCGCCGCCATTCTCGCCGCCGCCATGTCCAACCTCAGCGCGGCTCTCAACGCGCTGGCCTCCACCTCCGTTGTCGACTTCTATCTTCCTCGCCATCCTGAAACCTCGCAGCCGCGCCGCATCAAGCTCTCGCGGGCCATGACGCTTTTCTGGGCGCTCGTTCTCAGCGTGCTCGCCATTCTCTCCCGCGGCGGCGGCCATGTCGTCGAGTTGGGTCTTTCCATCGCATCCGTTCTTTCCGGCGCAATGCTCGGCGTCTTCCTGCTCGGCACGCTCACCCGCAGGGCCAATGAAAGCGGTACCATTGCCGGTATGGTTGCCGGTTGTGTCGTGAATCTGCTCCTGTGGCTCCAGCCACGCCCGATCGCTTTTTCAATCCTGCCGATCGTTTTCCCCAAGGTCGCGTGGACATGGTTCGTCCTCATCGGCTCGCTGGTTACATGCGCCGTCGGCTACGCAGCCAGCCTCATCTTCCCCGCGGATAATTCCGCTGCTGAAAGGACCCTCTAGCGTGCGCCGCACTCTCTGCCTTCCTCTATCTCTTCTCGCGCTCTTCCTCTGCGCACACGCGGCTGCCGCGCAGATTCCAACTCAGCCCGACTTCTCCGCCGAAGACCGTCTCCTCAATACAGCCGTCGAAGAACATCAAATCCCCGGCGCGGTTCTCATCATTGGCCACAACGGCCAGATCGTCTATCGCCATTGCTACGGTTCTCGCTCGCTTGAACCCACGCAGGAGCCCATGACCCTCGACACCATCTTCGACATGGCGTCGCTCACCAAGCCCCTCATGACCGCGACCGCCGTCATGCAGCTCTACGAGCAGGGCAAACTCAGTCCCAACGATCCCGTCTCCAAGTACCTTCCCGACTTCGCCGCCAACGGCAAGCAGGACATCACCATTCGCCAGTTGCTCACCCACTACAGCGGCCTTCCCCCCGATCTCTCGCTCACTGATTCTTGGCCGGGCAAGCAGGGGCAAGGCAAGCAGGAAGGCTTCGCGCGCGCCTTTGCCGTCGAGCCAAACCATCCTGCCGGCGTGCAATTTGTCTATAGCGACATCAACTACATCGTGCTCGGCGCGCTGGTTGAAAAGCTCTCCGGCCTCTCGCTCGATGAATACGCGCGGCGCAACATCATCGAGCCGCTCGGCCTCACGCACACGCGCTTTCTTCCGCCCGCATCCTGGATTCCAAACATCGCCCCCACGCAATACGACCAGGGCGTCATGCTCCGCGGCGTAGTGCACGATCCCACCGCGCGCCGCATGGACGGCGTAGCAGGGGACGCCGGTCTCTTCAGTACAGCCGACGATGTCGCAATCTACGCGCAGAATCTCCTCGATCGCCTCGCCGGCCGTCCCAGCAAATTCCCGCTCTCGCAAACGGTGCTCCAAAAAATGGTCGCTCCCGAGCAACCCGCCAACGGCACCGCGCTGCGCGGCTTTGGTTGGGACATCGATTCGCCCTACTCCAGCAATCGCGGCTCGCTTTTCCCCGTCGGTTCTTTCGGCCACACCGGCTTCACCGGCACATCGCTGTGGATCGATCCCACCAGCGATTCCTACGTCATCCTGCTCGCCAACTCCGTTCATCCCAACGGCCCCAAAAGCGTCACCGCACTGCGCGGCAAGGTCGCGGACGTGGCCGCCGCCGCGCTGGGCATCCATGCGGATAACGGCGCGCTCTCCGCAAAGATTACCGGCTACAACGAATCCCTCTCCGGTGCGCGCCGCTGGGCCGCGCGCAACGCCGAAGTCAAAACCGGCATCGATGTTCTCGAGTCCGATCGCTTCAGCGAACTGGCCGACCTTGCAAAGCAGCACAACGGCAAGCTGCGCCTGGGCCTGTTGACCAACCAGACCGGAGTCGACGCCAACGGCCAACGCACCATCGACGTCCTCTTCCACGATGCGTCGCAGTCGATTCCCGGCCTCGCGCTCACCACGCTCTTCAGCCCTGAACACGGCATCGCCGGCGCTCTCGATTCACCCGGCGTGCCTAGCGGCGTCGATCCCGCAACCAGTCTTCCCATCGTCAGTCTCTACGGCGCAACCGACGCCCAGCGCCGTCCCTCGCTCGAAACTCTCCGCACCCTCGATGTCGTCGTCATCGATCTTCAAGACGCAGGAGTGCGCTTTTACACCTATGAAACGGTGGTTGGATATTTTCTTGAGGCAGCCGCCAAAACCGGCACCGGGATCGTCGTTCTTGACCGCCCCAATCCCATCACCGGCTCCTTCGTGCAAGGTCCGTTCTCTGATGCCGGCCACGAAAGCTACATCAACTACATGCCCATTCCCGTGCGCCACGGCATGACCATCGGCGAGCTGGCACGCTTCTTCAATCAACAGCGCAACCTCAACGCGCCACTCACCGTTGTAGCCATGCGGGGCTGGCAGCGCGGCGACTGGTTTGACTCCACCAATCTCACCTGGATCAACCCATCGCCCAACCTGCGTGACCTTGAAGAAGCCACGCTCTACCCCGCGCTCGGACTCTTCGACGCCGCCAACATCTCCGTCGGCCGCGGTACGGACACACCCTTTGAACTCTTCGGCGCGCCCTGGATCGACGGACACGGGACTGACGGACGTGCATTGGCCCAGTTGCTCAATCGCCGCAGCCTGCCTGGCGTTCGCTTTCTCTCCATCGACTTCACGCCGCAAAAGCCCTATCCCTACGCCGGCGAACTCTGCCACGGCGTCCGCATCCTGCTCACCGATCGCAACACCCTCGATGCGCCCGAACTGGGCATCGAGATCGCCTCGGCGCTGCATCGTTTGTTTCCGGAAAAATTCCAGCTGCAGAAGATGAAGACCCTGCTTGAGAATCAGAGCGTCCTGGACGATCTCACCGCCGGCCACGATCCCCAGCGCATCGCCGAGGCCTGGCGCCCCGCGCTCGCGGCCTTTGAAGTGGAAAGAGAAAAGGCGCTGCTCTATCCGTCGCATTGATCTGTCGCGGGAAGGGGTGTTCCAGCGTCTCCTCATGTGCTCAGCTTCACTTGAAGCCGCGCCAGGCACACGATGCAGGAAGGAAGGGCAGCCCCCACGCCCCAAGGCCCTGAATTTGAGCTTCGCTTGTTTAAGAGAGACTTATGCGCATTTATGTTGAAATGTTTGTAAGTTTCCTACAGAATAGGATTCTCATTCTGTCAGGCGATGTTCCCCAAGGTTGCCTCCGTGAAAGTCTGATTCGCTTTTGCACCGCTCCATCGGCCACTTCGATCTCGTCCGAGCGGCGCAATTCATTTCCCGGGACGCATCGCCCATCTTAGGGCTCACGATCTTCGCCCCTCGTGGACTCTGTCAACTCCACACCGAAATCAAAACAACTGTAAGCCCCACTCTTTTGGAGGAGCAGGCATGAAACGATCCCATTTGGGATGGATGCTTTGTTGCATCCTTTCCCTTGTTCCATTCTCATTCGGCCAGACTGCAACCACGTCGCTGCGCGGCGTCATCCGCGACACCAGCGGTGCACTTGTCCAGGGCGCATCCGTTTCCATCGCTGACACCGCCACCGGCAACGCCTATCGTGCTGTCTCCAACACCGCAGGATATTACATCTTCCCGATTGTTTCTCCTGCCCACTACCTCGTCACCATCGCTTCCAGTGGCTTTGCCACCCAGACCCGCACTGCGGAACTGCTCGTTGACCAGCCGGCCACCATCGACTTCGTCCTCAGCGTGAAGGCTGAAGCGGTCACCGTAGACGTAAGCTCCTCGGCGGAGACGCTCAACTTCACTGACGCCACCATGGGCAACTCGGTCGGCACCACCACCATCGAGGCGTTGCCCATGGATGGCCGCAACCCGATCAGCCTGCTCAGCCTCCAGCCCGGCGTTCTCTACATGGGTTCTGAAGTCAGTGACAGCCGCCAGGGCGCAGTCGCCGGCGGACGCTCTGACCAGGGCAACATCACTCTCGACGGACTCGACGACAACGACCAGATCTTCGGCACCGCCTTCACCGGCATCCTGCGCTCCACGCTCGACTCCACTGAGGAATTTCGCGTCACCACCTCCAACGGCACCGCGGCCTCGGGCCGCTCCTCCGGCGCACAGGTCAACCTCGTCACCAAGAGCGGAACCAACAAGTTTCATGGCGCGCTCTACGAGTACTATCGCCCTGACAACGTCGTCGCCAACCAGTACTTCCTCAAGTACAACGATGTGTCCACCGGTGCGCCGAACACCCCGCCCTTTTATCTGGTGAACACCTTCGGCGGTAGCCTCGGCGGTCCCATCTTCAAAGACAAGCTCTTTTTCTTCTTCAACTACGAAGGCCAGCGCATTGCCACCCACGATGTCGTCGGAGCCACTGTGCCCACGCCCACCTTCATGAGCGGCGGCCTCAATTACCCCGACGCGACAACCGGCCAGACGGATACACTCACGGCCCAACAAGTTGTAACGGCGGATGCCGCCTGCACCACGAACACCTTCAACGGCGCGCCGGTCTGCCCTCAGGGCGCCGGAGCCAACAAAGCCGTGAATACATATCTTTCCACTGAGCCCACCACCACCAGCGCCATTGGTGGTGACGGCGGCCTCAACAGCGGAGAGATTTTCTTCTCGTCCCCCGCGCCCTCCACGCTCAACACCAGCATTGCCAAGATCGACTACAACATGAACAGCAAGAATCACTTCTTCTTTCGCGGCAATCTCCAGAAAGATATCCAGGCCGGCGACGAGAACTTTCCTGGACAGCCCGCCGCCTCGTTCTATGACAACAACACCAAGGGCATGAGCTTCGGCCACACATGGATTCCCACTGCCCACATCGTCAACGACGCGCGCTACGGTTATATCCGTCAGGGCTGGCAAAGCGGCGGCATCGCCCCCGGCGTGTGGGTTGACATCGCGGGGCTTACCCAGCCCACCGCGCAGACTGGCTCCACCCTGCTCCATGTCCCGGTGAACAACATCACTGACACCCTCACCTGGAACAAGGGCACGCACACCTTCGCCTTTGGCGGCAACTGGCGCGGCGTCACGAACAACCACAGCAGCAATAACGGCTCATTTGACAACGCAAGCACCAACTACGCGTACGCAAGCACCCTCTCAACCTTCGGTAATCTGCCGGTGCCGGCAAACATGGCCTCGGGCTTTACCAACCAATGGAGCCAGGCCTGGGCCGATCTCATGGGGGTCATCCCCGAGTTGACCAACGTCTACAACTACTCGATCACCGGCCCTACCACCGGCACGGCGCTTGCTCCGGGCGCACCAATCAGTAAGAACTTCCACGCCAACGAGTGGGAGGGCTACGTACAGGACACCTGGCACGCCCGCCCCAACATCACCGTCACCTTCGGCGTGCGTTACACCCTGCTCCAGACCCCCTATGAGACCCACGGCCAGCAGATTGCGCCCACTATCGATACCGATACCTGGTACAAGAAGCGTGAATCCGCGGCGCAGCAAAGCGAAGTCTACGAACCCATCATTTCCCTCGCTCCCGCCGGCAAAGCCAACCACGCGCCCGCCTACTGGCCCGAACAGAAAAACAACTTTGCTCCACGCGCCGGCATCGTCTGGGCGCCCAATGGAAGAACCACACTCCGCGCCAGTGCAGGCATGTACTACGACCACTACGGAGAGTCCCTGGTCAATACCTTTGACACCACCGGCTCCTACGGCCTCACTGCCGGCATCACGAATGGGGCGGACGAGTTGGGCTACGAGAACGCGCCCCGCTTTACCGGCCCGCACAACCTGCCCAATATCCCGTTGCCCCCGTTCTCGCCCACCCAGACCTTCCCCTTCACCCCGCCAGTTGACGGATTCGCTATCGATTGGGGCATGGACAACCACATCAAGACGCCCTACGCCGAGTCCTTCAACGTATCCCTGCAGCACCAGTTGCCCGGCGGATTCACGCTGGAACAGGCCTACGTCGGCCGCCTTGGTCATCACCTGCTCCACGAACTCGATCTCGCCGAGCCGACCGATTACGTTGACCCTGCCGGTGGAGGAGACTACTTCAGCGCCGCCAGGATCCTGTCGAAAGAGGTGGATGACGCCCCATTCGGACCAAACGGGATCAAAGTGAACAACAACATTCCGGCAATTCCCTACTTCGAGAATGTATTTCCCTACATGAAGAACACGGACTACATGGGCGAAAACGCCACCCAGGCCACCTTCAACAATGCCTGGGCGCCGGAGCGCTACACTAACGGCGAAACCCTGGGGCTGGCGATTCTCGACGTCTTTGGCATTTTCCCCGGCAGTCCGTTCACCCCGGGCGGCGCAAACCAGTCCACCTTCTGGAGCGACCAGTTCTCCTCGCTCTACTCCATGGCCTCCATCGGCAACAGCTCCTACAACGCGCTGCAGTTTACCCTCCGCCATCCCGCCTCACACGGGTTGACGATCGACGCAAGCTACACCTTCTCCAAATCCCTCGACTACGGCTCCGAGACGGAGCGCGTCAGCGGCAATTACGGCGGGATCTTTTCCAATACGGACAACGGCTTCGTCAACTTCGCCATCCAGAACACATGGAACCCCAAGCTCAACCGGGGCGTCTCCGACTTCGACACCCACAGCCTGGTCACCACCGACTGGGTCTACGCACTCCCCGTTGGTCGTGGCAAAGCCGTGTTCGGCGACTCCAACCGCGTTGTCGACGCTCTAGTTGGTGGTTGGCAATGGGCCGGCCTGGGGCGCTGGACCAGCGGCCTGCCCTTCAGCCTTGAATCCCCCGCCTATCCCACCAATTACAACAACCCCTCCATGACCTTCAACGTCGGCGGCGTTCACACCCACCGCAACATCACCAACGGAATTCCTCATGTCTTCGATTCCACCACCGCCGCCTCCATCAACAATGGGATTTTCTTCGGCAACCCCATCCGCCTTCCCTACGCAGGCGAAGCTGGGAACCGCAACGTCTTCCGCGGAGACGGCTACTTCGACATCGACTCATCCCTGATGAAGAGCTGGAACCTGGGCGACTGGGCCACGCTGAAGTTCGCTGCCGAGGCCTACAACATCTCCAACTCCATCCGCTTCGACCCCAGCCTGAACGGCTTGTCGGGGAGCACAGGCAACAACACCGTCGGCACCTACACCGTGCCCCTCTCCACCTACCGCAGAATGCAGTTCGGCGTCCGCGTAGATTTCTAACCCAGCCGCCGCAAAAAAACTTAAGGCCCCGGCGCATTGCTGACCGGGGCCTCATTTTTTTGAAAGGGCACGACTTCAAAGCTTGGTGAAAAACTCCCCTTTCGACGGGCTTTGTATCAGGGTGCGAGTTTACTCGCGCCGCAAGCCGTTTATAGCGGTTTCAGGATTGCCGTACCCAAAGGGAATACACTCAAGTCGACGCGACCCCAAGGAGCGGCGACCTCGCAGTAGTGCAGATAGGGTATACCTATCCTGAAACCGCTCTAGATTGAGAGAAAGGGCTTTAGCCCCTGCGCCACTTCTTCCAATTTCTGGCAGACCAGGAGTTTTTCACCAACATGTTCAGTCGTGCCATAAACGCCTTAGAATCAATGACGGCTTCAGCCACTGAGGGACGTTTTTTGGATTTCAATGGACGGAAACAGGCCTTTTTCAGCAGCCTGTTCAGCCCCCGCGGTGCGCTCTTCGGCTCCGCATCTCTTTCCGATCCGTCAATGCGTGCCGCCGCCAGCCAACGCGGGCAGCCCCAGCGACTTCCGCAATCGCTCGTACTCCCCAACCGGCATCTGCACCAGCACCGGCCTCGCCGCAGGACTCAGCCACCCGAGAACAGCCTCGATCCGCTCCCGCGGCATCGCCGTGCACCCGGCAGTCCCATGACCCGCACCGCTCCACACGTGCAGGAATACGCACGAGCCGCCGTTCTTCTTCGCCGGCGCAGGATTCTGGTCCACCACCACGCCCCAGCGATAAGCCTCGCCCACCGCGCGCATGTGTTCCGCGCTGTTCCAATCCGGCGTCCCCGTCGAGCGGTCCGCAATCGTGTTGTAGCGGCTAGATTGCGCATCGTCTACGCAGTCGATCGATGGCGTGAGCTCGAGATACGGCATCTTCCACTCGCCCGGCGCCTTTGCCGCAAATCCAAACGCTGTACCCAGGCTGAAAACGCCGGCCGGCGACTTCCCATCGCCCTCCTGCTTCACCGGGTCGCCCGCTCCACGCATTCGATCCACCGGCGCAATGCCCAACCCCCAACCCATGCCCTTTTTCCCAACCACCACCGGAATTGGGTCCCCGGCGCCCCTCCACGGCTGGTCGGGTCCGGGGCGCTCATACCGTTGCAGCCGCCCATCCACCGCATTCCAATCCGGCGTGGTCACCACCATCAGTTGGGTTGAGCCGTCCATCGCCGCATACGTGGCGTCGCCCGTCTGGGCAAAGCAGCAACACGAGATTGCGACAGCCAAACAGAGATACAGAGCGCCTTTCATTCAATCTCCCCGTCTTATGGTACAGGCCAAACAGCAAAGGCCACCCGAAGGCGGCTCATTCTAAATCACTTGGAAATCTCTGGTGCCGAAGAATGGACAATCGCATGAAGTCATAAGTTGTTTGATATGAACGGTTTACACGATTTCTGGCGCGAACTTAGTGAATCCGCCCCGCGACTTGGTATTAGACAGAGAACCTTACCCACGGTGAACCATAGTTTGGTCGCTGTTGAAAGTAGGGTATCTGAAACTGGAGCGAATCCAAAATGGCAAATTCAGCAAGTCTCCTTCGCTACGCAAGCCTCCCCGGCTTGGGTTCCCGAAGCATACCTCACCAATCTGCGATGAGTGACGAGCACCTTGCGTCCTATGCGACGAGTGTCGATTTCCTTAGCGGTAATGATGTAGTGATGATATTCGGTCGGCCAAGGTGTCACGTCATTCAACGGCGTGCTCGACTGCACTGCAGGGTGCAGCTATGAAAAGTGATATTATAATCACTTTAAGCTTGCATGATTGCAAAAAGTGATGTATATATCACTCATGCAGACTATTGTGGAACTCGGCGAGGCGGCCGCGGCAAAGCGCAAGGCTCTTAAGTTGAGCCAGAGCGAGGTTGCCAGGCGCACCGCGCTCACGCGGGAGACTCTCGTTCGATTTGAGCGAGGGCAGCTATCGGAGTTCGGTTCACGCAAGCTGTTGGCTGTCCTCGCTGTTCTTGGACTGGAGATAAGCTTCACCGAAGTTGGAGCGGCTGGCGCCCTCGATGAATTACGGCGTGAACGGGGTGGTATATGAAGCTGAACGTTCACGTGCTCGACAGGCATGTCGGCGTGCTGGAGCAAGTGGGAGACTTCCGTAGCATCATGGCCTACACGCCGGATGCAGCGTCAGCGAATCTTGTCTCGTTGACGATGCCTGTCCGGACCGAATCATACCCGTGGGACGACGAACTTCACCCCATCTTTCGCATGAACCTGCCCGAGGGCTATCTGCTGCAAGTTTTGCAGGAGGAATTTGGGCCGCACATTGGTGCCAGCCCGGTCGCCCTTCTCTCGGTGATTGGCCGCAACATGGTGGGACGGCTAAAGGTGGCCCCACAGGGTGCTGTACTGGACGAACCGGCCAAGCCAATCGAAGTGGCCGAATTGCTCAAGGGGGACAACTCCGAGGAGGCGTTCTCGCAGCTGGTGCGGGAGCACGCGAGCAGCGGGGTCTCGGGCGTCTTGCCTAAGTTCCTCGATGTGGAGAAGCAGAAGAAGACCGGACTGGGGAAGCATCCCAAGGCGACCCTGCTAACTCACCGACACATCGTCAAGGGCTCGTCTTCGCGGCTCCCGTTCGCGACGGCCAACGAGCACCTGTGTATGCAGGTCGTGGCGAAGTTGGTGCCCACGGCCAAGACGGAACTCTCCGAAGATGGCAACGTCCTCGTGGTGCATCGTTTCGATGTGGACGAGACCGGAAAGCCCTTCCGTGCTCTGGAGGACTTTTGTTCGCTGCTTGGACTACGCCCTGCTCAGAAGTACGAAACCACGTGGGAGAGAATCGCCAAGGCCGTACGGGCGCACGTGCCAGGGCGAGACCACTACGAGACCTTCCAGAAGCTGACCGGCATGCTGTTGCTGACCTACGCCCTGCGGAATGCCGATTGCCACGCGAAGAACATCGCTCTGCTCTACACATCGCGGGACGATGCCAGCCTCGCTCCCGCCTACGACTTCTTCACGACATCGGTCTATGCCGGGTACCAGCACAACCCTCCCGGCATCGGCCTGATGGGCAAGAAGACGTGGCTCCCCGGCAAGACACTCGCCCGGTTCATCGCCGCCAACCTCGGCATCCCGGAAAAGGAGCAGCGGCTTATGGTCGAACGCATCAGCGATGCCGTCGCCGACACCGCCCCGGCAGTTCGCGAGAAGATGGACAGCTTGGCTGGCTTCCGGGACACGGGCAAGCGGATGTTGGCGGCATGGAGCGAGGGCGTTAACTCACTGCGGGATTCTCGGATGTACAGCCTGAGCCCATGGAGGTCGAACCCTGCCTTCGAAAGCATCTCCGACCCGCCGAAGCTGGAGCCCCCGAGAGCGGTCGTCGGGAGGTCAGAACTCCTCGCTGGCCGAGGGCGACGGAAAGCAAAGTGACGCGGAGCGGTGCGCCCCAAGCCGCTCCAACCAGAATACCCATGAAAAGAAGTGCTGAAAACAGAGGCTTTACGCAGGAAAGTTTAGTGCGAACTTAGTGAAATCTTGAAATTCTTCGGCCAAAATCGAGGTTGAAAAAGTGTAGGGTCAATATACCTAACTTTATGATTCAACTAGAGTTCAACTACAGTTCGACCTTAGCGAGGCTAGATCGCAGTTTTATCCCCCAGTGAGACTGTTTGACTGGATTTTGGGGGATTTCTCTGCTTGCAACCTATTGAAATGATTGATTTTATTATATTTACCTGACAGCTTGGTGCCGAAGAAGGGATTTGCGCCCCACCAGGCGAAAAAATCGCTATTCAGTAGGTATATTCTGTCCCTTCAATCACTTGCGTGGAGCAGCGCCTGTACCCCGCAGGCTATGCGGACCCTCCGTTACCCTCCCGAACACCGATTCACCTAACTATACCTAACTAAGAAATTTTGGGTAGAAAGCGCCACGAGGGAGTATCAGTTCTCACCCTCTGATAAAGGATCGTGAGATCGTGGCGAACAAAAAAGTTACTCTGCTGCGCTACTGCAAGACCGAAAGCGGTTGGCGCCGCTTCCCCGTTGTGATTGGCAAAACCGGCAAGGTCAGGCCTGATGCCGTTTTAGCGAACGGGCAGGAACGAATCTACCCTGAGGACTACTACTGTATTCGGACCTACCTGGGTGATAAGCCGCAGTATACGAACGTCGGCACCGACCCAGCGGAAGCGCTTCAGAAGCAGCAGCGAGAGGAGAAGCTGCTCACGGCACGGGATTCTGCGCAGGTGGCCGGCATCGAGATTGTAGAGCCCAGCGTCCGAAAGACACTGCGTGAATACAGCGCTGATTTCCTTTACCAGAAATCACTTGAGCCACATCGGAGCCGCGACACGATGGACGGTTACAGCCTTATCCTTAAAGATTTTGTCGCAGGCTGTGCCGCAGAATTCCCGGAGCAGATTGAGGCGGTAGACGTCCTGCTATATTGCGCAGGGGTTGAAAAGCAGGGTCTTTCTCCCCGCACTCGTGCGAATCGGTTCGGCTCGCTTTGCACGTTCCTTCGATTCTGCAAGGTAAAAGTAGCCGACGTCATCCCCTGCGAAATGCGCAAGAAGCTGGGCCGGTTTCCTAAAAATGAGCCCACAGCCTACGCCCAAAAGGAACTCGACAAACTGCTTTCGGTTTGTGACGATTATTACCGCCTTCTGTTTACCTTCCTGACGAACACCGGCTTTCGGATGCAGGAGGCGATGCATCTGACATGGGCAGACGTCTCCTTCGTGGATTCAGTTGTCTCAGTCAGGCGCAAGCCGGGAGTGTTTGAGGTTAAAGATTATGAGGAGCGTTCAGTGCCTTTGCTCTCTAGTCTGGCAACAGAATTGCAGGCTTGGCAGGAGAAGCGGAAGAAAACCCGCCTTGTCTTTGGCACCCGAAGTGACCGTCCGAATAATCACTGGTTGGAATACCTGAAGGTCTTCGCCACCAGGGCAGGATTGAACTGCGGCTCTTGTAAGGGGTGCCTGAAGGCTATACCCGAGTGCGAGAAGTATCGCATCCACAAGTTCAGGGCCACCTATGCCACTCGCCTGCTGAGAAACGGCGTGGACCTCAGAACCGTGCAGAAATTGCTCGGCCACTCAAGCCTTGATTCCACGCTCCGGTATCTCCAGCCTGCGCAGGGAAAGGCTATGCAGGAAAGCGTGAACGCAGCTTTGCTGGCAGCGTCCTCTGGGGAATAGTGGCGTGCAGCGCGAGAAAGTTGGCGGCCTCCTGGCCATCAATCCGGATCGATGTGCCAATTCTGTAAGCGTTCAACTTCCCGGTCTTCACCAACTTGTAGATCAGTTTGGGGCTCACTTCGAGAAAATCGGAGAGGGCCTCTACAGTCCACGCACCGC
>Ga0302145_10000307_pt1 | contig 20997 bp, 21 predicted proteins | sample I_Bog_E2_3_FD_192437 | JGI IMG/M metagenome (GOLD analysis project Ga0302145, IMG submission 192437) | Peat permafrost microbial communities from Stordalen Mire near Abisko, Sweden - I_Bog_E2_3 | ecosystem: Environmental > Terrestrial > Soil > Wetlands > Peat | place: Sweden: Abisko, Stordalen... | reverse complement strand
GTGCTCAATGAACTCCGTGGTAGCAGCGTCTCGCGCACGATCGTCCTCGAGTCCGACGACGCCGGGGTTCGAGTGACGTGCGTGGTGGTCCTTCACGCCACGACCATAGGCCGGTCGGCGATTCTCGTAAGGAGTCCGAGATGCGGGGATGACGCTTGGCTCTAGAACGCCGCATCGCCCGGGTTCGCAGGGCGCGACGGCCTCGGTACGTCCTTGGCTCCCGACGGGGAGCCACGCCTCGGCGCGCCAGCGTCACGGTCGCGACATTGACCGGTAACTTCACCATCAGGCGAGACGTGACGATTTCGATGCGCGTTCGTGGAGGTTCAACGCTGAGGAGCACGTCAATGCGTCATGTGGGTCTTTTCATTTCCAGAGTGGTGTTTGGCGTCTACCTCGCGGTCCACGGTGCGCAAAAGTTGTTCGGCGCCTTCGGCGGCGGCGGTCTTGACGCCACCGCGAAAGGTTTTGCCGGCATGGGGATGCGACCAGCGAAGCCGATGGCCGCACTGGCGGGACTGAGTGAACTTGGTGGCGGTGTTTTAACGGCAACGGGTATCGCCGATCCCTTGGGTCCGCTGATGGTCGCGGGCACGATGGCGGTGGCGAGCACCGCGCATCGCAAGCAGGGTCCTCTCTCGCAAAACGGAGGCTTCGAACTTCCCCTGACGAATCTGGCCATGTCGATCGCTCTGATGAGTTCGGGAACGGGCGCGCTGCGCCTCGGCCCGCACCTGTCGCGACGTCTCATCCGACTTTCGCTGCTTGCCGGCGTGACGTTGGCGGCCGTTTCCATTGCGCAACTTTTTCGCCAGGGCGCTCAACCGGCAGCACCCGTAGAAGAAACACTCGACGTCGAGTTCGACGCCGCGGCCTAGAGATCGACTCTGGCGGGGTGACGGTCCTCGCCGCCGGCGCGATGTTGCCGCTGCCTAGCGCCCCGGGAGTTCGAGCATCAAGGTGATCAGTTCGTCGCGATGGACACCGTGTCGCCGCGCGAGCTCGACGAGTTCCTTCGTCTTTACCACGACCGCGCCGCGGTCTGGTCGATCCGTGACGCGAATGGAGCGTCCTCGACCCATTTCAATAACCCCCTCGTCGCGCAGCACCCGTAGTGCGCGAAGCACGGTGTTCGTGTTGACGCCAAGTTCCGCGGCGAGGTCTTTCGCTTGAGGAATACGCTCGCCCGGGCTCGCTTCTCCCTGCGCGATGGCCCGTCGAATCTCGGCGGCGACCTGTTCGTGCAGCAGCATGGGATCACGTCGATCGAGTCGCGCGAGTCCCAGGTCGGAGCCCTCGTCGTCTGACTTGAAAGAGCCCATGAAAACAATTATAGTAGCTTCAATGGATCTCCTGACCGCACCACAACGTTGCGACGATGCGACAGTTTCACTCGAGTCGACCGCTCACCAGAACCAGCTGCTCTTTCGAGAGGCGAAGCGGCGCGAACGGCGCCGTCGGCTCAGATGGTTGGCGATGTCGCTCGCGGGCGTAGCGGTCGTTGGCGCACTCGTTGGTGCGTCGTACGGTGCCTTCGGTTCCTCGCCGTCACCGACCGGCGCGCCGTCGGCCTCGGTTGGTGCGAAGCTCGACGCCAAGGTCGTCACGTGCCAGGGCACCACTGTCGCTCGACCGAGCACGTTCGTGGTCACGTGTGCCGACGCGTACACCCAACTGACCAAGACGCGGTGGACGAGTTGGACCTCGACGGGCGCGGTCGGAGTGACCTCCTTCGCGCTCAATTTATGCAAGCCCTACTGTGCCGCGTCGAAGATGTCGTACTTCCCCGACAGTTCCGTCCGGTTCTCAGCGCCCGTTTCCACTTCACGTGGAAAGCTCTTCTCCCTGCTCGTGGTGCATTACAAAGTGGACGGCGCGACGAAGACGTTTCGATTCTCGTTCCGGGGTGACCCCTCACTCTGACCCGGAGCGCGCGGTCGTAGGAACGACCGCGGTCGCGAGGGACGCGAATGACGTGCTCGCGGCGTTCCTCCCCGCACCGGTAGCGTGCGAAAGGGGAATGTCGGTGCACCGTGATCCCTCCGGGCCGCTGCGCCGTAGTACGTATGGTGACGAAAAGGTGGATTTCGAGCGACGAGGGCGTCTCTGACGAGGCGCTGCTCGCGGGGATCGCGGTCGGCGACGACGAGGCGGGCCTGATCTTCGTACGCCGCTACCAGCGGCGACTCTACGGACTCGCCGTCGGAATTGTGGGCGACGCCGGTGACGCCGAAGACGTAGCCCAAGAGGCGTTCCTTAGAATCTTTCGTCACGCGCAGGTCTTCGACGTTCGACGAGGTGCGGTGTCGACGTGGGCACTCACGATCACGCGCAACCTGGCCATCGACGCGACGCGGGTTCGTCGCGGTGTGCCCACCGATCCCCAGGACCGAGTATTCGTTGAACTCACCAGTGGTCAACACCAACCCGACGCCGCCGCACTCGCCAACGACTCAGCGGCGAGCGCTCGGAGTGCGATAGCGGCGCTGCCGATCGAGCAGCGCCGTGCCGTCGTACTCGCGGCACTCTACGGACGCACCGCCGCCGAGATCGCTGAGGTTGAGGGCATCGCGCTCGGTACCGCGAAGAGTCGAATACGCCTCGGCATGGCAAAACTTCGCCACAGCCTCGTCAACGAGGAAGCCCAGTGAGCAACCGCGCGGATGATCGAGTGGGCTGCGCACCGTTCGAAGACGATCTCGCCACCGTTGCGCTCGGAATCGCGTCGGGTCGACGGCGTGAGGAGGTGCTCGAACACGTCGGACACTGCCCGTTCTGCAGTGCGGAACTCGCTGAGCTCTCGACGGTGGCCGACGCGGTGCTCGAACTCGGACCCGAGGTGGAGCCGCCGGTCGGATTCGAACTGCGCGTCACTCGAGGTCTGGAATCACACCGTGGGACACGAACCCCGAGGCGTCGTCGACGGGTCCTGGTGTTCACGCTCGCGGCGGCACTGGTGGTGGTCCTGGGCGTTGGCCTGGGCGTGTTCATTCCTGGTCGCGCGGGCACGGGACCGGCCCGGTCAGCCTCCACCCATCCGACCGAGGCGAGCCTCACGTCACACGGTCGCGTCGTGGGCAACGTCGTTCTTTCGACGGGCGCAACGCCGTGGTTGATCATGACCATTGAGAAGGACTCGTGGTCGGGCAGCGTCACGTGCGAAGCGCTCCTCGCCGGAGGAAGAATCGAGACTATTGGAACCTTCAGCCTCTCGGGAGGCTACGGCACCTGGAGTGCGCCACTGACGTCACCGCTGCGAGAGGTGCGTGGTGCGCGACTCGTCGCAGCCAATGGCGTCGTGCTGGCGAGCGCGCGGCTTCGAGGATGATCGAACAGCGCCGTCGTTCGACGTGGCGAGTTCACGTGCGCACGGAAGGGAGCGAAGCCGGACACCGTTCGAACCAACGCCCACGGTCCGATCGGAACGAAGTGCCGGGGACGAGTACGCAGGAGTGATCTTTTTTCGCGGGCGTTCCGTAGTACTTAACGGCGCGAGATGACGAGGTGGCGACGCGTTGCTCACCACATCGATGTCGAGTGTGCCGCGACGGGTGCGCCCGTTGAAGGAGAGTGCGAGGAGAGAATGGACATGGAAACAACGACGCGCGAGAACAGTGGGCATCGGCGAGCACCCTGGGCACGGTGTGCAGCGGTGGCGTTCGCCGTCGGCGGATGGATGGCGTTGGCGGTTCTCCCGGGTTCGGCCGGAGCAGCGTCCAATCACGCATCGAAGTCGCTCGTGATTTCGGCGGAGAAGACGTCGAGTTCCGGCACCGTCCTCTCGAGTCAAACGACCCTGTACACCCTTTCGCCAAGCGCGGTGGCCTGCACCGAGGCGTGCCAAAAGGTCTGGCCCGAGGTGCTCTTGCCCAAGGGCGTCACCACGGCGAGCGCCGGTCAGGGCGTGGTGGCTGCGAAACTTGGTTCGATCAAACGAGGGAGTGGGCTGTTCCAGGTCACCTACGACGGAAAGCCGCTCTACCGGTTCTTTAAGGACACGGCACCCGGACAAGTGCACGGCGACGTCACCGACAAGTGGGGCAAGTGGTCGGCGGTCGTCACGGTGAAGCCACGTGCTGGCGGCGCGACCACTACGACGACCAGTCCCGGTGGTGGCGGAGTCGGTTTCTAGTGTCGACGTCGTCATGGAGGAGCACGCCGTGTCGTTATTCATAGACGCGCGAGTTCGCGGTGCCGCGGCGTTCACCGCGGCGGACGCGGAGCGTGCCGTTCGTCCCGCTCGACGATCGCTTTCCTCGCGGGTGTATCTGCCCGCCTTCTCCGTCGTCGCGGTCGCGGTCGCGCTCATCGCGATCGGGTGGTCGAGCCATTGGGGCGGCGCGAGCTTCTCTGAGTCGTTGACGAGCCTCAAGGTCGTCGTCATTGGGCCGATCACGCTGGTCGTCCTCGGTCTTTTTCTCGTCATCGAACGGCTACATCCCGCGCAGCGACGTCCGGTGTTCGCTCGGGGCTACCGCCAAGACCTCCTATACACGATCCTCAACGCCACCGTCGTCGTGCCACTGGGTGCCGCACTGGCGCTTTCGTTCGCGGAGGTGGCGCGCCACTCGTTGCCGTGGGTCGTCGTGCCCAAGATTGGTGTCGTGCCACGCTGGGTGTTCGTTGCGGCGATTTTCGTGGCCATGGACTTTTGCAACTGGCTGGCCCACTTCGCGAATCATCGAGTCCGAATGCTCTGGCGATTCCACGAACTGCATCACTCCCAAGAGGACATGAGCGTCTTGACGGTCTTTCGCACCCATCCGCTCATCCACGTGTCGTACTTAATTGCGTTGATCCCGGGCATCGTGTTGCTCGCCAACGGCGCCGTGCCCACCACCATGCTCGTGGTCTACGCCGCGGTCGTGGCCTTTGAGCACTCCAACACCAACCTCGGGTTCGGCCCGATTGGGCGAGTCTTCGTCAGTCCTAACTACCACCGGATCCATCACCAGCTCGACGGCCCCCAGGACGTCAATCTGGGGTTCGCCCTCACGATCTGGGACCAACTCTTTCACCGGGCGGTGTTTCCCACCGCCGCGACGATTCGCGCCGACACCGGTCTACCCGGGAGACCGTTGATGGTCGAACAGGCTTCGCCAAAGCCGCGGCACGTGTCGGTGATGTTCGCGCAACTCCTCGCGCCCTTTCGGCCGTTGGCCAACGAAGCGAGCGAGGCGTCCCCCCTCACGCGCTCGAAGAGCTCGTGGACGCAGAAGTCGTGACGTCGTTGCCAGTGAGGGTCCGGTCCGTCGCGGCGGTCCTCGTTCGAAATGAGACCACGACGCCGCGGGCCGACGTGCTGCTCGTCGTGGTGCGAATCGTGCTCGCGTGGATCTTTCTCTACTACGGCGCCGGGAAACTCTTCGGCGCCTTCAACGGTCCCGGGTTGCACGCGACGGCGCTCTTTTTCTCGAACACCGCGCATCTGCATCCCGGAGGGTTCTTCGCGGTACTGGGCGGCGTCATCGAATTTGGCGGCGCGATCGCCTTGATGCTCGGGCTCGGCGCTCGACTCGCGGGGCTCGCGCTCGTGGGCGACATGGTCATGGCGATGATCACGGTGACGTGGACCAACGGGATCAATTCGGAGTCGCTGACCCCGGGATACGAGTTGAACCTGGCGCTGGCCGCGCTCGCGCTGGTTCTGGTCGTCTTCGGCGCGGGACGATTCAGCCTCGACTTCCTCGTCGCACGCCGCATTGCGGTGACGCCACGGCCCGCTCACTAATCGGTCGCGACCCGGCCCGGTTGGCCCGACGTTGAGCGACAGTAGGTTGGAGACACGGACTGGGCGAAGATCGCTCTGGGGTAGACGGATGAAGTATTGGAGCATCGTGGTCACTCTGGGCGTCGTGTTACTTATTATTGGATTTCTTCTGGGCGTCCCAATTCTTTGGACGATTGGCATGATCTTGTTGATCATCGGTGTCGTCCTCTGGGCTCTCGGCTCAGCTGGTCGTGCAGTCGGCGGACGTAAGCACTACTACTAAAGACCGATCTCAGTTTGCACTCAGGTGTGCCGACGTAGAGAATGAGTCAACATCTTTTGATCACCGTCGTCCACCCTGGCGATGGTGAGAGGCTTGTACATCCCAATCAGCACTGCAGTTGTCTAACCCATCGTGAAGGAGTCACCCATGGAAGAGTTTCTCACCGACATCAAGAGCTTGCGCGAGCGAGCCCGCGCCAACATTGAGCTTGGTCCCGTAACTGACGCCTACGGCGCGGATCTGGAGCGGGTCGTCTACGTCCTCAACCAGGCCCTCGCGACCGAACTCGTGTGCGTCCTGCGCTACAAGCGTCACTACTTCACCGCGCAGGGTCTCGACGCGAAGAACGCCGCTGACGAGTTCCTCGAGCACGCGGGCGAAGAGGCGGAACACGCCGACTTAATCGCCGCGCGCATCTCGCAACTCGGTGGTGAGCCGGACTTCAACCCCGAGTCCCTCACCGGCCGCAGTGCCACCGAGTACGACTCTTCCGAGGAACTAAAGAAGATGATCGAAGAAGACCTCGTGGCCGAACGGATCGCGGTCGCTCACTATTCAGAGATCATCACGTGGCTGGCCGACGGTGACCCCACCACCCGACGGATGCTCGAGGGCATCCTCGCGCAGGAAGAAGAACACGCCGAAGACATGCTCGATCTCTTGACCGGCCTCAAGTAGCCGTCGCGTCGAGAGCGCGGGACCAGCGCGGCAGTCCACAGCGCGTCGCGCGGTTCCTTCGCGATGTGTCCTTAGAGCGCGTTGGAGCAGTCGACGAGTTCGCGTAGGACTCGACGTAACTCCAGTGTGGACCGGTCAGCGCGAGTGTGCAATTCGGCGTGGATGTCCAGTGGCAGCTCCAAGGACTGGTAGCGCGACTGAACGCGTAAATCCTCTTCGACGACGGCGACCTCGAAATCGATCGCTGCACGCATGCGTTCTTCCGATCCAGCGAGATCGTCGCGCCACAGGCTCGAATAGATTCGAACCGTCTCGTCGTCGACCGGCGTCAAAAAGAATCCAATGACGTTCGTGCCGCCGGCGTCCAGGAACTCGATTGCGAGCTCCAGATGAAACGGCGCGGTGTAGCGGTAGGTGAGCCGACGGCGCTGCAGCAGCGGTCGAACCCCCTCGACGACGCCCGGGTCCTCGCGGTTGAGGAATTCGTGCTCGTACGCGGCGCTGAAGGTGTAACCGTCGCGAGTTACCGAAAAGTGGGGGACCTCGCGCGCCTGATCGGCGCCGAACGTGTTCGCGTGGACGAACGGGAAGTGGGCCATGTCGAGGAAGTTGTCGGCGAGTAGTCCGGCACTGGCGCGCGTCTCAAAGGTCGGGAGATCACCTTTCATGAACGCGGCATCACCGTCAGCCGCCACGCGGGGCATCGGTGTCAGCGGCGGGAGCGGCGCGACAAAGACCATCCCGTGCGATTCGCCGACCCTCGCGGGGCCAGACAGTTGTGCGCGAGTCGGGACGACGGCATCTGTGCCGAGCGCCGGGATCTCCGTGCAACGTCCCTCGGCGTCGAAGAGCCACCCGTGATAGGCGCAACGTAGAGCGTCTCCCTCGCACGAGCCCAGTGAGAGGGGCGCGAAGCGATGTGGGCAGCGATCGAGGAACACGCGCACCGTCGCGTCCTTCGCTCGATACGCCACGTAGCGCTCGCCGAGAAGCCCGAAGGAGCGAGGCTCGGTTGCGACCTCACTCGAACGACAGAGCGGATGCCACGCCCGCCGCAACGCGGGGTCGAGGTTGCGCAGCCCTCCGTTCATCTTCATCAAACTAGTTGCGCCGTCTTCGCTCCGAAAGCGAGGTACTCGGGTACCCGACGCGCGGCCCGCCAAGCGTCGCTACTCAGCGGCGACACGAGGCTGTTGTTGGGTGATGCAGTGCACGCCACCACCGTGAGCGAATATCGCGCGGCCGTCGGCACGCTCGATGGCGCGCCCCGGGTAGAGGCGCGAGAGGAGTTCGAGCGCTTCTACGTCGTTCGGGTCATCAAAGGTGCCCACGACCACAAAGCCGTTTCCGACGTAGTGATTGATGTACGAGAAGTCGGTCCACGCATCATCGACGACGACGGCCGTCGGCGCGGGGATTTCCACGACTTCAATGGCACCACCCGTCGCATCGGTGCTGGCTCGAAGTAGCCCGATGAGTTCCTTGGTCACCTCGTAGTCCGGGTGCGCGCGGTCGCGCTGCGAGTGCGCCGCTACGAGGCCCGGTCGAACAAACGTGGCCACGATATCCACGTGCCCTCGGGTACCGAACTCGTCGTAGTCACGCGTTAGACCCCGCGGCAGCCAGATGGCGTGGGTGGTGCCGAGTTGCGCGTGGAGCTCCGCTTCGACCCGCGCGCGTGTCCACTCGGGATTTCGATCCGGGTCGAGTTGTACGCTCTCGCTCAGCAGTATGGTGCCCGCGCCGTCGACGTGAATGCCACCACCTTCGTTGGTGAGCGCGGAATGGCGAACTTCGGCCCCGCTGTCGCGAGCCACGTGGGTGGCGATCAGTGCGTCGTGGTCCCACCGGGCCCAGTGCTGCGCGCCCCAACCGTTAAACACCCAATCGACCGCCCCGAGCGTCGCAGTGTCCACCGTGAAGGTCGGGCCGATGTCTCTCATCCACGCGTCGTCGAGCGGACGCTCGATGACGCGCACCCCGGGACCCACCGAGGCCGTCGCCACGTGACCGTCATCGATGTTGGCGACCAGCGTGACGGGTTCGTGGTGCGCGATCGTGGTCGCCACGTGCGCCCACGCCGCTCTCGCAGCGGCCAGCGTCGCGGAGCCGTCAGGGCCGAAAGTGGCGTTGGCCGGGGGGAACGCCATCCACGTACGAGTGTGCGGCTCCCACTCGGCGGGCATCCGACGACGGTTCATACCCGTCGGAAAGATGAGAACATTGGCCTCATGCTAACCATCACCAACTTTGACGTTCCGAGTTCGCCCGCTCGAGTCGAGGAGCCGTCCCGAGAGCCCTTTCGCATTGGTGCCGTGCAGCAGCGCTGGCACGCCGATTCGACCACGCACCTGGCCGCGCTGCGTGAAGGTGGGACTATCGCCGCGGAGTTGGGGGCACAGCTGGTCTGTTTCCAAGAGTTGACGCTCTCGAGTTACTTCGCCGACGTTGAACCGACGTCCTCGCCCGCCCGTTTCGCCGAGCGCGTGGATGATGGCGCGACCCGAGTCTTCGCTGCGCGACTCGCCGCCGACATCGGCGTACCGGTCCACGCATCGCTCTACGAACGCGCGGGTGATGAGGATGCGCTCGGGTACAACACCGCGATCGTGGTTGGAGTCGACGGGTCGTTGCTGGCGCGCACCCGGAAGCTGCACATCCCCGTTACCGCGGGCTACTACGAGGATCGCTATTTTCGACCAGGCCCCGCCGGCCCCGATAGTTTCCCCGTCGTTGAACTGGCGCAGGGTCGCTTTGGGTTCCCGACGTGCTGGGATCAGTGGTTCCCCGAGTTGGCGCGGGCCTACTCGCTCGCGGGTGCCGAGGTACTCGTGTATCCAACGGCCATTGGCACCGAGCCCGACCACCCCGACTTCGACACCGAGCCGCTTTGGCAGAGCGTCATCACCGCCAACGGCATCACCAACGGCACGTTCATGGTCGTGGTGAACCGGATTGGCAGCGAAGGTCTGCTCACGTTCTACGGCAGTTCGTTCATCTCCGACCCGTACGGGCGAATCCTGGTTCAGGCACCCAGAGACGAGCCGGCGGTCCTCGTCGCGGACCTCGACTTGGATCAGCGCAACGACTGGCTCACGTTGTTCCCGTTCCTCACCACCCGACGACCCGACGCGTACGGGTCACTCACGTAGTGCGTCCCCGTCGACGGGTGAGGACGCACTAGGGCTGTCGGGCGTAGTCGTCGTCGGACACGTGTTCACCCCAGGTGGCCGCGCCTCGGGTGATGGAGAGATGGCGCATCGAGTGGTCGCGCGTGGCCCCGTGCCAATGGACCTCACCGTCCGCGGTCACGTGGACATCGCCCGGAGCGACCTCCACGATCTCCTCGCCCCGCGACTGCACGAGGCCTTTTCCTTCAAGGACGTACAACGTCTGTCCGCCCTCGTGCGAGTGCCACGCGGTTCGAGCACCCGGGGAGAAACTCACGGCGGCGACGTTGAACGCGGAGTGCGCATCCGCTTCGACGATCGTATCGAGTCGAACGTCGCCGGTGAACCACGCCGCGGGTCCTGGTGTCGACGACTTTTTTGGCTGAAGTCCCACAGTTTCCTCGTTCTCTTCTTGCCGTCACGGCGATACGGACCGAGCGTAATCACCTCGAGCGACTGGCCGATTCGCCCGAGGAGCGAGAGGTCGCAGCGCGGGTTCCTCGTCGGCTCAGGCCCGCTTCGCCTCATCCCAGAGGAGTCCCGAGAGTTCGTTGGCGGTCAGTGCGACGCCGAACACGAGTCCGTCGGGTTGTAGGGCGACGCCCGACGCGAGCGACCCTACGTCGATCGCGTCAAAGCCGAGATCGTCGACGAGTTGCATGACGGTAGCGACCGCCGCGACGTCGTCACCAGCGACGGCCAGCGCGGTGCGCTCGGGCTCACCGGAGAGGCGCCGGTCTTCTTCAATATCGTGATAGCCGAGTTGATTGAAGCTCTTGACGACTCGAGCCGACGAGAACCACGCCTGCACCAGCACGCTCGTTCCACGCGGCGCGTTCGAGAACTCTTCGATGACCCCGTCAATGGGTTCCCAGTAGTTCATCGCGTCGATGAGAATCTTTCCGGCGAAGAGATCACGGGGCAGTTCACGGAATCGATGCGCGGGAACGGCCAGGATGACGACGTCGGAGCGTTCACTTACCTCGGCCGTCGTCATCACGCGCGCACCGGGGGCGAGGACGTCAACGATCAGCTCGATGCGACCCGGGGACCCCGACCCGGAGATCACGACGTCGTAGCCGACGTCGAGCGCCGCGCGCGCGACGGTCGTGCCGAGTTTGCCGGCACCAACAATACCGAGGTGGCGGGCCCCAGCGTCGCGAAGGGACACGGTCCTACTTCCCCGCTACGAGTGACGTGGCACGATCATTTCGAGTCGGCTCGTACCGTGCTTCAACCAGTAGCTCTTTGACCCGAGGGATCACCTGGCGTCCGAAGAGTTCGATTGTTGAGAGCCGTTGGGGGAACGGCACTCGGCCCGTGGCGTAGGAGAAGTCGAAGCGGCTGAGACCGAGCTGACGGATCATCGAGGCGATCTTGAGCGCCACGGTCTCGGGCGAGCCAACGTAGAGCGATCCCCGGGCGATCTCTGTGCGAAATCCCTCGAGCGTCGGCTGGCGCCATCCTCGTTCGTCGGCCGCTCGCTGCCAGGTGTGCGCCCAGTGGGGGTACTGAATTTGAACGGCCTCTTCGTCGGTCTCGGCGACGTAGCCGTGCGAGTGCATGCCCACCGGTCTCGGCGAGAAACCGTACTCCTCGAGTGCCCGATGGTAGAGGTCGACGTAGGGCTTGAATCGAAGCGGGTTCCCGCCGATCACGGCCAGCATCAGGGGCAATCCGTAGCGCGCGGCGCGCACCACCGACTGGGGGCTGCCGCCCACGCCCACCCACGTGGGGATGTGTCCGTCGGGCAAGGGCGGGCTGAGGTACTGGTCGGTGAGGGCGGGTCGGTACTTGCCCGACCAGGTGACCGGCTGTTCACGCAGTAACTGCATCAACAGGTCGAGTTTTTCTTCGAACAGCTCCTCATACTCGGCGAGGTCGTAACCAAAGAGCGGAAACGACTCGGTGAGTGAGCCCCGGCCAACGATGAGTTGCGCTCGGCCGTTCGACACTGCGTCAAGGGTCGCAAACTGGTTGTAGATCCGCACGGGGTCCTGCGTGCTGAGCACGGTGACGGCGGTCCCTAACCGGATGCGCTTGGTACGGCCGGCGATCGCGGCAAGAATCACGTCGGCCGCCGAATCCATCATGTCTTGTCGGTAGTGCTCGGCGATGTTGAAGGAGTCGATTCCCACTTCGTCAGCGAGGACGGCCTCTTCCACGGTGTGGCGGATCGTGACATCGCCACGTTCGACCTGGGCATTCTCGTCCAGACTGGGTACCACGAAGGAGTCCAAGCCGAACTCAACGTCTTCGATGTTCATGTTCCCTACCTTCTTTCGCACGACGTGCACGCCCGTCGCGGTTTCGCGCTTTGCGAGGCGCAGCGTCTCGAAATCACTCGGTCCTAATACGAGTGTAGCAAGATAATCTGTCTTTAAGACCATCTTTATCACCGCGCATATGCGTTCGCTGCCCTATAGTGGGACTGTGGCAAAAACTTCCGAAAGCCTTGAGGGAACGGACGATCCCTGTCGCGTGTTACTCGCCGACGACCTCGGCTGGGGGCTCGGCACGATTTTTCGGGCGTACGTCGCGGCGGCCAACGCGGCGGTGGCCGACCTTCCTGGTGGCCCCCGGGGTTACCAGATACTCGCCGCGGCCGCCCGCGGCAACGTCGCGAGCCAACTCGCACTCGGCCAACTGTTGGGGGTGGACCGAACCGTCATGACCTACCTCCTCGACGATCTCGAATCGGCTGACTTGATTGCGCGTCGTGCCGATCCCGCCGATCGACGAACTCGGCGGATCGTCGCGACAGCGAACGGTGCGCACCGCTTGCGCGACCTCGATGAACGCCTTCGATCAGTGGAGGCGCGCCTGCTCGCTTCGCTCGAAGTGTCGGAGCGAGCTTCCTTTCGCGCCATGATTCAACTTGTCGCCACGCGAATTGACGACGCGGATCTACCCCTCGAGCCGTGCGACACCTCGAGTGAATCGACCCCCGCGGTGTCAACACTTCGCGCGCGCACCTCGCGCCACTGAGCTACCTTCTCGGGTCGCCGAGCCTCTATGGTCATCGACGTCTTGCAGCCACTGTGCGGTGGTTGACGAACGCGGTGGCGACACGCTCGCCGCGAAGCGGTGCGTGAGTTTCTACTTGCCGAGCGTGGCGCCGTAGCCGACACGCATGGTCGCCCCGTTGAACTTGATGACGAACTGACCGGGACTGAACAGGCCCATCAGGTCGTCGACCGTAACGGGATGTCCGAGCTTCTTCGCCAGGTCAGCGATCCACTTTGGTTGCGTGGTCTGGTTCTTCAGCCACCACGCCAGCGTGGATCGAGCGTCGAGCGGGTTCATTGAGCCGGTGGCGAACTGCAGGAAGGGCTTGGAGTACTGAGAAGGAAGGTCGAAGCCGGAGACCGTCCAACCGTGGCCCCCAAAACTCACGGTGTCCTTTTCGAACCGATTGAGCACGTAGAGCTCAATCTGCCCGCGCTGCGCCGCGGCGGGGATTGCCCTTCCGGTACCGGCGCTGACGACCGCTTGGTAGTCGGCGTCGCTCAAGACGTACTTGCCCCCCGCCGCGTCGTCAATGATGTACTTCGCGCCGGGATGGCCGGGGATGTCCTGGAGGCTGTAGTGGAGTCCCGTCACGTTGCTCGTGCCCAGACCAACGCTTTGGGTCGCCCCTTCTTTGGTTGCGGAGTCGGCGAGCAGTTTTTGGAACGTGCCGTTGGGGTCGAAGGAGCTTGCGTACAGATCTTTTTGCGTCTGGTACCGAGCGGTGATGGCGGCCTGATCAGCCTCACTAAAGGTGGCCATCTCGGACGCGGACGGCAACACCGGTTCGTACAGCGTCGCCTTGCCCAGCGAGTCAGGCGGTGCCCCGAGAAGAACGTCCGTCCACTCCGTGGCCTTCGGTTTTATCCACTCCGGCTTGGGCACGCCGGTGCCGTTGGCGTAGTACTGCAACGACGCGGGATTCCCCGGCCGTACCTGCACTTCAACGTCGACGCCGAATTTACTCTTTACGTCTTTGACAATCTGCTGCACCTTTGTAGCGTCACCCCCGTAGAACCCGCCCAACGTCTCGAGCTGGTTCACGGTGATCGGTGTCTCGGCACCGAGGGACTCGAGCGTCTGGCGGCTCCCCGTCGAGACGAGGGGGGCGCCGGGCGAACTGCTGGGCAGTGCGGGACTGTTCAGTGTCGCCGACGCGTCAAGGCTGGCGCCTACTTCGCTCGCGGAGACCGAGCCCTCGACCGCTTTAGAAAAGCGGGACACCATCGTGCCGCCGAACTCGCTGGTAGCCGCGGTCAATGCAATATTCGTCGTCGTCGATCCGATGACCTGGCCGATCTTGTCGGCCGCCGCGTCAGGATTCGTCTTGGCCAACTGCACGCCCGCCACCAAGTTGGTGTCAGCAGTCTTAAGGACGGCGTCGACGGTATTCGCCGAGTTCTGCGCGAACTTCTGCAGGGCGGGGTTTTGCGAAAAGTCGCCCAGACTGCCCGGCACGTCGTCGTGTGAGGCCGCGATGATCGACCCAATGAGCTCGATTTTGGGTGCCGCGGCCACGCCAACGTCGTTAATGAGGCCCTGGAGTTGTTGCGAGGCGGCCGCCTGGAAGGCGGGGTCGCCCGAGGACAACTGACCGTAGAACTGAGCGGCATTGGCGAGGCCGTTGCGTACGCTCAGCGCCGTGTTTTTGAGGACCGAGGCGCTGGCCAGGGCCGCGCTTTTTTCCATTTCCAGATAGAGTCGCATCCCCTGGGTGGGATCGTTGGGCAGCCACGCCAGCGCCGAGTCCGACAGTCCCGCAGCTCGCGCCGCCAGCACTTTCCAGCCCGGGACGTCGGGCAGCGTCGCGTCACTGGGCGGTGTCGTTCCGTTCGCGATTCCCGAGGTGAGCCACGCCGGTAGTCCACCACCTGGTGACGCGCCCGTCGCCCAGTCGATCACGTCACCGATTCGCTGTTGGGCGGAGTTGATGAGCGTGCCGACCTGCGAGGAGGCGCTGATGATGTCGTTGGAGTACTCCTGGAGCAGTTCGGCGTTCGTCGGCGTTCGTACACCGATCTGCAGCGCCGCGCTCGTTGTGCCCATGACGTTCTTGCCCGATGGATCGGTGGCCGACACGGGGGCGACGAGGTCGACGCCACCCTTCTCTCGCACCGCGAACGCCACGGTGGACGTTACGGAGTCACCCGCGGCGAGGGTCGGGGGGAGAAGGGGGTAGGGCCCCCCCACGTTCATCACCAAACCCGCCGTCTGGGGAATTGCGGCGGCGTTATTCATCACGACCCCGTCGGGGTAGACAAAGTTGAGGTCGCTGAGATCGGTCTTCGACTCATTCGTGATGGTGACACCAACAGTGAAGAGCTTGCCGTTGGTCTCCCCAGGGTCCAACCGCACGACGAGACCGGAGACGTCTAAGCCCACCGTGTACGTGCCTCGTTGGCCATTCGAATCGGTGACGGTGAGCGTGACCTGGAAGTGACCATCATCGCTGAACGTGTGGGTGACCGTGGGCCCGTTCGCGGTGGCGCCGTCGCCGAAGTTCCACGACCAACTCTTGATCGTCGCACCGGGTGCCTGCGCGAGGGAGTTGGAGCCGTCGAAGGCAAACGTGTAGGGATCCTGCTCGTCCTGGATGCTGGTGAAGGTGGCGGTGGGCGGCGTTTGACCCGATGCGTATTCAATCTGGATCTGCAGGCACGCGGTGAAATTTGCCCACGTGCCATCGGGGTATTGAAAGGCGTGTAGTCCCACCGCGCACACCCGCATCGTCGAAAACACGCCGGCGTGTCCGGAGATCACCATGGGCGGGCTCGAGGAAGGGCAGTTAGTGGTGTAGCGAGGGCACCACGTGGCCGTCGGATCCACGAACGTAAGCGTGTCCAAGATGCACGTCGGACACGGCGCACCCGGGGCCACCACCTTTGTGCCGAGCAACGGCGACATGGCCAGCCCGAATCCGTAGCCCGCCTTGGCGCCGCCGGCTCCCGGAACGCTGACGCTGAGCGAGAACGGCGATGTACACCACCGCTTCGGATAGGACGTGGTGGCCGGGCACGCACCCGCGCTGAGGACTTTTGGGCCGTTCAAGGTCGCGCCGGGGATCTCTTGGTACTGCCCCTGCGTATTGAGAAGCGCTTGGCTCTGATTACCGTTCATGGGTGGGAAGCACGACTGGATCGGAAGTCCCACGGTCTCTGCGACGGTTGAGCAGATGGGCGCCAGCGGGGTGACGTTGTCGCTCGAACCTGCGGCGAGCACCCCCTGCATAGGGGGCAGACACACGGCCGCGACAATGCACACAATGAGCAGCGTCGAAAGGTGCCACCCCGTCGGCGTCGACGGCCTGCGCGTTCTCTGGTCGCGTGACGCTCTCCCCACGGATGCTCGCTCCCTGATAGAGGACGGAGGCGAACCTCGTCGGGAATCGACCTCGTCCAGCGCCTTGACCGCAGGATTCTACCGACGCTTCTCGTCGAGCGTCAACTGGCGCGTGGAAGGGGACCAGTCGATGGGAGTTCAGATCGGACGGGTACATTCACCGTGTGGCTGCCACGAAAAAATTCGTAGAAAAGACTCTTCACATGTTGCAGCCCCTCGACGTCACGGCCAGACCCATGTGTGGCGAATACGGGCTCTACGTCAAAGGAAAGTCCATTGGATTCATTTGCGATGACACCCCCCTGATAAAGATCACTGAAGCCGGTCGTCAACACGCTGGCCGAATCGCTCTGGGTGCGCCGCACCCCGCCTTTAAGATCTCGCGGGCGAAAGTGAATGACCACGAGTGGCTCGCACGATTGGTGGAGCTCACGGGCGAAGCCCTGCCGGCGCCAACGAAGAGCGGCGTGAATACTGCGCCCGGTGCGAAGGCGTAACGCGCGCAGAGCCACGCAGCGCGGTAGTTGACCACCGATTGCGTTAGCGGGGTTTCAATCCCAGCGGGTTCCGTCAATGAGCAGCGCTGCGCACGAAGAACGACGTCCTCGTCGTGGTGTGGCTCGCGCACTGCGTCCTAGTTGTGGCTCACGACGCACCGCGTGCCACCCGCATCGCGGCGGACGCTTCAGTTTCAATTCTAAGGTACTACAATAATTAGCATATGAAAGTATCAAACGAGCAGACCGATTCCGTGATTGATTCGGTCTTGTCGGCCAGCCGAGTTCTCGTTGCGGTGGCGGCGCGTTCGCTGTCCGACGTCGGAGAAGACGTCACGCTGACCCAGTACCGAACGCTCGTCGTGTTGGCGTCTCGGGGGACACAGAACATGGCGGAACTCGCCGAGGCAGTTGGCGTCACTCCCGCGACGGCGACTCGAATGTGTGACCGCCTGGTCCGCAAGAAACTGATCGTTCGTCGCGCCGAGCGGGGTGATCGTCGTCAAGTACGTCTCGTCCTTTCGAAGGCCGGTCTTGAACTCGTCGCCGCCGTCACGGATCGTCGCCGTAGGGAGATCGAGAGAATTGTCGGCGCCGTTCCTCATGACGAACGAGACGTGCTGGTCACTGCGCTCAGACGATTCGCGGCGGCTGCCGGCGAAGTCCCCGAGCAGGATTGGTCAACGGGATGGGACCTCTAAACGAGTCGTCGCCGCCGCGGCGCGTGAGCACAACCACCGTTACGAGCGCGCAGGCGCGCGTCGGGCGATGGCTGAGCTCGACGACGTACACAAAAAAGTGGCTCGTTCTCGGAGCGATGGTCGGGGTCGTCGCCGGCCTGGGCGCGGTCGTCTTTTACGATGCGTTGCGGCTCGCGTCCTACGTCTTTTTGCAGTTGCTCGCTGGCTATCACGTTCCAGAACCCATTAGCGAGGGAGGTGCAGTCGCCTCCGCTCACTTTGCTCGTCCGTGGGCGATCCCGCTCGTGGCGTGTGTCGGCGCGCTCCTGGGCGCGCTGTTGGTGTTCTCGATTGCTCCAGACGCCGAAGGCCACGGCACGGACGCCGCCATCGACGCGGTGCATCACAACCCCCGCGGCGTTCGGCTTCGCACGGTGTTCGTAAAAATCGTCGCGTCGGCGTTGACCATTGGCTCGGGCGGCTCGGGGGGACGAGAGGGACCAACCGGACAGATCAGTGCGGGCTTCGGCTCACTGTTGGCTCGAACGTTTGACCTCAGCCCCGAAGACGCGCGGATCACGGTGGCGAGCGGCATCGGTTCGGGCATCGGGGCGATCTTTGGCGCGCCACTCGGTGGGGCGGTCCTCGCGACGGAGATTTTGTACCGGGACGACTTCGAGGTTGAAGCGCTGCTACCGGCGTTCATCGCGTCCATCGTCGGGTACTCCGTGTGGGGTTCCTTTGAAGGGTTCGGTCCCCTCTTTGGCTACGTCGGGAACTACCACTTAACGAGTGCGATGCCGCTGGTGTGGTTCGCTCTCATCGGCATCCTCGGCGGACTCGTCGGGCTCCTCTACGCCAAGGGTTTCTACGGCATGGTCGCCGCCTTTGCCCGACTACCGTTACCGCGCTGGGTTCGTCCCGCCATCGGCGGCGCGATCGTGGGCTGCATCGCGCTGGCGATTCCTGAGGTGCTGGGTACCGGCTACGGATGGATCCAGCAGAGTCTGGGCACGCACCTGCTGCAGATTCCACTCTGGATCGTCCTTATCCTTCCCTTCGCACGTATCGCGACCACCGGGCTCTCCATTGGCTCGGGCGGCTCGGGCGGCATCTTCGGACCCGGCATGGTGATTGGCGCCTTCGTCGGCGCGGCGGTCTGGCGAGTGCTTGAACCCGTCGTTCCGAGTCTCGGGCACGATCCCGCGCCCTACGTGATCGTGGGCATGGTGGCCTGTTTCGGTAGCATCTCACGAGCCCCACTCGCCGTGATGTTGATGGTCGCGGAGATGACCGGCACACTGTCGCTAATCGTGCCCGCGATGCTGGCCGTCGGACTCGCGACGCTGATCGTTCGTCGCAGCGACGACACTATTTATCGCAGTCAGTTAAAGAGTCGCGCGGAGTCGCCCGCGCACCGGATTTTGACGGGACTCCCACTCCTGGCTCGTGTGGCCGTCGCCGACGCGATGGCGCCCGCACGGTGCGTGCTCGTAGAACCAGCGGACGCTCACGTCTTCGCTCGCGAACTTGAAGAGTGCGGCGAGTCGGCCGCGCCACTCGTTGACCCGTCCGGTCACTACCTCGGCGTCGTCACCCTGGCGTCACTGCGCGCACGCGTCACGGGCGACGACGTGGTCACCGATGTTCCGATCGACAGCATCTCGGCGCCGGTCTACTTGGACGTGCACCTTGACGTGGTGCTCGACATCTTGACGTCAACGCCACAGACGTGGGCCGCGGTTCTTGATGCCGATCGACACGTGGTGGGCACGATTGCCTTGTCGGACATCGTGCAGAACTACCAGCGGACCGCGAGGACCTATCTACGCCAGTTGTCGGAGAAGGGAGGATCCACGGGCCTGATCGACGTGGTCGTCACCAACGACTCACCCTACGTCGGCGTACCCTTGCGATCCTCGGGGACACCCCGCGGCGTCCTCGTCACGTCGATTGAGCGGGGTCGCGACATCGTTCGACCCAACGGGGACACGGTGCTTCGAGCGCACGATCGCGTCACGGCCATGGGCGCCCCGCGTGGCTTGGACGAGTTCGCTCGCGCGTCGACCCTGCGTTCCAACGAGGACACGACAGACGAGTAGCGACGTCGCCGAGCACATCGAATAGTGGCGGACCCGTCGAAGTGCAAACGCACGCCACTACACGACGTGTTGAGCAATAACTCCTCGGAGCAACCTCCTCCGCAGTTCGACGGGACGTCCATTGATCGCACCAGCGAATTACTGTGAGCGGAGGACTCCGTGGGGGAGAGCGTGGACCGAGGAGCCCGGTGATCCCGATGAAGCGCCTTCGTTGGCTGATCGCGGCGGTCTCCATTGGCGCGGGTTGCGCCGCGGCCTCCGGTGTTGTGAGCGCTGGCGCGTTCGCGTCGAGCGTCGCGACGCTGCACCTCCGCGCGCCGAAGATTGAAATCGGTCGTGCCGTCGTCATCGAGGGCACGGCCCTACCACGGTCCGCTCTGCGCTCTGACAACACGAGCGCGACCGTGGTGCTCAACGAGGTCGCTACTACCTCTGACACCCAACTCGGCGAAGCGAAGACGATCGCGACCAACGGGGCCTTCACGTTCAGCGAGCCGGCCGCCGCGGGAACACGCACGTACTCGGTGCAGTTCATCCCGGTCGAAGGACTGTCCCCCGTCGCTGCGACGATCAGGATCACCCTCAAGCCATAACGCCGGACGATCTGAGATTCATCGCTCAACGCACGCAGAGGAGCGACGTCCGTCGAGCCGACGATACTGCCCGTTCACACGAATGCCAATTAGTGAGAACTCGAGAGAGCAGACGCCCGACGGATTCGGCGCCGAGCCATCTGAGTGAACACGATGCGGTGAATTGGTCCGAGCAACGTCCAATAGATGAAACCGGGGATCCCGCGGGGACGAAAGGCCGCCACCTGTTGGAGGCGACCTTCGTGGATTCGGTAACCCAACCACGCGTCACCGGGAAACCATCCGTCGCTTCGCAACACCAACTGCGAGTCATCAATGAGGGCGATTCTCCACCAATCGACCCGCGCGCCGGGGACCAACGCGTCGGGGGCGTGTGGGCGAAGTTTTTCGCCCACCAATCGCCCGAGGACGAGTCGAAGCGCCCAGCCGGGTGCAGCGCCGTACCAGCTGAGGGATCCTCCGATGGCCTGGAGGTCGCGTCGAAGTGGCTCTCCTAGGCCCTCGAGGACTGCGAGCGAGACGACGACGGTGTACACACCGTCGCGCTGGCCCGGGCGTCGCGCAAAGAGCGACTGCGCCACGTCGTGATCCTGCTCATCGAGCGCCGTCACCAGCGCGCGCTCGACGCCCATGGGGACGACGGAGAAGGCTTGGTGCGTTCGCGCACCGTTGACCACGATGACCTCCGTGACGAGGCTCTCGATGAGTGCGTGGCTCACCGATCGATCCACCGGAGTGACGAGGTCGACCCAGTACGAGGACAGATGTGGCGTGAGCCATGGGATATCAACGATAAATCGCGCGTGAAGACCGCGGGCTCGGGCGTACTCGGAGATCATCTCGCGATAGGTCGTCACGTCCGCCCCGCCAACTTCGTAGACGTCGGGCGCGACGAAAAGCGACTGCTCGAGATAGTCAAGAAGATCGACGAGCGCG
>Ga0302145_10000252_pt1 | contig 23291 bp, 21 predicted proteins | sample I_Bog_E2_3_FD_192437 | JGI IMG/M metagenome (GOLD analysis project Ga0302145, IMG submission 192437) | Peat permafrost microbial communities from Stordalen Mire near Abisko, Sweden - I_Bog_E2_3 | ecosystem: Environmental > Terrestrial > Soil > Wetlands > Peat | place: Sweden: Abisko, Stordalen... | reverse complement strand
GGGTCCATCGACCGCGTAAGAATCACACTTTCTTAACTTTGACTACCCCCGCACCGAATCTTTTTATCGCCGCCGCCCGGGAATTTGCCCCGGTTACCACAGAACGACAATTCTCACCCACCGCCGAAGCTGCCACGACATGTACGTGAGATCTTTGGAAAGAGGTTGCGCCATGAGATACTGACCTCCCACCCAGCCGGCATCTTGAATTACGATCACAGGAAAAGGGGATGCATCCCGAATCTAGTTAACTGTGAACCGCTCTAGCGGATGGAAACTCGATTTTTTGCTCAGGCCGGCAGCAGGGCCAATCTTGTAACCGAAGTTGGCGCAGTTTCGGCTAGGTAGAGATTGCCAAGCTGATCCCCAGCGATACCGTGTGCGCCATTCAACGATGGCCGACACCTGCCCAGCCGCTGGCCGTTCGAGGCGAAACGTGTGAGGCTTGGCAGTTGATCTGCGACGAGGAACGTACCGTCGTTCTGTTCCAATATATCCATAGGACGACTAAGGCCGCCCCAAATCTGAAGTGTTGCGCCGTGTCGATCGAAGACCTGCACGCGATCGTTCTCTCGATCGCAGACGAGCAACCGGCCGCCGCGGTCCGCAACGATCGAATGGGGCGTCATAAATTCCCCCGCTCCGTGTCCGACTTCGCCGAAGCTTCCAATATGCTCGCCAACGGCGCTGAAACGATGAATTCGCGCGTTGCCATATCCATCAGCGACGTAAATTTCGCCGTCCACGGCAATCGCGGCCTTTGTTGGATGGTTGAATGGCGCGCGCCAATGGGGGACATGGCGTTCTCCGAGCGACGAGAGCCAAACGCCATCTGAGGAGAAGCATAAGATCTGATGCGCGTCGCGGTCGGCGATCCATACCCGATCGAGATGGTCGATTGTGACTCCGTGCGGATCGAACAAACGCCCTTCACCATATCGGAACAAGAATCGTCCGTCGCCGGCAAACACGATAACCGGAATCCCGCCGCGGCGTAGAACGTGCAAGCGTCCATATCTGTCGACCGCAACCTGACTGATCCGCGTGGGCAAGTCATCGGCGGGCGCATCACCCCAGTCGCGCTCGACTTCGTAGAGGCTTCCAGCCAGGACGACGCGCCCCATTTCGTTGAACGCATTACGCATTGGGGGCAACCGCTTCACGATCTTCGAGAAACGTCGACCTCTGCCCGTGGATGCGCTCTAGCCACCCCGCCGCCCTTATGAGACCGAAATCGTCGCCGATCCGGCCGACGAGTTGAACGCCAATCGGCATGCCGCGGTCGCCCCGAAGAAGCGGCAACGTGATCGCGGGCGCTCCTATGAGAGTCCAGATTGTCGAGAAGATCGGATTGCCGGCGCCTTCGGCAAAAAGCGGCGCCACGCCCACCGCCGACAAAGTGACGATCGCCTCGTAGCGGGCGGCCATCCAATCAAACTCCGACTTCAGCCGATCGCGAGACTCGCAAGCTTCGATGAATTCTGCCTCGGAAACAGCCTGCCCTTGCTTGATGATGCGGACGAGGACATCGGACATCTCTCCGCCCGCGCGCAGAAAGTCGTCACGATAGGCCCGCGCGACGCCGTGGCACATGATGCGGCTCAGCGCCTCCTCCGCCGCGGCAAATTCCTCAGGCATGTCAATCGTCTCGATCAGGTCGCCGAGTTCGCCTACGAAGCTCTCCATCGCTTTCCGCGCTTCCAAATCGGCGCGATTCCAAAAGGGGCCGCGGACGAAGGCGAGCTTCGGCGGCGGACCAGCGGCAAGCGCCGCCTCGGTCAGTCCTCGCGAAGAAGGATCAATCGTCAGGGGGGCATCCGCGTAGCGACCGGTCATCGCCTCGGCCACGAGCGCCGCATCGCCGACGTCGCGCGCCATGATTCCAGGCTGGTCGAGTAGATTCGACTGCTGCAATATGCCTTGGCGCGGCAACAGGCCGAAGCTCGGCTTATATCCGACCACGCCGCAAAACGAGGCGGGGCGGATTATGGAACCGTTGGTCTGGGTCCCTAGCGCCACCGGAGCCATACCGGCCGCAACCGCGGCGGCCGAACCGCTCGACGAGCCGCCGGGAGTCCTTGCGGGATCATGCGGATTGCGCGTTGGACCCGGTGAATAAACGGCGAGTTCCGCTGTAACGGTCTTTCCGAGAACGATCGCTCCGGCTTCCCGCAACCGAGCGACAAGTACAGCGTCCTTTTCCGGCCTCCGGCCCTTATGAATTGGGGTTCCGAACTCTGTCGGCATGTCGAATGTGTCGATGATATCTTTGACGCCTATGGGAAGCCCGTGCAAAGCTCCGATCGGTGATCCCGCAGCCAAAGCGGCGTCCGCCAATTCTGCCGCTCTCAGGGCTTGCTCGGGGTCGAGCCAGGCCCAGGCTTTCACAGCGGGTTCGCACTCTTCGATACGTCGCAGGAACGCCTCGACAACCGTGGTCGCACGCAATTCTCCCACACGCATCGCGCGGCAGAGCTCGCGTGCGGGCAGGTCGACTAGCGGCGCCGGTAAAGCCGTCACGGGCCAACGGCTCATGGGGAGGCCCGAACGAGTCGTCGAGCCACGGTGCGTGGCGCCTTTTCAGCCGCGCTATAGGCGGCCAAGACGAGGACCGCAGTGCGCCGGCTATGCTCGCGCAAGAGATGAGCGAGCGCCAAGCCATCCCGCCGACGCAGCAAGATGATCATCAAATTGTGGTCGTCGATGGCGCTAGCCCATTGCTCATCGGTTTTCCGCGCCGAGTAGCGCGAGCGATGAACCCGGCCGGAAAGGCCTCGATAAATGGCCTCAAGAGCGCCATTGCGGGCGGCGGCCATGATCCCCTCGTGAATCTGCCGATTGTGCTCGAAATAGCCAGGATAATCCTTGGCTTTCCAAGCTTCGACCATTTTGCCGTTGGCGATCTCGAGGGCCGTCAATTCTTCTTTGGTGATGAGTTCGCAGGCGAGTTCGCCCGCCAAGGCCTCCAAGGCGCCGACCACCTGGAAGATTTCCTCGACTTCCGACCGGGTTAGAGCCGACACGCGCGCGCCGCGATTTGGCAACAGCTCCAGTAGCCCTTCCGCCGCGAGCAACTTGATCGCCTCACGCAACGGCGTTCTGGAAATGCTGAAACGCTCGCAGAGATCGGCTTCGTTGACACGCGAACGAGGCTCGATTTCCCCCGAGAGAACCAAGTTCCGAAGTTTCTCCACGATTTCGTGGTGCAGGGACCGGCGCAGCATGCCTTGAGGACGTTCGATCGAGTTCACGGGCTCAATCTCCAGTGCACGATGTTTTGCATTCAAAAGGCTCTCAGAAGTGCGACGCTTTTCCTGACAAGTCCGTGGAAACCAGATTAGGCCATCATTTTTGCGGATTCCGGGCAGTCCCAAGCTACGATTTCCTCTAGATATAATTCTAAATTCAAAAATGCAAGTCAATGGTTATGCCGCGTGTCGCAATGCGTCTCGGCAAGGGCCTCTTCCCCATACCTCGACGGCGACCAGGGCTCGACCTGCTCAGGGTCCATTTTATGAGTAATTTCAAGCAATATTGGCTCGGCTCGACCTACCCTCAGCGGGCGCACGTATTCCAAGCGAGACGCGATTGTCGGCGTGTTGACCAAAAATTAGCCCCGAGATGATGAAACAATATCCTTGCCTGTAACTCAAAAATGAATTCAAAATGCACCAGAGAGCGGAAATAAGCTGCGATATCGTTCAATTCTCGCTCTAGGGCATAGTGCAGGCCTCATAGACTGCATTCAAAGGAAGAGCCGCCATGATGAACCGTAGCCTGCTTTCCGCCACCGCGCTGATGGTCGCCCTGTCTGGCGCCGCTTTCTGTCCCGCCTCCGCCGCCGAATCCATCAAGATCGGCGTCCCGATTGGGCTCAGCGGCGCCAACTCGGTCGTAGCGCCATCCGTCGTTCAGTCCGCGCAATTGGCGGTCGCCCAAATCAACGCCGCCGGCGGCGTCATGGGGCGCCCGTTGGAGCTCATCGTCGCCGACGATCAGAGCGGCGCGGCGGGCGCCCAAAAGGCTTTCGACAGTCTCATCTTCCAAAAGAAGGTCGATGCTCTCATCAGCATGGAGACGAGCGCCGCTCGAAACGCGGCCCTGCCCATCGTGGCGCGTGGGAAGACGCCATACATCTACACATCTTACTACGAGGGCCATTCTTGCAGCCCTTACATGTACGCGGATAGCTGGGTCCCTGATCAGCAGGTGGCGCCCGTGGTCGATCTTTTCATAGGTGAAAAGAAAGCCAAGACGTTCTTCCTGATTGGCAGCGACTACGCCTATGGGCGCGGGATGCTGGGATTCAGCCGCGCCTATATCGAAAAGCAAGGCGGCAAAGTAGTCGGCGAGGAATATAATCCGATGGACGCAAGCGACTGGACGGCGATCATCAGCAAGGTGCGCGAAGCCAATCCGGACGCGTTGATCCTGGCGACGGCCGGGGGTGCGCCGAATGTCACATTGACCAAGCAATACAAAGCCGCTGGGGTCACCGCGTTGATCGGCAACATCGGCGTAGACGAGGGCACTGCAAAAAGCATGGGCGCCGACGCTGAGGGCGTCTTTATTTCGGCGTCCTATGTGAGCAGCCTAGACACGCCGGAAAACGACAAGTTCATTGCGTCGATGAAAGCCAAGTTCGGTGATGGATTGAAGACGCCGAACGATCTTTCCGTGCCAGAGTATGAAGCTATCTATCTCTACAAGGCGGCAGTCGAGAAGGCCGGCTCGACGAACGAAGACGCCGTCCTCAAGGCGCTCGACCAAGTCTCGTATGTCGGGCCGCGTGGCTTGATCAAGATGGACAGGCAGCGCCACGCCGCCCTTACAATGTATCTCGGCCAAGTCCAGGCCGACGGGTCGGTCAAGGTCGTGAAGGCGTTCAAGGACGTCGACCCCGGCGCCCAGTGCCCCGCCCTCAACTGAGCGCAGGGGAAACATTCCGCTGCCCGGAGACTTCGGTCGTGGATCAGGCGGCGCGGTTCGAATCTCTGGCGGCGTTCTTGATTGAACGGCCAACGGTTGCCGGCGGTTAGCCTTTCTCTAGACGCCAGCGGTTTTGCGATCCTCCGCCGGCGCCATGAAATAGCTTAGTGCCCGGAAGCGAATTATCGAATCGGAGTTCGTAAGAACTTTTAGTCTCGTCCCCGGCGGTGGATCATGATCTCCCACATTCTCGACGTTGTGACTTCCGCGGCCATCCTCTACGTGGTCGCCGCCGGCCTGCTTATCGTCTTTGGCGTCATGAGAATCATCAACTTCGCGCATGGCGGGTTCCTCACCATGGGCGGTTACAGCGTCTTGGCCGTGTCCAACCTCGGTCTCAATCTTCTAGTGGCGCTGCCCGTCTCCTTCATCTTCGGCGCGGTGGTTGGCATGGCGGTCGAGCGCCTCGTGGTGCGGCCGCTTTATGCGCGTCCGCTCGACGCTATCCTGGCGACTTGGGGTCTCGGCATCGTCATTGGCCAAATCATTACGCTCGCCTACGACCGTGGAGTCCAACTCGTGCAAAATCCGATACCCGGCGCGGTAATGGTACTCGGAGAGAATTACTCGCGCTACAGAATCGCGATGGTTGCAGTCGCGCTTGTCTTTGGCGTGGTGCTCGCTTCCATTTTGCGATGGACGCGCCTTGGGCTACTGACACGCGCCGTGATCATGAACGAGGATCTGGCGCGCGGCCTGGGCATCGACACCGGCCTCATCCGCTTCGTCACCTTCAGTCTCGGCTCCGGTCTGGCCTGTCTTGCAGGCGCACTCATTACACCGCTGTCCAGCGTCGACCCATCCCTCGGGACTTCTTGGCTAGTCAACGCCTTTATGCTTGTGCTGGCATCCGGCGCGTCGCTGATCAGTTTGGCGATCGCAGCAGTTGTGCTTGGCGGCGCCCAGGTGCTCATTTCGAGCTACGCCAACCCCGTCTATGGTAGCATGGCGATCGTCATTCTGGCGGCGCTGCTGTTGAGGATTCGTCCGCAGGGCTTCGCCCGTGACTGAGCGGGACTCCAGCTCGGCCCTGCAAATCATCGCCCCGGAGCGGCCGATCGTGCCTCTCGGATTTTTCGCGGCCACCATGGGTTGTGTCGCGCTTGCGCTCGCGGCCCCGCTGATGCTCGACGCTTACACCGTCAACGTCCTCACCCGATCGCTGCTCTACGCAATGCTCGCGTTGACGCTCGACGTGCTGTGGGGCTACGCCGGCATCCTCTCCTACGGCCAATCGGCGTTCTTCGCGATCGGCGCCTACGCGTTGGGACTGACGTCGACGCATCTGGGTTTTAGCTTCGGATTGGCCACGGCGGCCTTTTTCGGCAGTCTCGGATTGGCCGGTACTGTCGCCGCGCTCACCGGATGGCTCGGCTTCGGACGCGGCGTGACGCCGCTCTACGTTTCAGTGGTCACGCTGGCACTCCCTATCGTCGTTAAACAAGGCCTGTTATCCGGCGGTCTGTTCACCGGTTCGAGCAGCGGCCTTTCGGGCTTCGACAGTTTCGATCTCGAAGTCGACAATTGGTTCCGCATCGGCGGCGTCGCTCTCGTGGTTCTAACCGCGTTGACCTGGCGCTTCGTAAAGAGCGACGCGGGCAAGATACTGGTTGCTATCCGCGAGAACGAACTGCGATGTCGCTATCTCGGCATTCCAACGACGACCGTGAAGATAGGCCTGCTGGTTGCGTCGGCAGTCGTCGCCGCGGCCGCCGGCTTCGTCTATGCCAGCTACACGGTGGTCGTCGCGCCGGAACTCGCCGGATTCGAGTTCGGCACGCAGGTCCTCATCTGGGTCGCTCTCGGAGGACGCGGGACGCTCTTAGGACCGGTGATCGGAACGCTCGTCATCGACCTTGCAAGCGCGGAGCTCAGCGCCAGCATCCCCTACATCTGGGAGCTTGCAGTCGGCCTCGCCTTTGTGCTGGTGATCGTGGCGATGCCCGGCGGTTTCTCGCCGCTCCTAGGCGCTTTTGTACGATGGACACTACGGCTTCTGCTCGGTCGGCATTTGCGGGTGCGAAACGAAACGCCGCCGCGATTGACTTGCGCCGCGCCGCGTCCCTCGGCGCGGGTGACGGTTGGCGTTCCGTCGATCGAGATCCGCAATCTGCGTCGCCGGTTTGGCAGCCTTACCGTCCTGGACGGCGTGGATCTCACCGTGCATCCGGCAGAACTCGTCAGCCTAGTCGGGCCTAACGGCGCCGGTAAGACGACGCTCATCCGCTGCATAGCGGATGGCGCAGAGCGATCGAGCGGACAGGTTTTCATCAACGGGCATGACATTTCGCGCAGTCCACCGGAACGTTGCGTCGCTTTCGGGCTCGGTCGCAAATTCCAGACCGCGACGATCTTCGATACGTTGTCGGTGGGCGATTGTCTGCGCACCGCCCGTGCGTCGCATGTTGCGCCGTCGTTGCATCGGCGCGATCCGATTCTTGCTCTCCCGCGGGCCGCGCTCGATGTGATCAACGCCACCGGCCTCGACAAGAAGCTGGGTATCGAAGCGCGACATCTATCTCACGGCGACAAACAGGCGCTCGAGCTTGCGATGGTCCTGGCGCTCGAACCCTCAGTGTTGTTGCTCGACGAGCCGACGGCGGGCTTGACCAAGCCCGAGCGCGCCCTCATCGGCCAGATCCTCGTGCAACTGGTAAGAGAACACAAGCTTAGCGTTCTCTTGGTCGAGCACGATCTCGATTTCGTGCGCGACATCAGTTCGCGGGTCATCGTGCTTCACCAAGGGCGCGTCGCCCTCGATGGCTCGGTATCTGACGTCGTCGGATCGGACCTGGTGCGAAAAATCTACGCTGGGGTGCAGGAATGACCCCCCAACTGGAACTCTCCGGCGTCAGCAGCGGCTATGGAGAGGCCCTAGTGTTGCGTGACCTCGACCTTGTCGTGCAGCCAGGAGAAATCGTCGCCCTGTTGGGCAAGAACGGCATGGGCAAGTCGACCTTGCTCAAGACGATCATGGGCTATCTACCCGCGCGTACCGGCGCCATCCGCATCGGAGGCGCAGAGACGGCGGGTTTGGCGCCCTATCGCGTCGCGCGCCGATCCATCGCATATACCCCGCAGGAAAAAGCTCTGTTCCAAGATCTCACGGTGGCTGAAAATTTACAGCTCGTCGTGCCCAATCTTGAGAGTGTTGAGGCGGGACTTGATCGGATCGCCAATTGGTTTCCAGTGCTGCGCGAAAGGTTGCGCCAGCGCGCTGGAACATTGAGCGGCGGTGAACAGAAGATGCTCCTGATGGCGCGCGCGCTGCTGCCGCAGGCCAAACTCATGCTGATCGACGAGATTTCAGAAGGCCTTCAACCTACCATGATCGCCTCGGTGGTGGACGCGCTGAAAGCCGAGAGCCGCCGCCGTCGAGTCGCGATTCTCCTGGTCGAACAAAACGTCTCCTTCGCCTTTTCGCTCGCCGACAGTTATGCCGTCTTGAAACGCGGCGAAATCGTCGCGCGAGGCGCCGTCGTGGGCAAAGACTCCCAAAAGACCGCGGAGGAGTATCTGAGTGTCTGAACCGATCGATCCATCCGTTGGAGCGCTTTTGCGCGAACTGCTCGGAATTGGGCCGGAGAGTGAACGGCTCGATGAAAATCTCGCAGCCTATGCCAGTATTCTGGAGGAGATCAAAAAATTGCGGGTGCTCGACCTTTCCGACGTCCACCCCGTCGTCATCTTCGATCCGAGCATACCCTATCGAGGTCGATGATGGAGCCGATAGATCAACCCATCGAAACGTTGGCGCCGGCATTGCGCGCGGGAAAGCTCTCGGCGACTGAGCTGACCGAAGCTGCGCTGGAGCGGATTCGCCTCAGGGACGGCGCCTTCAAGAGCTTTGTCCACTTGAACGATAGCGCAATGGCCGCAGCGATCGAGGCGGATCGCGATCTGCGCGGTGGACATTGGCGCGGGCCGCTGCATGGCGTCCCGATCGCCGTGAAGGACAATTGCTTGACCGCTGATATGCCGACGACCGCTGGAAGCATGGCGCTTGGCGTTGCGTTCCCACTCGTCGACTCGGCGGTCGCCGCAAGGCTTCGCGCCGCCGGCGCTATCCTTATCGGCAAGACCCGTACGCACGAATTCGCTTGGGGGCCTGTCTGTCCGCCAACACGCAATCCATGGGATCTATCAAGGATTCCGGGCGGATCGAGCGGCGGTTCCGGCGCGGCCGTCGCGGGCGGCCTTTGCGTGGCGGCGTTGGGTACCGACACGGGCGGCTCAATCCGCATTCCTGCTAGCCTCTGCGGCATCGTCGGTCTCAAGCCGACATACGGCCGAGTAAGCCGCAAGGGTATTGTGCCGCACAGTTGGTCGCTCGACCACGCTGGGCCCATGACCCGAACTGTATCGGACGCCGCCGCCGTGATGGCGACGCTTGCCGGATACGATCCAAGCGATCCCGCCTGCTCCGACGTATCCGTACCCGACTATACGAGCGCGCTCGGACAATCGATCTCCGGCCTGAGGGTCGGCGTCTGCCGCAACCATTTCTTCGGACGCAATCAGGCGGCGGTGGACAACGCCATCGAGGTGGCGATTGTCGATCTCGCCGAAGCTGGCGCCTCGATCGTGGAGTTTGATCTCCCCAATCTCGACTATGGCCTCGGCGCAATCCTTGCGATCGAACTAGCCTCTTCGACCGCCTATCACGACCAAGCGCTCCAAGCGGGAAGAACGGCGCACTACTCGAAAGATGTCCGCACCATGGTTGAGATCGGCCGCTTCGTTACCGCGGTCGACTACCTCAAAGCCGAGCAACTGCGTCATGTGTTGATGACCGATCTCGCCCGCGCCTTCGATACAGTTGACGTCATCGTCGGTCCGACTGTGCCCTTGACCGCCTGGTCTCCGGACGCTGACCATATCGAAATACGAGGCGCTTCCGAAAGTCCCCTTACGGCGTCTTGGCGCCTTTCCTACCTCTACAATCTTACTGGGTCGCCGGCGATCTCGCTGCCCTGCGGCTTCGATTCCGATGGTCTACCGATCGGCATGCAGATAGCGGCAAAAGCCTTCGACGAAATTACCGTTTTGCGCGTCGCACACGCTTACGAGCGACGCCACCCGTGGTGCGCCACCAGGCCATCGTTCGCTCCGAACCTGGCATTCGATGATGATCGCACCGCGCAAAGGCTTAAGCCTATGGCATAGGCGATTTCCACTCTCTTTGGATCCTCTTATTCGCAGTACAGAACTATCACAACAACTATGTTGATAGTGATGCCGCGCCCTTTGAGCCCATTGTGTTGACGGGCGCCAAGGCAGAACGAATGTTCGCTTTGACGTTTCGATCGCCTACTCCCGCCAGTCTCATTTCGGCCAGCTCACGCCGACATCGTCCCCGCAAACGACGGTTTGTGGGAATAATCTTCGGCGTCGAGCTTTCGTCTGCCGTGCACCCACTACCGACGTGTATCCACGGTTGGTCGTCTCTCGAAAGCCGACATTGTGGCGACGAACGGCTTCGACGATCGGCCAATCGGAGCGCTACGCCTGATTTTTGGGCGTCGGCTACGCTGCCATCCGCGCGGGATCGTCGCGCCCATCGCGCCTGCGGCCGCCAGCGCCAGCAATGTCGAAGACGATTTCGCCCAGCCGAAGAATGACGCCGGAGCGGCGCGGCGCGCCAAGCCATCGCGGATAGCGGATCCATGAGATCAAAGTTGCGGAACGCGAATCCTCCACCTTACAATTAGACGGATAATCTCCAAATTTCGTCGGCAATTTTCATGGAAATCAAGGGAACATATTTGCGTAGATAATGTAATACCAAAACAAATCTTCGGTATCAGAAATCTATATAATCATCACGACTGCCATAAATTTGCGCTATGTTCATTTTGAATTATGAATTACATCTGATCCAGATCCGAGAGCTTTTATCGATGACCGCCAGCCAGCAAAAGAAGCATCCCTCAATGACGAGTCCCCGCCGGCTTGGGATGCTGACGCCGTCGTCGAATACGGCTCTGGAGCCCATTTGCTACGCAATGGTGGCCGACTGCCCCGACGTCTCCGTTCATTTCGCCAGGTTCCGAGTGACGGAGATTTCCCTGAGCGCGGCCGCCAACGGTCAGTTTTCGCGCGACGGGATGCTGCACGCGGCGGAACTGCTCGGCGACGCGCGGGTCGATGCGATCTGCTGGAACGGCACCTCCGCCTCCTGGCTTGGCTTCGATCGTGATCGCGACCTCTGCGGCGCCATCCGTCACGCGACGGGAATTGAGGCGACGTCATCGGTGCTGGCGATGGTCGAGATGCTGCGGGCCGCCGGGTTGACGCGGTTGGGTCTCGTCACGCCCTATATCGACCGCGTGCAACAGCAGATCGGCGAGACGCTCGCGGGCGAGGGCTTCGAGATCGTCGCCGAACGTCATCTCGGACTTTCCGAGAATTTTGCCTTTGCGGAAGTCACGGCGGTTCAGATCGAGGGCATGATCCGCGCCACCGCGGAAGCGGGCCCGCAGGCGATCGTCGTCATGTGCACCAATCTTCGCGCCGCGCCGCTCGTTGCGGCTCTGGAGCGCGAACTCGCCATTCCGATCCTCGATTCCGTCGCGACCGCGATCTGGGGAGGTCTGCGCATCGCGGCTTTCCCCACCCCGCGCGTCGAGGGCTGGGGGCGCTTGTTTAACGGTCTCGAACCTGCCGCCGATTCGAGAGCCTAGGCGTAGGCGCAAAAGCAATCCTCGTTCAGGAGAACATGCATGACTCGAAGAGTGAAACTCACGACCTTGTCGGCGATCGCGGCGCTCCTGGCGCCGCTCGCGATGGCCGGCGGCGCCGCCCACGCCGAGGGACTCGACTATTTCAAGGGCAAGCTTGGGGCCTTCACGAAGAAGCCGGACTTCTCGGCGCCCGGACCAGCCTTCGACGCCGCCAAGTGCGCCAGGGGCAAGACCATCTTCAGCATCCCGCAGTCGAGCGCAAATCCTTTCACAGCCAACATCGAGAAGGCGATGGCCGCCGCCGCGAAGAAGGTCGGCCTCGGCTTCACCGTATGGGAAAACCAGGGCAACCGCACCGAATATGTTCAGGGCATGAACACCGCCCTCAATCAGAAGGCCAACCTGATCGACCTCTTGGCTGGACCGGACCCGCGCGCGCTCGTGCCCCAGGTCAAGGCGGCCGCCGAAGCCGGCATCCCCACGGTCGCCTCCCATTTCAACGGTTACGAACAATCGAAAGAAGTCGCCAAATTCGCTGCTGGCGATGTGCCGATCGACTATTTCACCGCCGGCGGTCTGCTGGTGGACTGGGCGGTCACCAAGACCGAGGGCAAGCTGAACGCGCTCATCGTCACCGCTCCGGGCCCGCTCTCCTCCGATTCGACGCTTGCCGGCATGAAGGCGGAACTCGCCAAATGCGAGGGCTGCAAGAGCAAGGTCGTCGAGTTCCCGGATTCCTGGGCGAGCAAGATCACGCCCGGCGTGCAGGCCGCGCTGCTCGCCGATCCTTCCATCAACTATATCATCGTGATGTACGATCCGATGACGCAGTTCGTGGCGCCCGCCGTCACACTGACCGGGTCCAAGGCTAAAATCGACGGCTTCAACGGCACGCCGTTTGCCGTCGGTTTCGTCCAGCAGGGCAAGGTGGACATGATCCTCGGCGAGAATCTCGACTGGATCGGCTATGCGATCGTCGACGACGAATTGCGCCGTCTCTGCGGGATGGCGGCGGTCGCCGATCCCAAGATGCCGCTCTACATCTTCGACGCCTCCAACGCCGCCGACGCCGGCACGCCGCCGCAATTGTCGCAAGGCTACGGCGACGCCTATGTGGGGGGCTACGCCAAACTCTGGCAGCTCAAATGACCCAAGCCGCTTTGGCGGACGGAAATCGAAGCGGCGCGCTGGAGAGCGCGCCGTCGATGCTGGAATTGACGAACCTGTCGAAGACGTTCGGCGGGCAACGCGCGCTCGACGGGGCGTCCCTGTCGATCGCCACCGGCGAGGTCCACGGGCTGCTTGGCCAGAATGGCTCGGGCAAGTCGACGCTCATCAAGATCCTCGCCGGCTTTCATGCGCCCGATCCCGGCGGGGAGCTGACGATTCAGGGCCGCCCCGCGCCCCTGCCCCTGCCGCCGGGCGCGGCCTGGCGACTGGGCCTGAGCTTCGTTCACCAGCACTTGGGTCTGATCCCGTCTCTGAGCGTTCTCGACAACATGATGCTCGGCCGCCTTTCGCAGGACCGGCGCGTGTTGATCGGTTGGGGCGCCGAGCGCCGTCGCTGCGAGGCGGCGCTGCAACGTTACGGCGTCGAGATTCGCACGCGCGCCGCCGTGGCGAGCTTGCAACCCGTCGAGCGCGCGCTGCTCGCGATCGTTCGGGCCGTCGAGGAAATCGGCGAATCCCGCAGCGGCGGCGGCATTCTGGTGCTCGACGAACCCACGCCGTTCCTGCCCAAGAGCGATGTCGAGACGCTGTTCGCCGTCGTCCGCCGCGTCGCCTCGCATGGCGCGAGCGTCATTTTCGTCTCGCACGACGTCGACGAGGTCAAGGAGATCACGGATCGCTGCACGATTCTGCGCGACGGCCGCGTCGTGGCGACACTGACGACGGCTACTACGTCGAAGCAGGAATTCGTCGAAGGCATAGTCGGGCGCAAGTTCGAACGCCATGCCCGCGGCTCGCAGACGATGCAACGCGCCGAGGCGAGCGTCAGCGTGGAGGAATTGTCGGGTCAGTCCGTCGACGGCGTCTCGTTGCATCTGAGCCCCGGCGAAGTCGTGGGGCTGACGGGCCTCGTCGGTTCCGGCTACGCGGACGTGCCCTATTTGCTCTATGGCGCGCGCAAGGCGAGCGCGGGGACCCTCGCGCTGAACGGCCGGCGCATCGACGTGACGCGGATGACCCCGGCCCGCGCGATCGGCGAGGGCATCGTGCTGATCCCGGGCGATCGGGCCCATTCCGCCGCGATCGGCGCGTTACCGATCGTCGACAATGTCACGATGCCCGTGCTCGAGACCGTTTTTCGGTCCTTCGCGCTCGCGCGTGGCGCGATGATGCGGCTGGCGCTCGAGCTCGGTCAGCGTTTCGAAGTGTTGCCCAATCGTCCCGCCTTGCCGCTTTCCGCGTTGTCCGGCGGCAATCAGCAAAAGGTGATGCTGGCCAAATGGCTTCAGACCCGGCCGTCGCTGGTGTTGCTCGACGAGCCCACTCAGGGCGTCGACGTCGGCGCCCGCGAGGCGGTCTTCGCGCAGATCGCCGCCGCCACCGCGCAGGGCGCCATCGTCATCTGCGCCAGTTCGGACTACGAGCAATTGGAGCAGACCGCCGACCGGGTGCTGATATTTGCTGGCGGCAAGATCGTCGCGGAATTGAGAATCCCGTTCATCACGAAGTCGGCCATCGCCGAGCTGTGCTACGCCCACTCCGAATCCGTGTCTTCAAACGAAGGGGTCCCCGCATGACCGCCCAGGCGCCAACCGATCGACGTCCGAAGGGGCGCTCGGCCCCGGGTTCCTCGCTCGCGGGCCTTGTCCTGGCGGCGGAACGCTTTGGCCTGATCGTCGTCTTGATGATTCTGATCGCCATATTTGGCGCGCTGCGCCCCGACACGTTTTTGACCTGGCAGAACATCTCCACCATTCTGGGCTCGCAAGCCATTCTGGTGATTGTCACGCTCGGCGTGATTGTTTCCCTCACGGCGAACGATTTCGATCTGTCGATCGCCAACACGCTCTCGCTCTCCTCTCTGACGGTGGCGATCCTCAACGTCAATCACGGCTGGCCGCTCGGCGTCGCAGTCGCAGCGGCTCTGGCCGTGGGCGCCGTCGTCGGACTCGTCAACGGCTTTTTCATCGTCGTCTTCCGCATCCATTCGCTGATCGTGACGCTCGGCGTCGGAACCTTCTTGCATGGCATCGGGCTCTGGGCGAGCGAGTCGCAGACGATCAGCGGCATCGACCCGTTTCTCAGCGATATCGTCATCGTCAAGCGCCTGTTTGGCATTCCGCTGATCTTCTATTACGCGATCCTACTGGCTGCGCTGGTTTGGTACGTGTTCGAATATACCGCGATCGGGCGTCGCATTCTGTTCGTCGGCCGCGGCCGCGAAGTGGCGCGCCTCAGCGGCGTTCACACCGATCGGCTGCGATGGCTGTGCCTCGTCGCGTCGGGCATGTTCGGCTCGGTCGCCGGCATATTCTACGCCGGCACGCAGGGCGCCGCCGATCCGGTGTCCGGCGACTCCTATCTGCTGCCGGCGCTCGCCGCCGCGTTTCTGGGATCGACCAGCATCCTTCCCGGTCGCTTCAATCCCTGGGGCTCGACGGTCGCGGTCTATTTCCTCGTCACCGGCATCACCGGCCTGATCTTCCTCGGCTTCGGCTCGTTCATCCAGGACATGTTCTACGGCGGCGCGCTCGTGCTCGCGGTCACGCTGTCGCAGATCGTGCGCGGCAGGCAGGAGCAGAGTTTTTGACGCGCGGGTCGACTGTCGACCGTCCCTGGCGATGGGGCGCCGTCGAGGCGCTCGCGGCGATGCGTCGAGGCGAGATCGGCGCTTCAGATCTGCTCGAAACCCATCTGACGCGAATCGACGCGGTCGATCCAACCCTGCACGGTTTCGTCACGATTTGCGCGGACCGCGCCCGCGAAGAAGCCCGCGCAAGCGACGCGCGCCGCGATGCGGGGCTTTCGGTCCGCCCGCTGGAAGGGCTCCCCTTCGCGGTCAAGGACCTCACCGACGCCCAAGGCGTGCGAACGACCTACGGATCGTGGCCGTTCCGGAATCATGTGCCCTCCCGCGACGAACTCTGCGTCGCGCGGCTGCGCAACGCTGGCGCTATCCTGGTGGGCAAGACCAACACGCCCGAGTTCGGCTTCGGGCCGCGAAGCGTCAACCGTCTCGCCGCTTCGACCGCCAATCCGCACGATCTCTCGCTGAGCGCGGGCGGCTCCAGCGGCGGCTCGGCGGCCGCGGTCGCGGCGGGACTGGTTCCCTTGGCCCACGGGACCGATTTCGGCGGCTCGGTGCGCACGCCCGCCGCCTTTTGCGGAATCGTCGGCCTGCGACCATCTCCGGGCCGAATCCCCTCCGCTTCAAAGGCGCTGGCCTGGAACGCGCTCTCGACCCATGGCGTCCTCGCCCGCAACGCGGACGACGCGGCGCTGATGCTATCGGTGATGTCCGGTCATGATCCGCGCGATCCGCTGTCTCGGCCAGGCCCTGCTTTTCCGGCGGAAATCGGGCGGGGCCCGACCGCCGATCCGAGGATCGGCGCTTCCCACGATCTCGGCGTCGCGCCGATGTCGGCCGCGGTGCGCGGAGCATTCGAAGTCGCGCTCGGCGAAATCGCGCGGCGGTTTCCTCGTATCGAAAGGGCGGCGCCCGATTGCCACGGGGGCCGCGAGGCTTTCGGCGTGCTGCGCGGCGCGCTGGTGCGCCGACAATTCGGCCCGCTCGCGGAAAAGCATCGCGACGAGCTGACGCCTCCGCTTCTGTGGAACTTGCAACGGGGCGAGGCGCTCGGGGCCGACGATCTCCTCGCCGCCGAAGAGGTCCGAAGCAGGTTATACGGCTCATTCCTCGGGTTCTTCGAACGCTTCGATGTCCTGCTGACCCCGAGCGCGTCCGTGCCGCCTTTCGCCAATACCCAGGAAGAGGTGCTCGAAATCGACGGCTTGGCGCTGGAAAGCCGGATCGACTACCTCGCCATCACATTCCTCGTCTCGCTAGTAGGTCTGCCTTCGATTTCGATTCCGTTCTGGGCGCCGGGCGCGACGCTCCCCATCGGTCTCCAGTTCGTCGCGCCGCCCTGGCGCGAGGATCTGCTGCTGACGATCGCGCGTGGTCTGGAGGCGGACGAAGCCTTTCGCTGCCGCTGGCCGCCAACGTTCGAAGCGCCGGGTCCCTTCGGCCAATGCACCCTGCCATGACAGGATTTCACGGGCGCGCTATGATCACGCCCAGGTGCAACTTGGCGAAAAGGCTTCCGCTGCATGGGCCGTCATGACTGAATTGTTCGCGGTTTCCAAAAAGCCGACTTCTTCCCCGCGGGCGCGCCTCAGCCTGCACGACGAGGTCGTCTCCCGCTTGCGCGAAATGATCCTCGACGGTGATTTGCCGCCCGGGGAATGGATCGCGGAGATGAAGCTCTGCAACGATCTTTCAATTTCCCGGACGCCGCTGCGCGAGGCGCTGAAAGTGCTCGCTTCCGAAAACCTCGTCACGCTGTTGCCCAACCGGGGCGCGGTCGTGACCGATATCAGGATCGAGGAAATAGCCGAACTTTTCGAGATCATGGACGCGCTCGAAGCGCTCGTTGGGCGCCTCGCGGTCGAGCGCGCGAGCGATGCCGACATCTCCGCGCTGCAAGCGATGCACAAGACCATGGTCGGCTATCACGACAGCGGCAATCGCGCCGCCTATTTCGACCTCAATCAGTCGATCCACCAGCGCATCGCGGATCTCTCGGGCAACGCTTCGCTCGCCAGCACATACGCGGGGTTCGCCGGTAAGATAAAACGCGCGCGTTATCTCGCCAATCTCTCGGATGCCCGCTGGGTCGAATCCGTGCGCGAGCATGAAGGGTTCATGGGGGCGCTCGCGAAACGGGACCCCGCGCAATTCGCCACCCTCCTTGCCGATCACTCGCAACACACCGGCGCCGTGGTCTGCGCGCGTTTGCGTGAACGCGCCGCGACCGGCAAGGGCAAATAGTCGCCCATTGGACCTCCGAGCTATATTTCCGGATTGCCAATCGCATCGATCGGCAAATCTATCGTTCCGACCTCTCAAAGCCGCCATTCCACTATCAGCCAGCTCAAGTCGTTAACGTCCCCGCAAACGAACGTTTCCGGGAACAGAGCAGCGTGAAAGGGCGATCACGGTGTTTGCTCACTAATCTCGTTCCCATAAGATGTTCTTTTAATCTTCGTTCTCATATGCGAGTCTCCCTTGAGATATGGGAACTACATTCGTCGGCTACGCCAGGGTCTCGACCCTGGACCAGAACCCGGAGCTTCAGCTCGATGCGCTGAAGACGAACGGGTGCGCCAAGCTTTTCGTCGAGCGCGCATCGGGAGCCAAGGAGGAGCGGCCCCAGTTGCTGGCGGCCCTCGATTACCTGCGCCCCGGCGACACGCTCGTGGTCTGGAAACTCGACCGGCTCGCTCGGTCGATGAAGCAGCTCATCGAAACCGTCGACGAGCTGAAGGCGCGCGGGATTGGCTTCCGGTCGCTGACCGAAGCGATCGACGCGACGACGGCCGCCGGCGAATTGTTCTTCCACATTTTCGGTGCTCTGGCCCAGTTCGAGCGCTCCGTCATCCGCGAACGAACCAACGCCGGCCTGAAGGCCGCCTTGGCCCGCGGACGCAAAGGCGGGCGGCGGCCCAAGGTGAAACCCGACGACATTCGGGCGGCACTGGCGCTCCTCCAGGACCCGCAGATTTCCGTCCGCGGCGCCGCCAAACGGCTCGGCCTCAGTGTGTCCACCCTCTATCGCCACGCGCCGGGACTGCGCTCGCGCGTCGAGGAGAAGACGTGATGCCAATCCGCCGCCAGCTCCGATGGCTTTACCCGATCGACTGGCCGCAGATCTCCGCTTCCATAAGGTTCGTTCGGGCAAAGGGACGATGCGAGCAATGCGGACGTCCTCATGGCCGCTTGGTCTTCCACCTCGGGGACGGTCGCTGGTGGGACGAGGACGCCAAGACTTGGCGGAATGGGCGAGGAAGGGCCCTCTCGAGCTTGCCCGCACAGGCCCCGGCTCCAGAAGACAAATTGGCCCGGACGACCAAAGTGTTCCTGGCTGCCGCCCACCTCGATCATGATCCAGGCAACAACCGGCCTCGCAATCTGAAGGCTTTCTGCCAACGTTGCCACTTGCTGCACGATCGCAAGGAGCACCAGCGCCGCCGTTGGCTTACCTATCGGATGCGCAAGGCGCTTGGAGATCTTTTCCTCGGGCCGTATTCGGAATTCCGATAAGTGGCTGACCGATAACGGACTCATTATGGATAGAAGTTTGTCGTGACTCAGTCTCGTCTTCGCATGATCGAGGACATGGCCTAGACCCAACATTCGTGCCAGCGGCCGCTATTTGGCGCTTACTTCCTCGCAAACAGGCTCGCTGGCGCCTTGACCGCGAAGCCATGCAAAGTGGCCACGCGGCCTGTTTTACCGAGCGGGGCCAGCAGATGGGAAGGGTAATGAACATTCCGCGCCGATCATGACCTTGCCCCCGCGATTTCGACGAATTGGCTCCAAAAGCCTGTCTTTCGGCCATGTTTGGCGTGCAGGCGAGCAACAAAGTCCTGATGTGTCTCGAAGAGGCCGTAATCCTCGATGGCGGGAGCCAGCGACTGGCATTCCATGAGATGGCGAGCGGCGTGCTTATACCGCGTGGACTTGGCCCCATTGAGGGTGTCGTCAATCATCGCCCGGCGAAGTAGGGTCGCCGCGAGCGGATGTTTTCCCTCCAGCAACCCCGCGGCCGGGTCGAGCAGATAATAGGCATTTCCGTCGATTTCGGCGCGGCGCTCACGCACGAGCTGGGCCGCGCGCGCTAGATCGGGCCATTCAACGAAGAAATACAGGGCCGACGAAAAGCTCTTGAACCCGAGCGCGTGGGTCATGGCCCTTTCTTCCGCGGCAATGTCTTCGAAGTCCGGTAAACCTTTGAGATAGGCGCGCAGCCGTCGGACGAAGAGGCGCTCTTCGAAGGCGTTCCAGCGGATCATCTGGGCACGCTCTGTCTCTCCCGTGGCGTCGAGAGCGTCGAGATAGTTGTCCTCCCATTCGCTCCACGGCCCCTCGTAGCCAGGATGGTAAAGATCGTCGTTCAGATAAGAGCCACGTGGTTTTGGCGGTCCGTTTTCGAGGGCGACGAGGGCTTCGGCGGCGCGCCCGGCGTTGAGCAGTTTGCGTCCGATCCTGGCGGCAATGCCGGGTTGTTTGCGATCATCGGCAGAGCTCAGGGCTATGTAGCCATCCACATCGCCCTCGGCGCTCGCCAAGTCCTGCAAGGCGCGTCGAAGGCTATCGGCACGACGGTCGCGCCTGGTGTCTTTCATTGGACAATCGGCGAGGGCAGCGCCCAATTTGCTCTTGAGGCGCGCCACTCCCTTCTCTCCGAGCGCCGGAAAGACGGTCTCGATCAGGTTATCGAACACGCCATAGCCGTTGTTGGTGATCGCGGCAAAGACGCGCTCCGCGAGGCTTTCCGGATCGGGCTTGGCTTTGCTGGCGAGCGTCGCGAGGTCTTTGCAAGCGGACCGGAACACGTCCCCGAGCGCTCCGTTGCTGTCGTCGATGCGATTGAAAACGAAATCCGCCAGACTCATGAACTGCCACATCAGGTCGAGCGCCAGATCGGGACGGCTCGACGCCACCCTGTCGACGATCATCGCCCTTTGCAGGTCGAGGTCCTTGACAAATTCCCGGGACTTTCGCCAATCGACGGGAGATCGAGCATTCCTTATCGCGTTAAGCCGCTTGGCGATCTCGGCCGCGATGTCCTCGCTGCCGGCCTGTCCGGCAAGTTCGAGCCGCAATCTGCGCCGGATGTCCGCGTCGTCCTTGGCGAGAGCCATGAGGGTGCCGACCAGGCGGTCGGAGCCCAGAGCGGCCAAGTTCTCGATAGTAACGGTCTTCTTCGACGCCATGGTCGTCACCGCGCCCACAAGCTGGCCTCAGCGCGCTATCGGGACATAGATAATGTCGAGCGCCGCCAGGAAACGCCGCGCGTCGAGCCGAGAGGCGCGCCGCGCGCGGGCGCTCTTCTGCTTGGCGAGCCAAATGTCTTCATCGGGGATCGCGGCGAGCTGATCCATCGTCGAAGGGAACTTCGGCGGCCGCGTCGGGGGAGGCCCGAGCACCGCGATGTACCCGGTCATGCCGCCTCCCACGGATTGACAAGAGTGAGGCCGCAGCCCTCGAAACCGCCAGTGTCGCGGGTGACGACTGCCGCGTCATGGGCGTGGGCGGTCGCGGCAACGATGAGATCCGTCGTCTCGATCGGCCTGCCTCGCTGCCGGCGAATAGCGAAGAACTCGGCATAAGCAGTCGCAGCTTCCGCATCGAACGGCAGAATGCGTCCCCGGAATTCCTCGCCAAACATGGCAGCGGCGGACTCCGCCAGAGCGGCGCGTCGTCGCCCGTCGGGCATAATCGCGATGCCCGCCAGGATTTCTCCACGGCACAGGCTGGTGGTGTAGAGCGCCGCGCGTGGCTGCGCGGCCACCCAATCGAAAACGGCCGCATGCGGCTCGGGCCGCATCAACTCCGAGAGCACATTCGTATCGAGGACATAGATCATTCGAAGGTCGGCGGCTCACGCACGGACTGGCGCGGCGGAATTTCGAGTTCAACACCGCCGAACGGCGCAAACCGTCGGCGTATCGCGTCGGCGAGATTGAGCGTCGGCGCTGGCGGTGTTTCGACGGCATCGGTGACGATGGCGCGCACTTCGGCTTCCATCGAACGGCCGTGCTCGGCGGCGCGCACGCGAAGGCGTTCCTTGATGGAAGGATCGAGGTTGCGAATGGTGAGCGTCGCCATGGGGATCTCGGGTGATAAGATGACGACATTGTTTATACTGATCGCGGTGATGTCAATGATTACATTGATACCAGCGCTGGACGATACTAACGTGATAAACCGGACTATCGCGCGGAGACGAGACTACGGCGATCCGCGCCGGACCACCGAGACCGCTTGCGAAGAACCCTGTTTGAGTTTTGTTTCGCGGACTGTTTTCGCGATAAGGCGGACGCACGGTCTCGATTTCCGCAGTGTGCCCCGCCGACGATCCGGGGGGATTCTCGGCGCCGGTCGGTCGATGTTGGCTTTGCGACCACCACGCGGGCAGCCGTCCCGCGTTCGCGTAACAAAGTTGTATGGAACCACCCGTGCCCCCGCGCCCCCACCGACCCACCCCGAACCCGCTCAGGCTCGCCTTTCGGGTGGATAGCCGGGCTCATAGTGTCCGGAGCGCTGGTGATCGTGCCCATGCGGAGAATGCTCGAGACTATAGATATGCGAATTCGCATATTTATTGATTATTCCCGACGAAAGACGAGCAAATTGGCAGTCAAGGGCTCGAATGACCGCTAGATTTTAACAATTTCGTTATTTCGTCCCGGATAGCTCTCCGCATCATGTCTTGAAATCTAATAACCGTGTCTTTTTCGCGCAGGATCATTTTCCAACCCATCTGCGCCAAGGCTTGGATCGTAGGAGTTGTCGCCTGCTTGTTCTCAAACGCAATCGCAAGCGGGTATCGATCGAGAAATTCCGGATGGCGGATCGCATAAAAGTCCCCACCGGCAACCTCGAATTGGTCGACCTTCCATTCGTCACTCAGGAAGCCCGGGGGAATATTCTGACTCGCCATATCCGGGGCGCCTACGATCGTGCCCATACGAAGAATGCTCGCCACCAGAAACATCCCCGGCGTCATCGCGGACTGATTGATTTCCCATGGAAATATCGATGAATAGACCGCGGTCCGCAGCCTGGACCGGGAGAGCATCACGTTGACCAGCGCCACGGAGTCCTTACGCGCCATAAGGCCGACGTTCTGGCGGATCTTCCCCTCGAGATCTGGCGCCACGCCCAAGGAGATGAGAATGACATCGCGCTCCTCGCCTTGGACGGCGCCGGCGGTGCGAATGAAAAAAAGCTCCTTGCTCGAAAAGAAACCAATCGGACGCTTCGAGCCCTCGGAGGCCTCGAGCGCCTTCTCGGCTGTGTGGCGTTCGCGCATGGAAATGCCCGCTTCGACCAAACGCTTGTCGACAACCTCGCGGATGAGATCCCTCTGCGCCTGGGTCAGCGCCACAACGCCGACGCTGCGCCCTCCCTCCTTCGCCCAGCGAACGACCTCTGTCGCAATGGCCTCGGCCTCTTCCACGTTGACGTTGTCGCCATCGCGAGACAGACGCCTGCCTGTATCGACGTAATTCACATCGAAGCCGGCATCGCCGAGAAACCAAGGACCACGCCGCGGTTTGAGCTTCGAACCATAGGAAAACATGTTCGACCAGGCGATAAGGGAGGGATGTCGGGACCTGTAGTGGGTCTCCAACATGACGACAGGAAAGCCAGCCTGGCGCGCCCTCTTCAAAAGCGACATTTCCGAAGTCGCGCCGCCCCTCTCTTCTTGCGGCTGGAGCTGGCGGCTATCGCCGGCGATCACGATCTGCTTCACATGACCCGCCAAAGCGAGGGCATGTGAAAGCCTCATCTGCGACGCCTCGTCGACGATTAAGACGTCGAATGTCGCGTCCGCCGGAATATCCTTGATCAAGGCCATCGGCGTTCCGATAAAGACG
>Ga0302145_10000250_pt1 | contig 23428 bp, 17 predicted proteins | sample I_Bog_E2_3_FD_192437 | JGI IMG/M metagenome (GOLD analysis project Ga0302145, IMG submission 192437) | Peat permafrost microbial communities from Stordalen Mire near Abisko, Sweden - I_Bog_E2_3 | ecosystem: Environmental > Terrestrial > Soil > Wetlands > Peat | place: Sweden: Abisko, Stordalen... | reverse complement strand
GGTTCTGCGGAAATGACAGGTCTCCGAATCGCTGCCAGTGGTGCCGCACCGTCATGACGCGTTGGTTGTATTCGAGCGTCACCGAACGGCTGGCAGCACTGAACACCAGCTCGCCAGACCCCCCAGCCCCCTCACTCCACTCACCGTGCGAGTGTTCGAGAAGGGTGTAGGCCATGATCTCGATTGTGCCTCGCAGGGAGCGCCGTTCGGGAACCGTGCGCGCATTGTCGAACACCACCTCGCGCACGGTAAGATCCACAACGGGGATGTCCGTCGTGTCGCCGTCCGGCGCGTAGGCGGCCACCCCCTCAACCTGGCCATGGCCATCCTTGCCGTCGAACCGCACGACGACCATGGCGATCCCGGACGTGCCGAGCGCGTCGAGCAGTATGTCACAGTTGGTCGGCAGGTTCTGCGCCACGGCCGAGGCAAACGCCGCGACCTTCCTTTCAAACGGCGTGCGGGCGTGTGGCAACAGCATCGGCGTTGCCTCGGGTGGTTCGCCGCAACGGCTGGTCGTGGTGGGGATCGCGGTGGCCATGGTGATCTTCCCACACTATTTCTGGAAACATCCCCTCAGACGCAGCCCGGCGACGGCGACACCATTGCCGGCGAGCGCCCCCGCCCTGCGTCAGCGCGCGACCCGCGCTTGCGGGTTGCGGGATGCGCGGGGCTGGGGTGTTCGCAGCCGGCGATGGAGCAAAGCGGTGACGTCGGCGGCGGGATGCGAAGCATCTTGCTCATCACTTCATTCTCCTGATTGATTCGCCGTGGGTTTCCCGATGCCTGCGCCGGGCAACGGACTCAACTGACCGTCCACCTCGGCGCGATGTTCGCTGCAGGCCCAGACGCTGCGCCTGGTCAACGGCGGTCCAAACCCGAATGGCGGACACGGTCTCTGGCAGACCATGCAGCGTCGAGAATCGTACTCCCGCACGGCCTCGCCGCTGGTGTCAGCGACCGCACCGTCGAGGGGCATGCTGATCTGGCGCTCTACCACCATCGGTCAGAACCGACGCAGCAGTTCGGCGCCGTCCACTACGTCGATCACCGGCGCCGTTCGATGCGGCCGGGCCTTGTCGCCACCACCACGCAACCAACCCAGAACGCGATGCTGCTCGGGAATGTCGTCGATGAAGCATGAAGGCACCATGTAGCCGCGGCGGTGCTCACAATGCGTGATCGTGACCCGATGCTGGCCGCGCGTCAGGGCAACGTACGCCAGCCGCCGTTCTTCGGAAATGTCGCCTCTGTCTGGTGGTAGGATTCCGGCCTCCCAAGCCGCCAGGAAAACGTGGGAAAACTCCAGGCCCTTTCCCTTGTGCAGCGTCATCAGCCGCACGCGCGCTGTCTCTTCCTCGTTCGGTCCGCTGGTGGACAGCGCCGCGTGATCGAGCAGCTCCCGCGCGGTGTGGAAGCCGCCGGCCAGGTCGATCAGCTCCTGCAAATTATCGAGTCGGCCTTCCGTCGTTTCGGCACGGCTCGTGCGCAGCATCGTCCGATACCCGGTGGCATCCAGCAGCAGCGAGAGCTGGTCGGCAAGCGTGTCATCCGCGTTCCGTCCAACACCGCGCACGGAATCGACAAAGGCCAGCCCCGCCGCTCGAACCTTCGGCGTTAGCTGTGCGGTCTCCAGCGCAACGAGCAGCGAAACCTTGCGCCAGGCAGCCTCCGCCTCGACGATCTCAAGCGTCTTCGCCCCGAATCCGCGGGCCGGCACGTTGATAACACGGCGGAAGGCTTCGTCCGCCTGGGTGTCATCCGGCGTGGTTGCCAGACGCAGCAGTGCAAGTGCATCCTTGATCTCGGCGCGTTGCCAAAAGGCCACGTCGCCGATCAGAACGTACGGGACACGGGCGCGCATCAGCGCCTCCTCGATCGTACGACTTAGGGCGTTGACCCGGTAGAGGACGGCCATCTGATCCCAGCCGACACCCTCGGCGTGACGGTGGGTCATCTCCGCCACGATCCCCGTCGCTTCCGCCTCGGCATTGCGGAAGCAGACGATCTCGATCGGGTTGCCTTCCGGCTTCCGGGTGAATAGGGTCTTGGCAAGACGGGTGCTGTCCTGCGAGATGACGGCATTGGCGGCGGCGACGATATGTCCGGTTGAGCGGAAGTTTTCTTCCAGCTTGATCTGAACTGCGGCAGGGAAGTCGCGCTTGAACAAGCGTCTTATATAGTCTATATCAGAACCGCGCCAACTGTAAATCGCCTGATCATCATCGCCGACGACAAATACTTCTCCATTACCACAAATCAGCCTTATCCAACAGTATTGTGCGTGATTCACGTCTTGGAACTCGTCGGCATGGAGGCAATCAAACCGCTGACTCCACCGTACCTGGTAGCTGGGCATCACCTGCATGGCGCGGGTAGGCCAGAGTAATAGGTCCCCGAAATCCGCGTTGTTGGAATCTCGCAGGGTGCGCTGATACTCAGCATAGACGCGCGCGCTGGCCCGCAGACCGTGTTCGTCCACCACGGTGTCGGTCCGCCTCGCTTCGGCGATCATCGCCTCGATCCGCGCAGGCGCCTCGTCGGGCGTGATCAGGTTGTCCTTGAACTTGGACAGCCGGTTGCACATCACCTTCAGCGGGTCGCGCCCGACGCCGGTGCCGTCATCGCCGCCGGCGAGGTTCATGGCTTTCAGGATGCGCTTGACGATGCGACGGCTGTCGTCGGCATCGAGGATGTCAAAGCCGGGGCGGAGGCCGGCGACCTCGGGTTCGGCGCGGAGTTGGCGGGCACCCAGCGAATGGTAGGTGCCCAGCCAGGTGGGCGGGCGCCCTCCGCCGAGTGCGGTGCGGATGCGGCCCGCCATTTCCGCCGCGGCCCTGTTGGTGAACGTGACCGCGATCACCCGCGACGCGGCAATGCCCCTGACGTCGATCCGATACGCCACAGCGGCCGTCAATGTTCTCGTCTTGCCGGAGCCGGCACCTGACAGCACCAGCGCCGAGCCTGGTTGCGTGGCCGCTGCGGTCTGAGCCGGCGTCAATCCGTCGAGCACCGGGTGGACCTCGCGCTGAGGGACTCCGTTCATGGCTGTGCTCCTGGCCCTGGAGCAGATCTCCGCTCTGCGACACGGTCAGCGCCGCGGGCCGTGAGAGGGACTGCTGCGCGAGCCTGCTGTTCCTCGATCGCGCGAACGCGCTGGCCCAGCGCGACCGGCGCCGGCGACCAGGGCTGCGAGGCGGCCGAATCGGAACGATCCATGGCGCGCACGATCGTGGCGACCGCCGGAGAGGAACCGAGCCCCGCGCGCTGGGAAGGCCCCTGCCCCGCCGCCCGCAACGCGTCATTCCAATCCTTGTGCTCGGCTGGCACCGCGCGCTGCGCCGGGACGTTCGCTGCCGCGGCCAGCTCGGCCAGATGCGCGGCGTATTTGTCGCCGGCTGCGTCGGCATCGGTCGCGGCGATCATGACCGCGCCCGGCCGCTCGGCCAGCGCCGTCAGCTCCCGCTCCAGCGCCGCGATCGTCCGCGGCCCCATGCCGCCGGCGGTGCCAACGTACAGGGTGTCTGTTCGCATCCCCTCCAGCACCGCCAGGCTCATGGCGTCGATCGGCGCCTCGGTGACCGCAAGCCGGGTCGGCGCCGCGTGTCCGATCTGCAAGCGGAACAGCGTTTTGTCCCCGCCCTGCGAGAAGCCGCGGTACTCGGGACCCCGCATTTCGATGCCGGTCACCGCGTCGTCGGCATCACGATGCGCGAACCACGCCGACGCATACGGCCCCTCGCGTAGCACGTCCGCCTTCGTGGCGGCTGTGACGATCTCGGGCGCAAGCCCTCGTTCCTTGGTCAGGTAGTTCCAGGTGGGGGAGCCCTCGGTCACCGGCTTGCGCGCCGTCCAGAGTAGCTCCGGTGGCACATGCTGGCCCTGGGGGCGACGATACTTCCATCCAGGCTTTGGCTCGAACGTCGGCGCCATGCCGACCAGGTCTCGCAATGCGCCGCGCACCTGCCCGAAATTGAGTCCGGGATCGAGATATTGGACCAGCGTGAATACGTCGCCCTTGGCCGTGCTGCCGGTATCCCACCAGCCTCGTCCGTCATGGTTCACGATGACGGTCTCGCCCTGGCGGCGGCGATACTTCAGGCTGCGTCTGCTGCTCTCTCGCTCGTCCAGCTGGTACCCGTGCCGCTCCAGGACCACAGCGCAGCTAACGCCTGCGCGCAGCTGCTCGATCTCGTCATCGCTGGCCATCCGGTTGTTTCCTTCGGCTTTGCCTTCACCTCCTTCCTGTCTGGTTCATGGCGCTACGAGTGATGGCATCCGGATTGACCGCCTGAGCGAAATTCTTATCGAGCTGCATGCGTGCGATCCCGCGACCAACCGACGCCGCGCCTGGCGGGTCGTCGCCGGCGCCGATCTGTTCGGCCGCTGGACGGCGCAGGTCACATTCGGGCGGATTGGCGCCGCCGGGCGCACCGTGCAGCATGAGTTCGCCAGTGAAACGGCGGCGGTCGCGTTCGTGCGGCGCAGCCTGCGGCGGCGAGCGACGGCGGTTCGACGGCTTGGCGTGCCATACCGTCCGGTCGAGGCCTCGCCCGAGGCCGATCAGTTGCTCGTTCTGACCGGCCTGCGCCGCCCGGCACCGTGAGGTGCATCTCGCCCCGCGCCCGTCGCCGGAAAGTTACGAAAATGCTTGACTTCGCGTCTTGGCGCGGCGCCGCAACGGAACCGAGTCGCGGATGCCGCTCGGGGTGGCAGGGCGTACGATTTCCCTGCCCACGCGATTCGCGGTGCACGAGATAGTTGCAACCCGCTCCTGCGGTGCGTACGATTCCGATCCTGACAGGCGGAGCGTGGCATGGCAGTCGAGTTGGTCTCGGACAGGTCGAACGTGGTGCCGTTTCCGGCGGTGCGCCGCGAGTCGCCGAGCGTCGAGCTCGTCGCGCGGCTGGCCCCCCCGCGGTCGCTGGTGGATACGCTGATCGCCGAGCGCGGCGGTGCGCCCCACGACGCTTATGCTGGCTTCGCCAGGGAGTTTGCCCACCAGGTCCGGGCCCTCGAAGCTGGCCTCGGCCGCGACGCAGCGACAATACGTTTGCGCGGCCTGGTCGATGCGCATGTTGCCCATGCGGCGGAAATCTGCCGCGCCTACCAGGAGGCGGCAGACCGTCTGGTGCGCAAGGAGGTCGAGACAGCGCAGGCAGTCAGGGTTTCGCCGCAGGCGAGGACCGCGCTCGAGGCCGCACGCGCTGAATTGCGCGGGCGGGCGATTGCTGCGCGCGTGGCCGCCGACGGCGCGCTGGGTGCGGCGGCGGCGCTCGCGGTCTATGTCCGGGAGGGATTGGGCGGCCTGCCGATGAGCGAGGGCGAACCACGCCAGCTACTGCTGTTCACCGCGGCCGCCGGCTGAGAGTGACAAGCATACGCGGTCGGTTCTCGCGGGCATTGCCAGCCGAGTTGCTGGTGCGGATGTTCGGCGCGGTCGATCTGTGCAGGTAAGCCACTGCCCGGTCGTGGAACATTGCGCCGACGGCGCAGGTGACGATGGTCGGCTGGAATCGCGAGGGCGCTCGGCGGGTCATTGCTCCGATGACATGGGGCCGACCGGCATCTTGGGAAAAAACCCTGACGCGGCAAAAATGAAGCCGATCAACCAGGAACTTCCGCCTGCGAAGGGCGCTTACCCGTTGCCGGCGTTCCCCGGCCGGTCAGTCCCCCCACCACCCGGCGGACCGTTTGACGAATCGGCCGCCTGGAGGACCAACGAGCCATGAACGAGCTGCGCCATGCCCGCGGCGGCACCCATATCGGCGTGCTGCCAATGCACCTCATCGGCATCAGCAAGGAGGAGGCGCATCTGGCGCCCGGGCTTGACGAGGAAATCACCACTGCCCTGGCACGGTTCCGCCGGATGTACGTGGTCGCCTCCAACTCACTCGCCCGCTATGTCAACGAATCCCGGCACCCCGAAGCAATCCGTCGCACCTTCGGCCTCGACTTCGTGGTCGACGGCACGATCCTGAAGTTGCGCGACCGGATTCGTATCACCGTTCGGCTGCTCGACCTGCGCGACGGCAATCAGGTAGCCTGGGCGCGGCGCTTCGAACGCCAGTCGACCGATCTGCTCACGCTTCAGGGTGAGATCGCCGCCGAGGTGGTCGCGCAGATCGATTCCGAAATTCTGCTGATCGAAGCACGACACAGCGCCAGCCGGGCGCCGGTAGGCGCCACGGCATACGCACTCACGATGCGCGCCGTGCGGCTGATCGGGCGCATGGACCGTGTCCAATTTATGAAGGCAGGCGAATTGCTGTGCAAGGCGATCGCGCTCGAGCCCGACGACGCCGCTTCCTATGCTTGGTACGCTTATTGGCACGGCGTCCTGGTCAGCCAGGACTGGGCGGAAGACCGCCAGGCAAGCATCGAGAGCGCGGGCCAGATTGCCGAGCGCGCCATCGTGCTCGACCCTTTCGATGCGCGCGCGCTCGCCATTGCCGGCCATGTCCGCGCCTGCCTGCAGCGCCGGCCGAGTGAGGCCTCGGCGCTGCACGAACGGGCGCTCTCGCTCAACCCGAACCTGGCGATGGCCTGGGCGCTGTCGGCGGCGACCCGCGCCTATCTCGGCGACACCGATGAGGCCGAGAGGCGCATCAACCGCTACAAGCGCCTTTCGCCGCTCGACCCGCACGAGTTTCTGTTCGACGGGTTCTTCGTCCTGATCCACCTGCTGAGGCGCGACCACGAGTCTGCGGTCGCGATGGGACGGGTCGTGAGCGAGATGAACCCGACGTTTTCGGACAATTTCAAACCCTATCTGGCGGCGCTGGGCCATCTCGGCCGCACCCAGAAAGCGGCGGAGGTGCGCCGGCGGCTGCTGACGCTGGAGCCCGGCTTCACCGTCGAACGCTTCCTGGCGACTACGCCGATCGAACGCGAGAGCGATCGAGGGCATTACGCCGAAGGCCTTCGGCTGGCGGGCGTTTCCGAGTTGCGCCCGAGTGACGACTTTCCGTTGCAAGGGCAACATGGCCTGTTCTCGATGGATAACCCCTCTGGGGAAACCGTGCTCGACTACTGGATCCGGACGAGGCCACGCAGCTAACGTCCGCTTTGCGCCGCATTTCGGTCGTTCAGACGAGCGGCACCGTCGCTCCAAACCGGTCGTTCGTCGCCACCGTGGCAATGGCTGGGTCCGGGTGAGAAGAGGGTCTAACGGAGCGTGGCGGATGGCGGCAAACGCCCTGCACCAACCGAAGCGCCGGGTGACTCACCCACACCAACAGAGCGCCGCCGTCGAGTACGCATGGACTCACACCGGCGGCACTTATGTTCGGACGTGACTGCGGTCACATGCGGGTCGAGTGTTGGCTGCTACGGGGGATGGCACACTCGATGGGAGACCCGCCATGAAAACGCTAATTGCCGCCGCCGTCATCTTTGCCATGATCGCCACCGGCGCGCGTGCCGAAACGTTGTTTTACGGTGGCGACACATCGTATTTCTTCCAGAATTTTGCCTGGGGCGCCTACAACGACGGCAACGCGCTGCTTGGCGACAATTTCCAAGCCTACGACGATTTCACCGTGCCGGTCGGGAAAAGCTGGACGATCACCGGCATTTTCGCGAACATCGGTGACCCCGCCTATTCGACGAGCCTCGCAGCGAACTGGTTCGTCCGCACGGGTATGACGGCGACCTCGCTCGGCACGCTCGCCGCGAGCGGCACCGACGTGCCGGGCACGATCTCGAATATCGGAAGGGGCGCGCTGATAAACGGCAACCTGACCAGTGAGACGCTGACGGTGTCGCTCGCTTCGCCTGTGGTGCTGAGCGGCGGGCATACGTATTGGTTCGCGCTGCAGCCAATCAGCACGAGCGATTTTCATACGTTCGTCGGCGGGACGACCGCGAACGCGAACGCCGTGGGCGGCCCGCTCGACGACTTCAGTTATATCGTATCGTCCGGCACCATCCAATCCGTCAACTTCGACCTCTCGGCGGGAGTCATCGGGACCGCATCCCTCGCTGCGGTGCCGGAGCCAGCTTCGCTGGCGCTGTTGGGCGCGGGTCTTCTCGGCATCGCCGCCGTGCGACGAATGACCTGCTCCGGTCGAACGGACGCCCGCCCCTGAAATCCTGGCGGGAGGCGGTGCCGAGAGGCGGCGGGTACAGAGGGTGATCTGCACCTGCCGCCGCCGGCGCTCTGAATCGCTTCACACCTTGACAAGCCGCGATCGAGCGTTTCGGTGGAGGTGCAGTAGCCAGATGAGTCCAACTCGGACGATGACGACGTGATAGTTTCTCCCTTGTGATTGGCCAGGGCTGCGCCTTGAGCGCCGTGTTGTCCTGCAGGATGACGGTGATCGTCGGCGGCCTCGATCACATGTTGATTGTGACAATGAAGCCGGTGGAATCAACGATGAAGCCAGACCCAAGGCTCTGCTTGCTCCGCGGCGCGGTCGCGGCCACCGCCGCCGACGGGCCATCGGGCACCGGCAGAAAGCGCGTGCTGGAGATATTCACCACGGCCGACAGCAGCGCCGGGACGAGATCGTCCAGCCCACGGATCGGTTCGCCCGCGGCTGCATGGCTCATGGCGGCCTGACCCGCGACCGCAAGGACGATCGCGACGGGTAAAATCAAGCGCCGAACGGCGAAGCGGGCATTCACCCTTCCTGTCGGGCCGGACGTGCCGAAGCCGATCTGCACGAGCGGCCTGAGCTTCAATCGCGCTTGCCTGGTCAGCCGTCGTTCGCTTCAGCCACGGCCGTCAGCAATGGCCCTGGGACGCACGCTCGGCCGCATGATCTGGTGTCAGCCAAACATCCCTGCGCGCGTTCCCATACTATGAAATACCTCGCCCTTGCCTGCCGCGGGATCGACGGCAAAGTTAAGCGGCCGGGTGAATCGATGGAGGTCATGACCAAATCCGGCCGCCAGGGAGGCGACGAGAGCGCGACGCGTCGGGTGCAGGGCTTCTGCGGCCTGTGCATCGCCCGCTGTGGCACCATTGCGACCGTCCAGGATGGCCGCTTCTCCCGGCTCGATCCCGATCCCGCGCACCCGACCGGCCAGGCGATCTGCGCCAAGGGCCGCGCTGCACCGGAGCTTGTCTATCACCCCGATCGGCTGACCCACCCGCTGCGCCGCACCCGACCCAAGGGCGATCCCGATCCCGGCTGGCAGCGCATCTCGTGGGACGAGGCGCTGGCGCTCACCGCTGCTGCCATGCGGCGGATTGCCGACCAGGACGGACCAGAAGCGGTGGCGTTCAGCAATGCCTCGGCCTCCACCTCCGCGATCGGCGACGTTGCCCCGTTTCTACGCCGGCTGACCAATGCCTTCGGCACGCCGAACGTTCTGGGCCAGATCGATATCTGCGGTTGGGGGCGATACTTCGCGACCAGCTATACGTTTGGCACCGGCTCGGTGGCGATCGGCAGCGCCGGCGGCGCGATGCCCGATATCGCCAACAGCGGCTGCATGATCCTGTGGGGCTACAATCCCAGCTATACGCGCCTGACGCACGCCACCGCGGTGGTCGAGGCGCTTAAGCGCGGCATGAAACTGATCGTGGTGGATCCGCGCCGGGTGGGGCTCGCCAACAAGGCAGATCTGTGGCTGAGGGTGCGGCCGGGGACCGACGGTGCGCTGGCGCTGGGCATCGCCCATCAGATGATCCGGCATGGCTGGTACGACCGCGACTTCATCCGCGCCTGGAGTGACGGCCCCGCGCTGGTCCGGACCGACACCGGGCGGAAGCTGACGCCGCGCGACATTGATCCTGGCGGCGATGCTGGCGTGGAGTTGGCCTGGGACTGCGCGGCGGGACGGCCGGTGCCGTTGCGTGGCGATGCGGCACATTTCGCCCTGGAGGGCGAGTACCGCATCGACACGCCGGCCGGCGCGGTGGTCTGCCAGCCAGCCTTCGCGCTCTATGCCGAACTGTGCGCGCAATACAGCCCGGACGTGGTGGCGACGACGTGCTGGATTGCGGCCGCGGAGGTGGCAGCGGCGGCGCGGCTGATCTGGCAGGCACGGCCGGTGTCGTACTACGCCTGGAGCGGCCACGAACAGCACGCCAACGTCACGCAGACGGCGCGGGCGATCTCGTTGCTCTACGCGCTCACCGGTTGCTTCGACGCCGAGGGCGGCAATGTGCTGATGCCGGCACCACAATCGGCACCCATTACCGCCCCGCCCTCGGCGCCACGCAAGGCGCCCGCCGTGGGGCTGGCGGAGCGACCGCTGGGGCCGGCGCGCGGCGGCAACGTGACCACCCGCGAGCTGTGCCGGGCCGTGCTCGAAGGCCAGCCCTACCCGATTCGCGGCCTCATCGGCTTCGGCGCCAATTTGGTGCTCGCGCACGCGCAGAGCGCGGAGATCCGCGCGGCGCTGGCGGCGCTGGCGTTCTTTGCCCACTGCGACCTGTTCCTCACGCCGACCGCGGGGCTGGCCGATCTGGTGCTGCCGGTGGCGTCCTGCTTCGAGCGCGAGGCGCTGAAGCTTGGCTTCGACACCAGCGAAGCGGCGCAGTCGCACATCCAACTGCGCCAGGCGGTGGTGCCGCCGCCGGGTGAGGCGCGGTCGGACATCGAGATCGTGTTCGGCCTGGCCGCGGCACTGGGCCTGGGCGCACAATTCTGGGACGGTGATATCGACGCCGCCTACCGCGAGCAGTTGGGGCCGAGCGGCGTGACGCTCGAGCAGTTGCGCGCTGCGCCCGGCGGGCTGCGCGTGGCGCTACAGACGCGGCATCGCAAATATGCCGAGCCGGATGCCTCCGGCGTGCCGACCGGCTTCGCGACGCCGTCGCGAAAGGTCGAGTTGTACGTTCAGGCATTCCTGGAGCACGGGCATGCTCCCCTGCCCGACTTCAAGGAGCCGTCGATCGGCCCGGTTGCCCGGCCCGACCTCGCCGCGCGATTTCCGCTGGTGCTGACCTGCGCCAAGCCGACGCTGTTTCTGCAGACGCAACTGCGCGCGCTGCCTGGGCTGCGTCGGCGCGCGCCGGATCCGGAAGTGGAGTTGCACCCCAGTGCCGCGGCGATGCGCGGCATCGTCGCAGGGGACTGGGTCTCGGTGGAGACGCCGGCGGGACGCGTGCGCGTGCGCGCCCGGCTGAACGAAGACATCGACCCGCGCGTGGCGGTGGGCGAGCACGGCTGGTGGCAGGCCTGTGCGGCGCTAGGCGCGCCCGGCTATGACCCGTTTGGGCCGGACGGTGCCAACTTCAACAACCTGGTCGGCACCGACGTGCTGGATCCGGTGAGCGGCACGGCCTCGCACAAATCCAGCCTGTGCGAGATCCGGCGCGCCGTGTGACCCCCGCAGTCCTGCTGGCCGGGCGGACTACGACGCCGGCGGCGCCAATGGCCGCATTGCGCCAAGGGCGGTCGTTCGATGCTCCCGCACGTTATCCGAAAGCGGTCATTGGTTAGTTCGTCCCTTGCCGCCTCCGGTGCCCCTGCTTGCTGCCGGTCGCCGTCGCGGGGCAGCGCCAATGGTCACCGCTTCAGCCTGACCATGTCCTGTTGAAGGAAGGCGGCTCCGCGCACTCCGACCTCGATCAGCGCGTCGGCGATCTCTACGATCGAGGCGCGGTCGTTGGTCATGAGCGGACCCGCCGCGATCAGATCGCGTATGAGTATCACCAGCTGTTCGCCGTTGCTCGCGCGCGCCCAAAAGTCGCGGTCGGTGCGCCGGAGCCGGATGACGGCAAGTATCCATTCTAGGCCGGGCCGCGGCATCAGCCTGTCGAATGTTGCACGCAACAGCTTGACCAAAGCGGCGAACACCGTCCGCTCGCCGGAGAATCTCTCCACAGCGCGCTGGATAGCCGGTAGAAGCCTGTCGATATTCGGCCAATCAGGCTCGACCCCGCAGATGACCCCTCTGCTCATCACCACAACAGAGAACAGCGCTGACAGCGCCATCCCGCGGTCGTATTGACCAGCGTCGCTGGGTGCCGTGCTCCAGGATGGGCGGGCGATTGCCCAGTCTACCATTGCCTCCCAGTTGTCGATCAGCCGCTGATCGAGAGGTTCCTTAACAAGCATCCAGTCGATCATGAAGCGCTGCATGACGACGTCCATTACCTCGGCCGCGGCGGTACGCTCTGCTGCGTCGAGGCGGGAAAGGAGCAGGGACAGGAGCTCCGCCGGCGTCAAGTGGCCGATCAGGCGCCCGAGCCAACCGCCAAATTCAAAGAGCCATTCGTCGTAGGGCGAATCGGAACGCTGGCCATCCTTCGAGAACGTGGTTAGCGCCCAGTCGAGTGAGGACGCCGCGTTGACCAGCAGCGCCGAGCGAGTGGCGGGCCGCAGCATCGGTGGGATCGGGAGATGAAATGCGGAGGCCTGGAAATCCCAGTGGAAGATTACATCACCTGACCGGGCGCCGCGGGTCGATGGCGCCGGGTGGGGCGTCGCCATCACTCCTTCGACCATCATCCTCTCGGCCTCGTCGGCCAGAGCCAACTGCTCGCCAGCCTCGTCGCGCGACCAGTGCAGGTCGGGCTCGCGAGCGCGTGTCCGGGCTGCGCGCTGAGTCGCGAGGCAGTAGAGGCGCCACACCATGTCGGGGGCTGCGTCTTCGAAATCCCGGGCTGCGATGTAGACGGCCTCAACGACCTTCTCGATCGGATCCACCGCGAGTTGGAACAACGCGGCGCGGGGGTCCACGTTCCCGGGGTCACGCCGCACCAACGCCGCGTAGCCGTGAGCCGCCATCGCGGGCGGATGCCCGGCCAGGTGAGCGCTGCGCGAAAAGAACGGGTCCTTCGTTTCGACCATCGTGGCCGCGCGGTTGATCACGTCTGTAACCTCGCCTTCCGCCTTGGACCAGAGCGCAAGATCGCCGTGGCGAGCGAGAACGGCCGCCGTGGCCGCTACAGCCGACTGCTGGTGGTGTCGCCGCAGATCGTGAACCGACTGGCCTTCGTTGAGCAGTTCGGGATCGTCGAGCGCGACCATCTCCTCGAACGCCTTCTCGATGGCGAACGTGTTGTCGGGCTGGCCCGTCTCTACCGCCTTAGTTGCCCACAGGTATAGGGCGAGCACCCGGTTCAAATCGTCCTGCTCGGCTACGAACGACTGGTGCTTCTCCTCTGAGGCATAGGGCGGCTCAATCCACGCAACGATTTGGTCACCGCGTAGCTCGACGCGGAGGTTGGCGGGATCAGCCTGCTGCCGGAACGTCTCGAAGTAATGGCGTAAGGCTTCCGCCCTGTCATCGTCGTCGCGCACCTCCTCGGTGCCGAATGGGACGCGGTCGAGGAAGGTCGCGATCGCATCGACGTAGTCCTGCTTCACACCGCTCAGCGGAAAGGCAGCGGAGAGGTCGCGAATGGAACGTTTCCTATGCGGCAGCCGGTTGTGGGCGTGGAGGCCGCGGGCCAGATGTCGCGCTGGCCTGAAGTACGCTATCTCGTTGGTGTGCGATCCCAGGTCGCGAGCCTGCCGCGAAATGTCCCACGCCCAGAGCGCAGGGTGTGTGGTCAGGGCAAACCCGACCGTGCTGGCCAGGGTGGCGTTGAAGTCGGTGACAGCAAGGCCGGCGCAGATCCCGAGGACGGCGTTGCACTCGTTGTTGCTGGCGATCCGCCGGCACAGCGCGTCGATGTCGTCGCCCTTCTTCAGCCGCTCATGAGCCCAGGCGTCAAGTGCCATCAGCGCGGTGTCGAGGATATTGACGTGAGAACCGCCGCGGAACCAGGAATAGGTCGATTCGTCGCCCCAGAAGTCCCATGGACCGGCGCCGAGGTCGACTGTGACGGGTAGCGGCGTGTGGCCCGGGCCGGTTTGTGAACGCCGCCAACCCGCTATGGCGTGGTTGCAGATGTCTCGGATCAAATCGAGCCCCTCGTCGGGGCGCGAACGCAGCATCTGCAAGAAAGGTGGTCGGATTGGCGAGGCTGGATAGAAGGCCTTGTCGTCGTCGAACCCGAGTTCCTCGGACCGCTCCCGACTTGCGTAGCGGGATCCTGAGCGGTCCCGATCGTGGTCGAGCAGGAACGCGCGTTTGATAAACGAAGCCAAGTCCGCCGGTAACGCACCGATGATCGCAGCACTGCCTTCAACGATTTTCTTGCGTACTCGCCTGAGCGCACTTTTCGAGATCGCAGCGAGATAGCCGCGAACGGCCTCAGGGGCGCTGCCCGCTGTTTTCAGAAACAGCGACCGCGCGCTGTCGGTGAAAGGGCGGCGGAGGTAATTTTCCCACGAGTGCTCCTTCTCCTCCGATGTGTCCTCGCTTCCAAGCTGGCCGCGCGCCCAGTCGGCAATTGCCGGCACATGTAGGTGCAAACCGGCGAAGGCGGGAACGGACGTCACCCATGCATCCAGGAGGGGGTAGAGTTCGCCGAGCTGCTCCTCGGGCACTTTATCTAGCCGCGGGACAAGCCAACTCACTAGGTGCAGCCATGTGAGGAGCTGAGGCGAGGCTGCCTCAGACGCGAACTGCTCGCGCTGCTCGCGCGTAAGGTCAGGTACCACCGTATCATCCAGGAAGCGAAGGTCGCGGACCACCTCAGTCGTGCGCACGGCCAGCATCAGACGGCCGAGCAACCGCCCTCCATCCCGCATAAGTTCCTGCTCGATCCGACTGAGCATCGCATCGCTGCGGACCGATCGAACTGGAGCGGCGAGCACGACACGGCTCCAGGTCGCGCGCAGGTCCTCCGCGTCGAGCGCGGCAAGCAGCGCAATCCATTCCGGCGCACCACTGGGGCGCTCGAGAATGTCTGTCGCAAGCAGCTGGAGCGGGCGGGCCAGCTGGAGGTCCTGACCGCCTTCGCGGAGGGCCTGCGCCATGTCCGCCTGTCTCAGCGACAGGACACGGTGCAGGCTCCACTCCTCGTAAATGTCATGGGCAAAGGCGACAGTGGAACCGAAAGCCACGTCGCGCAGGACGCCGGCACGGCGCAGTTCATCCAAAGGAACAGGATCGAGTTCGTGTATCGGCAGCGGCATGCCGGGATTCGCAAGTAGTCGTTCGCCAAGCCGCAGCAGCAAATTACGGCGTCCCTGCGCGGGAGCGAACTCTGCAGCATCGGCACCACCGTGCTGCCACCATAGCTGAACGAGGTCGACCTCGGACCGGACCTCGCTCTCGGCGGGAAGCGGCAATCGCGACAGAGCGTCCAGGAAGAATGGCCGGCGCAGGACCTTGTCATAGTTCTGCGGGTCGGAAAGCAGCGGGCGCAGGAGGGGCAGGACCGTCGCAGCCTCGGCCGACTCGTCTTCGTCGAACGCCTCCACCCGCACCGATTTGCTGGGCAGCCTTGAGAGTGCGTTGGGATCGAGCCAGCCATCGACGCGCTGGGTGTTCTCCTTCCGTATAGTCATTACGATCCGCCAGTCCTCCAGTCCGGGTGTCCCGGCTATTGTGGTCAGCAGATCATTGATGGTGACATGGACGGCGGGGTCGAGGATCTTGTCTATGCCGTCAATATAAAGCGTCCGCGACCCAGCGAGGCGAAACTCCCGCAGCAGCGTGGGCAGCGGCGTCAGTGCGCCGAATCTCGCAGCATGCGCGGTCCAGCCGCCGCCACCGATCCGCAGGTCGCGCAGCAGCAGGATGGGGGCACCCGCAGGCTCTTCAAGCGCGATGCGCTTCAGCATTGCCGACTTGCCAGTGCCGTGCTCACCGACGATCCGAACCAATCGTGCTTCGGCGACGGCGTCAACGATCGCCGATTGCAACGCGTCACGGGGAACACTGGCGCCGCCGATCGTGTCACGAATGCTGGCCGCGGCGGCGCGGGATTCCGAATCAATTGCGACGATGAGATCGGCGTGTCGCCGGTCGGCTCCGACGCTGTGTCCTTCGATCAGCAACGCCGCCGCCACGGCGGCCCGGTCGGCGCCCCCGCCGCTGGGGATGATCTGGCTGGCCAGCGTGTTGAGGGTGTTCCAGACGGTCCGGGCCTCGGCCGCGCCGCCGGCGATTGGGGCTAGTTGGTCGATCGACGCAAGCACGTCGCGTGAGGCGCCCCCCTGGTCGAGGTCGAACGCGATGATGGTAACGCAGCGCAGGAAATCGACGATCTCGTCGTCGGTTGCCTTGGGGTCGGCGTTCCTGACGAGCTTGTCCAACACGCGCTGGAACTCGCGCTGATCGTCGTTGGCGCCATTCGCGACGGCCAGCCGTTTGCGGTATTGCTTGGTGTCGGCCGCGTGTCTTGCGCGAGCGAGCAGCGGCTGGATGCTGCGCTCGAGCTTGGTGGTCGTCTGGCTAACCGCGATGCCGATCCGACGGGTCGCGGCGTCGAATCCGGTCTGGCGATAGGTTGCCCAAGCGCGCGGGAGGACATCGCACCACTTGGCGTCACTCTCAGTGAACGACAAAGTGGTGGTAATCTGCAGATCGAGTCGGGTGGCTGTGCCGTCCGCGAGCGCGCCGTCTACGACGAGGTCATCCAGCGGCGAGTCGATCTCAGCCTGCTGAGTCTTGACACCGACGACCCTGCCGAGGACCCCGCGCGCACCGGCCTCGGCCAGCATAGCCGCAAGATAGTGGCTAGTGATTCTCGGTTCGAGGTGGGTTCCGCCCCCACCGGCGACATATACGGGCAAGTTGCTGGCCGGGGTTGAACGTTCTTTCTCCCATGCAGCATACCGGGCGGCGCGGGATCCTTCAACGCTGCCTCCCTTTGCGATTGGGCCCGCCGGTCTGGAGGATTGCAATGAGAAAGCTGCTGCCGCGGCAGTTTCTCCTCGATCGAGCGCAAAAGCTGCCGGACCGCTTACGGCCCATCCTTGCCATAAGCTGTCGCCCGTGGATGCGGACGTGGCGCGCCGCGAGCACCTATCGAGCGCCTATCGGCGACGCGGCCACGCTGGCGCCGGCCAAGGTCAGGAACTTCGCCGGCAAAAGGCTTCCATCGCTGCAATCTCGCCCTGTTCCCCGGTCAGGTCGGCGGCCAAGGCGTCGGCAGCATCGGGAACCAGGATCGCCAGCAGCCCCTGACCATGGGTCGCCACGTCCTGCCAGCCGAGGTCGCACTTCCTCTTGCCCGCTCGCCCTTTGCCGAGCGTCAGCAAACCGGCACAGTTGCGCATAGGCAGCGCGATTGGTCGGGTAGATCAACAAAGCCGTGCCGTCGCGCAGGTCGAGGCGGCAGCCCACGACCAGCCGCACCCCGCTCTCCCCGGCCTGCTGGTGCGCGCGCACGATGCCGGCCAGCGAATTCCGAACGGCGATGCCGAGTGCGGACAGCCCAAGCAGCTTGGCCATGGCGAACCGTTCCTCGACATGCGAGGCCCCGCGCAGGAACGAGAAGTTCGTGGTGACCTGCAACTCGGCGTAGCCGGTCATCGTCCGCCGTCGTTCAGAGTGCGGCTCCAGCGATCGCCCGAGCCGTCATGGGCTCCCCCTGCCCCTGGCCGTGATGGCTCGCTCGCTGATGTGGCGACTGAGTCAGGTCGCTTCAGCACGACGAAACCGCTGCGCTGGAGATGCTCGACCAGCCGGTCGGCGGTGATGCGCGCCATGGCGTCGTCGGCATGGTGCACGCGCCGGCGGCCGTAGCGCGAACGACAGGCTGTCGGCAATCTCGGCTGGCGTGGCGGGTCGCAGGTTGGGCTCGTCGCTCATTGTATCCTCGGGGAAGTCAGAACAGGCCATGCAGGAACCAGCGCAGGTCGCCGGTGGCGGGATCGCCGCCGTCGCCGCGGCGGAACAGCCAGAACCGGCAGCCCTCCTCGTCCTCGACCGCGAAGTAGTCGCGCACCGCGGCCACCTCGGCAGCGCGGCGCCACCATTCGCCATGGACGCGCTCGGGGCCGTCGGCGCGGCGGATGCGGTGGCGCTTGCGGCGCCAGGTGAAGGCGACCGGCGGCTGATCGGGCAGCAACGCGATGGCTTCGACCGGCTGCGGCGGGTCGAGCAGCGCACCGAGCGTGGCAACATGAGCGGCCACGATGTCGCCGGCCCATCGCCGATAGCCGGAACGGCGGCTACCGAGCGTCCCCGGACGTCGCTTTCGACCGCGGCGGCGCACTCTGCCAAGACCAAGGCGATTCTGGGGTCACCACACGATTTGTGCAAAACTGCACGCTAACGGGCCTTGCCGATGGGCATTGCCTTTCGGCGCGATTTTGAAACAGGGTTTTGAAAGCGAAATCCCCTGGATCCGCCGTGCCGGGTCTGACCCGTGCATAAACGAACGTTTGTGAAAGCCTCTGATATCGTTTGGCTTTCGGCTTAGCGTGCAGTTTTGTACAAATCGTGTGGTGACCCCCGATGGCGAGGCGGACGCGGCTGATGTCGGCCGCATCCTCCTTTGGTCAGCGCCGAGACCGATGTCGGCCCGGCATGGTGCAACATGTTGCACCACCATGAACCATGAGCCATCCGACTGCACCCCCTTGCACCATGGTCCTACCTGATGCTATCATCAGACACATGGTGCAACATCCAGCACCACGTGGACCATGTTGCAACATGTAGGAGCAGGCATGCCCGTCGTTGTGTTCGCAAATCCCAAAGGGGGGTCCTCAAAATCGACTAGCGCATTGATATTGGCGCAAACTCTCGCAAGCGCCGGCGCTTCGGTGACCGTCATCGACGCTGATCCAAACCGCCCGCTTGTTGATTGGCGCACGGGGCAGTCGAAATCATCGGTCCGGGTCATCGGTGATGTCACTGAACAGACGATCATCCGGACGATAGCCGACAACCACACGCAGCAATTTGTGTTCGTTGACCTGGAAGGCTCCGCCAGCCGGATGGTGTCTCGGGCAATCTCCCGTGCAGACGTCGTTGTCATACCTCTACAAGCGTCTGCCGTGGACGCCCGCCAAGCCAGCCGTGCCGTGGGGCTGGTGCAGGAAGAGGAAGAGACTCTGAACCGGACGATTAACTTTCGTGTTCTAATTACACGAACCTCACCGCTGATAAAAACACGTCTCGAAAAGGAGATTGTCGGCGTACTGACTAAGGCAGATCTGCCGATGTTCAAGAACCATCTTCATGAGCGCCAAGCGTACAAAGCGGTGTTCGCGCGCCGGCTTGCTCTGAATGAACTCGATCAGCAAAGCGTCAGCGGTGTCCCGGAGGCCATCGCCAACGCTGAAAAATTGGCTGAAGAACTCACCGACGTGCTCACACCAGCCGAGGCCGCGTGATGTCAGACGATTTTGGTTTCTCCGGCCGCAAGAAGTTGGCTGATAAAATCGCGCAGATACCCGGAGACGCGGCAACTGACGACGTGGCTGACAAGCATGGGTTCGTCAGTCGTGAACCTATGCGGCCGTTCAGGCGTCCTCCGGTTGAGCCTGTCGTCACGCTGCACACACGGGCACCGCTGCGGGTAGCGACGCCATTCCAACAGTTTTGCGCCGAGAATCGCTATAGCTACTGGGAAGGGATCGAAGAACTGATGCGGAGGGCAGGGGTCGTTTGATTGCCCGACACGCCCACCCCTTCCGCATGCGATGAAGAAGCTCCCTCACGTCCGCCAGAAGATCGCCCGGCTTGCTGCCGGCTGTCGGGGCAGTGGGCTATCCGCCCCGGTAGAGCGGGGAACACCAGGACAGAATCCCAGCGACAAGCCGAACCGTTTTGTGACTATGGTGGTTGGTTCCGATCGTGGAAGGCAAAATGGCCAAGCCAGCCAGGAAGTGTGGAAGCATTGAGCTTGCCGCTCTGTTCGGCGTCACCTCCCTTGGCGTCGTCCTGCCCACCTCGCCGGCCAAGCCAAGCAAGATCAGCCTGGAAACAGAGCTAGAAATGGTCTCGCGCCACGTCTGCGAGTCAGATCGCCGCATAGCAAGACAGCACCAGATCATAGCCGACCTCCGGGCCAAGAACCGTTCAACGGTGTTGGCGGAGGATATTCTCGTTTTGCTTGAAGAATCTCAGGCTTTACACGAAGCGCACCTCAAGCGACTTACGGCAAATTGATCGTCGTGCAGCCTTGCTCTTGGCAACCGAGCAAGCATCAGCCGTCCGATTCAGCGCGTTGTGGCAGTGCCACAACAGCCCTCGGAGGCCGCACTGCTCTCGGCATAGTCGGGAGCGAGGCCCTGCTGTCGGACAACCGCTCGCGGGTGCTGGCCGGGATCGCCGTCAAGGCCGGCGTCGCGCTGCCGGACGCCGTGCGGGATCTGATGGCGGACTGTGCCGGCCTGCTCGTGGCGTTCGCGGTGGGAGCCCTCGGCGATCCACGGCTGACCGCTTGGGAGGAGGGTTTCATCTGTTCCCTACTCGAAACTGGGATGATCCGCCGGCCGAGCGACAAGCAGATCGGCGTACTGGGGCAGATCGCCGCCACGGTCGAGCCCGCCGTCGGGCAGGCCGCGGATTGACCCCGCACCCCCGGCACTCATGGCCGCCAGGCGACACGGGCGGATGATGTTGAGCGGCTGGCGCGGCACAGCTCGACGGTGTTGACCAAGAGGCCACGGCCGCGCTCGGGGCGAGGAAGGCGATGACATCGACGACGCGGGCGGGTAGGGTAGAGACAGGGCAGACCATGCCTGGCGCAGGATGCGCACCAGGCGCGCACGCCGGCGCGGTAGGCGCCCGGGTGTTGTCGGCTCGACGGGCGTAGGCGTCGGCCGCGGTGTCAATGGCGGTTTGAGCGGCTCCAGAGCGGCGTTGACCGGAATTTCGTGCGGCAGACTAGCCCGAATCCCCTACGCCCGACAATGGTAATTATCGGGCGTACAGTGGCCGGAAAGTGCTTACCGCGCGTGAGGGGTGGGTGCCTTGGTCGGGGCAAGGGGCTTGCGCCCGCTGTGTCACGGCCCTGTCGTCTTGGGACCTTCCCACCGCCCGCCGTGCAGGCCGGATGGCGCTGGATGGGCGGCGTATCGAGATATTCTTGCGTGCCCTTCAGTTGGAGGCGCGGATCGGCGGTTAGGCATGCGGGGGCACCCACCTTGTTGGCCCTGTGGAGATGGGGATGAAGCCCTTGCCGCGAGATAGCGGATGCATGGGTGTACCGTCCTTGGAGAGGCGCAGGACATGGAGTTCGACGCCGCGCTCATGCAGCAGGCGCGCCAGTCTGATGCCCTGCCCCCGTAGCGCCTTAGGCGGTTTGCCGTAGGCCAATATCACCTTTGCCACGTTTGGCGACTGGGCAAGGCGCAGAATAGTTGATTCATTGGCGGGACCAACTGGATCACTCACCGTCCGCAGTCCGGCCGGCGACGTTGAACGATAAGCCCCAGTGTTCGTGATGATCTGGCCGCCGGCTCCCCCCAAGCGGGACATCCGACCGGTCTTGGATACCGTCTGGTCCGAGAATTCGAGCCCAGCTACACTGGGGTTCATCAAGACCCAAAGCCAGACTCGACGCTTGGTGTCCCAGACCTCTTGCAACTCGTAGCGATATCGACCGCAAGCGGAGAACACAGGAGTGATTTTGCTGTCGTCCGGCCATCGCACGTGGACCTTCCCGCCCGGGTCGTGTAGTGCGGCATTGAGAAGAGTGGCCGTGCTCAGACTCGTAATCATATGCACACCTTCTTGCGAACCCAGGCGCGATAATCCCGGGTTGTGAGCGGACAATGAGCGGGCGTTAAGTCCATCGCACCAGGCCGTCGCGCAGAACGAAATGGCACTTGCAACCGGTCTTGAGCCAAACAGAGGGATGCAATGTGACGGCGCCGTCTGTTTGCTCCGCGATTTTCCAGACGGGGTGCGCGTCGGGCAGCAGGTTCATCTCCAGTGTTTTGCCGCATCCGCCGGGACAAAGCATTGCGGCTGACCAGTCATACCCACCGTCGCCGACGATGTAGACGAGACCGCGCGCAAGCCTGTCGGGCAGATCGGTAACATGCCGTCCGCGGTAAACGATCGGCCGGCGCCAAACCCAGGCAGAGAACCGGACGAGGAGCGACCACGAATATCGTAACATCTCAGGCGCTCAGCTCGGGCAAGGAGAGCCGGGGCTCGATGTCGCCGATGCCGGCCGCCGGGCCAAACAAGGGGCATTGATCGCCCTCGGGCTCGGCGTCGATTTCCATCTCGGCGAGGTTGATCCGCAGCGTCGCGAAGCTGCGATTGGGCCGATTGCGCGTCAGGTAGAGGCGCGCCAGCATCTCATTCACGGCCATGGCTGCGACGGTCATGTTGACGCTGATTACCGCCGGCGCCTCCTCCTCCGCGCCATCAATATATTTCTCACGCTGCCGTTCCGCATAAAGCGACGGGTTACTGCGCCGGAGCGCGTCGGCCGCGACCTGGGACTGCTGATAGGCCTGCCGCGAATAGAGGCTGGAGCCGCCGGGCTTGAGGTAATGCACGACGCCGTCGATGCGGTCGATCGTGCCGTCCATCAGCGCGCCGATCCGAACACCGACATCGATGTATGGCAGCAGGTAGTAAGCGCTGATGCGGTTGAGCACGTCCCGGCCTTCGGCGGAATCGACGCAACCAAAAAGGATGTCGCACCCGGCCATGGCCTCCGCGATATCCCGTCGCACCAGGTTGCCAGCATAGGTGTCGACCGTGGTGCCGAGTCGCATGGCTTCGATCGCGCGGCGGGCGATCGCGACCTTCGGCACGCCTTCCTCAGCGTCCTGCCAAGTCGCGTTAACGATGCGGTTCATGTTCTTGTGCTCAGCCCGCTCGGGGTCGACCAGGACGAGGCGCCCAAAGCCAAGGCGAGCCAGCTGCTCAATGACGATGCTGCCCGTGCCCGATCCGCCGACAACGGCGGCGGCCAGCTGACCGAATTCCGCTGTCATGCGGTGACCGAAGGCGGCCGTTGGCCGTCCGACCCGCAGCGATAGCGCTGCCGGCAACGGGTCATGATCGTGCCAGATACGGATATCGTCGCCGACGCAGGTGATCATGTGCAGCGGGGTGAAGCCACCATCTCCATCGACGCTGCGGCCAAACAGCGTTCCATCCGCGAGCATCACCACACTCGCATGAATAATGGGGCGTCCAACCCAGGCATGGATGCCCGGAAACAGCGCGGCGTCACTCTGATCATCAACCGCGGAAAAGCGGCGATAATCGCTAGGATGACTGTGGAACTTGACCACGCTGAGGCCGGCGGCCGCGGCGCGATCGAGAAGGGGGTCAAGCCATTCCACCGGCCAGCGGATCGCATCGGGCGCACGCAGACTGCATACGTCGTAGGGGATCGGATGGACCTCCCGCACGAGCAGGCGATGACGTTCCGCCCCTGCCCGGCGCCCGCACAGCGCAATCGCTGCCGCCTCCTTCCCGTCGCCGGGAAAGAGGTGGTTCTTCAGCGTACCGTATTGCTGTTCAGTCAGGCTGAGCGCGATTAGGGGTCTCACCGCTCCGTCTCCCGCGCCAGCCAATCCTGGACGTAGGCAAAATGGCTTTCCAGATTATCGACTCCCGGCGCCCAAACGGCAGTGCCGATCCGATGCCGCGACCACCGCTGCCAGCCCTTGCCATCGACCGTTTCAACAGCCTGAACGCAAGCAATCTGTTGGGCGTCCAGTCGCTGCAACGGCGGATAGAAAGTAAGCGGGGTCGG
>Ga0302145_10000205_pt1 | contig 26014 bp, 28 predicted proteins | sample I_Bog_E2_3_FD_192437 | JGI IMG/M metagenome (GOLD analysis project Ga0302145, IMG submission 192437) | Peat permafrost microbial communities from Stordalen Mire near Abisko, Sweden - I_Bog_E2_3 | ecosystem: Environmental > Terrestrial > Soil > Wetlands > Peat | place: Sweden: Abisko, Stordalen... | reverse complement strand
AGGCCGCGGAAGAGGTGGAGAGCGCTCTGTCTGACCTGGCGCGGCGCATCTATCTCTCCGGCGGCATGAGGGTGGACGTGGCCAAGGTAGCCAAGCAACGCGCGGAGATTGAGACGCACCTGAAACGGGTGCGCGAGAGCATTGCCGAGATCGACTCGATCGGCGTGCAGGTGAAGGACTTTGAGGCGGGGCTGCTGGATTTTCCCTGCCGGATGGACGACCAGGTGGTGCTGCTCTGCTGGCGCATGGGCGAGACGACGATTGAGCACTGGCACACGATGGAGTCGGGCTTCCAGGGCCGTCAGCCGGTGGATGAGCGCTTCCGGCGGCGGACGAATTCGGGTGGCCGGCCGAACTGAAAAGCAGCTTTTAGCTACCAGTGCCCTGTCCTTGAAATTCGTAGCATAAATCCCGAAGTGCAAACGCAGATCCTTCGACTCACCACCCCCAAACTCCACCCCACAGACGAAGACCTGTCTGCGGGGACCCCGGAAACTGAAAAACGTTTGGGGCCCCTTTCGCTCAGGATGACAGGTCATTTTATGTTATGGACTTTAGGGACAGGACACTAGCTCTTAGGCGCGCAGGCTGGCCACCAACTCCGCGATCATGATGGCGGAAGTATATCCTGAATCAATCCATGTACATCCCCGAGCACGAAATTCGCGCCGTTCTTACTTACGAAGCGCTGATTCCCGCCATCCGCCAGGCGCTCATCGACTATTCAGCCGGCCTGGTGGAGCAGCCGGCCCGCACCATTCTGCGCGCGGGAAATGCCGAGGGCTTCAAGAACGGCTGGTTTGCCGTGATGCCGGTGATTCATGGCGACGTGATGGGCGTGAAGACGGTCACTTTTTTCCCCGGCAATGCCGATGCGGGCCTGCCCACGCACATGGCGGTGATTGAGTTGCTGCGCCGTGCAACCGGCGAGCCGCTGGCGGTGATGGATGGCCGCCTGATTACCGAGATGCGCACTGCGGCCGTCTCCGCGGCTGCCATGGATGCGCTTGCGCCCAGACACGCCACCAGCCTGGGCATTCTCGGCTCCGGCGTGCAGGCGCGGTCGCATATTGAGGCGTTGCGGCTGGTGCGGCCGGGAATCAAGGACATACGCATCTGGAGCCGGACAGCAGCCAACGCAGAGAAACTAGCAACTGAGACCGGTGCTCGCGTCGTAACGATCGAAGAGGCTGCCGCCGCGGATGTTGTGCTCACGGTAACCGCTTCGCCCGAGCCGGTGCTCCAGGGGAAATGGCTCGGGCCAGACGCCCTGGTGCTGGCCGTGGGCGCAACCGGCGCCGGGCTGCGCGAACTGGACGACGAGGCCATGCAGTCCAGCTATGTGGTGGCGGAATGCCGCGCCGCCGCCGAACGGGAGGCGGGCGATGTGCGGCTGTCGGGAATGAAGGTCGAGGCCGAGATTGGAGAAATTCTGGCTGGCCGAGTCGCAGCGCCCAGCGGACGGCGCATTGTCTTCAAGTCAGTGGGCATGGCCATTGAAGACCTGACCGCTGCGCGGCTGGTCTGGCAGGCCCGCAACCACCCTGCATGAGCGAACGGGCCTGAGCGAATTGCGGCACGGCGCGTCTCTTGGATGAGGCAGATCAGCACATCCCTGCGTTCAACTGAGTGAACAGACATGAAGCGGGCCATTGCAATACGCTGGTCTAGAGAGCTTTGGTCCACAACGGCCTTGGTGCACAGGAAAAGGAATGGCGATGAAGAGCTGGAGATGGGCACGGCTGTTGGGTAGTGCGGCTTTCCTGGTGGTTTTTGTGGTGGGCTGTGGTGATTTCTGGCAGGCGCCAAGCGGCGGCGGCACGAGCGGCACAGCCAGCTTTTCGCTTTCAAATGGCGGCAACATTACCGTGAGCCCCGGTGCTACCACTGGCAACACCGTGACGGTTACCGTGACGCCGTCGAACTCGTTTACAGGGACGGTCGCACTGACCTGCGCGGTGAGCGCGCCTTCGAATGCTACCAGCCCCGCTACGTGCGTCCTCAATCCTGCTTCGGTTTCGATCAGCGGCACTACGGCGGAAGCATCCACGCTCAATGTATCCACCACCTCCACGACTACCACGGGAGCTTACCAGATTACGGTTACGGGCACTTCGGGCAGTGTTTCGGAAACCACCAGCGTTTGCGCTGCGGTGGGGACTTCGACAAGCAGTTGCAACTCCGCGGCCACCACCAGCGGCGTTTTCTATGTGCTGAATCAGACCACAGACCAGATCGTTGCCTTGAATATCACCTCGGGTGCGCTAAACACCATCGGCGCCTATACGGCGCCTGCCCCGCTGCCCTCCGCTTTGACCGTAGCCCCTAATGGGCAATTTCTGTATGTGAGCACGCCCGACGGCATCTACCTCTATACCATTGGATCGAACGGCGCGCTGACCCTGGGAAATGGCGGTACGCGCATCTCAGGGGATCCAGCTAGTACCATGCAGGTTGACGCCACCAACTCCTGGCTGGTCGAAGCGATCTCCGGGACAACCGAACTCTTCGCCATCGCCATCAACCCCAGCACCGGCGAGCTTGCTGCAGCCAACGAAGTAGAGCAACCCTTCAAGGTCGGTTTGCCTGCGTCCACCGTGACGCAGTTGGCCATCTCTCCCGGCGACTCCAGTTCCTGCGGCGATTGCTATGTCTTTGTCGCAATGGGATCAGGTGGAACGGAGGCAATTCACTTTAACCCCAGCAGCGCCAATCCCTTCGGAAGCGCCGGTACCATTCACCCGGTCAATTCCGCCAGCGGAGACAATGCGGTAGCCGTGGACCCGACCAACCGGCTTCTCTATGTCGGGGAGTCCGATGCGCTTTCAGGCACACAATCCGGCGGGCTGCGCGTCTTCACGATCGCCACCAACGCGGTGAACGAGATAGCCGGCTCCCCGTACACGACGGGGGGGACGGGATCCTCGTCCATCCTGCCTACTTCGGATGGCAATTACGTCTATGTCGCCAACCAATCGGTCAGTGGCAGTTCGACCGGCAGCATCGCCGGCTTCTCGGTCTCGACCAGTTCGCTGACTTCCATTGGCACCGTTGCGGCGGGGCCAACGGGCCAACTGGGCCTGGCAGAGGACTCGACCCATAGTTATGTGCTGGCAGTCGACTTTGCGGGAAATCCCGACCTCGAGGCCTACACCATTGGCTCGGGGACACTCACCTCCGTGCTCACTTCCGCCACCGGAACCGGCACAGTCGGGGCCACCGCCATCGCGGCGGCGCCGTAGGGAAAGCCAGTTGTAAGTTCTCAGTTGTAAGGTTTCAGTTGTCAGCTTCAACAGCCATCTCTTGGCTTACAGTTGAGTCCAGGCAACTGACCACTGAAAACCGACAACTTACAACTGATCTCTGTCCCCCGCCTCTCTGCTATTCTCAAGAAGACCGCCACTGGCTGTGCGTACGCGATCTCAAATCCCCTTCGCCCCCAACTTCAGCCGCATCGCGGCCTCCGGAATCTCGTTGCTCCTGCTCGGTGCGCTTGCACTGGTTTGCGGGTGCGAGCGGTTTCACCAGATGACGCACGACACCGTCTACGTTTCGGCGCGGCAGATGTACATTCACGATCGCGTAGCCGCCGTATCGAACCGCGTAGCCGAAGTGGTGAACGGGCAGCCGCTGGAAGTGCTGGAGCACGGCCGGCGCTTTATCAAGGTGAAGACCCGGAAAAACGAGATCGGCTGGATTGAAGAGCACGCGGTCATCGACAGCAAGACGTACGATTCCTTCGTTCAACTGGCAGAAAAGCACAAGCAGGACCCGGTGGTCGCCACGGCCACTGTACGAGACGACATTTATCTGCACCTGCTGCCGGGCCGGGAGACGGAGCGCTTTTATTTGCTGCCGGCGAACGCCAAGATCCAGTTGCTGGCGCGCGCATCGGTTCCCAAGACGTCCCCGCCTGGATCGCTCCCAGCGCACGCCGAGTCCAAGCCGGGCGAGCCAGTAAAGAAACCCATCTCAGCCGAGGCGAAGCTTCCGCCGGTGGTGCGTCCGGCTCCGGTTGCGGCGGCGGACGTGCCTCCGATTCCGATGGAAGACTGGTGGCTGGTACGCGACGCCGAGGGCCGCGCCGGCTGGATGCTGGCCGGCCGTCTGGATGTGGATGTGCCCGACGAGATTGCGCAGTATGCCGAGGGGCAGCGCATCGTGGGCGCATACATCCTGACCAAGGTCTCCGACGACGAGGCCACCACGCCCGACCACACCGTTCCCGAGTATGTGACCGTGCTCAGCCCGCCCAAATCCGGGTTGCCCTTCGACTTCGACCAGGTGCGCGTCTTTACCTGGAGCCTGAAGCACCACCGCTACGAAACGGCTTTCCGGCTGCATCCGATCCAGGGCTTTCTGCCGGTGCTGGTTTCGACTGGACCTGGGCCCGGAGGCGCCAAGGTGCCGGTGTTCGACTTCCAACTGGCCAACGGCTCCGATGTCATCACCGATCCGGCCACGGGCATCACCAGGCCGGCCTCGGCGCGCACCATTCACTACGAGATGCTGGATACAGTGGTGAAGCGCATCGGGCCGGACATGGGACCGATCCAGGTGGGGCATCTCGAGGGGGAAAAGGCGAAGGCTGGCAAGGCGGGGAAGAAGAAGGGCAAGTAGCGTCTAGCCAGCCGTTGCAGCGATTTTACAATATGTGATAGCGGAATATGCTATCATGTTTTCGGTGCTCAGGAACCAGAAAGGCCAGGTTTCCTTCACCATGAACAAGGCGCAACAGGCCACGCTGAAAGCCGTATTTGCCCGTCCAACCAAAGCAGATATTCGCTGGTCCGCGGTTGAGTCGCTCATTCGCGCTTTGGGCGGCGAGGTGACGGACAGGGCAGGGAGTCGAGTGGCGGCAAAACTGAACGGAATGATTGCCGTCTTTCACCGTCCGCACCCTCGGCCTGAAACAAAGAAGGGCGCGGTCGATGCCGTTCGCCAGTTCTTTATCAATGCAGGGGTGAAGCCATGATGGAATACAAGGGATACGCCGCCGGCCCAATCGATTTCGATCCGCAGGACAAGACGTTTTCCGGCATCGTCGCGGGGCTTCGCGATGTGATTCATTTTGAGGGAAGAACTGCGGCGGAATTGGAGCGCGCTTTCCGCGAGAGCATCGACAGCTACCTGGAACTGTGCGCGGAGACTGGCCAGCAACCCGACCGTCCGTTCAACGGAAAGATCCTGGTGCGCACCGAGCCGGAACTGCACCGCAAAGCCGTTCTGCGCGCAGCCGTTGAGGGAGTAAGCCTGAGCAGCTGGATCTCACGGCAGATCGAAAGCGCGCCGTAGACCTGAGGATCGAAGCATGGGACACCTTAGCTTTGGAGGGCCCCGCCGTCCCGTGCTCTAATTTTGTTCATGTTCATCCAGGCGCGCGGCCGCGGCATACTGATCGCAGTGGTTGCGGTTGTGTGTCTCGTGCTCGGTGATTTTCTCGCAGGCCTCTATTTTCACGATTCGAATTACTATGCGCAGCATGGATGGCCGAAGCTGGCGGCCTTCTGGGTCGCGGCGGGACTCATCCAACTGATGCTGCCGCGCCGGCCTGAAGAAGTGCTGGGCGCGATCCACGCGCCGGAAGCGCAGCCTTCGATACTGCGCGATAAGGATACGCTGCTATGGATTCCAGCCAGGTATTGGCCGATGGTGCAGCTTGCGCTGGGGATCGTTTTTTACTTTGTGAATGCGTGAAAGTGCGCGGCTTTGTGGGGCAGTCAAAACCGGACGGGCTAGTCTTCGAGTGCTTCCTCGAAGTACTGTCCCCCATAAAAGATACCGTGAATTGTGACGACGTCCTCCGCAACATCGAATGCGATGGAGACCCGGCGTCAGAACCCGAATACCCTTATGCCTGGGCGGATATCGTTTCGCAGAGAACCTCTCGCGGGAAAAGTGCTGAGGCTTTCGCATTGCCGCATGATGGCAGCGGTGTAGCGGGCTGCAGTTTCCCGAGAGGTGGCGGAAGCAATCTGGATGAAGAGCGCCTGAAGCTGGTCCTCGGCTTGCCGCGTATAGATGATCCTGTGCACTACTTCGCTACCTGAAGAGAGCGATATGTGGCGGCGAGCGACTCGCGCACCTGTTCTGGAGTACGCGCGGTTGATGGGTCGGCCTTTATGGCATCGTAGGAGGCCGCGACTTCGGTCCTCAGCCAAGCCTCAAGTGCCCGGTCGTGCAATTCGAGTGCGCGTAGCCCGTCACGGATGACCTCGCTTTCCGAGGCGTATTCACCGGATTCGACCTTGCCTCGGACCCGCTCCGCCATCTCGTGGGGAAGAGTGATGCTGAATTGTTGTGTGGAACGCATGGGATTTCCTCCTCGCATCAGTAGGATTCAATCCTACTCCTTTTTGCGCTTGGATTGAAAAGGAAACCGTCTCCAAACTCATCCCCGCCTACGCAGTTCCAACTCCACTACGCGAAGCATCTCGGCTTCGGGAGCGGGCTTGCCGGTCCAGATTTCGAACTGGCGCGCGCCCTGCTGCACAAACATTTCCAGGCCGGTCACCACGGGGATTCCGCGCGCCCTGGCCAGCTTCAGCAGCGGCGTTTCAAGGGGGTTGTAGACCATGTCGAAGACGATCGCGGCGTTCAGTTCGTTCTCGGCAATCGGCAGGGCTTCCTTGCTGCCCGCCATGCCGCAGGGGGTCGAATTAAGCAGCACGTCGAAATGCTGCCTGGCGAACAGTTCATGCTTGAGCGCTTTGACTTTTGCTTCCCTGGCTAGCGCGACGGCTTTCTCGTGGGTGCGGTTGACGATGAAGACCTCCGCGCCCTGATCCACCAGGCCAAACACAGCCGCGCGCGCCGCGCCGCCTGAGCCCAGCACGGCGATGCGTGCGCCCTTGAGCCGGAGCCGTTTTTCGAGCGGCCTCACCACGCCGGCCACATCCGTATTGAAGCCGTAGAGCTTGCCGTCGGCGCCGGTGCGCAGCGTGTTGCAGGCCTTGATGCGGGCGGTCAGCGGATCCATGTTGGCCAGATGCGGCAGCACCTCCTGCTTGAGGGGCATGGTCACTGCCACTCCGCTCAGGGGCAGCTCGCGCACCACGGTGAGCAGATCGTCGAGCGCGCGCACCTTCAATGGAAGCAGCACGCCGTTGACGCTCTCGCGCTTGAAGGCTGTGTTGTGCATCAGCGGTGAAAGCGAGTGCGTGATGGGGTTGCCGGCAACGCCGAAGATGCGCGTGGCGTGATCAAGATGCTCGATGCGATAGAGATCGTGCAGGGTGCGCGCAGTCACCTGGCCGGGCGCGGTGGCGCCTATCTCAGAGGAAGCAGCAAAGGTGAAGGCGGCGCCGGCGCGCGGGCCCAGCACGCGGCTTAGCAGGCCCTCCTCGCCCATGGCGATGCCCACAACGTGCGCGGAGAGCGAGCGGTCTTCAATCAGGCGCAGTACGGCGAGGTTGTCGGCGAGGGTGCGCGCGGTGGAAACCACTTTGACGAAGTCCGGGGCGAACGCTTCAATGCGCGAGGCGGCGTGTTCCAGTCCCTTGGTCCGCGTAAAGTCATGAAAGCTGATCAGCAGCGCCGCGCCGGTGGTGCGCAATTTGGTCAACTGAGCGGGGCGGGCTTCCTCGGCCGACTCGACTTCAAGGTCGAGGATCTGGCAACCGGCTTCAGCGGCAGCGACGAGAAGGTCGATCTCGGAGTTCAACGAGCCGGAGAAGCTGCCGCCATGTTCCTTGCGGCGGCAGGTGGCGATCGCTGTCGCGTCGCGGTGTTCGGCCAGAAATTCCTTGAGCCTGGGCAGTGCGGCAGCCGGTTTGGTGAGGGAGTCGAGGCGGAATTCCAGGAACTTCGAGTCTTTCAGAGCGGATTCGGCACGTTCCGCCATCTGCTCGGGCGAGGCGGCCTGGATGGCGACGCAGACCTTTCCCAGGCGCAGCCGCAGAACGGCGGGCGGAGGGATGACCGGGATGGCACCTGCGTGAGGCATGGGCATCAATTGACGCATCTTAATGGGGATGCGCGGCGGATGCAACAACCATCGGAAGCGAAGTCGCAGCCTGAAGCGATTTACTCATCCCGCAGCGTCTTGGCCGGTTCAATGCGGGCAATGCGCAAAGTGGGCACGGTGGTGGCCAGCAGGGTGACGGCGGCAAGGGTGAGTACTACGGCCGCGATGGTGGGCGCGTCGTAGACGCCGACGCCGTAGAGTACGCCGCGCATGGCGCGGAGAGCACCGGCGCACAGGACGAGTCCCACGACCAAGCCGGCGACCGAGGCGCGCACACCCGGTGAGCTTACGTGAATCATGGCCTGGCGAATGGTTGAGCCTAGGGCAATGCGAATGCCGATCTCGCGGGTCCTCTGCACCACCATGTTGGAGACGAGAGCGAAGATGCCGACCGCACTCAGGAGCAGGGCGAGGCCGGCCATGGCGCTGAGCAGGGCTACCTCAATGCGCTGCGTGGCGAGGGTTGTGGCCAGCAGATCGCTCATGCTGTAGAAGCCGGAGAAGGGCAGGCTGGGATCGGCGCTCGAAAGCGCGCGCTGCATCTGGCCGGTCAGGCCGTCAATGGGCGCGGCGGTGCGGACGATCCAACTGGGCTGGAACCAGGTGTGGACGAGGGGGAGAAGCCGCTCATTGACCTGCGGGGCGGGGATGTACACGGTGCGCTCGCTGGTGATAGGGCCGGAGTCGTCAATGCCGGGCGCAGTGGCGACGTCGGCCACCATTCCGACGATCGTGACGCCCTGGTTAAATGTACGGCCAAGAGGATCGGCTCCGTTGAAGAGACGGCGCGCGAAGGCCTTGTTCACGATGGCCACCGGCTGGGAGTGGGCGGTGTCAGAGCCGGTGAAGGCGCGGCCGCGCAGCAGGGAGATTTGCAGAGCATCGAAGTAGCCGGGCGTAACGTAGACCACGTCGGTTCCGGCCTCCAGTCCAGCTTCAGGTCCGTCGCCGATCTTCACCGAGTCGTTCAGGGCGCGCTCGTAGGGAAGCGTCAGTCCAACCGCTGCGGTCTGCACGCCGGGAATCTGCTGCATGGCCGCGATGGATGTGTCGAGCAGGTGGGCGAAAGCGGCGGGGTCACGATAGCGCGCGTCGTCGAGCGAGGCCTTGGCGGTCATCACGCCGTTTGGATTGAAACCCGGTGGCAGCGTTTCCAGGTGAATGAGCGTGCGGATGAGCAGGCCGGAAGCAGCAAGCAGCACGACGGTCAGAGCCACTTCACCGGCAATCAGCGCCTGCCTCAGCCGCAGGCGATCGCCGCCGGCTCCCGCGCGGGTGGCCATGGAGGAACGCAGGTCGACCTTGCGCGAGGCGAGGGCGGGCAGCACGCCGAACAGCAGGCAGGTGAATACGGCGACAGCCAGCGTAAACGCAAGCACGCGGCCATCGAGAGGCACGCTGGCGACGGGCAGAAAACCCTCAGGGAGCATTGAAAGAAGGCCGCGCAGAGCAACAAATCCTGCACCGATGCCGGCCGATCCGCCCATGAGGGCCAGCAGCAGATTTTCAACCCAAAGCTGCTTTTGAATCTGGCCGTGCGACGCGCCGAGGGCCAGGCGGATTGCGATTTCCGGCGTGCGGCGCAGCATGCGGACCAGGGTGAGGCCGGCCAGGTTGGCGCAGGCGATGAGCAGGATGATGCCGGCGGCCAGCATGAGGGTGAGCGCCTTGGGGCGAAGATCGTCCGTCTGGCCCTTTTGCAGAGGCACGGAATGCCAGGTGAGTTGCGCGCCGGGAAGGTGTCCCGCGAAACGCGCGGCCTGCGCAGCCCAGGCGCGGTTGATCTCCGCGTCTGCCTGCTGCCAGGTGGCTCCGTCGCGCAGGCGTGTGATGACATCGAAGTTGGTGCCTCCGCCTTCGCCCTCGCGGCTTGGCTGCAGAGCGGTGTAAATGTCGGCGTTGGAGGGCGTAACTGCGCCCTGGGGCAGAACGCCGATCACGGTGTAGGGCTCGCCTTTCAGATGAATGGTCTGGCCGAGAAGATTGCGATCGGCGCCAAAGGTGGTGCGCCAGAGGTTGTAGCTGAGGATCGCGGATTTTGGGCCGTGCGGCTGGTCTTCCGTGGCGGTGAAGTTGCGCCCGACGAGCGGCTGAATACCCAGGACGTCAAGGTAGTGCGCCGAGATGCGCGCCGCGTGAAGATACTGGACCTGTCCGCCAGCCGGTGAGGAGCCTGACTGGACCGGGCCCGATTGGACTAGGCCTGACTGGAGCGGGCCGGCCTGAAGATTGACGCCGCTGGCCATGCCGCTTGAAATCGCCGAGATTAAAGAGGGAACGTTGTCGCGCAGAGCTTCCCACTGCTCGCCGTCGAGGTCAATCATGTCCTGCCCAGGATGGGGACCGGTGGCGCGCTCGTAGATCACGCCCAGGCGCTCGGGATGCGCGTAAGGCAGGCTCTTGAGCATCAGCACATTCACGATGGAGAAGATTGCGGTGTTTGCGCCGATGGAGAGCGCCAGCGTAAGAACCACAGTCAGCGTGAATCCGGGATTGCGGCGCAACTGGCGCAATGCGAATTTGAGATTTTGACTCAAGGTTTCCATCGAAGGCCCTCAAGGCGGAGAAATCCCGTGAATGTAGAATGACCTACGTTTAGACGCAGGAAAGAGTTCCGGCTCTCCAGCCGATTTGCGCGAGGCCATGCAATATCGTGGGATCAAGTGGCTGCCGCTATCGCGCTTTGCGCGAAACGAGGGCGCTCTGCTTTTCAGCGCGTTCCCTTGTTTGCTCTCTTCTCGCGATGAGGAACACGCTGGCCAGAGTCGCCAGGCTGCCAATGATCGCGGATACCCCAATAATGCTCTTCCCCATACCAATCAGCACAAATCCGCCAACGATGGTGACCAGGCAAATAATAAAAGCATAGTGCGAACCCCGTGCTTGGCTGGCCACGTTTGCCGCCACAACCTTGGCTTCCAAGGACTCGCGATGCGCGCCTTGGCGCTCAGCCATCGCCATGATGCGCTCTGCGCCATTGGGAATTCTTCGTTGTATTTGGCGAGGAGTGCCGGATGGGGAAGAGGACCAGAAAACGAAACCGACTGGGTAACGGTGGTGATAGCGTCCGTGCCGGGAGGAGGGCTAGTGCGCCGATTCTTGCTCACAAAGTCTCAAGCGACCTGAAGTTCCGATTCGTCCTGCTCAATCGCATCGGAGAGGTCTTGTCCTACGACAAACCAATCTGACGCAATTGCTTGCGCATCTGCTTCATTCGGAGTCTCGCTGCGGTTGTATTCGTCGAACTGGCCCCAGAGATCGAGCGTACGCGCAACCCCGGAAACGAACGAAGGCTGGGCGAATAGAAAATCTGTCTTAACTCTCTTGCTCATGGTCTCCTCAGCGCACTCTATCGGCTGATAGTGTCCATTGTTTAGATGGGCCCTGACGGAAAAAGTCTCGCCTCATCTACTGATCGGCTCCAGAACCATATGATTCCGAAGACCGAATTACGAGGCAAGTATCAGATACAACCTGACGAAAGTCTAGGGCCTGTTAACACTACTGGGGTGGACGGCGTTGCGGATGAAAATCGGGCCAGAACCGGGCCCCCACGGACAGCTCTTGGTCCGTGGGGTGGAGACGAGGCGGAGGACGAAGGCTTAGGCTATTCCTAGGCGAGGACGACAACGAAGTATGGCCCGATTTTCACCGCAACCCTTCGGGCCGGGGCCGATTTTCCCGATTTCCGCGTTGCTCCTCGCTAGGAGACACCCGGTATCCGTCGCTCGTCGCTCCTTGAACTCGAAAAAATCGGCTCCCGGCGCCGCCCGCCCCAGTAGTGTTAACAGGCCCTAGCCCTCCACACTAATTTGCTCTAATCCCTCCTCCCCTCCTTTCGGCCCTCCATCTGCACTCCTCCCACTCAGGAGGAGCGCCGATGGACAGCGGATACTACGCGGCGATGACCGGACTGATCGCCCGCACCCAGGCACTGGATATTGCGGCCACCAACCTGGCCAATGCGCAAACCCCCGGCTACCGCGCCGAGCAGGAGTACTTCCGCTCCGCGCTGATGGGCCCCGATGCCGCGGACTCGCAGTTGGGGCGTACGGTCAACAACTTCGGCCTGCTGGGCGGCGACCGGCTCAACATGGGCCAGGGCGCGCTCGATCCCACCGGAAATCCGCTCGACCTGGCCATCGAAGGCGAAGGCTTCTTTCAGATTCAAACCCCCAACGGCCTGCGCTACACCCGCGACGGCGGTTTTCATCGCGCTCCGAATGGTCAGTTGGTGACCGCGGCAGGCGATCCGGTGCTCTCGACCGCGGGCCAGCCGATTCCCGTGCCTCCCGGCCAGATCACGGTGGGTGTGGACGGTGTGGTTTCGGCCGCGGGCGGAGTCGTGGCCAGGGTGGGCGTCTTCACCTTCCCCAAAGGGACCGAGCTCACCGCCGAGGGGACCAACCGCTATGTGGCCCCGGAACAGGCGCAGCCCACGGCCTCGAAGAATGCCTCGGTGCACCAGGGCGCGCTTGAAACCGCCAACCAGGGCATGATTCCCGGAACGCTCAACCTGATCATCGTGCAGCGCGAAGCGGAGATGATGCAGAAGGCGCTCACCATCTTCCATACCGACTTCAACAAGTTTGCCACCGAGGACCTGCCCCGCGTGTAGCGGCAGGTTTCTTGTCCGAGACGAGGAAAAACGTGATTCGAGCCTTGTACACAGCAGCCAGCGGCATGAGCGCGCAACAGTTGAACCTGGACACCATCGCCAACAACCTGGCCAACTCTTCGACTACGGGATTTCGCCAGTTGCGCCTGGAGTTTCAGGACATGGTCTACCAGAACCTGGTGACGCCGGGGGCGGCGCAGAGCCAGTCCACGGTCTCGGCCGGCCTCCAGATCGGCCTCGGCACCAAGTCGGCGGCCACCGAGGTCATCATGACCCAGGGCTCGCTGAACCAGACCTCGAACCCGCTCGACGTGGCGATTGAAGGGACCGGGTTCTTCCAGGTGCAGCGCCCCGACGGAACCATCGCCTACACCCGCGCCGGCCAGTTTCAGCTCAACAACCAGGGAACCCTGGTGACCACCGACGGCGATCCTGTGATTCCCACCATCACCATCCCTTCGAATGCGACTGCGGTCACCATCACCCAGTACGGCGTGGTGAACGCGACGCTCGCCGGCCAGCAGAATCCATCGCAGTTGGGGCAGTTGCAACTGGCCACATTCCCCAACCCCGGGGGCCTGGAAAGCATGGGCTCGAACCTGCTCCAGACAACGCTCAGCTCCGGCGACCCGGTGCTCGGCAATCCCGGCGGGACGGAGGGATTGGGCACGCTGCAACAGGGGTATCTCGAGAACTCGAATGTCGACGTGGTCACCATGTTTGTGCAGATGGTGCTGGCCCAGCGGGCCTACGAATCAAACTCCAAAGTGATCAAGGCGGCCGACGATATGTATTCGCAGGTCAATAACATGACGCGGTGAGCCTGCTGTGGAAGTTAAGCCATTGAAAAAACGCTGCCGCATGCGGGCAGTCAATCGGAAGACACGAGCTGGGGGATGAGCTGGATGAAATCCGGACCGAGACTGCGGAGGAGAATGGCGCTCGTGGCGCTCCTGGTTGCGGCAACCGTCAATGCCCAGACCGCCGGCATCGGCAGGCGAGCCGCGATCTTTTCCTCCGGGGAAGCCACTCCTCTCGCCACTGAATCCTCGCAGATTGTCCGCGAGATCGACGATCCGCATCTGGGAACGCGCTGGCTGCTGATGCGCGATCCCGTTCATCCCGCCGGCCCGGGCCGCCTGGTCATGATTTCCCTGGTGAGGGGTACAGTACAAGTGCGGCAGACCGGCGCACCGGCTTCCGAAGTCATCGCCAACCCGCTTCAGCCCGTGATTCATGCCGGCGACCGGGTGATTGTCGAAGAGAACTCGCCGGTCGTGGAAGCCCGCCTGGAGGCGGTTGCGCTCGGTCCAGCCGCACTCGGCTCAGCGCTGGAGGTTCGTCTCAAGATCGGCGGCCTCGTTGTTCGCGCGATTGCACGCGGACCCGGACGCGCGGCGCTTCAACCGGAGATCGGGGTACGGCCATGACTGCGAAACGGGCTGGTTCGATGGTGTTGTGTGTAGGGATGGCATTGCTCGGGGCGTCCTTGTTGGCCGGGCAGACCAAGAAAAACAAATCTCTGCTGCCGGCAGCCAAACCGACGCCGCCCGAAGCAGCACTCCGCGCCTACATTGAACACGTCCGGGCCCAACAGGCCGCGGAGGTCAGGACGCCTGGTTCAATCTGGAGCCCGGAGGGCCGGCTGGTGCGCCTGGGCACCGACGCCAAGGCGGTCCGGGTGCACGATGTGGTTTCAATTGTGGTGACCGAGAGCCTGGCGGCCTCGACCGACGGACAGGTCAAGAACTCGCGCGCCTCGAATGCAAACTCAGGGCTGACCTCGCTGTTCGGAGCTCTCAAATCGTCCAATGCGCTGCGGAATCTCATCGGCATGACTGCTTCATCGGGACTGACCGCGCAGGGCCAGAGCACCACCAACTCCAGCCTCGCAACCACCTTTGGCGGCGAGGTGGTGGACGTGCTGCCGAACGGGATGCTGGTGGTGCAGGCCACCCGACAGTTGACCTTCTCGCAGCAGACGCAATTGATCAAGCTTCGCGGCCTGGTGCGGCCGGAAGACGTGAGTGCGCAGAACCAGGTGCTGTCGACGGCCATGACCGATCTGGAACTGGAAGTGACGGGCAAGGGCATCGTCAACGACTCCACCTACCGGCAGAACCCGCTGGTGCGGTTCCTGCAGAAGTTGCTGGTGTTTTGAGAGCAGGGAATAGGGAATAGGGATTAGGGAACAGGGGCGAGGATGCGGAGCACAGAGCTTATGCCGGACGCGAACGATGGGCGAGCGCGGGCCCGCTGGCACATTTCCATCCTCAGTGTGGCTTTGTTCGGATTGCTGGCTCAGGCGCCCGGCAATTGCGAGACCCCGGCGCAGTTGGCGCGCATCAAGGATGTGGCCACCATCGAGGGCATTCGCGACAACCAACTGGTAGGCTACGGCCTGGTGGTCGGCCTGCGCGGCACCGGCGACAGCTCGCAGACTGTCTTTCCGGCGCAGACGCTGATCTCGGCCCTTGAGCGGATGGGAATCACAGTTCCCCAGACTGGCTCGAATAGCGCCAGCAATATGCAGGTCAAGAATATGGCCGCGGTCTTCGTGGTGGCCACGCTGCCGCCCTTCAGCCGCCCCGGCTACAAGCTGGACATCACCGCCTCCTCGGCCGGCGATGCGCGTTCGCTCGAGGGCGGGATTCTGCTCATGACGCCTCTTTACGGTCCCGACGGCCAGATCTACGCCCAGGCCCAGGGATCGCTGGTTCTGGGCGGATACGTGGCGGCTTCGGGAGGCAACAGCAAGCAGCTCAACCATCCCACCACCGCGCGCATTCCCGGCGGGGCGTTCGTCGAGCGGCCGGTGCCCTTCGACCTGAAGCAGATGCGCCTGGTCAGCGTGCTCTTGAATGACGCCGACTTTCACACCGCGGAGCGGATGGCTGCGGCAATCGACCGTACACTGGGCTCGGCCCGTGCCCATGCCGTCGACAGCCGCCGCGTCGAGGTCAGCCTTGCGCCGGACGAGGATGTGGCGGCGTTGCTGGACCGCGTCGAAGCCGTCGAGGTGGATGTCTATCCCCGGGCCCGCGTGGTGGTCAACGAGCGCACCGGCACGGTCGTCATCGGGGGCACGGTCCGGCTGCAGCCGGTTTCCATCCTGCACGGCGGCCTGAGTGTGAATGTAATCTCCGAACCGCTGGTCTCGCAGCCCAATCCGGGATCGGCGGGGACCACCCAAGTGGTGCAGCAGACCACGATTCAGGCCCAGGACAAGCCGGTGAACCGCATCGATCTAAAAGAAGGCGCGACAGTCGAGGATCTGGTCCAGGAATTGCAACGAACCGGGGCAGGGGCGCGCGATGTGATCTCGATCCTGCAGGCGATGAAGGAGGCCGGCGCGCTCGAGGCCGACCTGGAAGTTCTGTAATGGGAGGTGCGGATGCAAGCATTGGCGGTAACAGCGGCGGAATCCGGATCGGAAAATGGAGCAGCGCCGCAGCCACGGCTGGTGCGCGCGGCGCACGAGTTTGAAGCGCAGATGATGAATGAGCTTTTGAAGCCGCTGACCAGTGGCGGCGCGCTGACCGGCGATGAGGAGGATTCGAGTTCCGGCTCCGGCGGGGCGCTGGGCCAGTTCGCGTCCGAGGCGCTGGGGCGGGCGCTGAGCGAGCACGGAGGCTTCGGGATCGCCCAACAGATCGTGCGGGAGCTGTCGCCCGCAAGTAACAGAAACGGAACAGCGAAGTAACCGGGAAGTTGCACTTCAATACTGTTCTAAGAGAGTCTCAATGACTAAAGTGATTAGCTGCCGCGCCGATACACGCTGCAAGGAGCAATGACCATGGACATTCGTAGTAGTTTGGATGGGCTGAAATCGCTTTTGGGAGTCACGCCGCCGGACACCGCCGCGACCCGGCAGAAGAGCAACCCGGCAACCACCGGCTCCGGCCTTACCAGCGACCGGGCAACCTTCAGTTCCGCCGCCAGTGAGGTCTCGCTCACCGCCGCCGAGTCGGGCGTGCGTGCCGACAAGGTAGCCGGGGTGCAGGCCGCCCTTGCCGCGGGAACCTATAACGTGGCGCCCTCGGCCGTGGCCTCGAAGCTTGTGGATTCCATGCTGGGTGGCGAAGCCCAGGCCTGAATGGGTGAATTCAAGGAATGAGTGAATTCAAATGATCAGGGAGATCATCCCGGAGAGATCGAAGGGACCGCGGCTGGTGAAGCCGTTTGCGTCTGACCGCGCGCGTTCACCGCTCAAGGCTCTGGTCGTCGAAGCGTCCAGGGCGCTTGCCCGCCTGGATGCGGAGCGGCTGGAAGAGCTGGCTCTCTGCTGCGACGCGCTGAACCGGGAACTGCTCCCGGAAGACTCTGAAGACCGTGCCTGCCTTGCCCGCGAGGCGAAGGAGGCAGCGGACGAAATGACGGTGTTTGCGCGGGTGCTTGAGGCGACACGAGCCAATCTAAACGTCATGCGGCGTCTGCGGGATTTGCGCTCCGGTCGCCTGGAGTATGGTGAAATGCCGGGCCGGGGATGGGCTTCGGCGGAGAAGAGCCATGGGGACAATTAGTTCCGCATTCGCGATGATCTCCGGAGCCCTGAACGCCGACCAGGCTGCGCTCAGCATTGTCGCCAACAATGTAGCCAACGCCAACACCCCCGGCTATACGCAGGAAACGCCCAACTGGCGGCAGAATGCGCCGATTGATATCAACGGGGTCTCCCTTGGCGACGGAGTTTCCGAGACCGGAGCCACGTCCTTGCGCGACAGCGTGCTGGGGGCGCGGCTTGACCAGCAGCAGCAGTTGGCCTCGGCCTCCAGCGCCCGATTGACGGCGCTCGACAGCGTGCAGGCCCTGTTTACGCCGGATTCAGGCTCGATCAGTTCGACTGCCGGAGACATCGGCAGCGACATCACCAGCTTCTTCAATTCCTTTTCGTCGCTTGAGGCTAACCCCACCGACAATGCCAAGCGCCAACAGGTGCTCTCATCCGCCATCACCCTTGCCGGCGATGTTTCCAACGCCGCCGCCAGCCTGAATTCGCAACGCTCGGCCCTCGATCAGGAAGCCTCCGGCGTCACCAGCCAGGTGAACGCGCTTACCTCGGCCATCTCCCAGTTGAACCTTCAGATCCAGTCCACTTCTCCTGGCGCGGATGCGGGAACCCTTCAGGATCAGCGCGATGAAGACATCGGCCAGCTCTCGCAGTTGATCGGGATCAACCAGGTGAAGACGGAGAACAACGGCCTCTCCATCACCACCACGTCGGGCCAGTTGCTGGTCGCCGGCGGGTCGAACTTCCAATTGACCACCGGATCCGTGAATGGCGTCACGGATTTCTTTCTGGGCGGAAACAACATCACGGCAGCGTTGACCACCGGCGGGGGGCAGCTCGGCGGCGATCTGACGGCGCGCGATCAGGACATTCCCACTGCGCTCAGCTCGCTCGATCAGTTGGCCTATAGCGTCTCCACATCCGTCAACGCGCTCAACAACACTGGCACCGACCTCGATGGCGCAACCGGGACTGCGGCGAACCCGCTCTACATCTTCAACCAGCCCACGGCGGTGGCCGGCAGCGCGGCCAACATGAGCGTGGTCATGACCGATCCCAATCAGATTGCGGCGGCCGGCCTGGGCGCAGGCACAGGCGATAACGCCAATGCCACGGCCATGGCGAACCTGGCAAAAGCCGCATCCGCCACCTTGAACAACCAGACGCCGACCGATTTCTACTCGAGCTTTGTCTCCACGCTGGGCGCGACCGTCTCCGGCGTGCAGGCGGAGAATACCGCGCAGAATGCGTCGGTGACCCAGTTGCAGACCCAGAACAACGCGCTCTCCGGCGTCAATCTGAACGACGAAGCGGCTGCCATGTCCACCTTGCAGAGCAGCTATCAGGCGGCTTCTCAGGTCTTCACCATGCTGAACACCCTCATGGCCGCGGCTTTGAACCTGGGCGATCAAACCACTGTCGCCTGAGCCAGAAGGCGCGGACGTGCGTGAATTGCCGGAACACGGCGCTGAAGAAGGGATGAAGGGAAGGGAGGAAGCAGATGCGGGTGGATCCAACCTATGTCTCAAACCTGGTGGGCTCGCTTGACCAGACGCAGTTGAATGAACAGCAGTTGACGGCTGAGCTTTCGAGCGGCGTCGCCATCAATTCGCTCGGGCAAAATCCCGTTGGCTCCGGCGAGAACGTGATCCTGCTCAACCAGATTCAGCAGGACGACTCGTTCACGCAATCGACCCACCTGGTGACCGGGCAGTTGCAGGTGGCCGACTCGACGCTGGGATCCGTGGTCACGCAGCTCACGCAGGCCATTTCTCTCGCCACCAGCGCCAATAACGGCACCATGAACGCGAGCGACGTCGAGTCCATCGGCAGTCAGATCTCCGGCATCCTCAACGAGGTGCAGTCGCTGGCCAACACCAGCTATCAGGGCCAGTACATCTTTGCCGGCGGCCAGACCTCCATCCAGCCCTTCACCACCTCCAGCGCGACCTCGCCTGCCGTCACCACCTACAACGGCGACCAGGACGTGAACTATCTTCAAACGCCCAACGGGCAGAAGATTCAGCTGAATGTTCCGGGCAGCCAGGTCTTTTCCGCCAGCGGATCGAACAGCGTCTTCGGCGCGCTCAACAACCTGGTTGCCGACTACTCCAGCGGTACCGTCAACACCACCCAGGCGGTCAGCGATACCGAGGCGTTGAGCACCGCCCTCAACTACGTCTCGCAGCAGCGCGTCACCATCGACAACTCGATCACGCAGGTGACAGCGACTTCCGAAGCCATCACCAGCGACCAGACGCAGTTGACCACTGCGCAAACCAACCTGATGCAAGCCGATGTGGGCCAGGTTTCCACCCAACTGTCGCTCGCGGAGACCCAGCAGACCGCCCTCGAGGACGTGATCGCCCAGCTCAACTCGTCCTCCAACAGCCTGTTCAGCAAGATTCAGGCATGAGTCCCGGGAAATCGGGATTTGCCGCGCCAACGCGAAAGGTCAATCGTCTGGCGTTCGGGCTTTCGGCATCCGATCTACGGATGATTCGAGCGGAGTTCTGCGTGACCGTCCGCATCGCCAACCGTCTATACTTGATGCGGAAGGACACACCTTGTTTGCTCCCATCCGTTTCCTGTGGAACGCGACTCGCGGCAACCGGCTGACACCCTGGCGCAGCGAGTATCTGCGCTGGCGCGTCGAAACCTACTCCGGCATGCGCGCCGACACGCTGACCGCAGGGAAGATCTTCGGTTTCATGTGGGCCTCAAAGTGGGAGTTGCTGAGTTTCCTCTTCTGGACCGGCCGTCTGGAACGCGAGGCCCGCAAACGGACGTGAGCCACGCGCTCAGCGCACCATGCCATCACTTCGAACAGGAGCTTTGACCGATGCCCAGGAAGACACGTTGGACCTGCGTCGTTCTCCTGACTGTCTTTGCATCTCATGCACAGACCTCCGCACTGAAGACTTTCCATGATGCGCAATACGGTGTGACCTTTCAATATCCGGCGCGATGGAGCGCAGGTCCTGACGTGTTGTTCTATCTCGGCTCCGAGATTCTGGAACTGAAACCGGGCGGCGGGGCGCATGAGCCTCTTGCGAAGGTTGGCTTCGTTGTTGGCGAGGGAGACAAGGAGTATTCAGCAACCAATCTGAATGGCGTGCAGTTCGTCTATAACCTGATCCCGCAAAGCACGGCGGATGCTTGCCGCAAACGCGTCCAGGATCTTTCCGCCGATCCAATTACACAAACAACCATTCACGGCGTAATCTACAACCATTTTTCCGGCGGCGATGCCGGCCTGGGCCACCAGGCTTCACGCGAGATTTTCTCCTCGTTTCAGAATGGACATTGTTACTTGTTTGAGGAGGCAATCCACACAATGACGATGGACGATGCGAAGCAGTTGGATCCTGCACGATGGAAGTCTCTACGAAGGAAACTGGACTCCGTGATTCAAAGCGTGCACATTGCGCGAGCAGGATAGCCTGAATTGGAGCACGGAATTGCAGGCGGATTGTTCTCGAAGCAGCCTGAAGCGCATCTTATCTTCTCGGTGACCCTTCGTCACCGCATTGGAGTTTCTTAAATGGGTGTTGGATTTCGTGTGCTGGGCAGATTCTCTGTTCTTGCAATCCTCATGACCGCGGTGCTCGCCGCCGCGCAGCAGTTGCCTCCGGCCGAGCCGCCTCTGCCCATGCCTGGGCAGCAATCAGACACCACCATTCGCGTCACCACGCAGGAAGTCCTGGTTCCCACGCTGGTTGAGAAGAAAGGCGGCGGCATCATCTACGGTCTCAAGCAGGGCGACTTTGTTCTGGAAGACAACGGCGTGCCGCAGAAGTTGCGCGTGCAGGAAGAAATGGACACAGCGCCCGTTTCGCTCGTGGTCGCCGTGGAGCAGGGCGGCTGGAGCGTGCTCGAATTCGACAAGGTAGCCAAGCTCGGCCCGCTGCTCGACCTCTTTCTTGCCGACGGCAGAAGCCAGGCCGCGCTGGTGGGCTTCGACTCCATGCCCCACCTGATTCACGACTTCACGCATAACAGCGACGACCTGAGCGACGCCCTCAAGCACATGGATATGGGCAACGGCGGCGACGCAATCTTCGACACCGTGAGCTATGCCGTCGATCTGCTCGAATCGCAGCCCAAGGAATACCGCCGCGTGCTGCTGCTCATTACCGAGCCCCGCGACCACGGCAGCAAGCACACCAAACCGGAGCAGTTGATCAAGAAGATCGGCCGGTCCGACGTCCTCGTACTGAGTGTTGCCTTCTCGCCCTCGCGCGCTGAGTTCCTGCACGATGTAAAGGATTCGGGCGACGAGCGCACCATGAACCTGATGTCGCCCTTCATCATGGCCGTGCAGGCCTTCAAGAAGAATGTTGCCAAAGAGGTTGCCTCCATGAGCGGGGGAGAATACACCACGTTCACCGGGGACAAGAAGTTCGAGGAGCGTGTGGTGGCGGCGGCCCGGGACACGCGCAATCGCTATCTCATCAGCTTTAGCCCCTCCAATCCCACCCCCGGCCTGCACACCATCAAGGTTCACACCGCGCAGGACTACGGAGCCCGCATCGTGGCCCGCGCCGATTACTGGCTGACGCCGTAAGAGCAGCCTCTAGCTGCTAGCTTCCAGCTTTGGCTTCCCAAAATGGAAGAAGCGGTTCCGCTGCTGAGCGGAATCCGGCTGGGAGGACAAATTGCCGCTGAAAGTGTGGCATAATGTCCCTATGAGTGAAGCGGCAACCATCGCATTGGAACCGTCCCCAGCCTTTGCGCTGAGCTGGAGGGAGATTGAGCAGGGCGTCTCGATCTCGCTGCTGGAGGAGTTCTCCGCCTATTCCGGCTTCGCTATGAAGGATCTGCTGGAAGTGGTCATTCCAGCGCGAACCTTGAAGCATCGCAGGCAGCGCCAGGAGCCGTTGAATCTCGACGAGTCTGACCGCCTGGCGCGCGTCGCCCGCATCTACGAACTTGCCGTGAAGGTCTACGCCGATCGCGATGATGCAAAGAGATGGCTAGGCGGCCAGAAGCGGCGCTTCGATGGCAAAACCGCCTTGTCAATGCTCCGCACCGAGGCGGGCGAGCGGGCCGTCCAGGATTTCTTGATCCAGATAGATGAGGGTTATTTCGCTTAGATGGAAATCCCGAAGCCCTCCAATTCATGATGACCCTCTGGCGCATCAGCAAACACCCCGATCTAAGCGGTGCTGGCGGCAGGATAGGCTCCGGTCGCTGGCACTCAAGAGGGAAGCCGGTCGTTTACCTCGCAGAGACACCCGCAGGCGCAATGCTGGAGACCATCGTTCACCTGATCGATCTCAACCGCGAAGAGAGCGGCAATCTCCCCTCCTCGTACGAACTGATCAAGGTGACTGTTCGAGAAGGAGTCCCAACAAAGCCCTTAAACACGCTGGCTGCAGTGGGCTGGCAAGACCGCATGGATCTCTCGCAGAAGATCGGTGACGCCTGGCTCACTTCAATGGAGACAACTCTCGCTCGCGTTCCCTCCGCAATCATGCCCTATACCTGGAACTACCTGTTCAATCCGGCGCATCCGGACGCACCGCAAGTGAAAATTGCCGAAGTCATTCACGAGCGCTTCGACAACCGCCTCTTCCGGCTTGGCTCGCGCTGAACGCCATCTTGCTTTTGCTGAACTTGGAAGGTTTGCTTCCTGGTTCCACCCGCCTGAGGATGGCACCTACCCGCGCGTTCGTGGTAATCTTTCTATAGACACTTGAAGAGTGGATCTGAGAAGACAAGAGGAGTAACACACGCCGTGCTGGCGACCGCTAAGAAAACTACCCTGATCGAAAGCTTCCGCACCCATGATTCGGACACCGGTTCGCCGGAGGTCCAAATCGCTATTCTGAGTGCGCGTGTTGCAGAACTGACCGAACACTTCAAAACCCACAAGAAGGATCACGCATCCCGCCGTGGATTGTTGCAACTGGTCAGCAAGCGCCGCCGCCTGCTGGATTACCTGAAGACGCACGATGCAGATCGCTATCGCGACGTGATCGGCAAGCTCGGTATCCGCAAGTAATCGGAAAGCAAACCCAGAAAGCAAACATTGACCCGGAAGCGCCCAGACCGGATTTTGGTCACGGCCCCCGTTCTACCCAGAGCCTGGGGTCTTGGTGTACCTGGCGAACCCTACCCGCTGCCAGGGCCCGCGCACAGCTATCGGCTGCGCGCGGCCCAGGCATGCACCCCGGAACGCAGGACGGGAGAATCTTCTCCCGCGCGCACATTCCATTTTGCGCACAACCTGCGGGCCGGTATCGCCAGCCTTCCAACACTCTCCTGCGCCTTCCCATCACAAATTTCCCAAGCGAAAAAAACGAAACGAGGACTCTATGTCTAAGCATGAAGTATCAGTCGAGCTTGCCGGCGGCAAGCGGTTGGTCTTTGAGACCGGCCGCATGGCCAAGCAAGCCTCTGGCGCAGCACTGGTCACTACGGGCGAAACCGTGGTGCTGGCAACTGCCGTAGCCTCTCCCGATCCCCGGGAAGGCATCGATTTCTTCCCCCTGACCGTGGACTACCGCGAGTACACCTACGCCGGCGGACGCATTCCCGGCGGCTTCATCAAGCGCGAAGGCCGGCCCAGCGAAAAGGAAGTTCTCACCTGCCGCCAGATCGACCGCCCCATCCGCCCCTTGTTCCCTGACGGCTTCCGCAACGAGACCCAGGTCATTGCGCTGGTCTTCTCCGCGGACAAGGAAAACGATCCCGATGTGGTCGGCATCAACGCCGCCGCGGCCGCACTGGCGCTTTCCGACATTCCCTTCAACGCCACCGTTGGCGCCGTGCGCGTGGGCCGTGTGGATGGCGAGTTTGTCATCAACCCCACCTACTCCGAGCGCGCCGCAACCACGGTCAACATCATGGTCGTCGGCCACAAGGACGGCATCGTGATGATCGAGTCGGGCGCCAAGGAAGAGACGGAAGAAGTCATCCTGGCCGCCATCGAGTTTGCTCACACTGAGATCAAGAAGATTGTGGCCGCCATCGACGAGCTCGTTGCCGTTGCCGGCAAGCCCAAGCGGGCCTTCACCGCGCCGGTCACCGACGAAGCCTACTACGAAGAGCTCAAGGCCAAGATCGGCGACAAGCTCACGGACGCTCTCGACACCAAGAAGTACGCCAAGACCGACAGTTACGCGCTGGTCAAGAAGATCAAGGACGAGCTTGCCGCCGAGCTTCCTGCGGACGATCCGGCTGCCAAGAAAAAGCTCTCGCACTACTACGAGCTTCTTCGCGAGCGCACCTTCCGCGAGCAGGTCACCAAGGAGCGCATTCGTCCCGATCGCCGCGCCTTCGACGAGATTCGCGAAATCACCATCGAGACCAAGGTGCTGCCCCGCGTACACGGCTCGGCGCTCTTCACCCGCGGCGAGACCCAGGCCCTGGTGACGGCAACTCTCGGCACGCAGGATGACGGCCAGCGGTTGGAGAGCTATGAAGGCGAAAAGAAGAAGCCCTTCATGCTTCACTACAACTTCCCGCCGTTCAGCGTTGGTGAAACAGGACGTATGACCGGCACCGGCCGTCGCGAAATCGGCCACGGCGCACTTGCCGAGCGTGCCATCTCCGCGGTTCTGCCCACTGCGGAAGAATCGCCCTATACCATCCGCATCGTCTCCGACATTCTTGAATCCAACGGCTCTTCGTCGATGGCTTCGGTCTGCGGCGCCAGCCTGGCGCTTTTTGACGCGGGCATCGCGCTCAAGGGTTCTGTGGCCGGTGTGGCCATGGGACTGGTCAAGGAAGGCGACGACTACGCCATCCTCACCGACATCGCCGGCGCGGAAGATCACTACGGCGACATGGACTTCAAGGTAGCCGGAACCCGCAAGGGCATCACCGCGCTGCAGATGGACATCAAGATCGGCGGCCTCACCCGCGAGATTCTTGAACAGGCAATGGCCCAGGCCAAGGCAGGCCGTCTCTTCCTGCTGGACAAGATGGACGCTGTTCTTGACGGACCACGCACCGAGCGTTCGGCTTACGCTCCGCGCATTGAAACCGTCATGATCCCCACCGACAAGATCCGCGATCTGATCGGCAAGGGCGGCGCAACCATCCGCGGCATCATTGAGCAGACCGGCGCCAAGATCGACGTGGACGACACCGGCCGCGTCAGCGTCGCCTCCTCGGATGCAGAAGGGCTCAAGAAAGCGCTCGAAATCATCGGCAACATCACCGCCGTGCCTGAAATCGGCAAGGTTTACCTGGGCAAGGTGGTTCGCCTGGCTGAGTTCGGCGCATTTGTCGAGCTTTTTCCCGGCACCGACGGTCTTCTCCACATCTCCGAGATCGCAGAGCATCGCGTCAAGGAAGTGAAGGACGAGCTGCGCGAGGGCGATCAGGTCATGGTCAAGGTTCTGGCCATCGAAGGCAACCGCATCAAGCTCAGCCGCAAGGCGCTGATCAAGGAACAGAAGGCCAAGCTGGGGCAGTCCGCTGCGCCGGTATCCGAAGAGACAGAGAACGCGCCAATCGATGCGCCCTCTCCGTCCGCTCCGCCGGCCCGTCCGCGCAACGAGTTTGACGAGCGTCAGCCCAAGTCGAACCAGAGCACGATTCTCATCGAAGGCGGAGACGACTTCGACGAAGAAGAGGGCGAGGAGTTCGACGAAGAGACTGAGCCTAACTTCAACCGCGTGGAAGGCGCACCGGTTCCAGCTGGCCAGCCAGTTGGCGCAGGCCGTCCCGCGGCGGCCCCGGGCAACAACAACAATCGCCGTCGCCGTCGTCGCCGCCCCGGTGGTCCTGGTACTGGTGGTGGTGGTCGCGGCCCCGGCGGTCACCAGGGCTAGAGCTAGTTGCTAGGGCCTGTTAACACTACTGGGGCGGGCGGCGCCGGGAGCCGATTTTTTCGAGTTCAAGGAGCGACGAGCGACGGATACCGGGTGTCTCCTAGCGAGGAGCAACGCGGAAATCGGGAAAATCG
>Ga0302145_10000198_pt1 | contig 26433 bp, 21 predicted proteins | sample I_Bog_E2_3_FD_192437 | JGI IMG/M metagenome (GOLD analysis project Ga0302145, IMG submission 192437) | Peat permafrost microbial communities from Stordalen Mire near Abisko, Sweden - I_Bog_E2_3 | ecosystem: Environmental > Terrestrial > Soil > Wetlands > Peat | place: Sweden: Abisko, Stordalen... | reverse complement strand
CGGAAAAACTCCGACGAGACGTAGGTGTGCGAAGGGGCACGAGTTTACTCGTGCCATAAGTTGTTTAAAATGAGAGAACGGGCTTTAGCCCGCGCTCCCCCCCTCGAATTTAACCCGAAAAGCAGGCCTTTTTCCGGAGCCTGTTTAGCACCACGCCCCCGGTCTGGCCGGGAATCACGTCTTCGTCATCACTCCAATAGAAAAGGCCCGGCGTCAGCCGGGCCTTTTCATTCCACATCTGAAACTTAAAGTTTCTCGTAGAAGTCGCACGCAGAGCACGAGATATACACTCCGCCAGGAATGCCGCGCTCGCGGTCTTTCACGCGCTTGACGATGCGCGTCGGCTTGCTGCACTTGGGACAGTCGGTCGACTTCGTCGTGTCCATTACCTTCTTGCGGTCACCAGTTTTTGCGATCTTTGCCATTGCTTGGGTGGTTCTCCTTCTGGGGTTGTCTCTGCACACACGCGCAAAATGCACGCGGCTTCAACGGCGCGGCCATGAGCTCAATCTCTTTTCGCAAACCGCCCGGAATTCAGGGCCTGGGATTCGTCTGGAGGGAGCCGGACTCGCTCCGTTCAGTTTACATCAAGCCTGCATGCGCTGGTTTCAGTGGGTCGCCGAAGGCAGCATCAGTTGCGGCTTGGGCGGTGCTGGAGCCGTTTGCGAACCATCCGCGGGCGCTGGCTGCGCGTTGGCCGGCGTCGTTGTCGCCGGAGCAGGCTGGCCATTTGGTTGCGCCGGCTGCGTCCCATTGGGCTGGCTTGTACTTGGCTGCGAAGTAGTGCTCGGCTGCGGAGCGGTCTGCCCGTCCGTCTTCGGTTTAGGAAACTGCACCGGCCTCATCACCTGCGTCTTCTCGTCGTCGGTGGGCAGTTTCTCACCTGGATTGCGCAGACTCGGCGGTGCGGTAGGCGCCTGCTTGTCCGGGTCGCGCTGCACGTCTCCCGCTACCACGGTGCGCGTGGTTGACAAGCCGGCATCAAGCGGCTTGCCGTCCGTACGCATCAGCCCTTCCACCTCGTCCTTGGTAAAGATCACCGGCTTCTCGCCCACCTTCGCCACTTCCACGCGAATCACCCGATTGCCGTTGATGCGCACAAACTCCACTGGGCTGGGCGCCTTGCCGTAGATCCATTCCTCAAACGGCATCTGCCCTTCCATCTCCCGCGATTTGCCGTCCGGCGCCCCCTTGGCAAACAGCACCATATCGGTGCTCATACCCACGAGCACATGGTGATCCAGAATCGCATCCTTGAGCTTGGTGGGAAGCGTATCGGTGTAGGCCTGGATGGGCGTCTTCACATCGAAGGAAATCATCGGCGACAACAGCGCCTTCACCTCGGCCCCGGTCAGTTCGGGAACGTGGTTCTCAAACGAAAGCGTCAGGCGCGCCCCAATGGGTTCATGGTCGTCGCCTCCCTGCACCACCGGGCCGCCCATATCCGGCCCGCCTGCGCCCACCTGGATATGCCGCAGGAAGCGATGCTTTGCGTCCGGCCCTCCGTTCAGGTCGAAGACGATCCGGGAATGCTCGATCTTGATGTCGGTCAGCACCACCCGGTCGCCAGGCTTGGCCGACATGCCCTGGCTGGTGACCATGTTCAGATACGGCTCCCCGGCCGGCTCCAGCTTGCCGTTCGCCTGCAGCGTCAGCCCTTTGTGGCCGCGCGGAAACGGCCGCATGGCAAACCCCTGCTCCGACTGCAGCAGCCGGATCAGTTCCAGTCGGGTCTTGGGGTCGAGTGCGGACTTGGTGAGCGCGACGTGTGTCGGCGTGATCTGCTGGTAGCGTCGGTCAACCGTTCCCTGCGGACCCGTGGCTCCGTTCGTAACGGCCCCGGTGTGCGTGTCGATCGTGATCTGAGCTGCGGCTGGCATGGCGCCAAGCACCGCCGCAACGGCGCACAAAATGGCAGCAACCAGCAAAGGTCTTTTCAGGGGAACGCTTTGGGGCACTTCGGGGATTCGCCTCTGCTGCCGGACTACCAATGAACCGTTCATGGGGACCTCCCATGGCTGCTTCCAGAATTAAGCAAAAGATAGTCCCGTTTGTTCGGAAAAAGCAAATCCCTGCATGCAGGCAAAGCCCCAAACGGGCCGAATCGGGTCGACGCCCGCTACTGGGAATCGCTGGGAGGAATTGCCGGCGGCTTCTCCCGCGGCACAATCGGCGGAGGCGCCGCAACCGGAAGAATCTGCACCAGCGTCGGAGCAGCCGGTTCCGCTGGCCCCATGGCTGCCTCATGCTGACGCCGCGCCGCTGCGTCCAGGTCCACCGGAATCCCAGCGGAAATCAGGACCGGCGCGTTGTGCTTGTACTCCAGGTCCCGGGTTGCGCGATAGAGAAACGGAAACGTTGCCACCAGGACAAGGAAGGTAATCCAGGTGCCGTCCACGCCGTATCCGCCGCCCGTAAGCCAGAACGGTCCCATCGGGTCGCCCTGCACCACCGGCGAGTGGCTGCTGACCCCGTTCACTGCGAGCCCGAACAACAGCGCGCGGATCGCCTTCCAGCCGAAGTTGATGCCCCAGCTCACCCAAAGTGCCCGCGTGCGCAGGTAGGCCGTCGAAAGCAGCAGGCTCAGAACCAGGGAGACTGCAAAGCTGGCGTGGCTTGCACCCAAAGAGTGCGCCTGCACCATGGCGTAAAACAGCGCAAACCCCACCGCTGCGCCCACCGGTCCCAGGGCATGGATGAAGCGTTGGAATCCGTAGCCGCGAAAGGCCACTTCTTCAGCCAGTGCAGCCAGCGCAAAGAACGCCGCATCCGCCAGCAGCCAGCCGAAGGCCGAGCCATGTAGATTAAGCACGATGGCGATCCCGCCCACCAGCAGCATAGGCAGCACACAGACAATCGCAATCGACCAGCCGATGGCCAGGCCAATGCCTGCCTCGCCGGTCCAGCCCGAGCGAAGCGGCAATCCCTGCGCGGCTACCGGGTCGGTCTGCCGGTCGACCCAGAATCCCATGCCCGCAAATCCGGCAATCAGAAGGAAAGCGAGAAGAGCCTGTTCAATCAGCGGAGCCCATTGCTGGCTCGCCAACCCCTGTGCACCATGCCGCGCCAGCGAACGCACCAGAAAGTAGTAGAGAACCGCCGCAACAAACTGAATGTAGGCGCGAAAGCGTCCTGCGCGCGTCCCGGCTGTACTCATGCGCACGCCCCCGCACGCAAGCCCGAAGGCGTGCGTGAGCTCATCGTACCGAATCGTCTCTCCAGCCGATGCGACCCCACGTTAGCCTTCCGTGTAGAACTGGGCCATGTTACGGAATTTCTTCTGGCGGATTGCCACCAACTCATCCACCGGCAACGCTTTCAATTCGCCCAGGTGCCTCTTGAGCGCTGTGCCCAGCAGTCCGGCTCCTACCTCGTGGTCGAGGTGCGCGCCACCCGGCGGCTCTGAAATGATCTCGTCCACGCAGCCCAGCGCAGCTATCTCCGGCGCCGAAATGCGCATGGCTTCGGCGGCCAGCTTCTTGTTCGCCGCGTCGCGCCACATGATCGATCCGCAGGTCTCCGGTGAAGCCACAAAGTACACCGCATTCTCTAGAATCAGCACCCGGTCGGCCACAGCCAGCGCCAGCGCGCCCCCCGAACCACCCTCGCCGCTGATAATCGAAATCGTTGGCACCCGCAGCCGCGACATCTCCAGGATGTTTCGCGCAATCGCTTCGGCCTGGCCGCGCTCTTCAGCTCCCAGACCAGGGAAAGCGCCCACCAGGTCGATAAAGCTGATCACCGGCCGGGCGAACTTTTCAGCGATTTTCATGCAGCGTAAGGCCTTGCGATAGCCTTCCGGGTGAGGCATGCCGAAGTTGCGCCGCACCTTCTCTTTGGTCGTACCGCCCTTGCGATTGCCGATGACCAGCACTTCGTCGTCGCCCAGCCGCGCCATGCCGCACGCCACGGCCTCGTCGTCGCCATAAGCGCGATCCCCGTGAATCTCGCTGAAATCTGTAAAGATCCGCTCGATAAATTCCATGGGATATGGCCGCTGGGGATGGCGCGCCCGCTCAATTCTCGTCCAGGCCGGCGATGCCGCCGGTTGCTGATTCCCTGATTCCTGTTCGCTCATCGATTCCTGATTACCAACGCATGATACCGCTTAGGCCAGCGTCGACCTCCGGCCCATCTGTGATTCTACGGGTACCGGCCCCTTGGGACAAATGCGGATCGATTCAAACCAGTGCAATCGCGTTTCGGGAGATGCGATGTGCGCCAGTCTCCACAAAATGCGGAAAAACTCGCTCCACCATCAATTCTCTGAAGCTTTGTATCAGGGTATGACTTCAGTCATACCGAAGAAGCCCATAAAATGACTCGGGCTTTAGCCCCTGCGGGATGTTCTTTATTCGCCAGAAAAAGGACAATCGGTCCTGATAACCCCTCCAGAGCGACAATTCCAGCGATAAAGAATGCGACTATGGCCCCAATTCGGGGCAGTTTTCCGATGGCTTGCATTGTTGAAAAATTATATGCTTCGGACTCCAAACAACATCAAATCCGACTCAGAGATCTCCGCTGCGGAATCCTCACCGTACACTGTGAAAGCACACTTACGCTGACTCCATGACCGCCGCCCTCGAATTCCGGAATCTCTCCTTCGCCACGCAGCAAGGGCGGCTTCTTCTCAGCGAAATCTCGCTCCAGGTCGAAGCCGGAACCACGACCGTCCTCCTCGGGCGCAGCGGCTCGGGCAAAACCACCCTCCTGCGCACCGTCAACCGCATGGTCCAGCCCACCAGCGGTGAAGTGCTGGTCAACGGAAAGGACGTTCGCGCCGCCAACCTAATCAAGCTACGCCGCGGCATGGGCTACGTCATCCAGGAAACCGGCCTGTTTCCCCACTTCAACGTCGAGCGCAATGTCGGCTTGGTCCTCGAAGCCGAGGGGTGCCCGCGCGCCGACCGCGTCCTCCGCGGCCACGAGATGCTGAAAACCGTTGGCCTCGACCCGGCAGTTTATGCCAAGCGCTTCCCCCACCAACTCTCCGGCGGTCAACGACAGCGCGTCGGTCTGGCGCGTGCGCTGGCCGCCGAGCCCGGCATCCTGCTGATGGACGAGCCCTTCGGCGCGCTCGATCCCCTCACCCGCGCCGAAATGCAGGACATGCTCCGCGATCTTCTCGCCCGTCTCAAAAAAACAGTCCTGCTGGTCACGCACGATCTGGACGAGGCCCTCTATCTCGCCCAGCGCATCGTGCTGCTTGACGAAGGCAAGCTGATCGCAAACCTCACCCCGGCCGAGTTCCTGGCCTCCAACGAACCGCAAATAGTCGCCTACATCCGCGCCTTCCATCGCGGCGAACGCAGCGCCTCCTCTGACCATCCAGAAACGGGGGCCACACAATGACCGGCTTTCTCCATCAATACGGCGGCGAGATCGGAACGCTGACCCTCGAACACCTCTGGCTCACCGGAGCGGCCATGCTCTTCGCCGCGGCCATCTCCATCCCTGCGGGAATCTGGCTCACCCGCGCCTCGCGATGGGCAAAGCCAGTGCTCGCGGTCGCCAACATTCTGCAGACCATACCGTCCCTCGCCATGTTCGGCTTTCTCTTGCCGCTCCCCTGGCTGGGAGACCGCGCCGCACGCATCGCCATCGTCGCCCTCACCGCCTATGCGCTGCTGCCCATCCTGCGCAACACCTACGCCGGAATCCGCGGCATTGACCCCGCAGTCACTGAAGTGGCGCGCGCCCTCGGCCTGACCGACTGGCAGTTGCTCGTCAAAGTCGAACTGCCTCTCTCGGCGCCTTTCATTCTTGCCGGCCTCAGAACAGCTACCGTCACCTGCGTCGGCATCGCCACCATCGCCGCGGCCGTAGGCGCAGGCGGCCTTGGCGAACTCATCTTCCGCGGCGTAGCGTCGGTCGACAACCGCCTGATCCTCGCCGGCGCAATTCCCGCAGCGTTGCTTGCCCTCGCCGCCGACGCCGCCCTCGGCCTGATCGAGAAATCCTTCCGAGCATCCGCCCATCTGGACCACGCCCCATGAGAGAATGCCAACCCGCAAGAGATGAAACTGTGCCCCATTCATCGAGCGCCTTTTGCTCGATGCGTGGGAGTCGACAGACGCCAACCGCCGCAAACGTCTCTTCTTTTTTCTTTCTGGCAACGCTAGCGCTCAGCCTCCTCCTCGCCGCGTGCTCGCCCCCCCGCCCCGACCACCCCGTCATCGGCGCCAAGAACTTTACCGAGCAGGTAGTCCTCGGCGAACTCCTCGCCCAGGAGATCGAAGCCAAGTCCAATCTCAAGGTCGAACGTCGCTTCTATCTAGCCGGAAGCTACATCTGCCATCAGGCCCTCGTTTCCGGCCGCATCGACGCCTACGTCGAATACACCGGCACCGCCCTGACAGCAATCCTCAAACAGCCCGTCAACCGTGACCCGCAATCCGCTCTCGACACCGTCCGGCGCCTCTACTCCTCGCGCTACAACATCACCGTCGCCCAGCCGCTGGGTTTTGAAAACACCTTCGCCATGGTCATTCGTGGCGATGACGCCCGCCGCCTGCACCTCGCCACACTCACCCAGGCCGCGCAATACACGCCCGATTGGCGTCTCGGCGTGGGCTACGAGTTTGAGCAGCGCCCCGACGGCTTGCCCGGTCTCACCGCAGCCTACGGCCTCAAGTTCGCCGCACCCCCGCGCACCATGGACCTCGGCTTGCTCTACCGTGCTCTCAACGCCCATCAGGTGGACATGATCGCCGCCAACTCAACCGATGGACCCATTCAGGCCTTCGGGCTTACGGCGCTTGAAGACGACAAGCACTATTTCCCGCCCTACCAGGCCGTCCCGCTGGTGCGCGACGAAGCCCTCCAGCGCTGGCCGCAAATCAGGACCGCCCTCGATGCCCTCGCCGGAAAAATCACCGCCGACGACATGCGCGCGATGAACGAGGCGATCGACGGCCAGCACCGCGACCCCGCCGAGGTGGTCCGCGATTTCCGCGCGCGAAAAGGCCTCTGAGCGGATGGCGCTGCTAATGCGGCGAAGCCGTGCGGGCCCTTCGCTCATCTTCCGAAAATATCTAAAAATACATACCGAAGTCTTGCCGATTAATTCCCTCGGAAGGCGCATCATGATGCATGAGTGAAGAAAGGCTTGAAGGATAAGGCCCGTGCGAATCTCCCACCAGCACCACCGCACCGCAGGTGCTTGATTCCAAGTACTTTAACTTTAACCGGTCTGAAATCAAGAAGATCGGACGGATTTCCTCCCGTATCCCAATGAAAGCAAAGGACTTGCTCAAAAAGTATAGGGGGAGTGGGGGGACCCACCGGTGGTACAGACCGGGCACATCCCGGACACGGCACATTTCAATGCGAGCCTCACGCGAGCGGCTGCTCCATGCAATGGCGAGCGGCTGCTCCATGCAATGGCGCGAGCGTCCACAGCGGTATCGGGAATTCGGAGTTCAGTGCGAATTAATCGGTTTTGTCGTCAGCCCCATCCACGGGCGGCGTCTCCGGCTCTGTCAGAGTTGGTTCAGGGACAATCGGCTCGGATTCAACTTCCAAAGCGATCGGTTCTTCCACGGATTCAACCCGAACTACTTCCGGCTCTGGCTCTGTTTCCACGGCTTCAACCGCCTCAGCCTCAACCTCCGGCTCCTCGACAGCACCCGGCGCAGGCCCAAGCAATGCATCAATGCGATACCCTGCAGCCTCCGCGGAGGCAAGCGCCTCTTCAACGGTCCTGCCCATAACTTCAATCGCCGCGCGGTCGGGCACAGGTTCGTTCGCAAGCCGCAGCAGCGACGGCATCAGCAGCCACCACAACAGTTCCTCATATGACTCGCGCACCAGGTACGAATGGCCGGCCGCCTCATGCACACCCGTCAGCCAGCGCACATCGGGATCGAGCCACAACGCGGCCGACAACGCAACCCGCTCGACTGGGAATGAGGATGGGGATGAAGGCGCCGGTGAAGCCGTCGATTCAGTTTCACTCGCAACCGTCTCCGCCTCAACCTCACCAGCCCTTGTTTCTTTGAGACCTTCCCTCTCCCCACCCGAAACGGGCTTCTCATCCTCGCCAACGCCGGCGCCGCTGAGTAAAACCACCTTGATCCGCGCGGCAACCCGCCAGCCCTCTTCGCCTTCAAATCCAAGCGCCGTGAAGGCCTGCGCGAACGGCTCACGCAGGCGCAGACGATCGAACATATCCAACGCCACGCTCTCAGGATTTTCCGCGTCGATCGACTCGGCCAGCAGTTCCAGCGCGCACCACGCCAGCACCGGCCCCCACATCGCCGTCGCAGTGAACTGCGGGCTCGGACTGGGCAGCACTCGCCGTGCGGCCACCGTCCATGGTGTTGGAAAAAGCGCCTCGACCACTGGAATCCGCATGGCCCCGCGAAGCCGCTCGCGGAAAGCCGGTCCCAGCAATGCCGGACTCGTCGGAGTGACGCCAACAGCGCCGTCCTTCACCGCTCCCGCACGCGAGAGGTACGCTTTCTGCGCCTCGCGCAAGAATGTCTCGCAGCGCCGCCAGGCCAATTCAAAAAACTCGCGGCGTTCAAGCTCAATCTTCTTGTCTTTGGCCACCGGCCCGCCGGCAACAGCGCGCGGATGTTCTGCCAGGTCCGCGAACAAACGCACAACAGCGGAATCAAGCTGCAGGCGCAGCGCTTCATGCACCGGACGCAGCTCCAGGTTCACCAGCGCGTCTTCAAGGTTCGCAACGCCGCGCCCATTCAGTTGCGCGCAGAGCTTGTCCCACGGCTGCTCCGCCGTCGCGCGCAGTTCGCGCCAATCCAGAAACACATGGCACTGGTACGCATGCAAATCGAGCGTGAATCCGCGTTCATCGAGTTCATCGGCACGGCGCAGGTATTCAAGCCCCGTCAGCGAATCGCGGAAGCTGAGAAGCGCCGACTTGTCCCCGCTCAGCCCGAGCCCTTCCCGCAACCTCTGCTGGCGAAGTTGTCCAGCGCCCTTGTCTGCATAGGCCGCAGAGAAATCAATCGTCCCATGGGTCGCGCCATAGCGGTTGTTGAAGACCACCAGTGCGCGCTCACCGCCGTTGCGATTGGTGTAGGCGAAGATATTCTCGTCCACCGAACCGTTCGCCTGAAAAAAGTCGTACAGCAGAAAATTACTGCTCTCCGCAAAAAGCCACCGACGCTTGAGCAGCGGAGCAATCTCGCGCTCGTGCCGCTCCACAAGCCAATGATCTGGCCTCTCGTCGTAGCGCGGCCGGTAGTACTCCATGCCGTACTTCTCAGTGAATCCCTCAATCTGCCCGTGGCCAAACATCGGCAACCCCGGCAGCGTCGCCATCAGCGCTGCCACGCCAAAGCATTTATCGCCCTTGCCGAATTGATCGATCGCCGTTCTCTCATCGGGATTGCTCATGAAGTTCACGTAGCGCTTCATGATGTCCGGATCGAACTCCAGCGTGTTCTTGATCACTGACCTGTACTTCGCATTGTCCTCATCGCGCAGCATCACCATGAACGCCGAGTTGTACACGCGATGCATGCCCAGCGTGCGGACGAAGTATCCCTCCATCAGCCAGAACGCCTCCGCCAGCAGCAGCGTCCCCGGAACCTCTGCGGCGACGCGATCCACCACCTCGCGCCAGAATTCATGCGGCATGTGCCGGTCAAACTCCGCCTGGCTCATTCCATATTCGGCACGCGAAGGAATGGCCCCGCTCGCGCCCGGCCCTGGAAACCACAGCCGGTGAAAGTGCCGCTTGGCCAGCGTCATCGCCGCATCGAATCGAATCACCGGAAACAGCCGCGCCACGTGCAGAATGGTCTGAATCACCTGCTCGCGCACTGCCGGATTCAGGTAGTCGAGCTGCGCCGTGTCGTTCCAGGGAAAGCTGGTGCCGTCGTTGCCGTGGTAGACGTATCGTGTCTCGCCGCTGGAGCGATCGACGCGCCGAAACACCACCGCCGCGTCCGACTGCTCAAAGTAGTGGTCCTCGATCTTGATCTCCACGCGCCCATCGTGCGATAGATCCGGACCATTGAACGTGTACGCGGGATACGGCGAGTCCTGCCGCGAGATAAACCACTCCGGATGCTCAATCACCCAGGGCGAATCGATGCCCATGTGGTTTGGAACCATGTCGCTGGCCAGACGCACGCCCTGCCGGTAGCAGCGATCGCGCAGGTTGATGTACGCCGCCTCGCCGCCCAGGTCCTCGGCGATGGAGTAATCGAAGAGCGAATAGGCCGAAGCCACAGCGTCCGAGTTGCCGCACAGCTGCTTGATTGTCTTTGACGCGCGGCTGCGCTCCCACACGCCGATCAGCCACAATGAATTCAGTCCGCGATCGGCCAGCGTCGCCAGCTCTTCATCGGGAATCTCGTCCAGCCGCGCGATTCTACGCCCGTATTGCTTGCTCAACTGCGCCAGCCACACATACGTGCTCTTGGCAATCAACACCGTGTTCGGCATCCATGCCGTATCGGGTGAAAACTTTTCGTACTCATGCGCCGGATCGTTAATCTCGAACACCGGCACTTCGGCGTGGCTCACAACCGAGGGCCACTGCTGCTGCCCACTCTCTCGCCGTCGCTGGGCCGCCGCCTCAGCTGCCGCGCGCGCCTGCACCGCGGGCGGGTTAAACTGCATCCAGATGGCCAGCTCTTCTTCATGCAGAATCTCGCCGGCAATCTCCAGCAACCGCTCCACGCTCTCACCCAGCAGCGGCTTCCATAGCCGCCGAATCAGCGCAAGCTGGTCGCTCAGCGACGCGGGGGAACCCACCGCCGGCGCCCTCAGCAGGTCCAGCAGGTTAACCGCCGTCGCGCCTTCAATGGGAATCAACGGCCGCGTGGCGAAGTAGTCGGGCAACTGCTGGGTCACCTGGCGGTAAACAGTCTTCTCCGCCAGGGTCTTGTCTTCAAACAACTCATCAAACGGCTGGAAGGCCTCGTTGCGATTCGCCGTCCAAAGCAGCAGAAGCTCTTCAAGTGCTGCCGCGCGATGCGGCGTGCCATCGGTGGTTCCCGCCAGCCATTGCTTCGGCGTTTCCAGGCCGCGAATGACGGAAGTCCCGGGAAACTGCTCCACGAATGTCAGCAGCATGGAGTCGAGCGCGTCCGCGCCCACCTGCGCTGAGAACCAGTCCAGCGCCGAAGTCATCACCTCGGGGTCGAACTCCTCGCGATACCGCGCCATCAGCACGTGGCTGGCCTCGTCGATAAGGCCCATCGCGTACAGCGCGCCGGCGTGAACCGCCTGCTCGGGATGCTTCTCGACGTCGCGCACCAGGTTCATGCGGTACGCAAACTCGCGGGCTCCAGCCATGTTGCCAAAGACGACGTTTCCTGTATAGGAAAAGAGCGACTCCGTGAACTGGTACCGCTCCCGCGCATCCCGCGCAATGTGAAATTCCATCATAAGAAAACGCGCTCCCCACCTCGTTCAGCCGCTCATCAAGCCAAAACCAACTTCAACGCCAAATCGCCTGAAACCTGGCGCCAACCCCTGGTTCCAGCCGGGCATCCGGTTCGTCTCATCTCAACCGCGCAAGGGCGATCAAAAGGTAAAGTATCACCTGCGAGGGCAAAGCCGCTGGAAGAGTGATTCTATCCCGCCGGGTGCGCCGCTGGCTGTGTGCTCAATTCTCCGCTGCACTCCGCCTTCAGTTCCCGCGCAATCTGCCCCGCCACCGGAATCGACAACAACTGCAGCAGCGCAATCACCGGCAGCGCATACTTCAGCGCCGTAACCGCCGACCCCCAGTGCACAATCGCCAGGAAGAGAATGCAGCCCAGGCAACGGCCGGTAAACAGCCCGAACTCGTGGTTGAACAGATACCCGTACTGGTTGCGTCTTTCCAGGCGCGACAGCAGGTCCACCACCTGCCACTCGATCGGATTGTAGGCAAGATCGAGCATCGGCTTCGCCAGCAGAAAACACGCCATGAAGATCAGCACGCCCGCCGCGCTAAACAGCACCCCATTCACCGCCGCGCCCAGGAAGAACAGCAGAAGCGCCACCAGAAAAACCTGATTCCGATGCTGTGGCGAGGTCATCCGCCCAACTGTATACAGCACGCAGGCCGAAAGCACTCCGCCCACGGCCTGGGTCTCCCCCAGCGTTCCCTCCTGGCCCACCAGCAGCATAATCAGCATCGCCGGCGCCGTCACAATGTAACCCTGCGGCAGTCCCTTCAGGAAGGCCAGTTGCAGCATCTTCCGCCACAGCGGATGGAACGGAAAGAACAAGAAGCCGGTGTGCTTGGGACTGTTAAAGCTGCCCCGCTCCAGAATCCCCGCGGCCAAAGCAGTCAGCGTAAAAGCGATCGCGCCCACAATCTCATAAGCCCGGTTCGGAACTCCGCCCAGCCAGCCATAAAGCGTCGTCCCACTGATAAACCACCCAATCAGCGCCGGAACCCCCACCCCGCTCAGCGTCAACGCGAACAGCTCGACGCCGTAGTAGTAGTTCCGATTGCCGTCGTTGGTAGCCGTTAGCGCCAGAAAGCCGCGGTTCGCCCAGAACAGGCCTGTACTCAGCCCCATCGCAACTCCGGAAACCACAATCCCGCATGGCGTGAGCACTCCAAGCTGCATAAGAAACAAGATCGACGCGCCTGACAGGATCATCCCCGCGGCGTAAAGATGCTTGGCCTGCACCCGGCCCATCAAGATCCCGTTCAGATAGAACGCGACAGGGGTCGCGGCGTAGAGAGCCAGCACGTAGCTCACCACCCTGTCCACAGCGTGAGAGTTCCGCATCACGTACGCGGCCGCAAAGATCTCGATCACTGGCAGCACCAGGGCATAGATCATGTTCGATACCATCAGCACCCGCATGGAGCGCGGACAGCCCAGGAAGACCTCGAGTTCCCTGCGCAGCCGATTCATGCACTCGCTCCCCGTATCCAGTCTGGGTCGCCAAAGTTATACGCAGGTTTTTGTGCAGAATTGAACATCGTCAGCCTTTTGCGGTGTTAGAGGATTGATCCTTCGCTCCACCCCTCGGGGCCGGACAAACCGGCCGCGAAGGTTCGCGGGCTGCCTTGAGGAAAGCGCCCGCTACCGATGAAACAACGGACACCCAAAGCCTGAACCGGCAGCGGAATTGTCAGTGTAGCGCAGTTCCGCTCCACGATCCCCGCGCAGGAGCTCAAACCATGCGCGCAAATCGAGGGGCGGTCCGCTGATTCAAGCTGTCCCACCAGTTCGCAAAGGCGCAGGTAAATGCCTTCAACATCTTCAACATTCTCCAATTGCAGCCAATCACCAACGGCAATGCCAATGCCGGCGCCAACATCCAAAGCGCAACCTTTGGATAGGCGCGGGGCGCCGACGCTGGACGCGTGATCGAATTCCTGGCTCGAATCCAGTTCTAGAGCCTGCTCACAGTCGCAGTATGGACAGGCCATGGGCCGTACAATGGCCCAATGCTCTGAGTGGCGACACTCCTCCACTCAGAGCATTTTCCTTTGGGGCGTCCGCCAACCATCCCTGCGGCGCGAACCGCTTCTGCCCAACTGCAGGGGGCCGCCATTGCCACCGCACACCTTCGCCGGTAAACTGGTAAAGGCGCGAGCACATTCGCTCCAGCCATAGGATTTCCTCGCATAAGAGCTTCTGCCACGCAGCCTTTGCCTGGAACATCCAATGAGTAGTCAACAACGCGGAGAGGTGGCAGAGCCCGGTTGAATGCACCTGACTCGAAATCAGACGTACTCGCAAGGGTACCGGGGGTTCGAATCCCTCCCTCTCCGCCATATCCTCTAAGTTGTTTATAATCAATAAAAAAATCCCTACCACACGTTCTCTACCACTTCTTACTTGGAAAGCCTCCAAGAGAAATCCATTGAAAACCTGTCCTGAGCGGTATTACCCTTTAGTATCCCAGGGTGAAAGCGTCAAAAGTCCGACTCCCTGTACCCGTGCACAAGCTGACGGGCGCCCTTCCGTCCATCACCCTGCCTGGAATGGAAACCGCACGCTCCGTGCAAACTACGCTTTCGTCGACAGTCAATCTGGGCACTATCCCAAGAGTGTGGAACACCTGCGCTTTCTCCGAAGCGCCAAGCGACTCTGGGAATCCGTGGGGTCGGAGCCGGACCGGGTCTTGACGGCTCTCAGGAATCTTGAGCGCGACCCCGATGAAGTTGCGCTTGGTCGAACCATCCCAGTCCCGTCACAGGTGCCCTACCCAACCCTTGGACATTCTAAAGTCACCATTCGATCATAACGACGGAATAAGTTCTCACATTCGCCAGTGTGAATCGTGTCAACGCAGCGTCGTTTTCGAAAACGATTTCCGGTGCGTTCTTCGACCCTGGAGTGTGGATTGTAATCCTACGTGCCTGGCGATCCCTCGGCATTCGAACATGGACCTCTATCGCCTGGCTGACCCCTGCATTTGAGCGATCGTAGTTCACAACATGAACAAAGACACGCTGCTTCAGAAGCTGGCATGTGTAATTGATTGCAATTCCTCGAGGCGCTTTCAGCCGGATCGGCACCTGGTCCTCGGATGCCCAATACACCAATTCGAGAAGATCGTTCCAGTTTTTAGGCCGCTTCCAGAACTCCTTTCCAATTGGAAAGTACGGTGGCAGGGGCGGAGGCGTACCGTCGTACTCCATTGCTGGGAGAAAGCCTACTCGACCTCGGCCCACATTCTTTCTTGTCGCACTTCCCGGATGTTCGCGCCGGAAGTCTACCTGCTGCTGATACTCCAAAGCCGCCTCTTGTCGATCGACCATCCCGTCCAGTCCGGGTGTGTTTCGAACGCGTCTCCATTCGTCGTATAGCCCGGTCTGTCCAATGACAACGAGTGCTCCGCCGCGCTCAACATAATCGCGAAGAAGCGATAGCTGGGAATCGGAAAGGCATTCGCAATTGGCTAGAATCAGTACCTTGTATTTGGTCAGATCCTGAAGCTGTTCATCGAAGACAAGATGGAACGGAACCCCGCATTCGATCAACGTTTGCTCCACAAGTTCCGTTGCCAGTTGTACAGCAGCGTTGTTATAAGTCAATGACGCATACGAGCGCAGCACGCCGACATTGGCCAAATCTTCGCTGTCTTCATACATATCTCTGTTTTGTCTGTAGAAATCTATATGCTCGGCTGTAACTTCCGAGAAGGGATACACTCCAACAACCCCGGGCGTCTGATTGAATGCAAGAGCTTCAGAGAATGCGACAGCGTCGTCCTCTATGTAGGCCAGCAGAGTATTCGCGTATGCCCTGGCGAGTTTGTAACTGCGAATCTTCGACACGAACTGGCCATCTGGATGGTAGCCAACCGGTCCTTCCTCTTCGCTCCAGAATGCCTTCGTGAATTTGAGGAGTCTTGAGTGATCGGTCCCTGATTCCCATGCACAGTTTCTGCCGGTTATGCCCCCCGGATTGATCTCCAAAGCAATTTCAGGGTTCAGCGACAGCGCATAGTCATGCATCTGTTCAAGCGCATCCGCCATGCTTTGGCATCGAAAATCTATCCATTCCTGAAATGCGGGATCGAAGATGATCTGCATCTTGTCCGGTGGATTATTCCTGTTCCATCGAGGTGGATTCACGAAATCAATCCGCTCGAATCCGAACCTCTCCCGCAGTTGTGCAGCGGTGTACTTCTTCTTCAGGCGGCTCCTGAATCCTTCCGTGCATGCGGAACAGTGGCACGAATCTGGTTCAGCGCTAAGGTCGAAGTTATCAAAGTGTATGAAGTCCGTCTTCACCTCGACGATTGCGTACCTTATTACTTTTTTCAGGTAGGCCAGGTATTCTCGATTGCTGAAACATGGTCGATATCGGAATGATTGCTGGAATCCATAAGGCAGCATGATGGGAAGGCCTGCGGCGTCGCGCTGAATCCAGCCGACGGCTTTGGGCTCTTCAGCGAAAAAGGTTTCATACATCAGGCTGTCCCACTGAATGTAGGTATCAGCCTTCATGCCTAGCCGATGCGCAATTGCGACTGCGTTGCGCGTATCTTCCATACCTTCGCGTTCGGCCTCCATCCCGAAGCCCTTGTATAGATGGGTGTGAAACACCTCCACGCCGGAGCCTTGGAGTTGGCGAAGCAGCTGTTCACTTTGCTGGTAATCGCAGGTTTGTCGAGCATCAAGGCGTTGTCCTCCGCGGCGGACGATGAACAAGTAAGGCTCATGGGACCCGCCTGCGTCGATCAATCCTTTTCTCATCCAGTCTCGCTCGGCAACAACTGAGTCGGAACCTCCAATGTGCATGCCCGTCGCAACCCGGGAGCTAGAGGCCGCGGCAATAACCCCGCCTATGAATTTCCGTCGATTCATTGATAACATTTCGATTTACCTGGATTTTCCCGTGGCCTCTATCATAAGGTCCTCGGTCTCGCCCCAAGAGGATCCCTGGCAGGACGAATTCCGCCGGTGTGTCTGGGCTGCAATTCGCCGCCTTGGTCCTGGCTGAGGAGCATCTGGAGAAACCTTAACTGCTCGAATTGAAATTCGTCAAGAAACTTTTCCCGAGGCCATGAAAACGAATCTATGCGCCCTTGAGTGCAAACCACCCACGCCCGATTGGCTCTTTTCGCCTGGCAGCTCAGGTTCACATGCGAGGCAGCCCCGCGAGCAGGCAAAGATGGTTATCGCGGCTGATACTTTCAGATTACGGGGTAGTTCTGATTCGATCCGAAATTCGGTATAGTGTAGATTGGAAAGGAAGCGTGAAATGTTTCTCGATATGCTTCCACGGCATGCGATATGAAAAAGTCACATCCAAAAGGGACCAAGGTTGGACTGCGGGAGATCGCGGCCGCGGCCAAGGTCAGCATGGCCACAGTATCCAGAGTCCTGAACGGAAACAACCGAGTCGATCCAGCCATTCAGACTGCGGTTTTTAATGCGGCCGCCAAGTTCGATCTCGATCTGCTGAAGCGCAACAAGGCAAAGACGCTCGCCTTTGTTCTCAGCAATCGAGTCATGCTGCACCCCTTTCATTCCAGGGTCCTGAGCGGAGCTGAAGCCTATTGCGCCGTGCATGGCTGGGACATTGTCTTCCTCTCTTTCAACTACCCCCTCAATGTGAACCGGGGACAGCTTCACCTTCCAAAGCTTCTTGAGCGACGCGATGTGATTCGCGCGGTCATTGTTGCCGGGACAAACTCCGGAAGTCTAATTGAACTGCTGGAACACGAATGCGTGCCCTATGTCGCACTGGGTAACAACATCTTCGATGTGCCCCCCATGTCCAAAGGAGATCTGGTTTTCTCCGACGAAACACGAGGGAGCAGCGATATGACCCGCTATCTCATCGGCCTTGGCCATCGCGATATTTGGTTTGTGGGAAATACCCGTCTGCCGTGGTTCGCGCGATGCTTTGCAGGCTTCAGCCAGGCGATGGGTGAGGCCGGGCTGTCGGCGCGCCATCTCAATGTGGACTCGGAGGACGACGCGGAGGTCGGATATATCGCCACCAAAACCATTGTGGCCCGCAACGAACCCGTAACGGCAATCTTTGCGGGAAACGACGCTGCGGCCCATGGAGTATATAAAGGTCTGCGCGATTGCGGATTGAGCATTCCCGATGACATCAGCGTGGCAGGATGCGATGACACCGTCGGCGAGTGGCTCTACCCAGGTCTAACCACAATCCGCGAATTTCCTGAGCAATTAGGCAAGCAGATGGTCGAGCTGATTCTCAGCCGCATTGCCAAACCTGGATTCGAGTCGCGTCAAATCACAATTCCGACTGAACTGATCAAGAGAGAATCGTGCCAGCAGATTGCGGTCAGCGCTGATCCGGCGCCTCAAAGAGCACTTCAACTTAAATAGTTGGGAGACCTCAAACGTTTTCTAGAAGCATGAGAGGCTCAAAGGTCGACATCTCTTCGAGTCTCCCTTCTGTCGTCGCACGGCCCAAGCCAGGGTCCTCTCTGGTGTGGCGCACGCTCTCCGCGTCGATTTCGGAGCGCCGCGCCCTCCGCTTGGCAATGCGAACACAAGGTTGCACTTTTGTTTCACATTGCTGTGAAATGTTTCTTGACATGTGTATCCATGCTATTTAAAGTTTGAAATATCTGCATTCTGCAGGCGCATTCCATTTTCTCGCTAGGTCATGGGGCCTGATAACCCCGCCCCGCGACAAGAGCGGATGCTGCTCAGGCAATCGAGGAGAAAGAATGACTGTAGTCGATGAGAAAGTAAGATTTTTTCAGGTCGAAAACCTCGCCGTTGAAGTGCATCCGAGCGCGAAATCAATGGGTGAGGCGGCAGCACTTGACGCTGCAAATACCATGAAAAAACTCGGCTCAATGCAGAAATCGCTGGCAGTCATTTTTGCTACAGGTGCTTCACAGCTGGATACTCTCGAAGCTCTCACACGCATCGAAGGTATCCCATGGGACCGCGTGCAAGGCCTGCATCTGGATGAATATGTAGGTTTGCCGGTGGAGCATTTTGCGTCCTTCCGGCGGTATCTCAGAGAGAATCTTACACAAAGAGTCGAAATGGAGTCGTTTCACGAACTCGACGGGACGGAGGCCGACCCCGATCGCACTTGCCGCCGATACGCTGAGCTGCTTCGGAAGGCCAATCCGCAGCTGTGTTTGCTTGGAATCGGCGAAAATGGGCACCTCGCTTTTATGGATCCTGCAGTCGCGGATTTCAAAGATCCACAGGACGTAAAAGTCGTCAGGTTGGATGCAGCCTGCCGAGCACAACAAGTGGCGGAGGGTTGGTTCAACAGCCCTGAAGCGGTCCCTGACTGCGCAATCAGCATGACCATTCCGGCAATTCTGCGAGTACCAAAATTGATCGTCTCTGTTCCGGGAGCCCGCAAGGCAGCAATCGTGCGCCGCACGCTCTACGAAGCGATTTCAACCAAATGTCCCGCGACAATTCTCCGCACGCATTCTAACGTCACGGTCTACCTTGACCAGGAGTCGGCCTCCGAACTCGACGGATTCGCGCTGCTGAGCTGACCTCCGTTCCCTGGCCGCAATTCTCCTGTGCGCTAAACGGCGCATGGGGCGCGCCGCCCATCTTCAATGCGACCGCGCGCACTGATCCTGGCGATTCGATCTAATTCATAAGCGGTTACCAGGCACCGAAGCACTCGCCGGAGGGCAACGCGCCGCGAGGGTCACGATGATTGAACCCTGAATGACAGCCATTTACGGAAAGAATAAATACAGTTTCGAAATCCTCTCGTTTTCTCCCAGAAATACCGTGCCTCGAGCGTCTGAAACGATATCTCCAATGACATAGGCCTGCCATGCGAAATAGGGGCGGCGATTTACATCGATAAAGCCTGGTAGCTCGTAGGAACCGTCTGCCGGGTCGTATGAGAAGAGCCGAGCCATCTCCAACTCATCGCCACCGACGCCATAAATCTTGCCATTGGCGCCCCAGGCAAGGCCGGCAATTCGGTACTGATTCAGCGGTTTTCCAAGATTTGTCACCGTCAGATTTTCCGGATTGAGGCGAAACAGGTAGCCGTCTGAAGTTCCACCGTAGATGGCTCCGGATTTTTCAGGCAAGAAGGCATCGACGCGCGTGTAGGGCTCGCGGCCGGGTACCGCTGGCGCATGGATGGCGAGCTTTTGCAGCGTTTGTTTCTTGCCATCGACCTCAAAGAAGACTCCATCCTCGCCAGTCACAAACACGTTGCCTTGCCCGTCCACCGCCAGCATTCTCGACATCGTCTTGTCATGTTCACTCTTCTCTGCCCAGGGAGTGGACTTCGCAACAACTCCGAGATCGAGAAACGTGCGCGTTGCGATCGAGTAGCTGAACACATGCGCATTTGGAGACGTAAGCCCGTAGATGCGATTGGCTGCACGGTCGATCGCCAGTGCAAAGATGCTCTCCCCTGGAACCGGTGTGCCACGATCTGTGACCGGGAGAGTCTTGCCGATTTCAATGTGATGAACATCGAAATCTTCAGGCGTATATTCCAGCAGGCGCCCTCCGGGCGCCGTCCCAATGAAGGCATGACCTTCTTCAGAGATAACTACGGCGTGAGTTACTGAGGTCGCGCCAGGGATAACTCCAATCGGAAAGACATAACCGTGTTGCGGGTTCATCACAAACAGATGCGACCGGGTGCCGCTGGTTGCGCCATAGACATCGCCGTTCGGAGCGATGGAGAGAGAAGTAATTCCGGACTCCCCATCCGGAATCAGATCCACGGGGCCGTAGCCCAGGTCGCGCAAATCGATCCTTGTCTGAGGAACGACGACGCGGTCGTGCGCGGGATCTCGTTGCGCGGACGCGGCCAGGGAGAGGACAACAGACAAGACAGCAACCAGGCCGGACTTAGTCATGAGCAACCTCAGCCTTCGGGTGATAAATGAACATGGCCAGCCTGTAGGGGATATCGCCGATTTTCCCGGCGCTTTCATTGCCTTCCTTCGTGCCTTCTTTCACGCCTATCGCACCAACGAAATAGATGGAGCCGTCAGGTCCCGTGTCCGCGGAGTTCGTGCCCAGGACCGGCCGCCCGTCAGCCACGCGCATTTCACCCAGGTCCTCAGTCTTCCCGCTGCGAAGATCGTACGTCATCAGATGCGACGGCTCGGCAATGCTGCTTCCGCCATAATCGAATTCCTTCGCAGCGGCGGCATAGTAGAGCTTTCGGTCATGCCCCAGGGTGAGGCTCAGCGTTGCATAGGGCACATCGCGCTGGGTTGCAAGTTGCGGAATCGCCATCGATCCTAAACGCCTGACGGCATCCTCGGGCTTGGCGTATGGGTCGAATGAGAACAGCGCAGATTCACTCTCTTCGACTCCATAGAAACGCCTGGTCGTCTTATCCCAAATCACCACGCGCCATGCGGTTTCGGATTTTCCATAATCGCGGCCCAGGGAGATACCCTTCTGGCGGATCGGCAACTGCGCGTTCAGTTCGACGATCGCGTCTGTCCGCGGAGAGTAAACAAATATCCGTCCGGCCCCGAAACTCCCATAAACATTCCCTTCGTCGTCGATACCCAGCGTGCGGCATATCGAATCCAGGTTATTAACTCTGCCTTTGTCTACCTTGGCGCCGGTTCCGACATCGTAGTACACAAAGTGACCGCGCGGGTGAGTTAGTCCATAGATGCGGTTGAATTTCGAATCGTAAGCGCCGGTATTCATGCCCTCGAATCGCGGGCCTATACCGAAGTCCTGGATTCTCCCCAGCTTTGGGTCATACGCCATGTAGTGCGAGCCTGGATACCCCTCCTGCGTGGCGAATCGCGCATCATCGAACCACCAACCGGCGTGGGTCGAAAAGTAAATACGGCCGTCCTTCCCCTCTCCAAACTTGGCGTGGACCTTCGACTGCGGCCCAATATCCATGCCATTCTGCCCGGCAAGGCTATTCAGATCTCCAACGTCGACCATCTTGTCCGAATTTGAATCGTAGAATACGAGGTGCCCGCTGCAACCATGACAAGCAAGACCTGCATAAACCTTCCCGTCAGACGCGGCCAAGAGAGCCGCCCAATTGCCGTCCATCGCCCCCAATCCAGAAAAGACACGATAATCCACAGTTACGCTCGATTGCGCGCAAGATTCTTGAAATACAATGGCCGGGAAAATGACTGCAACAAGAGTTAGAACCCAGCTTACTCGAATGCAACAATTTCCATGCAAAAGGCGTATTCCTTTACCAATGATTTTCATGTCCCCTCGATTGAACAGAAGAATTGATCTGCGCTCAATGAAACGGATCTGCCGTAATGCGAGCATCGCGTGCCCTGATTCAGCTCCGGCCGCAAATCCATTGCTCATTTGAGTCTTTTCGATCATCGCTGCTTTGCCGGTCCCACCCGTACGAAACAGACCCTCGCACGCCGATCCAGCACTCGAACATTCGCATACATTTTCTTATTTCGAGTTATACGCTATATTTATTCTAAACTTTCGTCAATCATCTACCAACCTAAGATTTAAGATTCAGACATTGCGTAAGTCAGCGGTTCCCACGATGCTCGGAAACCACCGCCGTATCGCTCCGGCCTGGTCCACTTTCAAGGAGCTCTTCTTTATGATGGGTGGCAAAGTCAGCACCGAGGCATACGGCCGATTTGTGCTCATTGTTGCGGGCCTCGGAGGACTGCTTTACGGGGTTGATCTCGGCATCATTTCCGCGGCGTTGCTGTATCTTGGCAAAACAATCAGCCTGACCGTCGCACAGACTTCGGTACTTGTTGCTGCAGTGCTGGGCGGCAGCATGGTGTCTTCGCTCATCGCTGGCCTTCTGGCCGACTGGATGGGACGAAAAAGGATGATGATCGCCAGCGGCTTGATATTCGTTGCCAGCCTGTGCCTGATTGTCGCGTCCCAAGGCTTTGCAGTACTGTTGGCAGGACGAATTCTGCAGGGGATGAGCGGCGGAGTGATTGCCGTTGTTGTGCCGCTTTACCTGGCAGAATCGCTGCGTCCCGAATCCAGGGGCAAAGGTACCGCGATCTTCCAGCTCATGGTCACTTTCGGCGTCGTTGTAGCCTCAACAGCAGGGTGGTTCTATACGCGCCAGGCAGAAGCTGCAATCATTTCCGCAGCAGGTAGTTCCCTGCTCATCAGAGCAGTGCAGGACCATGCGTGGCGCAGTATGTTTCTGTCCATGCTTTGGCCCGGCATCGTCTTCTTCGCGAGCACGTTGCTACTGACTGAATCGCCTCGCTGGCTTTTTCGCAAAGACAGGAAATCGGAAGCCATGGCTTCCCTGCTCAGGCTCTGCACGCCTGAAGAAGCAGCAACGCAATTCAGTGAGATGGAATCGCTCGCCGCTGAACGAACTGTAAACCCCGTGGGGACAAGCGATTCGCTGCTGCAAAGAAAGTACATCCTCCCATTCACCCTCGCATGTGTAGTTCTGGCATGTACCCAGGCAACCGGCATTAACTCAATCCTCGGTTTCCTGGTCGTCATTCTCAAGCAGGCAGGCATGACTCCAACCCACGCGACAATGGGTGACTTCGCGGTCAAACTGATCCACTTTTTGATTACCATTGTGGCTGCGGCATTGATCGACCGCAAGGGTCGTACGTTTCTGTTGAAAGTAGGCACCGGCGGAATCATCTGCTCATTGCTGGCCAGCGCCTTCCTCTTTTATTCGTTTGAGTCGAAACGCGTCGATGTCCGTGCCGAGATCCAACGAGCCCAGCGGGGAAACTCCCTCAGCGTGCCGCTTGAGACATGGATGCCTGGTCTCCAGCCAGGTACGCGTCCCATGGCTCTTACCGTGCTCTATTCGTATGGGGATGGAAGTAAAGTTGCAACGGCAATAAGCACCGATCAACCTGCGGTGCTCACGATTGTGCCTCAGGGACAAAACGTAACCATGCCGCTCACCATCAAGCGAGCTTTCTACGAACCGGTCGCCACCGAAACGACCGGCTGGCTGATTACTCTCTGCCTTGGACTGTTCGTATCCTTTTTTTCTCTCGGGCCTGGCGTCGTGGTGTGGCTAGCTCTCTCAGAGTTGATGCCGACTCGAATCCGATCGACTGGAATGGGGATCGCCTTGGTATTGAACCAGGGCGTGTCCACGATCATTGCCGCGGTTTTTCTTCCTGTCGTGGGAGACCGCGGCTTCTATGCGATGTTTCTGTTCTGGGCCGCATGCACAACGCTGTACTTTATCGTCAGTGCGTTTTTCTTACCTGAAACGAAAGGCAAGACCCTTGAGGAGATTGAAGAATTGTTTGATCGAAGCAAGCAACTAAAGGCGCCTGAAGATTCCGAAGTTAGAATAGCGGAGGTCGATCTGCGGTAAATCGAATATCGAGTTATGACCACTCCTTGCCTTTGACGAGAACTCTTTCGATGCGCAGGCCGTTCCCTCCGCTGTCGATGCGGAATTGAACCAGGTCGGCGGGCGCGCCGACTTGCATCAGCCCTGCACCACCTGCGAATCGCCCTGGGTTTTCGGTAGCCAACTGGATGCTTTCGCCGAGCGAAAGTCCTGTCATGGCCATCGCACGCGCAACCCCTTCCTTGAGAGGAAGAGCCGCGCCGGCTAAAAATTCCGTTCCCGCCAAGCTAAGACGGCCGTTGGAGTGAAGTTCGACCCGGCCCCCGATTGGCGCGTCATAGACTCCAGCCGGAAGCCCCGCGAGAGCCACCGAGTCCGAGACTAAGACTGAGCGGGCAACCCCCTTGACCTTGATCATCGCTTTGATCGTATCTGGCGGAAGGTGATGGCCATCTGCTATGAAACTCGCAGTCAACCGGTCGTCCGACAATTGCGGCCAAATGGGATTGGAGTGCCTTGGAATCATCGCGGCAATCCCATTCCCCAGATGCGTCGAGAGCCTCGCCCCGGCGTCTACCGCCCCGCGGATTTGCTGCGCAGAAGCATGAGTGTGCCCAACCGAGATATGAACACCGAGAGCCGATAGTCTGCGAATATACTCTTCGGCATTTTCATAGTGCGGGGAAAGCGTGACCATGCCTACCAACCCGCCCGAGGCCTGCTGCCATCGTGCAAACTCGTCCAGATCCGGGGGGCGGACATGCTCAACCGGATGCGCGCCTCGGTAGCCTTCCAACGGGCTGATGTGTGGTCCTTCAACATGGACATAAGGGACGCATCCAGCCACCAGTTCGCTTCTCTGCCGCGCAACCGCGACGGCGCGGAGTGCGGCTAGAATTCTTCGTTCTGACGCGGTTACGATCGTTGGAAGATACGTCGTTACGCCCACGGCAATCATCTTCGCGGTCAGCTCAATGATCGCTTGAGGGTCCGGTTCGTCCATGTTCACATCCGCCCCGCCATAGCCGTTGACCTGCAAGTCAACAAAGCCAGGGGAAAGCCAACAATCACCTCGATCCCGGCTCGCAGCGATGGCATGGATGATCCCATCGCGCACAGTGATTTCGAGCGGCGCCCCATCCTGCGGATTAAGTCCAGTCAATGTGTACATGTCGGCAGCGGTCTAAGTTACGATTCCGTCTCGAGCGCTGGCCACGCAGCGACCATCGCCACTACTTTTTCATTCCAGAGCTTGTCCACTTCCACTCATTCCCTCTCGCTTCGCGAAACGCAGAGTTATGTTGAGATGCCGCCGGACCAATGGCGGCGAATCATGACTCTCACATTGCTAACAGCCTGGCGAAGCGATTTCATGGAAGGACACTCAGCAACTTCTGCTGTCCACAGGAGACAGTTGCGCGAACAGGCAGCGCGTCAACGCAACGATTGATTTACTGTTGTAGTTTCATCCGCCTGGATTGAGTGCTTTGCGAAAGCGGATGATAGCCCAACTGAAGCGATGTCATTCGCGCCGCTTCACAAAGCAATGTCGCGTGGGGGGTGTCGTACCCAAGATGCGTATGATCCGAGGGTACCGTGATGCTGATTGTCCCCACCATGCAACCGCTGGCGTCAAACACTGGCGCTGCCAACGCAAGATAACCTGACAAAAGCTCCTCGTCGTTGACCGCGTAACCTTTCGCTACTATTTGTTTCAGTTCTTCCTTCAGTCTGGAAAATGATACTGTTGTACGCTCCGTGTATTTTTCTACTCCTTGCGACATCAACTGCTCTACCTGGTCCAAAGGCATTTCTGCCAGAAACAACTTGCCGGATGCGGTTGCATGAAGCGCCCGTTTGAGGCCCACATCCGCAAACGCTTCGGTTGAACCCGGATAGCCTACAGAATGGATAAACAGCACCTTACCTTCGGAAAGAACACCTAGTTGAGCAGTACCTGGAATCTGTTTCGCCAGCGATTGCATCGGGAAGAACGCTGCGCGATAAATGCTTGAATGGCGCAGATAGCCGGAACCCACCCAGAGTGATTTCGGAGTTAGGCTATAACGTTTGCTGGCGGGAACCGGCTCAATAAAGCCGCCCTCGACCAGCGTCTTGCACAGACGATGCGCCGAAGCCCTCGGCATTGACAGCAATTCAGCAATGTCTGACACGCTCAACTCAAACGGATCTTCCGCGAGCAACTCAAGCACTTGAAAACAGCGCAAAGTCGATGTCATTGCGCCGGACTTTCCCGTCTCTATCTTCTTCTTGCGCACCGCTGGCATAATAAGCCATTCTAGCTTCCGCGGCGGTGCGGGCACAAGCACAATATGTGGAACGGAGAAACGCTGGTTTCAGTACCTTTTTATGCAGAATGCCAATCAACCATGCCTCGAAATCCGCACCGGGTTGCCTTATGCCCAGGGTCGCGATAAAGCGTCAGCAATCGACTACCGCTTCCTTTCTACACTGGAAAGACCCTACAAATCGTCCGTAATCGTCCGACTTTGTCCAACTCGGAACTCAGTCTAGTTCCAGGGTGAGCAAGGAAAAGCGCGAGTTCCTCCATGAGATGTATCTCAGTCGCTGCTCACTTATTGAGATCGACCTCGGCCTGCCAAAGAGAAGGACTGATCTCCACTGCTCTGCGGAGATACTTAGTCGCTTCTATTTCTCGACCCAGTTGGCGCTCAGCCAATCCAGCAACATAATAATTGTGCGCACCATTGCGCCCACGTTCCGGCCCCTCAGCCAACTGCGT